>Ga0207646_10001522_pt1 | contig 28372 bp, 30 predicted proteins | sample KBSK5502metaG_FD_184343 | JGI IMG/M metagenome (GOLD analysis project Ga0207646, IMG submission 184343) | Corn, switchgrass and miscanthus rhizosphere microbial communities from Kellogg Biological Station, Michigan, USA - KBS K5-50-2 metaG... | ecosystem: Host-associated > Plants > Roots >...
CCATAGCTGATCGCGTCCGCCGCAAACGCCAGCGGCTTCCTTCAAACAGCTGTATCGGACGCGCTCAGCACGACTTCCCGAACCTACCTGCTTACTTACTACGGGGCGCATCCGATGCAGCACTAGCGTTTATGGATAGTTTCCGTACGGCCAACAACTCGTCCAGAGTCGGCCAAAGCGGGTTCTGACTACTTCCCTGGAGAATGCTGAATCAATACCAGATCCGAAGGAGAATCTCCGCGCACCAGGGCTAGGCTCTTGCCATCGGGCGACCATTGATAAGAGTAGATTTTGAGGGAACCGAAGTTCGTCAACTGTCGGCCGGGGCCGCCGTCCAGAGGTTGCAGCCACAAATTGTCCACTCCCTTTTCACGGACAGGGTAGACGATACCTTTGCCGTCGGGGCTGAAGCGGGGTTGCCCCTGATGCCGCGGCTCGTACTCGAACATTCGCAGGACCTGGCCTGAATCAAGAGAAACCAGGGAGATCGTTGGCCTCTGGGCTTTGAAATCGTAGGTGCCCAGCACAACCGTCTTTCCGTCGCGGGCAACGTCAAAACCGGCGTTGAATGCCGCAAAATCCTTTGTAACTCGTTCCGGCTGACCTCCGTCGATGGACACTTTCATATAGGCAGGAACGGTCATATCCATATAAAAGACGGTTTTGCCATCCGGGGAGCACATCGGAAACATCTCTCTCTTGCCCTCGGTGAGACGGTGCAATCCGGTGCCATCCGCTTCACTGCGCCAGATGTTCACCGAGAGGGTTTTCAACATCCTGCGCGCGAAAACAAGGTGGCCGTCGCTGCAGCCGTTAGGCTGCATCGCCGCAGACTCCTTTTCGGAAGCGATCTCCCCCTTGAGTTCGCCGTTCGGGCTGATCTCCCGAATGGATGACCCCTGCTCCGTCAGCAGATTGTTGTCTCTCGCCCACGCGACCACCGGCACGGCGTCTCCCGAACTAACCTGCCTAGCGTCGGAGTAATCGGCCTTTACGCCTGAACTCACATAGACGTCGCGCACCGACTGGCGCATGACAGTGGCAATGGTCGCGCCGTCGGCGGAGACACTCAAGTTGGCATAGTCATTCGTGTCGGCGGTAATTGGACGAAACTTGCCATCCGGATAACTGATCAGCCCAACCTGCTGCCGGCTGAAGTTTGTTTCCATGCTTGAGTAGATTACTGCCAAGGCTCTTCCATCGGGCAGCCAGGACACGTTGGTTAGCAGTGTGTATGGCGGCCTGGATATCGTCCTCTGGGCACCGGTGTCCGGATCAATCGAAATCACTGCGCTTATGCTGTCTTCCGCCTGATCGAAGATCGTACCGACGATCGCCTTTCCATCCGGCGACCAGGCTGAATCCGACACCACATTGGCCATTGGACCGGCGAGAATGCTCTTTTCGTTGCTGCCGTCGGCATTTGCGATGAGGAGGTGGTACTTGCCAGGGTCGGGATCGTTGGCGCGTATGAAAGCGAAGCGCCGCCCGTCGGAAGAAAAACTTGGATTCGTGTCTATATCCTTGACCAGAAGTTGTGGAGTTCCACCCAGCACGGGGATGCGGTATAGATCGTACTCCTGAGACGCAGGACCGCTGACCAATTGGGTATGCGAAAAGTAAGTGTGGCTGCCATCGGGAGAGAAGCGCAGGGCGGAGTATTGCACATGCTCTGGCGGAATGATCTGCACGTTGCTTTCGCTGGCCAGATGGCGCAGCCACAATGATTCATTACCCTCGCTATTCAACACGTAGGCCAGGTAGTTTCCGTCGGGAGACATGGCCCCGATCCGCGCATTGTGAGTGCCGCTGATCTTGCTGATCTTGATGCTCTGAAAAGGCTGGCTACGGGCGAAGAAAAACAAGCTGTATATGCCGAACGCAGCCGCGGCGATCAGTAGCAGTACGACGGCGACCATGACTCCAACGCCGGCTTTATGCTGGCGCGCGGCCGCGACCAGGGCCGAACCACTGGAGCCGCGCTCGGCTCCTGCGTCGGGCACGGTTGCACTCGAAACGCGAACGGCCGCGGAATCCTGAACCTGGAGCCTTCCCGATTCGGTGTCGCGCTTGAGCCGCTTGAGATCGCTTCTAAGTTCGGCCGCGGCTTGGTAGCGCAGTTCGCGATCCTTCTCCAGCAGCTTGCTGATGATGTCTTCCAGCTTGGGTGGTACTGTCGGATTCAACCGTATCGGCGGCAGCGGAGTTCGATTGAGGATACCGTCGAAGATGGTTGCTGAAGTTTCTCCCGGGAAAGGCAAGGCTCCTGTGGCCATCTCATACAGCACTGTCCCGAAGGAAAACAAATCGGTGCGGGCATCGAGATCCTTGCCCTTGGCCTGCTCCGGGGACATGTAAGCGACGGTGCCAACCGCCGCGCCGGGGCTTGTCAGAAGCTCATGGCTGTCGGCGATGGTGGCCGCTGTGGGCCCCCCCGACTGCGCTTTCGGCAGAAGGGCAACTTTGGCCAGCCCAAAGTCCAGGATCTTGGCGTGCCCTCGTTTGGTGATAAAGATATTAGCGGGCTTAATGTCGCGATGAACAATACCTCCGGTGTGCGCGGCGTCCAGCGCATCCGCCACCTCGATGGCTACCTCCAGCAGCGTCTCAGTCTCTAATGGTCGTCCCGCGATGCGGTGCCTGAGTGTGACGCCATCCAGAAACTCCATCACGATGAACGTTTGCCCATCCTGCTCGTTGATTTCATGAATTGTGCAAATGTTGGGATGGTTCAGGGCAGAAGCGGCCTTTGCTTCACGGCGAAAGCGGCTCAAGACTTGAGCATCTTTGGCCACTTCGTCGGGCAAGAACTTCAACGCAACAAAGCGATCGAGTTTGGTGTCCTCGGCTTTGAATACTACGCCCATCCCGCCGGCGCCCAGCTTCTCGATGATGCGATAGTGCAAGATGGTTTGGCCGATCATGGGAGACGCTTGTCGCCGGAGCATTCATCTTAAGGACGGGGTCGAGGCTAGTCAACGTGTTCGCAGTTCTGGGCGAAGCGCGCCGAGCAGTACACTTGCGTTTAACGAGCAATCCGGAAACTGTTCCGGGCCAGAAGTCCTATTAAAGCAGTCCTATTAAAGCAGTCGACCGCGCCTACGGCGGGGTCACTGGTGCCAGAAACTTGTCACAACCTCAGGACTTTGGCCAATCTAGTAGCAGATCAAGTTCGGCAAGCTAAGGCCGACTTTCCCCTGGTGCTTCGTGCCCGGATTAAAGCATGGCTCCGGTACTGGCGATCGCTAGTCTGGTGGCAAATGCGGTTGATACGACCGCCTCTTTGACCCCGTTGGGGAGATTTTTAAACCTTTCGTCACCGGGCCGAACTGGATCTTAGTGTGCCCAGCGAGGAGGACAGCGATGGCAGCAGAAAAGAAGTTGTGGAATCGGAAAGAACGGAAAGAATTGGCACGACGACTACAATCCGCGGACCCAGGGTTGGAGATCGTTCATCCCCACGCGGCAGGGATCGATGTGGGCAATCAGGCTCACTATGTAGCGGTCCGGCCGGATCGAGACCCGGAACCAGTGCGACGGTTCGGATGTTTTACCGCCGACCTGTATCGTCTGGCAGACTGGTTAAAGAACTGTGGTGTGAAGACGGTGGCCATGCAGTCAACCGGAGTCTATTGGATTCCGCTCTACGATATTTTGGAAGAACGCGGCTTTGAAGTGTATCTGGTCAATGCGCGACACACCAAGAACCTGCCAGGACGCAAGAGCGATGTGCAGGAGAGCCAGTGGTTGCTGAAGTTACATACCTACGGCCTGCTGAACAACTCCTTCCAACCGTCGTCCGAGATTCGCACACTTCGCACCTACTGGCGGCAACGAGCAGAACACGTAGCCGGAGCCGCGACGTGCATTCAGCGGATGCAGAAGGCGCTGACGCAGATGAACCTGCAGTTAGCCAACGTGATCAGTGATCTGAGCGGGCTCACAGGACAGAGGATCGTGCGGGCGATTATTGCTGGCGAGCGCGATGCGCAAAGGTTGGCCGGATTCCGGGATCCGCGGGTCAAGGCTAGCCAAGAAGAGATTGCTAAGAGCCTGGAGGGCAATTGGCGTCCCGAACTTATCTTCCTATTGCAGCAGGAAATGGCGATGTACGACACCTACCAACAGAGAATCGCCGAGTGTGATCAGCAGTTGCAGAAGCATTTGACCAGTTTTGCCGATCACGCCCATCAGGTTCGGTCCCAGTCGGCGCAAAGCAAAGCAGAAGGGAAAAAGGCAAAAAAACCAGCCGCTAAGAATGCCCCTCGCTTTGATCTCAGCAGCGAACTTGAGCGTATCACGGGAGTGGACCTGACGCGGATTGACGGCATCGATGTCATGGGAAGCCAGACCGTCTTAAGTGAAATAGGACTGGACATGGGGCGATGGAAAACCGAGGCTCATTTCGCCTCCTGGTTGGGACTCTGCCCCGACAACCGTACGAGCGGAGACAAAGTATTACGTCGAGGTACTCGACATGTGGTCAACCGTGCCGCACTCGCCCTACGGATGGCTGCCAACAGCCTACTGCGCAGCCAGAGTTATTTAGGTGCCCAGTACCGCCGCCTGCGCACCAAATTGGGCGCCCCCAAGGCCATCACCGCCATGGCCCACCGACTTGCCCGACTGGTGTACCGCATGCTCAAGTATGGCCAACAATTCGTCGACAAAGGCATGGAGTACTACGAGCAGAGATACCGCAACCAACAAGTCCAGTTACTTCAAAAGAAGGCCGCGAAGCTCGGGTTGCAGCTCGTGCCGGCCCAAACGTAAATCAGTTTCTGGGGAGGCGCAATGTGCCCCGGTCGGTGCTCTAGAAGACTTACTCTTCGTATCCGCGACGTTTCAACTCGAGGTTGGCGATGCCTTGGTCTTCTACACAGATAGGGCCACAGAGTCGAAAAATTCCGAGGGCAAGGCTTTCGCACACAAGCGATTACAGAGAGTTCTCTACGATTGCCGCACTCAAGATCCGCACCGGATCTTGGAACTCATCTTGAACGAGCTGGTGGCCCATTCAACGGGCCGCCCACAAACAAACGACATCACGCTCGTCGTCATGCGGGTGGAAGGTGCCGAAGGTGATGTTTTTCGTGGTCGGCTACGCCAAAGAAATGCATCCCGTAGTTGCGCCATGAAGTCTATCAAATCGCTATGAGGCAATTCGCAATGCGTGTACGCATTCGAGAGTTATAGGTGTCCAAAACTGATTCCCGGATGGTCTAAGCCGCGTCATTCTGCCGGGCCTGGACCTTGGTGCCGTAATCGAGGTTGGCGTACCAGTCGCCGCGGGCTTGCGGGGTGAGGTCCATGAAGTGCCAGAAGGGGAGCGAGCAGGTCGATGCCTCGCTGTTGGATGTCTGGGGCCATCCGAGGATGCACACTATAGAAATGGCGCAGGGTGCCGTCGGCTTCGCGGGTGAAAACGGAAACGGTGGAGTTCTGATGCCCTTCGCGGTCCTCGCTGCCTGGATCGTACTTGAAAGTGCTGTTGTCGGCGCTGAGGAGGCGCAGCTTGCCCCAGCCGCGCGTGCGGGCGTTCGCGCGCAGAGTGGGGACATCAGCGGCGGCGACCACGGCGAAGTCAAGATTCTGAGCGAGATGATGGGCGACGCCGTTGGCGCCGTCGAGCCAGGCGGTACACATCGGGCAAGCCTTGGTCTGCCGCTTTCCGTACATCAAGTGATTGATGATGAGCGAGCGATTCGGTTTCGTGAAGAGTTCGCTAAGGCAGACGGTGCGTACGGGCGCGTCACCACCGTTGTGGTCGCGCGGGCCCTCTTCAAATTGATAGTCCTGAATAGGAGCGCCCTGCGGGAGATGGCGGCGCAGCTCAGCCACCCGTTCGCGCTGGCGCATGAGCTCGATCTCCGCCAGTCGAAGTTCCTCGCGCTTGGCTAGATACTCGGGCGATTCATTCGTTAAATTGGTCTGCCGGAACGTTCCGTCAATAATTGTGTTTACCATTGCTCTTATCTCCACGTGCCATTCTCTCTCCGGCACCGAGAAGACGCAATCGACTTGCCCGGTTAGCCGACCATCAAGCAAGTTGAAATTACTTCCGAGTAACCCGTCACTCTCCCAGAAGCGGGAAATTGGCCCCGGTTCACCTGCATTGAAGCTCCCCCATGCGTCCCATCGGGATGGTGGACACAATTCGTGCAATGACGTCTGCAGATTGCCGATTTGTCAGCGGCGTATTGATCGGACCCGGACTAACCACGTTTGAGCGGATACGACGGTCCTTCAGATCTGTAGTCCAGGTTCGCACGAAAGAGCGGATTGCAGCCTTACTCGCGGCGTAGACTCCGAAGGCGGCAGTACCCTTAAGACTCGCGACAGAGCCGTTGAGTAATGATAGAGCCGCCATCATTCAGCAGTGGTAAGGCCTTTTGTACCGTGAACATCGTTCCCCTCACATTGACGTTGAATACTTTGTCGAAATGCTGTTCGGTGACGGCCCGAAGGGAACAAACTCGCCAACGGCGGCGTTGGCGAAAAAAATATCGATTCGCCCCTTCATCTCGGCGATGGTCTCGCAGAGACGATCAAGGTCGGCCAGTTTGGCAAGAGCGAACCAACGAACTTAGGCGAAAGTCAACGTGGCCCCAAAAAAGACTGAAGTCGGAACTCGAGACCTTCCGCTGAAATGCGAGGTGTTTGTGACGCCCAGCTACAGTTGCCTCATGCCTCCATCCACAAACAATTCCATTCCGGTGATCCGCCTGCTGTCATCCGATGCGAGAAAAACCACAACCTTGGCGATCTCGTCAGGGCTGGCGCTGTCCGGCATGCCGGGCGGAAGATCGTTCGAAAGCATCTTTAACCGTCTCACCCCGCCGTCCACAGTCAACTCAGCTCACTTGGTCGTGGTGGAAGTCGGCCATACCGACACTGACTACACGACCTGTCTGCATGTCCCGTCTGACGAATGCTCCCTGAGCGTCGTACCAGGCGCTTCACTATATCGCGGGCTGTCCGGCTAGAATTTTGGCGAGTGACAGCCGGTCTCCTTGCCGGAAGGGTTCCCTGACAGAGCTCTGTGAATGCCTGGTGTGCAAAGTTTCTGCCTTCCCATTCTGACTAGAAAACTCTTTCTGTACGTGCTACACTGTCTGTGCAATTGTGCTACAAGGAGATTGTGTGACGACGATTGTAAAGAAAAGACAAGTGGGGCGAGTTCGAGTCGCGCATACCGATGAAATGCCGAGGTTCCGCCCGGATACAAACCGACGGCTTCAGGATGCGCTCACGATGGCGGAGCAATCGGGTCTCCTGCGGGGAGCCCGAACGGAGATTGTTCGCGGCCGCATGCCGAAGGCATTGGTACAAAAGGCGAAGGCGACTGCAGGCGTTCACTCTGACACAGAACTGATCGAGGTCGCTTTGGCGAACCTGGCAGTCGCGGACCACTACCCAGATTGGCTGCTATCCCAACGCGGCTCTGTAAACAAGGAAATCGATCTTGAGTTCTGACGTCGAGAGCATTCTCCGGCGCTTAAAACCAGAAAAGCGCCGCGAGCGGCTTACGAAGCGCAGTGTGTCTGCGCTTCCATTTGCAGAGCGCGCTTCCCGTTTGCCTCGTGCATTGCTTTACGACACGACAGTTTACATCGATATTCTTCAAGCTCGTTTTCCCGAATCGGGCGAGTTCGCGATCCGCGCGGCGGATGCTTGGCACTCCACAGTGACCGAAGCTGAGCTAATTGCGCCCTGTGGGTTCTTGAGTCCGGGCCACCCGGAGACTCCGGAAACAGTGAAAAAGATCACCGAAGTGATTCAACAGAGGCCGGCACACCGCACGATCGCTCCCGACCGGGAGATTTGGCTTGTCGCCGGTGTCCTTTCGGGCATATTGGGTCGTCTTCAAGGGTATGGACGTGCTGAGCGACTGCGACTTCTGAATGATGCATTGATCTTTGCCACCGCGAGAAAACACGGTATGGCGGTGCTAACACGCAATACCGATGACTTCGACCTTCTGCAGCAGCTTGACCCTGCCGGACAAGTTCTGTTCTACGAACGTGTGAGACAGATGTGACAGAGGTGCTGCCGACCAACTCTCTTTCGAGCGGTCTGCGGAGCGACTTGGGCCTTGCAGGTTTTTGGATTTTCATTCGGCGCGAAACTCGGTACAACTTCGGTACAATTAAGCGAGAGAAAAAGTGGCTCGCTGGTTCCTAAGCGACACCAAATGAAGCACTTGGAATTTTGACTTTCTTGGTTCGGGGACCAGGGGGTCGGAGGTTCAAATCCGCTCTCCCCGACATCATTGTGTAATGGGGTTACATCAGTTTGCTCGTGACAGAGGATTTGACAGTGTCGCCGACTAGGAGCAAGCTTGCCGGGTCGAGGAGCAGTTATGGATCGCAGACAGCTCCCGTTTGGAATGTCGGCACTGGCCGTGGGCAGCCCTAGCCTCAATGATCTGTTGGCTGTTCGAAGCGTCGAGGCTGCCAGCCAATCGACTGGCACCTATAATGGTCCTTATCGAACCGCGAAACGACATGGACTTCGGGGCCGGGTAAAGACCTGCGTGGAAGGTCCGGTTAGACGGAATACGATGCGGCGGGAAGAATAATTAGCTGGCGGTGGTCAACAGATGTAGAGGGCACGGAATCGATCGATACGTGGACCTACGACGGTTCCGGCCGCCTGCTTAGGGCCACCTCGCGCAACCGCGATGGGTCCCCTGCGGAACAGGTCTATTCATACGACGAGAACGGGAGGCTTCTCAGCATCATCGAGGGAAGCGGCAACCGGACCAACTTTGAATACGATGAGCAGGGCCGAAAGACTGAGATCCGCAATCTCGCCGAAAAACCTGCTGAAGCGCGGGAGGCGGTCGCAGTCGGTCTAGAGGCGGTTTTCGCGGATGTTGACGGCAACTCAGGCTTTGGGCCTGACAGCGCTGGCAATGCCAGCAGCATTAAGACGACCTACAATGACCGAGATCAGCCAAGGGAAACGCAAGCCTACGACTCTGACGGGCATCTTCTGAGTCGACTCGTCCGCACCTATGATGGAAAGGGACGAATTAGCGACATGAAGACGATTATTGAGGACCCGACGTCTCTGTTTCCCGCCAAAGTGCAAGCCCAGATCACGGAATCCGGTCTTCCCCCGGATGAGATGAGGGCTCAGCTAAAAAAGGTGTTAAGCGCCCTTATTGGCGACTCGAGAAAGTCGTATACCTATGACTCACAGGGCCATATCACGGAAGCGGTCCTGAATTACGGATTATTTCGAGGGAACGTCTCAAGGACGTACACCTACAATGATCACGGCGACGTCGCCGAGGAGCGTACGACTTTTCACCAAAAGCTCCTCCGGCCTCCCCGCGAGTTACGTTTCATTCGGACGAGAACGGCAACCTCCTACCCGATAAGCCGCCCTCCGAATGGCCTCCCCAATCTGACTTACCCCGAGCCGTCTGAGGTTCATTACACCTACCAATACGACAGCGTTGGCAACTGGATAGATAAAACCGTAACTCACGGAAAAGGATCTACCTTCACGACTCATCGCGAGCTTACATATTATTGAGGGCGACAGTTGCCAACGGCTGCGGGAAAAGGACCTCCGATCTCGCTGGAATAAGGTGCACCGATGAGGCCGTCACGATTTCCCCAGACTCGTCAGTCCCATCCTCTTAGCGTTTGGCCCAAGGTGCGGGTTCGCTACTACGTGTTCTCCGCCGGCTTCTTGGTGCTTACTGCTGCTGGGTTGGTCGTGATGATCTGCCGTCGCGCTGTTTGACGCGAGTGACAGTTCGTGCTTCTCCGATTGCTGGTGTCTCTGACAATGACAATTACACCAGCAATCCGGATGGGTCCGACTGCGTGGCACTGCTTCCAAAAGCAGAAAAGTTCGAAAATCGTCCTCCCGGGCCGACCATTTATTTTCAACAGCTTAGTTAGCGTCGTTTCAAGACCAAAAAACGTGAACGCCTGGTCTCGCGCCCAGGGGGTCATTCGCTCTTTTTTCATCGCGCAAACCACCGGTACGAAAGGAAATTGCTGAAGAGAGGAGTTGAAACTCAGATCGCTTTGGTTGCTGTGGCCTATCGCAAGAGCGTTTCACCTTCGCCTATGCCCTCCGCATTAGGCTCTTTCGATTCAATTGTCAAAGCGATGGAATTGGAATCACCGTTACAAGAGAACTGACATGCAAATTCTGACTTGCACAATCCCCCGGTCCTCTGGAAATCGCTCTCGAGAGGTACACCGAACGTACTCAGCAGTCTGCCTCGGCTGTGGTGACGGAGGCACTATCGCAGTTCTTGAAGCATCCGTTGCATACGCTGTTCCAGGTATCTACTTCAGGCGCTCTGGTGAGGGGCGTTTATCAGAGAGCTGTGTCAGTTGAGGTGTTAAAGCAACATGGCGATTTCGGTCTGGGGACCTTTGACGAGTTCAAGAGTCATCGCGTTCCGCCCACTGCGCTGTGCTGAAAGTCAACGCGAGTGTACGCAAACTGCTTTCCACAATCAAGGCACACCTCGTAAGTCCGGCCCGAAATCGTGAATGGACGGCTCACGTTGCGATGCCAGCAGCCAAAGAGCCGCTCGAGGACGGTTTGTACTCGAAGTTTCACAACTTGTTGCCCTGGCAATTTGTTCTCCATTTTCGGGCTCCCTCTTGCATGCGCACGTTAGCCCTCTGGGTTAAGGAAAAGTCCTCTACGGTCGAAAAAGTTTTGAGCAATTACCATTTACTTATTGCTGGGCGCAATCACCCTGGCAACCTTCCTTCGACCACGCGGCGCCGAGCGAGTGAAGTATGAGGGCATCCCCTACAGTCACCGCGGTGGGATCCATAACAATCTTGTAGGCATGAAAAATCTCTGTGTTGAGCGGCACGCACCAGGGCTCGTGGCGAACGGCACCGCCGCAGTGCTCACACGCGGCCTGGGCACTGTAACGATTGCTGTGAAACCACGTGGTTGGAGCTTGGTCCGACATAAAGTAAACCTAGAAATGACAAGAGCTGCTACCTAACCCTCATCCTCTATCTCACCGCCAACAAGTTGCTCAAAATCTTTCATCGATGTGTTACGACTTAATGCGCCAGCAATTCGCTCTCCATCTGCAGGCTCCTGTTTTGACCTTTGGCAACCCAAGTGCTCCACACCGTCTTGGAGAATCGTCAATTGGGGAATGACATCTGGATGAGGCCGGACGCTCGACAGAAGCCACTTATGGGAAAACTCGTTTGCATGATTCTGTTCGTTGGTGGTGGCTGGCTTCTGCGCTCCAAACCAACGTGCGATTGGAAAGCCAAAAGACGAAGGATTTCAAGAAGGAAGGAGGCTGTAATGGCCAGCATAATTGAGTTCTACGTACCTGCGAAATTCCAAAGAAGAGAGCCGCTCATTGCACGGTCGCAGAAGGGAAGGGTCATTGCGTTCTGCGCCGAGGCTAAGAAGCCTGCATAGCCCTCAAGGTCCAAGTTTTACGCGACGGAGAAGCTGCGCGTTGAGTGCCACAATGATCGTGGAAAGATTCATCGCGATTGCGCCCACGCTCATGGGCAGATTAACTCCCCATCGGATAAACATCCCAGCAGCTGCCGGAATGGCAATCACGTTATAGACCGTTGCCCACGCCAGATTTTGTACCATTTTTCGGTACGTGGCCCGCGACAGTTCGATCGCACGAACAACGTCGCGGGGATCACTGCGCACGAGAACAATTCCGGCAGACTCCACTGCGACGTCTGTGCCGGCGCCGATGGCAATTCCAACGTCCGCCGTGGCCAGCGCTGGCGCATCGTTCACGCCATCGCCGACCATTGCCACTCTCTTGCCGCCGGCTGGAACTGCTCGACTGCCGATGCCTTGTCGGCAGGCAGAACCTGTGCCGCGACTTCGTCAATCCCGAGCCGCTTCGCCACCGAATCTGCTACCGTTTGTGAATCCCCGGTGATCATCGCCACTCGGATGCCAAGCTCGTGCAGCGCCTTGACTGCCTCAGCGGACTCGGGCCGAATCTCGTCTTCGACCGCGAGTCCACCGATCACGGCGCGGTCTCGAAGGACATAGAGTACTGTCTGTCCTTCGGACTCCCAGATCCTCACAGTCTTATCGAGTTCGGCTGGAATGGCTGTTTTGGCGTCCCCCATTCTCGGGCCGGCGACGGCCACACTGTGTCCGTTCACAGTCGCGTGTGCTCCTCGCCCCGGCAGTGCCTCGAAGTGTGCCGATGGCTGAAGTTTGACGCAACGACGACCGGCGCCGCTTACGATGGCTTTCGCGATCGGGTGCTCGGAGTCACCTTCTACTGCTGAGGCGAGTTCCAGCAATTCTCCTTCGTCGATACCAGAGACAGTGACGACCCCGAAAGAACAGGAACTCCACCAGTAAGTGTTCCCGTCTTATCGAAGATGACCACGCTGAAATCGCCGGCGCGTTCGAGTGCTAGTCGACCTTTCACGAGCAAGCCATTTCGTGCGCCGAGCGAGGTTGAAATCGCAATTACAAGGGGAATTGCAAGCCCAAGTGCGTGCGGGCAGGCAATGACGAGTACTGTGGCCGTTCGGACGAGCGCGTGTTCTTTATCACCCACCAGCCACCAATACGCTAACGTCAGCGTACCCGATGTGACCGCAATGTAGAAAAGAAGTGCGGCTGCGCGGCCGGCCAGAGGTTGCGCCCGCGAACCGGAAGCCTGCGCACAGGCGACTAGCCGCATGATGCCTGAAAGTGTCGTTTGTTCCCCGACGGCTGTTACGCGCAGCCGGAGACTTCCACCTATGGCAACCGTGCCACCTGCCACAGCGGCGCCCGGTGCCTTAGATATCGCCCGCGACTCGCCGGTGATCATGGATTCATCTACATCGGCGGTCCTTCCAATACGGTCCCATCGGCAGCGACACGAGATCCGGGTCGTACGAGGACCACGTCGCCTACAAGCAGCTTCGCAAGAGGAACTTTTTCGACGCCTAACTCCGTTACCCGCTGAGCGCTGTCTGGCCGCAACGCGGCTAACGCGCCGAGGGCACTTTGGGCTTGGGCAATCGCCTTCATCTCTAGCCAGTGGCCCAGGAGCATGACGCAGATCAGAGTGGTGAGTTCCCACCAGACATCAACTTCGAAAACGCCGAGGGCCGACGCAAATGAGGCGATAAAAGCGACGGCGCTAGCGAGGCTGATCAAGGTCATCATGCCCGGTTGGCGGCCGGAGAGTTCTCGCCACGCGCCCTGAATAAAAGCACTGCCACCGTACACCAGCACGATGCTGCCAAGAATGGCGGGGATCAATCGTGATCCGGGAACAGAGCGGGCGTGATAGCCAAGCCAGCGCTGTACCTCGTCAGACCAGAAGACCACTGGAAAGGTGAGCGCCAGGCTCAGCCAAAATTTGTCCCGAAACACGGCCACAGAGTTCCCGGTGTGCCGTGCGTGGCCCGAATGCTCACGTACATTTGTCGAGTACTCGCGAGCTTCATCGGGACAACATTCATTGAAGGGCTTTGCGTTACTGTCAATGTGATTCATTGCTTCGCAATCTGGCCCGCCGCCAAGGGCAGAAATATCTGGAACCGCGTATCGCCCGGTCTTGAGCTGACCTCAATGCTGCCCCTATGCTTCCTCACAATTCGTTGAACTGTATCCAAACCGAGGCCGCTGCCCTCTCCCACTCCCTTGGTGGTGAAAAATGGTTCAAAGATATGAGGCTGGACCTCAGGTGGAATCCCGGGACCGTTGTCCCCGATCTCGACCACCACACAAGTGGCGTCGCGATATGTGCGTACCCGAAGTTCCCCCCGGCCGTGGATGGCGTCAATCGCGTTATCGATGATGTTGGTCCAAACCTGATTCAGCTCACTGCCGAAAGAATCCACCAGAAGAGGGACCGGCTGGTAATCACGCTCGACCTCCACGCCGTCCTTGAGCTTGTGGTTCAGAATGGTCAGGGTGGTTTCCAGGCTCTTTACAACATCAACGTTCTGCACGGCAGCCTGGTCCATGAAGGTGTATTCCTTAATCGCGCGTACAAGGTCGGAAATCCGCGACGTGCTGTTCTCGATTTCGTTCAGCAGTCCGGTGATCTCGAGTAACGCGGAGATTCTCATCAAGGCGGCACGGGCAGTGTCCGCATCGAGCGAGGCAAACAGCGACTCTAGCAGCTCCGGCTTGGCGCCTTTGCGGGCGAGGTTAGCGGACAACTGCCACAAGTCATTTTGCCCATGGCTGTGCAGCACCGAGTCAAGTTCATCTTCCAAGGTGCTGATTGTCAGCACATCGGGCGGAGGCTCATCTTTTTGAATGAGCGAATTCTCCAACTTCTCGATTTCAGACTTCTGCGTGGCAGTGAGATCGCGCGAACCCAGTTCTTGGCTCGCATCTTTGATTTGTTTCAAAGTGCTGCGCAGCTGACTGGCAGCACGTTTCGCAGCAGAAGCGGGATTGTTGAGTTCATGGGCCAACCCGGCGGAAAGCTTGCCCAAAGCTGCCAACCTGTCACGCTGCTGTTCAATTCTGGTCGATTCGCGGATCCGGTCCGACATCAACGCCACCAGACGGCTGGCCAACTCCGGCAACTTCTGTACTAGATCTGGGAACAGCGAGGTGGGGAACCGCAAAACGCGGCTGTTGGTGAGCGCGCGTCCAGTCAACGGAAACTGTTTCATCCGGGAAAAGGGCAGCACTCCAGTCACATCGCCGGGTTTGGACACAAATGTCACGAGACCGCCGGACAGTTCACCTCTGATCTGAAGCTGCCCATCCAGGACCACGAACATCGCATCCGCGGGATCCCCCTGGTGTACGTAGACTTCGTCTGGCTTGAGCGCAAGTTCTTGGGATTGGCCGATGAACCAGGCGATCTGATCATCCGGCAAATCCGCGAATATCGGCAGGCGAAGAAGTTCCGACGCTTCGACCATGTTCCCGTTACACCTTGCTCAAGTACTGATGAATGAACTGCACAGCCACCGAACCTTCGCCCACTCCGGAAGCCACGCGCTTTACTGAGCCATGGCGCACATCACCCACCGCAAACAATCCGGGAATGTTGGTCTCGAGAAGGAAAGGATCACGGTCCAGCGTCCAGCCCTTCAGCCGGGCGCCACCCCGAGAAGATCGGGGCCGGTGAGAATGAATCCGTGATCGTCGCGTTCAACCACATCCCCCAGCCAGTCGGTCCGGGCCATCGCGCCGATGAAAATAAACATGGCATTGGCCGGCACGCGCTCGATCTTATTAGTATCCAAGCAAAGTACTGAGATCTCTTCCAGGTGCTTGTCTCCATGCACTTCGGCTACGCTGGCGTGCGTCCACAATTGAATGTTGGGCGTCCGCTGGATCTGATCGATAAGAGACTGCGACATGGTTCGGGAAAGAGAGTCGCCGCGCACCAGCATGACCACGCGGTCGGCGTATCTGGCGAAGTTCATGGCCGCCTGGCCGGCGGAGTTTGCCGCACCCACTACATATACAGTTTCGCCTTTACAGGAGAGCGCTTCGGTTGCGCCCCCGCCGAAATAGACGCCCGCCCCCTGAAGCCGGTCGACTCCCGTTGCATCCAATCGCCGCCACTGCACACCGGTTGCGATCATCAGTGCATGACAGGAGATTTCGCTGCCGTCTCCCAGCTTGATGATGCGATACGGCCCTTCTATACGAACAGCGACGGCTTCCTGCGGTGACAGAATTTCCACTCCAAAGCGCTGCGCTTGCACCACGGCGCGACGACCCGAGTCGGCGCCGCTGAGCCCCGTAGGAAATCCCAAATAATTCTCGATCCGTGAACTCATTCCCGCCTGGCCGGCGGGGGCTTCACGCTCGACGATCATCGTATGCAAGCCCTCCGACGCACCGTAAACAGCTGCCGCCAGGCCCGCCGGTCCTCCACCGATGATCGCCAGATCATAAAAACTGGTTTGCGCACGAGTCCGCAGCCCCACTTTTTGCGCGACCTCGGCAGGAGCGCTCTCCAGAAGCTTGGTGCCATCGGGGAAAAGCACGATCGGCAGATTAGCAGCCTCGGGCCCAAGAGCATCCAGAAGTCGCTTAGTTTCCGCATCGTTGGCGGAGAGCTCAACACCGATCCATTGGTAAGGAACGTGATTGCGCGCCAGGAAATCGCGCAACTCGTAAGAGCGGGGCGACCAGCGTGTACCCAAAACCCGGAGTCCCTCAAATGGCGGGCGATACGAGGCCTGCCAGTCGTCCAGCAGGTCATCCAGTTGGGGATACAAATGCTCTTCAGGCGGATCCCAAGGCTTCAGGAAAAAGTAGTTGATGCCCGCTTCATTGATAGCGCTGATAGCGGCATTCGTATCGGCATACGCGGTCAGCAACGCGCGCTTGGCTTCGGGAAATATCTCTCGCGCTTTCTGAAGAAATTGCACGCCATCCATTCTTGGCATGCGTTGATCTGCGAGCAGGAGGGCAACGCTGTCGCTGCGAAGCTTTAACTGGTTCAGAAGATCCAGCGCCCCCTCGGGAGAATCGCTCGCCAGCACACGGTGTTGGGCGCCATAGTGCGAACGTAGGTCGCGCTCGATGCCTCGCACAACGTCTGCGTTGTCATCCACAGTCAGTAATATTGGCTTTGCCATGGTCTGCTTTCAGCCTTGCGCAGGAGGTCGAGATTTGGAGGTAAATCGAACATATTTTCATGCAGCCTTTTGCACCGACTGTTCGAGGCGACGCCACCGACGATGGTCGCCGGAGATGAGAGTGTCGGCTTCCGTCGGACCGCTGGTTCCAGCCGCATAATTCGGGAACGATGGCGGAGGCAATTGGGCCCACGCTTCTTCGATGGGCGTGATGATGCGCCACTCGGCTTCCACTTCATCTCCGCGCGTGAAGAGTGTAGCGTCACCACGCATGGCGTCGAGCAGTAAGGTGGTGTACGCCTCTGGTGTTGCAGCGCCAAAGGCCGTCCGGTAACAGAATTCCGCCTGCACGGGGGCCATCTGCATCTGCGCAGCCGGTCTCTTCGCACCAAACTTCACAGCAATACCTTCATCAGGCTGAATACCCAGCGTAATCACATTCGGGTCGATCTCTTCGTCTGGAGTGCGCGCAAACAGCGCTTGCGGCGTGCGCTTGAAATGAACAGCTATCTCGGTCATGCGTCGCGCGAGCCGTTTGCCAGTACGCACGAAGAACGGCACGCCGGCCCACCGCCAATTATCGATATAGAACTCCAGTGCGACGTAGGTTTCCGTTGAGGAGTTTTCGCGCATGCCAGGCTCCTGGCGGTAACCGGGCACAGCGCGGTCGTTAATTTCGCCGGGGCCATACTGACCGCGCACAGTCCTACGGGCCACTTCTTCGACGCTCATCGGACGAATGGAACGGAATACCTGGACCTTCTGCTCGCGAACGGCATCGGCATCGAAGGCAATCGGCGGCTCCATCGCGGTCAAGGCGACCAATTGCAGCATGTGATTTGCCACCATGTCACGTAACGCGCCGGTCTCCTCATAGAATGAGGCACGATTCTCAACGCCTACAGTCTCCGCAGCGGTGATTTCGACATAGTCCACATAGTTGCGATTCCAGACAGGCTCGAACAGAGAGTTGCCGAACCGGAATACGAGGATGTTCTGCACCGTTTCTTTACCCAGGTAATGGTCAATCCGATAAATGTTGCCCTCCTCGAAGGTCCGCAGGACCGTCCGGTTGAGCTGTCTAGCGCTCTCTAGGTCGCGACCGAACGGTTTCTCCAGCACGATACGCGACCAACCTTGATAGTTACGATTCAGGCCCGCTGAACCAAGGCCCTCGATGATGGGAGCTGCGACGGAGGCGGGCGTCGACACGTAGAAAAGATGGTTTGTGCTCGAACCTGCTTGATGCATTTCTTCGAGTTTCGCGCGGAGATGATGGTGGAAGTCGGTGTTGCTGGGATCTCCAACCAGATAGAAAAGGCGCTTCTCAAAGTTCGCCCACTGCCCATGATCAAAGTGGCGGATCCCACCAGACTCCAAGGCTCCCTGGCGCATGCGCGCACGAAACTCTTCCGTAGTCATTGGACTGCGGCCAACCCCTAGCACCTCGAACTTGCGCGGCACGCAGCCGACGCAGGTCAGGTCATAAAGTCCCGGAATCAACTTACGTCGTGTCAGGTCGCCCGAAGCGCCAAAGATCACGAGCAAAGCCGAGCCCGCCTGTGGCAAGGACGCTATCCCTGTTGGTTGAACGCTTGTTGCTTGTATGAATGCACTCACAGCCCACCTCCATTTGGACTAAGGTTCTAGATGGTCGTCGCAATCTGAGGATTCAGGGATCGCACCATCTGAAGACAATCAGAAAACGGTTTTGATGTGCAATCCAAGAATTCGCTCCGCGGGTAACGAGTCCTAGAGACGCCCCAGGCTTGCACCTCCATCCACAAACAGGCTCTGCCCTGTGATGAAAGCGGCCTTCTCGCCGGCAAGAAATGCGATTGCCGCCGCAATTTCCTCGGGCTGTGCGAAACGTCTCATGGGCACGCTCCTCAGATAACGGGCCTCCCCTTCGCTGCCGGGTGGGTTGTTGGCGCGGAACAGTTCTGTCTCGGTCGGTCCTGGCGCAATGGCATTTGCCGTAATGCCGTCGGCTGCGAGTTCAACCGCCATGGTACGCGTCAAACTTTCTAGCGCTGCCTTTGCTGCTGCATAACTTGAACAAAACGCGAACCCCCGAGTCACAAGGCTAGTCACATTGATAATGTGGCCGAAACGCGCGGAGCGCGTGCCTGGCAATTGAGCCTGAGTCAGTTCTAGTGCTGGACGGACATTCAAGTCCATGATTGCGGTGAACACGTTGGGTTGGACGTCGTCAAACGTCTCATGTTTGGCAAGTCCGACGTTGTTGACAATTCCAAGCACATTTCCGCGAGCACCCAAGTCCTTGGCCAGAGTCTGGGTCTGATTCTGGTCTGACAGATCTGCCTCGATGAAGACGCCTGGGAAGCATCGCGGGGAACGGCGAGCAACGCCTATAACCCACCAGCCCTGTTCGGATAAAGCGTCGGCCGAGGCACGGCCGATCCCCTTCGATGCTCCAGTAATCACGATGGACTTGCTCATCGCCAGCACCGTAGATGCTTCTGGAGTGGACTCGAGGGAGATAAATGGCCACCACTAATCAACACATCCAATTGTTGAGGCTGCATCCTCTTATTACTGCCTGCGCCGATGAGTCGTCGTTCCTTCATGCGACTTGTTCTTTGGAAGGTGCACGCTCTGTGTTGGCTCGCATTGCCTTCACGAGGTCGGCGGCGGATGCTCCTTCGAGTGACAATCCGTAGCTGACTTCTCGAACGATGCGCTCCTTCAACGGATGAATGAAGTGCGCGCGCGTGTTGCGGCGCGTCACCTCCGGTACCTTGAGGTACAGAGCGGCCAGTTCCCGCGCTCGGCTGAGCGCCTTTCCGTTCGCCACAACTTCGGCAACCGCACCCCATTCGTGCGCGGTACGCGCTGTCAGCGGCTGTGGATTCAGCAGGAACGCCTCCGCTCGCCCCGTACCAGCACGATAACTCCACGTGGTAAAGATGCCGTCACCGGGAACAATGCCTCCAGCGAAGTGCGGCAGATCGTGGAAGGTCGCAGCTTCGCCGGCCACGATCACATTCGCAAGCAGCGCATATTCGGAATGCACATGGGCGCGTCCCTCGATAGCCGCGATCACAGGCACGCGTATGTTGGCTATGTTTTCGAGAATCTGCACGCCTTCGTCGTGAACCTGGCTCCAAACGCCGGGATCAGCGACGTTGCCAAAGGATAGAAAATCGATACCAGGAATGAACTCGCCCCCTGCGCCCGTCAAGATCACGATCTTATTCGCTCGATCTTGAGCGATCCGGTAAAAGGCGTCTACAAAATTCTGTGTGGTCTTGCGCTGTGAAAGTGAAGGGTCCGCCTCTACTGTGGAATTCAGCTACCAGCACACCCATGGCGTCTCGCGTGAGCTTCTTCAGACTGCGATAGGCATCGAAGTAGTTAGCCTTAAGTACGTTAGTGCGTTCATAGTATTTTCCTCTCTGTCGCGTCCCGTCGGATCGAATTAGGCTCGCAAATTTAGTGCTACCAATGACCCGGTTAACATCCGCAACTGCTTGAGAGTTTCGGAAGGCTCCGGATGAATTGTGTAATCTGCGTTCACATCGGCTGCGCGGATGATCCCTTGCTTGTCGACCACGTACCGTGCAGGTATCGGCAATCGGCACTCCGGCTCATCGTGGAACCTGTCCGGTGCATTGCCGAACGGCTTGTAAAGATCGCGCAAGTAATCCGGCAGCGTAAAGACTAAGCGAAATTGCTCTGCGGTCTTCAGATGAAGATCGGTCAGCATGTCGAACGTCAGGTTCAGCTTCTTATGCAGAGCCCGCGTATACCGTTCAAGTTCAGGAGTGAGCACGACGACCTGCGCTCCCAATGCTCGGACTTCAGAATTGATTCCTTGTAGAGCCTCCAGCTTCATATTGCAATAAGGTCACCAGTGTCCCCGGAAGAAGCTGATAACCAGCGGTCCTTGTCGGAGGAGGTCGCTGGAGGACACCTGTACGTGATCCTGATTGAATAAGGTGAAGCTCGGAGCACGGTCACCAATCTTGAGCGCTTGCTGTTCAGTTCCCGACGCTTTGAGCTCGGCTGTCGCTCGATGCATCTTTTCGATTGCCTCATGCTCAGCGTTGTACGGTGGAGCTCCGGATTCGAATGCTTTCTTGAATTCATCTAAACGCGATTGAAGACTTGCCATTTATGTCTCGGTCCTTTCCACATTTCTCGAATACGACATAGAGCACGTTGCAGCACTCAGATTTGCGCCACGCCACCATCGACGTAAAGCTCTGCACCCGAGACATAGCTGGCCTCATCGGAAGCGAGGAATGAGACCGCTTTGGCAATCTCGTCGGGGTCTCCCAATCTTCCGAGTGGGACGTTGTTCTCCATCTCCTTTTTCATCTTCAGGAGCGCCTCGCCCTGCTGAAGGTCTTCCAGAATCGGAGTGTCGATGTGACCCGGGCTGAGCACATTCACTCGGATGCGGCGGCCCCGCAAGTCATTGGTCCAGGTCCGCGCAAAGGAGCGTACCGCGGCCTTGGTGGCGCTATACACGCTCATCGCGGGAAAGCCCTTGATATCGGCGATAGATCCATTAAGGATGATGGAGCCTCCGTCCCTCATTAGCGGAAGGCCCTTTTGCACAGAAAAGAAGAGTCCTTTCACGTTGGCGTCGAAGTGAAGGTCGAAAAACTTCTCATCGACCGTCCCAAACGGGGCCAACTTCGCGAGGCCGGCATTCGCAAAGATGATGTCGATCTGTCGATTGTGTTTTTTTACGGTGTCGTATAAACGATCAAGGTCAGAAAGCTTGGCCACATCGCCCTGCACCGCCGTTACGTTCTTTCCAATCTCGGCAGCTGCAGCATCCAGCGCGTCTTTACCGCGGCCAGTAATGAACACGTGATCCATCCCTTCTTTGACGAAGCGCTTCGCGGTAGCCAGGCCCATTCCCGCCGAGCCTCCGGTGACAACCGCGACCTTTCCCTCAAACTTCTTTGACATAACCAAGTCCTTTCGTGAGCAGTCAACCTAGCGCGAACTACGCATGATTATTTGCAATTGATATTCCAAGTCGATGTCATCGGACGCCTTGTTCTCAGGTACGACGACCGGACTCAAAAGCAAGCGAAAAACGGTCAAGATCGTGAGGGATGGAAGATCCAGAGACTTCCGCTGACAAGATAGGAGGCGTCGAAATATCGCCGTGACGCCATATCGACCTTTTGGGGCAGCACACAGATTGCATATGGCACAAGTTGGTTTCATAAGGTGTTTAAGGCATGAACAACTAACTTTTGTGCGAGCCCGTGCAAGCGCGCCGGCTAAGGCACCGAACGGGACTCATACCGCCAGTTCCGGTCCCTCGTTGATCTCATGAATGAGTCGCTGATACCGCGGTCGGTATATCCCGAGCCTCTTCATCTTGGAAACTAATGTTGTACGCTTAAGCCCCAGCCGGGCAACCGCTCCGCGAGGTCCTCCTATCATTCCTCCGGCAGCCCGCAATGTCTCCGAGATCAGAGTTGCTTCGTATTCGCGCAGTGTGCCCTGTGGGGCAACCGTGGGGAGTGTATTCGTCTGTGATGGAGGCAGAGGATTGGGGAGCACGCCATCGTCCGATCGGACTACGGTTCGTTCAATGAGGTTTTGGAGTTCACGTACATTGCCGGGCCAAGGATATGCAATGAATGCATTCATTGTTGTTTCCGCTATTTGTTCAAGGTGCTTCCCCATTCGCCGGGCGAATACCTCGGCGAAATGAAGGACCAACTGGCGTATGTCCTCCCGGCGCTCTCGCAAGGGCGGAACCACGACCGGAAAAACGTTCAGCCGATAGTAAAGATCACCGCGGAATTCATTACGTGCAACGATCTGGGCCAGATCGCGATGGGTGGCGGCAACCAGACGCAAGTTGATGTGATGCGTGCGGCCGCTGCCAACGCGTTCGAACTCTTGTTCCTGTAAAACGTGCAAGAGTTTCGGCTGTAGGACCAGCGGCAAGTCCTCGGACGCCCCTTCGTGAAGCTTAACTGCGTTGCCATGCCCTTTGATCTCTTGGAGAGTGAGTTGTTTGGGCACGAGAAGGGTGCCTTTACCGGGGGCCGTAGCACAAAAAATTGGCGGTTTCGAAATGGCTGATACCGGCACTCTTTTTCCTGACGAAATTGGTCGCGGCGCGCACTCAGATTGTGAATGGCATGGGCGATCAATGCCTTCCCCGTTCCGGTTTCTCCCAGAACCAGCACCGTGGAATCAGTTGGCGCCACCCGTTGCACTTCCGCGAGAGCTGATTCAAGAGCGAGGCTGTTGCCGACAATGTGATCAAATTGTCGGTCTCCGTCATCCCGTTCGTCACCGCGTAGTCTCTCAAAGGCGCCCACAACTACCTCCCACCAAAAACCGTGCAATCGACTTAAATCAGCCCTCAGCCTCAAAGGCCGCTCGAACGCTCTCAAGTAGAATTGCGCCATCAAAAGGCTTGACCATAAATTTCACTGCACCGCCTCGCATTGCCTGCAATCGCATGTCTTCGTCCCCGTGTGCAGTAATGAAGATGGTCGGAATCGGGCAGTGATCAGCATTCAACTTAGCCTGGAGGTCCAGCCCAGACATCCCCGGCATGCGGATATCGTTGATCAGACACCTAGTTTCGTGTTGCCGGCCAGAGCTTAAGAAATCCTCGGCAGAGGCGAACGATTGCACTGAAAAGCCTGCCGATTTCAGCAAACGTTGCACGGCGACTCGATGCGATTCGTCGTCCTCGATAACCACAACCATTTTTACCTTCCTCTCACTAGCCATACAGGTACAGGATTGACCCGCTGTGCACAGGACGCAATTATTGGTTGTGATAAGGGCGGTGATATGTATGTATAACCGTAAGCGTCAGAGGAAACACACGGTTGACAGATTTTGAATCCGCAGCCAGCGTGACTTCGCTACTGCACCAGCGAATTCTCAGGCGGCGCAACGCCTGATGTCGCCAATATCCCCATCCAGCCGTTTTGCAAAACCAGCTTTCGTTCAGGGTGGATTACTTCCGTGACTCGCCCAAGATCAGCGGCAGCGCTACAGAGTTGCCATTTCCGTAATGGAGCGCGCGTGATCCAGTGACGAAGGTAAATACCAGGTTATCGACGAAGGAGATCTGGGGATGGGTGCCGAGGAGAGTTAGATATTTTATTCTAGACTCTCTGGTGAACGGAACCGGAGAGTATGCGTTCGAGGGAGACTGAATTGTCGAATCGTCCAGAGAAACTCTTTCACGATAACGGATTTTATTGGCAGACCGGAGCGCTGAGTTCAGGTGTGGCAATGGTCCCACAGAACGCCTAGCGAGTGGAGGATAATCGCGTCTCCGATCGTTAATTCTTCGGCAGAAACAACAATTTTGCAGGCGTAGCAAACAACTGGATTAAGTGTCTGACACCAGCGCACGTGGTGGTTGACGCCCTCACAATATTCACACGCTGCTGCGTGGTCCCCGTTGCTGTGATACAAGGCTGCTTCGTTGTAAGACATTCCTCATCTCCTGGGCCTGGAGGTATCGAGGTGGTCGCGCAGCTTGCCTCGTCCGCTCGCAAGATCAACCAGTCCGGACAACTGACTTGTTTGGAGCTAGGCTGACTTCTTAGTCGGCGAGCAGAACTCTACGATCTTTCCGCAGTGCAGCGCAGGGGCCCACTTCAACGGTTTCCGAAAGTTCTTCGGTACATAAAACTCAATTACTTTTGCCATGACAACCTCCTTGATCTCATTCCTTTCTGTCGGCCAGACTCCCATCCGCGTTCAACCTCCAATCGGTCTACCAAATCCATCCGCATTGACAACGCTCGGAATCGCACAACCTTAGCTTGTGCAAAAGCGCCTTACAGGCAGCGCATGATCTCATCCACATAGCTCCTCCCCAAGGATCGCCCGGGAAGGAGGTTGCATCCGTTTTTCCAACTCTTTCAAGCGGCGGACTCCTTTCGCAAACATCGCCCAGGCCAGTGCTTTCGTATCCTGATCCCCAGAGTCGACAGCCCTGAGTAGTTCCTTGCCTGCGTCTTTCTGTCCGAACCTGCACCACATGACTCCGCAAAGAAACACATAGTTGCTGTCCATCCCGGCCTCCTCCTACTCAGCGTCTGGCAGCGTCAATCGCATTCCAGCACTCCGTTGGAACAACTTCTTCCATCATCAAGTGCAATCCGATTGCCAACGCTAGCCCGTCTAAACCACCCGCTACACTCGACCTATCTCATTGGCTGCGTTCAAATATCGACAATCTCTGGGCCATTGTGATCCCACACCGTCAAAGATTCTCCTGAATCCAGTCGACTCCTCGATCGCAGTTGCGATCGATTCGTGAAATGTCGACTTCCACGTTCGCTCTACTATTGGAGGACAATAGTTGTCCTTGTTTCGACAGTTGTGTGCAAGTGGGGTGTCCCCACTTCTTGCGTCACCTGCGCAAGTGCCGCCATTGTGCTCGCAGCCTTCACGTTCGCAACTGCCAACAACACACGTCGCCTCATAGAGGGGGAGAAGGCGAAAGTCGCAGGGTCGATTTTGTCTCGCGATGGAGATCTCGTTCGCGTTCGCGACAAGAAGTCCGACCGCCCCTATGTGTCGTACAGAAGTCTCATGTTGTTATAGCAACACTGGGCGATCGAATAGCAAAGCCGTCGGGCCGATCTTCCGCGCAGAGATTGACGCGCCAGATAAGAAAATTGTGACTGCCTTGGTCAGGCTCGTACCTCTATGAGCGAGTGATAGCTCGAACTGCCGACTTCTCGGGCAGTGATCGTCGAGTAGCACGGCAATCCGAGTTGTGATGAGCTAATCGACGAAGCGGTGGAAAGACGGGAGAGACGTAATCATGAAGGTTGGCACGGAGTGTCACCGGAAAGACGTTCTGTCGAACCCGGCGCATTCAGCGGATTCGGCATTTGCGCCTCTGCGGCCGGACTATCTGACGGAACCTGGCGAGCTGATTTTGTCGCGATCCGTCTGAAAGAGTGTCCATACGAGATTGCAGAAGTCCGAGACCAGGGTGCCTGCATTCGTGGAAGCACTCTTTGCACCCTAACCGTACCACGTGAGACGAATCACCCAGTCGGCTCCGAAAGTTTTCGCTGTGAGCCACGGGCCCGCCCCTTACTCAAACAAGTGCCCCTAGCACATCATTGTTCCCCGAAAGTCCATCGTCAGCTTCCGGTTTTAACAACGGCTCGCTCTCCGATCCCTCCTGGAACTCATCTGTGTATCCTTGCGGCCGCGTTCGGTAAATCCCGAGCCTCTTCATCTTGGAGACTAATGTTGTACGCTTAAGCCCCAGCCGGGCAGCCGCTCCGCGAGGTCCTCCTACCACTCCATCTGTAGCACGCAATGTCTGCAAGATCAGAGTTGCTTCGTGTTCGTGCAGTGTGCCCTGTGGGGCAACCGTGGGGAGTGCATTCGTCTGTGATGGAGGCAGAGGATTGGGGAGCACGCCATCGTCCGATCGGATTACGGCTCGTTCAATGAGGTTTTGGAGTTCACGTACATTGCCGGGCCAAGGAAATGCAATGAATGCATTCATTGTTGCCTGCGGGATCTGCTCAATGCGCTTCCCCATGCGCCGGGCAAAAAGCTCGACAAAATGCGAGATCAGTTGCGCAATGTCTTCGCGGCGTTCGCGCAGGGGCGGCAGCACCACCGGGAACACGTTCAGGCGGTAGTAGAGATCACTGCGGAATTCATGACGCGCAACCATCTGGGCCAGATCGCGATGGGTAGCGGCAACGAGACGCACGTTGATGCGATGGGTACGGCCGCTGCCCAAGCGCTCGAACTCTTGTTCCTGCAAAACGCGCAAGAGTTTCGGCTGCAGTGCCAGTGGTAAATCTCCAATTTCGTCCAGGAAGAGAGTGCCGGTATCCGCCATTTCGAACCGGCCAAGTTTTTGTGCGATGGCTCCGGTGAAGGCGCCCTTCTCGTGCCCGAACAGTTCGCTCTCCAAAAGATCGAAGGGAATGGCAGAACAATTCAGCGTCACGAAGGGGCGTCCGCAGCGCCCGCTGAGATTGTGAATGGCGCGGGCCATCAACTCCTTGCCCGTTCCGGTTTCTCCTAAGACCAGCACGGTGGAATCGGTTGGCGCGACGCGCTCCACTTCCGCGAGCACAGATTCCAGAGCAGGGCTGCTGCCTACGATTTGATCAAATCGGCGATCTCTATCGTCTTGATCACCAGACCGAAGCCTCTCGATGCAACCCACAACGCACCTCCGAATAAAACCCTACGCCAGACTCGATTTCAGCCCTCAACTTTGCAAGGCCACTCGAACACTCTCAAGCACAATTGCGCCGTCAAAAGGCTTTGCAACTCCGCCAGCACGGCCGTTCCGGTATCCAGGCCATTTCATAGGTGAAGGCGTGAGCTATTTCGCCCCACACTTCCCGATCCCAAAGCGAGAAAACTTTGGTTTCGTAACGCACACTCACGCCGTTTTCGGAACGCTGTGGCATCGGTGTCGAGTGCTCAATGGCCATTCTGGTTTCTCTGCTCATCGCCATTCCCCGTGATCCACTCGCGGATGTATGCTGGGCAATTCTTGAGCGTGATGTTGTCCGCTTCGCGGCGCCTAAGAAAATTGACAGCGTCTTGATCCACAAGCTTTAGGTCTCTTAAGTCCAAGATGATGCGGCGACCGTCCGCTTCTGCGCTGATCAGCTTTTCCAACTCGCCTAGGTTTTCTGCCCCCATCCGACCGCTCAGCTTAATGACCACCTCTCCGTTCGCTGCCCTCGTGATCTTCAGCATCCATCCTCTCCTGAGAATTCTGATCGCTGTGACGTCCTTAACACACCCCTGTAATGGCAATCACAGTGCCAAGCGTAAGCTACTGAAAATACGGTAATTGAAGAAGAGTAAAATTGACGAAGTTCGCCAATGGCGAAAGCTGTACAAAGATCCGGTTGTAAAGCTGTCGAAAGTCACGCAGAGATCTGTGAAGATAACAAGCCCAAATCTGCGGATCCGCCACGCCGTTGCGTCAGCGACCCGCGTCAATCAAGGAGTCGAGCCCTGGGTTTCACAACAGCCTTTAGCTTAGCTGCTAGCTGTTCTTCGAGGAATCTGTAGCTTTGAAGCGACTCTTGCTAATCTTCAGCGACCTGATTTTCGACTCCAGAGTGGATCGCGGGATACCGAGCTCGGAAGCCGCACCGGACGGTCCGTAGACCCGTCCTCCGCTTTTGCGCAAGGCAGCCTCAATGATCTCTTTCTCTTTGGCAGCAGGCTTTCGAGCTAACTCCAGCTGGGTTTTCGGCTCGCTTGCAAGAGCCTGCCGCGGAAGCCAACTCTCATCGACCGAGAAATTCTCCGTGTCGCACACGATTACCGATCGCTCGATGACGTTCTGCAATTCGCGAATGTTACCCGGCCAGGGGTACAACTGAAGCAATTCCAGGCTCTTTTTGTTTACCCCGCGGATGCTCTTTCCTGCTTTACTCGCATAACGATCGATGAAGTACTCAACCAGCACGGGAATGTCTTCCTTCCGTTCACGCAGAGCAGGCACCTCAATCGGGAAAACGTTGAGCCGGTAAAAGAGGTCACTCCGGAACGTGCCCGCGGCGATGGCCGCTTCCAAATCGCGGTTAGTAGCGGCAATCACCCGAACATCCGTTCGGATGGATCCAGTTCCACCGACACGTTCGAATTCATGTTCCTGCAAGACACGCAAGAGAGCGATCTGGGTCTCGGCAGGTAGCTCTCCGATTTCATCGAGGAAGATTGTGCCTCCTTCGGCCAGCTCGAAGCGCCCTAAGCGCCGCTGAGTTGCCCCCGTGAAGGCGCCCTTCTCATGGCCGAACAACTCTGACGCGATCAAG
>Ga0207646_10001524_pt1 | contig 28353 bp, 20 predicted proteins | sample KBSK5502metaG_FD_184343 | JGI IMG/M metagenome (GOLD analysis project Ga0207646, IMG submission 184343) | Corn, switchgrass and miscanthus rhizosphere microbial communities from Kellogg Biological Station, Michigan, USA - KBS K5-50-2 metaG... | ecosystem: Host-associated > Plants > Roots >...
CCCACGACGGCGTGTCCCACAACGGCGAGGCCCTGCCGCCAGCGCACAATGGCGTGTCCCACAACGGCGTGTCCCACAACGGCGAGGCCCTGCCGCCAGCGCACAATGGCGTGTCCCACAACGGCGTGTCCCACAACGGCGAGGCCCTGCCGCCAGCGCACAATGGCGAGGACCTCTCCCGCGACGGCAAGCTGGCCCCGGACGGTTTCCGCGTTCCGGCCTACACCGCGGGCGTGCCATCGCAGCAGGTCGCCTCCAACGGGTTTGCCCAGGCGCAGCAGGCAGGGCTCGCCGCCATCCTCAGCATCAGCTCCGCCGCGGCGCCGCCCAAGCCGCGTCCCGCCGCGCCGCCGAAGCCGCGTCCCGCCGCGCCGCCGAAGCCGCGTCCCGCCGCGCCGCCGAAGCCGCGTCCCGCCGCCGTGATCGAGCGGCCCGCGATCGCGATCCAGCCGGCCGCGGGGCTGGGGGAGGCCGTGGCCGCAGGCCCGGCCGACAGCGCGGAGCACACGGCCGGGCCCCAACGTGGCGGAAGCCCTTCTGCCATCGGCGCGCTGCCACTCACGGTCATCGTCACGGTGCAGTTCGTCCTGTCGCTTCGACTGGTCACGCGCAACACCGCGTTCACCGACGAGGCGCTGTACCTGTGGGCCGGCCGGCTGGAATGGTCGCACTGGCTGCACCACACCTCGCTCCCCGCGTTCCCGACCTACTTCTCGGGCGCGCCGGTGGTCTATCCGCCCGTCGCCGCGCTCGCCAACAGCGTCGGCGGCCTGACCGGCGCGCGAGTCCTGTCGCTGTGCTTCATGCTCGGCGCGACCGTGCTGCTGCACGGCGTCACCCGGCGCGTCTTCGACCGCCAGTCGGCAGCCTTTGCCGCGGCGCTGTTCGCCGCGCTCGGATCGGCGCAGTTTCTCGGCGCCTTCGCCACGTACGACGCGATGGCGCTGTTCCTGCTCGCCGCGTCGACCTGGCTGGGCATCCGCGCGGCATCGTGCCGCACCGCCCGCGCCCGGCTGGGCCTGATCCTCGTGGCGGCCCTCGCCCTCGCCGTCGCGGATGCGACCAAGTACGCGGCGGCCTTGTTCGACCCGGTGGTTCTGATCGTGATTGCCTGCGCCCACTGGCGGCAACTGGGACGCCTGGCGGGTGCGGTCACCGCGCTGCTGGCTGCCGGGGGCACCGCGCTGGGTATCGGCGCCGCGCTGGCCTGGGGCGGGGAACCGTACGTCACGGGGATCATGACCACGACCCTGTCGCGGCAGCCGGGCAACTGGCCGATCTTCGGCATTCTGTTCGTGAGCGCGGGCTGGGTCGGCGCCATCGCGGTCCTGGCTGCGATCGGCGCCGTCGCCGTGTCGTGCGCCCGGCGGCCCGCGCCGATCTGGGTCCTCGCCTGGGTCCTTGCCGCCGCGACGTTCCTGGCGCCCGCCGAGCAGGCCCGGATCCAGGTCTTCACCAGCCTGTTCAAGCACGTCGCATTCGGCGGGTGGTTCGGGGCGGTGACGGCCGGCTACGCGCTGACGGCGTTCGTCCGCGCGGTGCCGGCCGTGAAATCCCGGGGCGCGTTCAAGGTGGTCACGGCGGCCATCGCGGCGACGACAGTATCGGGCAGCATGCTGGCGATCAATCATTTCGGGACGTGGCAGAACATCCGTCCAGTGCTGCCGGCCCTGGCCGCCACGCTGCGCGCTCATCCGGGCGCGCTGCTCACCGACCAGGCCCCGCCGCTGTATTACTACTTGGAGGAGTACGAGCCGTGGCAGCTCCTCACGTCGATCCCGGATTCCTCGGCGTGGGCCCTCTCGCGGGACATCGGCCAGCGGCGGGCCGCCTATATCCTGCTGTCGTTCGCCGTCGGCGGTGGGGGATGTGGCAACGAGGATCCCTCCGTCAAGCAGACGCAGGCTCAGTGCCTGCACAACATCGATCTTCGCGTCCTGTACCGGATCATCAGTGACGGCGGCTACCGGCTGATCGCCCGGATTCCCTACCGGACGACGTCGTTCCGGAGCGACTACATGCTCTGGGCGCGTGAGGGGCTGCGGCGATGACGGCGACCGCGTTCCCCCGGGAGGGGCGGCACCGGTGGAGCGGCCATGTTCTCCCCGAGCCGCCCAGCGAAGCCGAGAAGGATTCTTACGCGTGGCGGTCGCTACCGTTGCTGGCCACGGCGCTGGCCATCTCGGCGCTGTGTCTGATCACCGCCCAGGTGTGGTTCGAGGTGCGATACGCCCATGCGCTCCCCTATGCGGTCGTCCTGTTCGGGGCGTATACCGCCGCCTACTTCGTCTACCAGCTGGTGAGCCTGCCGGTGAACTTCGCCGGCCGCAGCTTCGACGTGGCCGCGCACAAGTGGCTGGTCGGCGCCTGGCAGCCGGCTCGCTATCCATCGGTGGACATCTTCCTGCCCATCTGCGGCGAGCCGATGGAGGTCCTGCGCAACACCTGGACGGGTGTCTTCGAGCTTGTGCAGGCCTACCCCGGCACCGCCTACGTCTACGTGCTGGACGACGGCCCCAGCGAGGAGGCCAGGGCGCAAGCACCCTGGTTCGGGTTCACGTACGTGCGCCGCCCCACCATCCGTAGGCACAAGAAGGCGGGCAACCTGAACTACGCCTTCCGGCGGACGCGCAGCGAGCACATCGTGATATTCGATGCTGATTTCCGGCCGCGCGCGGACTTTCTGGCCGAGACGCTGCCGTACCTGGACAACCCCGGTGTAGGGATCGTGCAAACCCCTCAGTTTTTCCGGGCCAGCCGGCGCCAGACCTGGGTAGAACGGGCGGCGGGCCCCACGTTGGAGGTCTTCTACCGGGCTGTGCAGGTGTCGCGGGACCGGTTCGGCTCGGCGCTGTGTGTCGGCTCCAACGCCGTGTACCGGCGGGCGGCGCTCGACCCGATGGGCGGGTTCACCGAAATCCCGTACGCCGAGGATTCCCATACCGGGCTCGACGTGCGGTACGCCGGCTACGGACTCGTCTACCTCCCCGTGCCGCTGGCGGCCGGAATCTGCCCGGCCACGCTGGATGCGTTCATGCGCCAGCAGTACCGCTGGTGCTGCGGCGCCACCTCGCTGGTCTGGACGACGCACATGTGGCGCGTCGAGATGCCCTGGACGTCGAGACTGCCCTACATCGCCGGCTGGCTCTGGAACTTCACCACGGGCCTGCGCACCCTGATCGTGCCGCTGATCCCGATCACGCTGCTGGTGTTCCTTCCCGACGAGATCGTCCTGCGCAATGCGCTCCTGCTGCTTCCCGCCGTCGTCACCACCACGATCCTGTACCCGCTCTGGCACAACGCGCCGTACAGTCCCCGGATCTGGCCCCTGGCCATCGCCGTGGGATGGGCCCAGGCCCTGGCGATCTGGGACTACGCGCGCGGCAAGGTCTTGTCCTGGCAGCCCTCACGGGGGCCGGGCGACGCGACCCGCCGGTTCTGGTGGGGGGTCACCGTGTGGAACGGCACCATGGCCTTCGCCTGGCTGGCCCTTGCCGCCTGGCGCATCGAGCAGACGGGCTCGCCACGGTTCGGCGCCGTGGCGGCTTTCGGGGTGCTCAACGCCTTCATCGTCGGCCGGCTGGTCTTCCCCGGGAAGAAGGCCGCATGACGGTGCCTCCTCAGGACCTGCCTCCGCCCTGGGCCCAGCAACCGCGGCGCGGCCGCCACTCAAACCTGGGATGGGTGGATCGGGTCCGCTCGGTCACGGTTGCTGTCTACGGCTCCGTCAGCAGCATCGGCCAGAAGGTTGCCGGTGTCATGCACGGAGCCGTAGCCGCCGTGCTCATCGGCTTGTGCATGGCGGTCGTCGTGGCCGTCATCGCTGCGGGCGTCGCGAGGGTCGCCAAGCCCATTGCCGCCGGGCCCCCGCCGGTGGTGGGGGACACGCCTCCGATCGGGACGTTCAGCCACCATCCCGTGGTGGTGCGACTGCCCGCACGCCCCGAGTCCTACGCGGGCGCCTTCGTCAAGGGTGTTCCCGACAATTATGCGCCGGTCAAGATGCTCGACAGGGCCGCGGGCACACAGCTCACCGTGGCGCTCTACTACAGCGGCTGGCACGAAACGTTCCGCTCCGCGTTCGCTGCTCAGGCGAGCGCCAACGGCGCCGTGCCGTTCATGCAGATAGAGCCGGCACGGGTGAGCCTGACCGCCATCGCCGCCGGCGTTTACGACACCTACCTCGAGACCTTCGCCACCAGCGTGGCCAATTACGGGGCCAAAACCGGCAAGGCCGTGATCATCGGGTTCGGCCACGAGATGAACGGTTTCTGGTACCCGTGGGGGTACCGGCACGTCTCACCCGCGGTATTCGTGGCGGCTTGGCGGCATATCGTCACGGTGTTCCGGCAGCAGGGCGCCGACAACGTGACCTGGCTTTGGACGGTCAACATCATCGATACCAGCCATGGGATCCTGTCACCCGCGCCCTGGTGGCCGGGCCGCGCCTACGTGACCTGGGTGGGCATCGATGGCTATTACCTCAAGCCCTCCTGGACGTTCGCGTCCCTGTTCGGGCCGACCATCAAGGCCGTGCACGCGCTGACCCTCGACCCGATACTGGTCGCGGAGACCGGCGCGCAAGCAGGCACCGGACAGCCAGCCAAGATCGCCGACCTGTTCGCCGGCATCCACGCGTACGGGCTACTGGGATGCGTCTGGTTCGACGCCCGGGGCACGCAGGACTGGCGGCTGGCCGGGCCCGCGGCCCTCGCCGCGTTCGGCCGCGCCACTCGGGCGTACAAGGGGCCCGCGGCATGACCGGCCGCCAGCGGCTCACCGCGCCCGCCCGCGGGGGCGCCACCACCAGCCCGCAGGGCGAGCGGAGCCGCGGGCGGAGACGGGCCAGCCGGAGAAAGACCAGGCGGTTCACCATCCGCACGGCGGCAATGGTCACCCTCGCCGTGATCGCGCTGGGTATCGGGCTGTACGCCAGGTCCGTGGCCGGCCGGTCCCCGGCGCCACAGAGTTATCTCGGCGTGTACGTGAACGGGCTGCCTGAGTCCTACGCGGGGGTCAGCACCTTTACGGCCGCGACGGGGGTGAGGCCGGGGCTGGTGATGTACTACAGCGGGTGGCTGGAGCGGTTCCAGGCGGGGTTCGCCCGGGACGCGGCCAGGCACCGGGCCGTGCCCCTGGTGCAGATCGAGCCGACCGGGGTCAGTCTCGCCGCGATCGCGGCGGGGCACTATGACACCTACCTGCGCTCCTACGCCGCGGCGGTGAAGGCGTTCGGCGGCCGGGTGATCTTGTCCTTCGGTCATGAGATGAACGGCTACTGGTACTCCTGGGGAAACCGGCGCACATCGTCTGCGACGTTCGTGGCGGCCTGGCGCCACGTTGTGACGGTGTTCCGGCAGCAAGGCGCGGGCAACGTGGCATGGCTGTGGACCGTCAACGTCATCGACGCGCGGGCGGGAATCCCATCGCCCGCGCGGTGGTGGCCGGGCGGCTCGTACGTGAACATGGTGGGAATCGACGGCTATTACCGCCGGTCGGCGTTCACCTTCGCGTCCCTCTTCGGTCCGACCATCAAGGCCGTACGCGCGCTGACCCTTGACCCGATACTGATCGCCGAGACGGGCGCTCCCAATGTGGGGAGCCAGCCGGCCAAGGTCGCCAACCTGTTCGCCGGCATTCGCGCGTACGGGCTGCTGGGGTTCGTCTGGTTCGACGCCATAGCGCACCATCAAGTGGCACTGAACGGGACCCGGGACTGGCGCTTGTCCGCCGCGGCAGCGCGCGCGGCGTACCGCCGCGGCGCTAAGGCTTACCGGCGGCCCGCGTCATGACCGGCATGGCCGCCGCGAGCAATCCGCACGCCCAGCGTAAGCTGCGCGCGGCAGGCTGCACACACCGGGAAATTTCGGCAAAGATCCGCAGGCACGCGGCCGTGACCATTACGTTCTTGCGAAAAGCCCTGCGCGGGACTCCACCACCTGCTGTGGTTTTTGGCTGCCATCTGCCTGGGCCATTCGCAGCCGCAGGAAGGGGTGGGATCAGCTGATGCGGCGTAACTATGACAAACCGATGGCTGGTGACGCGGCGTTTTTTGCGCTGGATGTGCCCGTTGATTCTGATGTGACAGACGAGCGGGGTGCCGCGCCGCGATGCGCGTGGCCGGCCGCGACCGGCCCGGGGGGGATGCGCCCGGGGGCAGCCGGGCCGGGAAGCCTGCGGTCAGCGCCTGACCCGGGGGACACATGGCTGGCGGGGACGGCACATGAGCCCGAACCGGGGTCCGGAAGACCGGGGCCAGGGCACCGCCGGGCGCATCGTGGCGGCGGCGGGCGAGTGTGGGGTGGCTGGCTGCTGCTGGCCGTGCTTGCCGTGCAGGCGGCGCTGTCGGTGCGGCTGCTGGGTGCGGACACCGCGTATGTGGACGAGGCCACGTATCTGTGGGCGGGGCATCTGGAGTGGGCGCACTGGCTCCACGGGACGGCGATTCCGCCGTTCCCGGCGTATTTCTCGGGGGCGCCGGTGCTCTATCCGCCGTTGGGGGCGCTGGCTGACAGCGTGGGGGGGCTGGCCGGGGCGCGAGTGCTGTCGCTGGTGTTCATGCTCGGGGCGACGGCGTTGCTGTGGGATGCCGCGGGCCGGCTGTTCGGGCGCCGGGCGGCTTTTTTCGCGGCCGCGTTGTTCGCCGTGCTCGGGCCGACGCTGCATCTGGGGGCGTTCGCCACCTACGACGCTCTCCGGATAGTCCTGGTCGCGCTGGCGACGTGGTGCGTGGTGCACGCGGGGGACCGGGGCAGGGGGACCGGCTGGATGGTCGCCGCGGGCGGCGCGCTGGCGCTGGCCAACGCCGCGGCCTATTCGACAGTTCTGTTTGACCTGGTCGTGCTGGTGCTCGCGCTGCTGACCGCGGTGCCGTCCGGGTGGCGACTGGCCGCCCGGCGCTGTGCGACATTGCTGGTCACCGTGCCCGTGCTGATGGCGGTGGGAGTGCTCATAGGCGGGAGTGCCTATCTCGGCGGCTTTCAGCGGACGACGTTGACGCCGGCGCCCGGCGGCGGCTCCTCCTTGTCTGTGCTCGGCCAAACGTGGTCCTGGGCCGGGCTGGTGGTCGTCCTGGCGGTCTGCGGGGTGATCTTCAGCTGGGCCGGGCGGCAGGGCCGGGCGCGGACATGGCTGCTGGCACTGCTGGCCGTCGCCGCGGTGCTGGGACCGCTGGAGCAGGCGCGCCTGCACGCCATGGCCTCGCTGAACGAGCACGTTGGGCTGGGTGTCTGGTTCGCCGCCATCGCCGCGGGCTACGCGGTGGACCGGTTTATCGCGGCGGCGTCGGCCGGGCGAATGCGGACCGTCACGAGTGCGGCCTGTGTGGTCGCGCTGGCCTTTCCCGTCACGCTTGGTGCCAGCCAGTCGCGGGCGCTCGCGACCGCCTGGCCGAACGCGTCCAGCTTCATCGCGATCCTGCGCCCGCTCGCCGACCACGGCAGCGGCCGCCTGCTGGTCGAGGACGCCTCCATCGCCCGGTACTACCTGCCCGCCGGGAGCCGGTGGCAGCGATGGTCGTCCACCCGCAACATCACCTTGCCGTCGGGGGCCAGCACCGGCGGGCCCGCCGGCAGCGCCAGCGTCGCCAGCGCCGGCAACGCCGGCGTCTTCGCCGAGTTCATCACCCGGGGCTACTTCTCCGTGGTCGCGCTGAACTTCGCCGACACCACCGCCCTGGACTATCGCCTCGCCGATCAGCTTCATCGCGACCCCCGCTACAGAACCATCGACGTGGTCCCCTACGGCACCGAGGTAGCCCCGGTCGGCCAGGGCACCTACGTCATCTGGCGATACGAGCCCCGGCGGTGAGCACGACCCAGCACGCCGCACCGGGACCAGCGGTGCGCGCAGCCGGTACCGCAACGCCGGCACCGCGGCCCCCGCCCGCCCCGGTACTTCTCCCGCCGCCCAGCGACCAGGAGAAGTACGCCTACATCCAGCGGAACCTGCCCTACCTGACGATCACGCTGGTCATCAGCACGAGCTGCCTCATCATCAGCCAGATCCGGTTCGAGCTCCATGATCCGGTGCCGTGGCCGTTCCTGGCCTTTACCGCCACGTACGTCATCTACCAGGTGATCAGCCTGCCGGTGAACTTCACCGGCCGCGGCTTCGACCTGGCAGCCCACCAGGCGCGGATCCGGGCCTGGCGGCCGCCCAGCTACCCCAGCGTCGACATCTTCCTGCCGATCTGCGGTGAGCCGATCGACGTGCTGCGCAACACGTGGATGGCCGTGTTCGAGCTCGTCGCCGCCTATCCCGGCCAGGCCCAGGCCTACGTCCTCGACGACGGGCCTTCCGACGAGGCGGAGTCGGTGTCGGAGTCCTTCGGGTTCTGTTACGTGCGCCGGCCCGATCTGCGTGTGTGCAAGAAGAGCGGCAACCTGCGGCACGCCTTCAGCCGCACCAGCGGCGAGTACCTGGTCATCTTGGACGCCGACTTCGCGCCGCGCAGCGACTTTCTCGCCGAGACCCTTCCCTACCTGGACGACCCGGCGGTTGCCATCGTTCAGACGCCCCAGTTCTTCCGGGAAAGTCCCGCGCAGACGTGGATCGAGAACGCGGCGGGGGCGATCCAGGAGGTGTTCTACCGGTCGATCCAGGTGGCCCGTGACCGGTTCGGCGCGGCCATCTGCGTGGGGACCTCCGCGGTCTACCGGCGGGCCGCGCTGGAGCCGCAGGGCGGACCCACGCTCATTCCGTACGCCGAGGACGTGCACACCGGCCTGGACGTGCGCCGGGCCGGCTGGTCCGTGGTCTACGTGCCCGTTGTCCTGTCGGCGGGCATCTGCCCGGACAACCTCGACGCGTTCGTGCGCCAGCAGTACCGGTGGTGCACCGGGAACGCCGGAGTGGTGTTCTCGCGTCGGATGTGGAACGTAACGATGACCATCCCGGCCCGGCTCACCTACATCTCAGGCTTCTTCTACTACGCCTATACCGGCCTGCTCACGTTCTTCGGGCCCGTCATCCCCATCGTCATGCTGGCGTTCCTCCCCGGTCAGGTCCGGCTGCGGAACTTTGTCATCCTCGTACCCGCCATGGTCGCCGGGTTCGTCCTCTATCCCCTCTGGCACCGCTCGAAATACCGCCCTTCGGTGTGGCCCCTGGGCATCGCCCGGGGCTGGGCACATGTGTTCTCGATCTGGGATAGTGCCCGGGGAAAGACGATGGGCTGGCATCCGTCCCGGACGCCCGGCAGCACACTGCGGCGGTTCCGGGTATGGGCCACCGGCTGGAGCGGCGGCACAGCCGTGGCGTGGGTGGTGCTGGCCATCTGGCGGACAGCGACCTCCGGCTCTGGGCAGTTTGCGGTCCTGGTGTTCTTCGGCATGCTGAATCTGGCTGTCGTCGGCCGCGTTATCTTCCCGGGAAACGCAGCGGCATGAACCCAGATCTGAAATCGCAACTGAAATCGCAAGTGAAATCACGCCTGGTGGTGCTGGCGGCCGTGGTCGCCGCAGGGACCGCGCTCACTTTCACCGGAGTTCGCTTCGTGATCGTGCCTGGCTCCCCGCCGTCTGTGCACGCGTCCCTTCCCCCCAGTCCATCCTCGTACCTGGGCGTCTATGAGGCCGGGGCTCCGCCCTCCTACAGCCCGATCGCGGCCTTCGCCAGGGTGACGGGCACCCAGCCGAACCTGGCCGGCTATTACAGCGGCTGGGCGGAGCCCTTCGCGGCGTCGTTCGCGCGGAAGGTTCGCGCCCATGGCGTGATCCCCTACGTGCAGATCGACCCGACCTACGCTTCGGTCTCGGCGATCGCCCGCGGGGCCTACGACGTGTACCTGCGGTCCTATGCCGACAGCGTCCGGGACTTCGGCCACGCGGTCGTCATCGGCTTCGGGCATGAGATGAACGCCCCCTGGTACTCATGGGGCTACGGGCATGTGCCGCCATCGACGTTCATCGCGGCATGGCGGCATGTCGTGTCGGTCTTCCGCGGTCAGGGCGCCGAAAATGTCACCTGGCTGTGGACCGTCAACCAGGACCGTCCCGGCACCGGGCCAGTCGCGTCGTGGTGGCCGGGGCCGAAGTATGTGACGTGGGTCGGCATCGATGGCTACTATTTCCAGCCGTCCGACACGTTCGCGCGGGCCTTCGGCAGCACGATCGATCAGGTGCGCGCCTTCACCCACAAACCGGTCCTGCTGTCCGAGACCGCCGTCGCGCCGGACATCGGCCAGTTCGCCAAGATCGGAAATCTATTCGACGGGATACGCCGGGCCGGTGTCCTGGGGCTTGTGTGGTTCGACGTGGCCCAGCACGGCGGGCTCTACCACCAGGACTGGCGCATCGAAGACAGCCCGGTGGCCGAAGTGGCGTTCCGCTTCGGCGCCTCCGCGCTGACGCTGACACGCCCCTGAAGTAACCTCAGTTTCTTAAACAACACACGATGCATACAGGAAGTGCTTAGACCATTACAACAAGCTATTTCGGTTGAAGACGTAGTTCCCGTGTGCTCCGCTATCATGAAGCACGCGTAGTCTTGCGCGCCGGGGGTGGCCTCATGGCAAAAGACAATGGCATGCCGCCGCTTCCCCGCCGCGTGCCGGGTTCGACTGATTCGCCACGGCCGCCGAGGATAGGGCAACCGGTGCTGCCCGAATCTGTGCGGCGGCGCCTGTTGGCCGCGATCGCAAGCGAGCACGAGCGGGCCGAGGCCGAGGAGCCAGCGGCGGCCAGGGATGAGGCGGCGTCCCAGGAGGAAACCGCGTCCCGCGCAGAGCCCGCGGCGCCGGGGCAAGCCGCATCCGGCATCGAGGCTGGATCCCAGCAGCAAGCCGCATCCCGGGAGCAAGCTGCCGCCCAGGCGGAGACCCGGCCCGCCTCCGGTGACGAAACGGCGTCCGAGAATGGCACCGTCCCGGCGGAGATGGCTACAGTCCCGAAGCCAACGGCATCTCCCGAGCAGCTTGCGCGCCTGCCCCAGGGGGCACCGACGTCAGATGGCACGCCGCGCCCGCCGCTGGATGAGCTGACCGAAGCTGCGCCGTCGGCCCCGCCGTGGTTCTGGTCGGCCTCGGACGTCCCCACGGAGCCGTTCCCGAGAATTGCCGGGCACACGAACGGGGTCACCACCAGCGGCCCAGACGCCACCGAGATTGCCCGATCGGACGGGCTCGGGCCGGAACCGGCCCAGCGCGGTGCTGCAGCGGCGGCGACGAGCAGACGGGTCGCTGGCCAGGAACTCAGCCGGACCGGCCAACAGGCCGGGAGGCCCGGTCAGCAGGCCGGCAAGGCGCGGCGGCGCCCCGGGCGGCGTTACCGCCTCGCCGGTGTGCTCATCTCGGTGGGCATTGCCGTCGCCGCGGGCTCGGTGGCATGGGCGCTGTATGGCCACAACCCGACCGCGGCCAAAGTCCGCACAAGCGGCCGTCAGGCCCCCGAGGCAGCAGCGCGGAACCGGGTCGCGGCCTGGGTCGCTGGCCAGGTCGCCCGGACAGCGACAGTGTCCTGTGATCCCGTGATGTGCCGGGTTCTTGAGTCACACCGGATTGCGGCAGGCCGCCTCTATGAGATCGGGCCGGGGACGATCAATCCGCTGCACTCCGAAATCATCGTCGCGACGCCCGCCGTCCGCGCCCAATTCGGCAACCTCCTCGAATCTGCCTATGCGCCAGCGGTGCTCGCGAGCTTCAGCGGCGGGGGCCTGAGGATCGATGTGCGCGAGATTGCCCCGCACGGTGCCGCCGCCTACCGGGCCATGTTGAGCGCTGACCTGGCGAGCAGGAAGGCGTCCGCGGCGGAACTGCTGCACAGCAGCCGCATCGAGGTAACGCCGGTCGCGCGCCAGCAACTGTCCGCTGGGGAGGCCGACTCGCGGTTGGTGGTCGCGATCGCCGAGATGGCCTCTGTGCATCCGATGTACATCATCGATTTCGGCAGCGTGGCACCGGGTGCGGGCCCGGACCAGCCACTGCGGTTCGCCGATCTGGCGGAAGCCAGCCAAGCGCGTCGCAATCCCGGCGGGTCAGCCGAATACGTGCGGTGGATGCTGTTGTTCCTGCACGCGCAGCGCGCCCCGTTCCGGCCTGCGCACATGGAGACAGTGTACCTGGCCGGGGGAGCGAGAGCCCTGCGCATCGAGTTTCCCGCGCCCAGCCCGTTGGGCCTGCTCGGCCCGCACGCCTGATCGGCAATTGCTCACTGCTTGCGCACGAACGTGCCTTATTCGCGAACTGGGGTCGATGGTGAATGGCAACGCCGGCGCGCGGGGCAATCAGGGTTGTGAGCAAGGCGCACGATGACGCGAGTTCCGCACTGGCGGCCGGGATGACGGCCTGGATGGGCATTGCGTATTGCATATCCTGCGGTCTTACCGGCGCAACCGGGCGCGGACCGGACGATGGTCGGAACCGGCCGGCGGGAGGACCTCGCCCCCGCACCGGGTCACCCCGCGGCTGGCAAGGATGTGGTCGAGCTGGAGGAGCGGCCGGTGCGCTGGGTAGCTGCGCCCGACGACCGCGGGGGCGTAGCCGGCCGCCAGCCCGGTGAGCGGCAGCGGCATGTTGAGATCCCCGGCGATCACCGTGGGGATGTCGTCGGCGTCCAGCCGCCGGACCAGGCGCAGCAGCTGGACCGGGCTGAGGAGCCAGTGGGTCAGGTGTGTGTTAACGATCCGCAGCGGGCCCCGGCCGGGCAGGTCCAGGCCGATGAGCTGCGCCGCCCGGGGGATCGGGTCACCGGCGATGCGGCCCAGGTCCACCACCTCGAACCCGGTGACCGGCACGGTGGTGAGCGTCGCCAGGCCCCATCGGCCGCGGGCCGTCTCGTTCGCGATGCCGACGCTGCGCAGGTCCGCGCCGGTCATCAGATCGGTCCACAGTGGTTCCGCGCCGAGCGCCGCGGCGATCTCGGTGACCGGGTCGGGCTCGCCGCCCGGGCGCCACACCTCCTGCAGCACGATGATGTCGGCCTTGACCTGGCGGCACGCGGCATCCAGGTCATAGGGCCGCCCGTCCGCGCCGCGTCCGCCGTGGGTGTTCAGGCTGGCAAGGATCGTTTCAGTATTGTTCGTCACGAGTGCTCCGCCGCTGATCTGCAAAGCGCACGGGCCCGGCACCGGTGGCACCGGCACAGGCCTGCCGCCGGGTGTCCGGACCGGCGCCGTCAGGGCCCGGCGAGGTCCAGCTCGGAGAGGCCGAGCCGGAACGCCGCGGTCGCCTGCGGGCCGTCTTCTCTCCGCCAGTCCCGATGATAGAAGCCGTCGTGGCGTGCCTTGTCAAACAGCACAAGGCCGAGCGTCCGGTCCCGCCGTATCTCGCCTGAACAGGCCGCTGATCTTCGTGAACTGCCCCCGCGCTGGGCCCGGCGACGGTATCCGGGAGCGGGATCGGCTTGCCTGCGCGAGAGTGGTGGATTCGCTGCGCTGTTGCCCACGCCGGGTAGCTAAATGTGGCTACGCTGCCATAAGGCCGGTCAGGGCAAACGCCAGGAGCGCGCCCACAATAAGTAGTTCATTTGTGACAGTATGCTATTTCGGTTGAATTAACCGAGGAATGTATGTTCCGCTGTCCTGGCACGCGTCCCGCTCGTTCGCGGGCCTCCGGGGGGTGGCCGGATGGCAGATAATCGCGGCGCCCAGCCGCTGCCCCGGCGTGTCCCCGGAGCATCTGGATCGCCCAGGCCCCCAGGGCGGATCGACCGGACCCCCATCCCCGAAGAACTGCGGCGGCGGGTGCTGTCCGCGATCGCGGTCGAACTGGAGCGGGACGAGGCCGAGAGGCTGCGCAGCGCTCAGCAACGGGGGGGATCGGGCGGACGTGGGGCGGTGAGCGAACCGGTCGCGGGCCAGGTACCGGATGGCCAGGGACCGGTGACGGGGAAGGTGCCGGCCGCGGGCCCGGTGCGGGGCGCGGACCAGCCGCCGGTCGCTGGGAAGGTGCCGGCCGCAGGCCCGGTGCGGGGCGCGGGCCAGCCGCCGGTCGCTGGCCAGCCGGCGGTCGCGGGGGAGGTACCGGTCGCCGGCCTGGGAGCCGGCGCGGCCCCGGCGGACGACCCCGCGCCGGATGATGGCGCTGCTGTGGTGGGCGGGGCCCCGGCGGACGACGCCGCGCCGGATGATGGCGCCGCCATGGTCGGCGTGGCGGACGGCGCGGACCCGGCGGATGGCGCCGGCGTGGTGGGCGGGGCGGCCGTAGCGGACGGTGGAGCCCTGCCGGACGGTGTCGCCCCGGAGAATGGTGCGACCGAACTAGACGGCGCACGGTTGGCAGACAGCGAAGCCTCGGCGGATAGCGCGGCCCCGGCGGGCACGGACTCGCCGGATGGCGCGGCATTGGCGGACGCGGCGAGCGAGGCAGACAGCGCGGCGTCGGTGGAGCGCCCGGCGGTCGTGGACGGCCCAGCCGATGTGGACGGCCCACCCGCGGCGGGCGGTGCTGCCCTGGCGAACGGCCCGACCCTGGCCTACGGCTGGGTGGACGCCGCAGCCGTGGCGGCTGGTCCGGCTCTCGCGAACGGCCCGACGTTCGCCTATGGCTGGGTGGACCATGCGGCCGCGCCGGATGACGAAGCTCCTGTGGACGGGCCGGCCCAGACGGGCGGCGCGGGCACGACCGACACTGCGACCTCGGGGGATGACGCCAGCCAGACCGTGGCGCCGGAGCCGGAAGGCGTGCCCAAGCGCGAAATGGCGGCAGAAGCCGCGGATCCGGGGGAGGCGGCGGCACCGTGGCCGGCGGTGCCGCGGCCGCGGAAGGCTCCCGGCACAAATAGCGGACCACCACCGCTCGGCCAATTGCCGGGCGAGCATTGGCCGCCCTCCCCGTTCGAGCGCCAGCTGGCCCCCGAGGCCCACACCGAACCAATTCCCAAGATCTCCGGGCACCGCCGTGGCGACTTCGCGCCTCCCCAAGGAGCCCGGCCCGAGGCGGCCGGGGCCCTCGCGCCATCGTGGTTCCAGGCGCTACCGGCCGACCCCGCACCGGCCGGCGCTGCGCACACGGGGGCCCAGGCGCCGCAGGCTGTCCCAGCGCAATCCGCGCCGGCGCCGGGGGCCGTGCGGCCGGGCGCGGTGCCGGCTCAGGCGGGCCCGGCTGAGGCGGAGGTGGCTGTTGCAGGGGTGGCTGAGGCGGGAGTGGCTGAGGCGGGGGCGGCGGGAACTGAGTCAGCCGGCTCCGTGCCGCCGGTGACTGCGGCAGCGTCGGCCGGCCCTCCGTGGGCCGCCGCGCCACCGGCCGGTCCCAGGTCCGCAGCGGCAACGCCGCCAACCGGGACGGCACCCCCGGGATCGCCAACCGCCGCGACGCCCAGCTCCGCCGGGCCGCCGGACCTTTACCGGTGGACGGCCAGGCCTGGCGGTACCCGACCGGGCGGTGGCGGGGCCGGGGGACCCATGGAAGCGTGGCCCGCTGTGCCGCCGCCACCGCGGAGGCAAAGGCGGTCCGGCAGGCGCTACCGTGTCGCCGGGGTGGTCCTCGCCGTCCTGGTGCTGGTCGCCGCCGCCGCGATCGCGCTGGTGCTGTCGGGCCACGCGCCAAAGGCGGGACACAGCACCGGGTCAGGCCCCAGCGGGCCCGCCGCCGTGCGCAACCGTGCCGCCGCCTGGGTCGCCGGACAGGTCAGCCGGGCCGCCGTGGTTGCCTGTGACCCGGTCACGTGCCAGGCGCTCCGGTCCCACAACGTTCCGGCGAGCAGCCTGTATCAGCTCGGCCCGCAGACCGCCAGCCCATTGCGGTCCCAGGTCATCGTCGCGACGGCGGCGGTACGAAAACAATTCGGCGACAAGCTCGGCTTGGTATACGCACCTGGGGTGCTGGCCAGCTTCGGTGCCGGACCGGACCGGATCGACATCAGGCAGACCGCGCCGCACGGTGCCGCCAGCTTCCGGGCCATGCTCCTTGCGGACGTGGCGGTCCGGAAAGCGTCAGGAAAGGCTCTGGCGCACAGCAGCAGGATCGCGGCGACGTTTGCCGCGCGGCGGCAACTCGCGGCCGGCCAGGTGGACCAGCGGCTGCTGATCGCCATCGCGCGGATGGCGGTCACCCACCCGATGTACATCGTCGATTTCGGCCGCCCCGCCCCGGGCGCGGGCGCGGGCATGCCGCTTCGCCAGGCCGACCTTTCCGAAGACGCGCACACCCACCATCACCCGGGCCGTATCGCCAGCCCCGGGTACGTGCGGTTCATGGTGTCGTTGCTGCGCGCGCTGCGCGGCCAGTACCGCCCCGCGTACGTCCGGACCCTGCACCTGCCCGAGGGCGCGGTCGTGCTGCGCATCGAATTCACCGCGCCGAGCCCGATGGGCCTGCTCAGCCCGCACGCCTGATCCGCGGAGGCTTATTGCTTTCCTGCGAACGTGCCGCGCGGTGAGCCGGGCCGGAAATCCCTGGGCCGATAGGTCTGGCCAGTTCAGTTAGGGAGGTGGAGGCCGAGGCGGAGGGGTTCTTGGGAGGTCCGGTCGTGGTCAACAGCTTCGAGGCGGCTTGACTCTCCGGTAGCGGGAGACCGCACACTGGAGCGATGACCGCGACGCTGGCGATCGGCGACTTCTCCCGGGCGACGCACCTGACCGTCAAGACCCTGCGCCACTACCACGACGTTGGCTTGCTCGAGCCGGTCGACATCGACCCGAACACGGGCTACCGGCGCTACGCTCCGGACCAGATCGGCGCCGCCCTCGTGATCCGCCGGTTGCGCCACCTCGACATGCCGCTGGACGACATCCACGCGGTGCTCAGCGCCCCGGATGTGGAGACCCGCAACCAGGTCATGGCCGCCCACCTGGCCAGGCTGGAAGCGAGCCTGACGCGTACCCAGGAAGCGGTGGCCTCGCTGCGCGACCTGCTGGCACAGCCCTCAGCCACCGCGCCCATCCATCATCGCCATATGCCGGCAACACCGGCCGCGGCGATCTCCGAGGCCGTCGACCGGGCCGACGCGCTGGTCTGGTTGCAGGGCGCGCTCGGCGAACTTCGAGCCACGCTGGCGGCGCAACACCTCGATCCAGCCGGGCCAGGTGGCGGGATCTTCGCCAACGAACTCTTCGCCGACGAGCGCGGTGAGGCGACCGTCTTCGTGCCGTGCAGCCAGGCGGTCCGGCCCATGGGCCGGGTCGCCCCGATGGTCGTGCCGCCGGCCGAACTGGCCACCATCGTCCATCCCGGCTCCCTGACCGGCATCGACCGGGCCTACGGAGCACTTGGCGCCTACGTCACCCGGCACGCGCTGGCCGTCGATGGCCCGATCCGCGAGTACTACCTCGTCGGGCCCACCGACACCGGCGACGAGACTCTCTGGCGCACCGAAGTCGGCTGGCCCATCTTCCAGACTCGCTGATCTTGCCCGGCGACCGGGCAGCGGTCACGCCGACATGATCCCTTCTGATCGAAACTCCCGCGGTGACATGCCGTAGGTCGCACGGAAGAGGCGGGAGAAGTGCGACGAGTCCAGGAGGCCCCAACGGGCGGCGATCCATCACCTCGACCGTGCGCCCTGTCACAGTCAACATGCGTGCAGCGCAGCACGCCGCGCCACGGCATCTGCGCGCTGATCTGCCCGAACGCGGTCGGGGTCGCTGGCTCTGTTGATCAACGACTCGAAGCCGCTCGCCGGCCGGTCCGCGCGGGACGACCCTGAGGGGTCGCCCGCGGGAGTCGAGCGGCGGGGATCCCAGACACAGTTGCGTCCGCGTCGTAGCCGGGCTCGCGCAGCAAGGCGTGCAGCTGCCGCCGGCGCAGGCCGAGGTTGCTGCCGCCGAACAATGGCAGCCCCAGAGCGTCCTGCAACAGCCGCCCGAGCGGTTGCTCGTGGGCGTAGCTGTCGACACCCGCGACCTGCATCAGGTCGGTGATGACCGCGACCGCCGTCTCGGAACCGAAGACCTTGGCGTGCAGCGCGAGCTCTTGACCGGCGGGGGAGCCGGTGTCGAGCGCGTGACAGGCCCGCCACGTCAGCGACCGGACCGCTTCGATCCGGGTCTTCGCGCTGGCCAGCGCGTAGCCGACGGCCTGGTAATCGATGATCGGCACCGGGCCACCGCGTCTCTCGGCCTGGGCGAACCGCAGCGTGTGGTCGAACGCGGCGCGCATCAGGGCGAGCCCGAACACGCCGACCTGGGCAGCAGCCGGGCCGAAGGCGGATCCCACGATCCTCAACCCGCCCCCGACGTCACCGATGACGTTGCCTTCGGGCACGCGCACGCCGGTGAGCGTGATCGTCGGCGTCGAGTGCGCCCGGTGGCCGATGGTGTCCGGGGTGCCGGTGACGGTCAGCCCGGTGACCGGCCCGGGAACGAGGAGCACCGACAGGGCCGTGCTCGCGGCCGCGGCCGGATCGGTCCGGGCCACGATGCACATCAGGTCCGGACCGGTGCCATCCCAGCCCGCGGAGTTCGACACCCACTTCTTGGCACCGGTGATCACCCAGTCGCCAGCGTCGCGCACGGCGGTGGTGCGCACGCCCTCGGCCGGGGGCGGGGCGTCGAAGTTGGCGCTGCCGCCCGGCTCGCTGAGCGCGAACGCGGCCAGCGGGGCCCCGGCGGGGATGAGGAACCTCGCCAGGTGCGCGCGTTGCTCCGCAGTTCCGGCGTGGACGACCGGGGCGAGCCCTAGCGTGACCGCGAACAGGGTCAATGCCACGCTGGCGTCGACAGCGGTCAGTTCCTCGGCGATCAGGGCCAGGTCGAGCGTGCTGCGCAGCTCGCCACCAGCCGACTCAGGCAGGATCTTGCGGAGGTATCCGGCCTCGACCAGCTGCTGGTAGGCCGGCCGGGTCGCGGCGAAACGCTCTTCGGGAGAGGCGAGCCCGGCGGTGCGGGCGCTAACGCCGGCGAGAACGTCGTGGGCGATCTGCCGGGCAGCTGCCCGCAGGCGGCGCTGGCCGGGGTCGAGGGTAAACTCGATCGCCATTTCAGTGCTACAACGTGGTCACGAGCTGCACGCCGCGGCCCAGGCTGGGCTCGGCGACGGCCACGACCAGCTTCCCGACCGTTTCGCCGGCCAGCAGCCGGGCGAGCGCGGCGGGAGCGTGCTCCAGCCCGGTGACGACGCTCTCCCGGTACTTCAGCCGCCCCGCCATCCACAGCGTTGCCAGCGCGTCGAGGGCCTCGGGCCAGCGGTCGAGGTGGTCGGTGACGATGAACCCGCGCATCGTCGCGCGCTGCATGTGGATCTGGTCGATGTTGACCAGCCCGCGCCACGCGGTGCGCTCGCCCGAGTCGTCGTACTGCGACACCATGCCGCACAGGAAGATCTTGGCGTTGAGGTTCAGCCGCATGAGCAGGTGGTCCATGATCGGGCCGCCGACGTTCTCGAAATCGAGATCGACACCGTCCGGGGTAGCAGCGTCAAGCAGGTCGCGCCAGGCGGGGTCACGGTGATCAACGCACGCATCGAAGCCAAGGTCGTCGACTACGTAGCGGCACTTGGCCGGACCGCCCGCGATGCCCACCACCCGGGCGCCGCGCAGCTTAGCCAGCTGACCAGCGATCGAACCCACGCCGCCCGCCGCGGCAGAGACCACCATGGTCTGTCCCGGACCGGGGTCCAGGTAGTCGACGCCCAGGTAGGCGCTGATGCCGATGTGCCCGAGCAGGCCGACGAACGCCGAAGCCGGCGCCGGCAGCGGCGAGGGCAGCGTGGTCAGCGGGGCCTCGAGCAGCCGGTCGTCGGCGACGCAGAACTCCTGCCAGCCGAGGAATCCGGCGACCACGTCACCAGGGTGGAGGTCGGCGCGCCGGGAGGCGATCACTTCGCCGACGCCGATGCCGCGCACCACCTCCCCGACCGGGACCGATGGCATGAACGCCCGCTGGTGCCCGAGCCAGATCCGGCTGGCCGCCTCCACCGACAGCACGAGCGTGCGGACCAGAGCCTGGCCGTCCTGCAACGGCCCGATGGGGTCGGTGACCAGCTCCAGGTCGCTGGTGGCCAGAGCGCCGGCCGGGCGCCGGCGAAGGCGCCACCCCCGGTTCATGGTTGCCTGGTTCGCTATGACCTCGGCCATCCCTGCTCCTCGGTGGACGTGCCGGTCGACGGGCCGGCGTGAGCGGCAGCGGGGCTGCCGGACCCAGGGTAGACCCGGCCCGCCCAGGCCGTCTTGCACGTAACCGCACGGCCTCTTGCCAGAGGACGCACACCGGCAGACCGCCGCTCGTCTCACAGGCTCGCCGCCGCCGAGTTCCTGAAGCTCGCGTGACCGGCGATATGACCGCCGCCCACTGCGCAGCTCAGGGTGCTCGCACTACTACACGTCGTAGTACAGCTCGAACTCGTGCGGGTGCGGGCGAAGCCGCAGCGGGTCGAGTTCGTTGGCGCGCTTGTAGTCGATCCAGGTCTCGATCAGGTCCGGCGTGAACACCCCGCCGTCGAGCAGGTACTCGTGGTCGGCCTCCAGCGTGTCCAGCACCTCCTCCAGAGAACCGGGCACCTGGGGGATGGACAGCGCCTCGTCCGGCGGCAGCTCGTAGAGGTCCTTGTCCACCGGCTCGGGTGGCTCGATCTTGTTCCGGATCCCGTCGACGCCCGCCATCATCATCGCGGCGAACGCCAGGTACGGGTTCGCCGACGGGTCCGGCACCCGGAACTCCAGCCGCTTCGCCTTCGGGTTTGCGCCGGTGATCGGGATCCGCACGCACGCGGACCGGTTCCGCTGCGAGTAGACCAGGTTCACCGGTGCCTCGAAGCCGGGCACCAGCCGGTGGTAGGAGTTCGCCGTCGGGTTGGTGAAGGCGAGCAGCGAGGGCGCGTGCTTGAGCAGGCCGCCGACGTAGTAGCGGCCGGTGTCGGACAGCCCGGCGTAGCCGACCTCGTCGTAGAACAGCGGCGCGCCGTCCTTCCACAGGCTCTGGTGGCAGTGCATGCCGGAGCCGTTGTCGCCGAACAGCGGCTTGGGCATGAACGTGACGGTCTTCCCGGCGGCCCGGGCGACGCTCTTGACCACGTACTTGTAGAGCATCAGGTTGTCGGCCATCTGCAACAGCGGGGCGAACCTGATATCGATCTCCGCCTGGCCGGCCGTGCCCACCTCGTGGTGCTGCATCTCCACATGGATGCCGCAGCGGATCAGCATGCGCACCATTTCCGAGCGCAGGTCGGTGTAGTGGTCCATCGGCGGGACCGGGAAGTACCCGCCCTTGTACCGCGGCTTGTAGCCGAGGTTGCCGCCCTCTTCATCCCGGCCGGTGTTCCAGGCGCCCTCCACCGAGTCCAGGTAGTAGTAGCCCGCTTCCGGCCCGGTCTGGTAGCGGGCCGAGTCGAAGATGTAGAACTCGGCCTCGGGTCCGAAGTACGCCACGTCCGCGATGCCCGTGCCGCGCAGGTAGTCCTGTGCCTTGCGGGCGATGTTGCGCGGGTCCCTGGTGTACGGCTCGCCGGTCAGGGGGTCGTGCACGAAGAACGTCAGGTTGAGCGTCGGGTGCTGGCGGAACGGGTCGACCACGGCCGTGGTGGGATCCGGCAGGAGCAGCATGTCGGACTCGTGGATCTGCTGGAACCCGCGGATCGAGGAACCGTCGAACATCAGGCCGTCGGTGAACACCTTCCCGTCGAAAGACTCGACCGGCACGGTGAAGTGCTGCACAGTCCCGGGCAGGTCACAGAACCTGACGTCGACGAACTCCACCTTGCTGTCGCCGATGAACTTCAGTACCTCGTCGGCGTTCGTGAACATCAACCCTCCCTGGAGGCTGCGGCCGCGTCCTGACCGCGCGGGTCTGCTCCTGCTGCAGGACCGCGGCTGCAACGCTAGGCGCCCGCCGTTTCGAAGTGGTGTCCCAAGTGTTTCACGCGTGTTACAGGCTTCCCGCCTCTGTCCTCACCTGCGGTTATACAGGTTCGGACCCTACCGTTGGCGGCCAATTAACCTCTACAGGATTGGGGCCGGGGTGTCAGGCGGGCTGACCACGTCCTGGCCTGGGAGTCCCCGCCCCGACAGACGCGCCCGACAAGCGAGGTTCTAGGCTGCCGTGGCCTGCCGCGCTGCCGCCCGGCCCGCGTTGTTCACCTTGACGGCGAACTTCTGCGCGCTGCGGTACAGCACTCGCGCTTGCGCGCCGGCTGCGGTGGCCTCCCGCAAGATGTCATCGCCCGAGGTACGCCTCGGCTTCCAGGCGCTCGGCTGGCCGACGACCGGAAGGAGAATCGGCAGATCTGTGTCGACGTTCTCAGCGCTGACCTGCGCCTTAGGTTGGGTCGTTCAACAGGGCCTTGCTTGGGTGACGCCGGGCACCAGGTGGCAGCGGGCTCATGACCATGAGCACTGGCCCTAGTGGCACCTGTAAGTAGTTGAACGCGTTGGTGAACGGGTAGGCGGCTGCATCATTGACGCCGAGTGATGTGAGCCTGAAGTTCTGCTCCACGTAAGCGAGGATGCCATTAAAGGTGGTTGGCGTGCTTTCGGTGTAGCCGGGGCGGGCATACGGAGAGACGATGACCAGTGGCACCCGGGGGCCTTCGCGCGTTCCGTCCGGGTTGAGGCGAGGGGGCACCTGGTCGTAGAAGCACCCGCAGTCATCATAGGTGATGAATAGCGCGGTGGATCTCCACTCGGGACCGTTCATCACGGCCGATGCGATCTGTCCGATCCAGTTGTCGCCCGCGAGCATAGAGGTGTCATTGTGCTGGGAATTCATAACATCCACGCCGCCAGGCGTTATGATGGAGAAATTAGGCAGGTGGCCGCTATTTGCATCAGTGACAAACTGTGAGGCTTCAACCTCGCTGTTCACCTGGTTGGTGTCCAGGCACTCTGCGAAGCTGGGGCAGATAGCCCAGCCGTATCCATGCTCCCCGTAGTGAGAACTATAGATCCGCCAGGTCAGCCCTGCCGCGCTGAGCCTGTCCATGATCGTGGGGGCGTACCTTACCGGAGTTGGCTCAAATGCACCCCCATTAGGCAGGCGGAGTGAGGGATCAGGCACACAACTAGGAACTGATTGCAGTTTCCCTCCTGGAGCGCGCCAGGTTGTCGTTAGGTTTGAGTCACATCCCCAGCCGGGATCGAACCCGCCCGCGATGGGAGACGGATTCTCACCGGTAAAACCGTCAAGCGACGCCATGACCGCATACAGATGTCCGCCAAATGAGGGGGACTGTGCCATGGAGAACGTATGGTCGCTCACCGTGAAGTTCTGAGCCAGGCGTGTCAGGTTGGGAATAGCTGAAGGCTTATAACCGGAAATGCAGGCATATCCAGTCGCCGCGCCGCATCCCTTGATTTTCTGCCAGCCATTCATGAGGCCGCCATTAACCGCTTCCTGTTGTGCAGAGGTCGAATGGTCCACCGCAGGAACTTTGTCCGGGGTCACACCGGGTGTGACAACTGTCCCGTCGGACAAGGTGACCTGTGATGGCATCCCGAGGCATCGGCCAGGGTGCTGGTCGCACCAGTACCCGAGCACGTTGTCGAAGGTGTGGTTCTCCAGGTAGAGGACCACGACGTGGTGGATCGGAGTGGTCTGCGCGTGTGCAGCAGCTGATCCGGTTACGTCCTGTGTGACCGCAGCGGTCAGTAAGAAAGCGCCCAGCAGAGCGCCGGCTGCTATCCTAAGTCTTCTCATCGTCCTTTTCCCCCTTTCCTTCACCCGTCACTGTGGCAGGCGCGGCCAGGTCCAGGACTTGACTGGGCGTGACCGTGCGCGTCAACGTGGCCCAATGTCTAAATCGAGGACCAGTGGATGAGCCGAAGACATCCACTGTCTCCCGGATTCTCACGCTGCCATACGCTCAAGGCTTCGGGTAAGGCCCGTGGCTGTTCCCTTGACAGAACGAGGCTGGGGGCAGAGCGCTTGCCAGGCTGCGGCCCCGAAGCATTCGTTTTGGACGCTAGCCCCGGCACGCGGGGCAACCCTACCGACCTTGGTCACCGCATCGCGAACCATCCTTCAGGCGAGATGAGTTCGTGACGACGGACAAGATCACGCCCTTCGATTCGCGGCGCCTTGCTGCGCCTACCGATACAGGCGGTGGACCCCGATCAGTCGGGGAAAGGCGGAGCTGCCCGGATGGGTCATGGGCGACGGCTCAGTGCTGGACTACGGCAACCGCCGCGATCCCGACACCGCGCTAGGTCAGGCCATCCTCTCTGTTTACGCGGATTACGCCTGGCTTCCGCCCAGGTCACGCTAAGTAGGCAGGTCAGGCGTACATCGCCGGCGCCGCAGGCGATACCGTGGGAGCGTGTCAGCTCCACCGGTGGACGGGGCCAAGGCCCCGGGGGACCGCCCGGCCTACCCGGGCGAGAGGTTCGGGCTGCCGGAAACAGGCCCGCGCTCGGTTGCGGGCATGGGGCGCCGGCTCGGTGCCTTGCTGATCGACTGGATCGCCTGCAGCCTGATCGCGGTGGCCGCGTTCCACGACCAGTATTGGGCGCTGGCTGTCTTCGCGGCCGAGGACTACCTGCTCACCGCGCTGACCGGGCTGACGCTCGGCAAGCGCCTGTGTGGCATCCGGGTCGCCCGGCCGGACGGCAAGCCGGTCGGCTTCGGCTGGGCACTGGTCCGCACGCTGCTGCTCCTGACCGTGATCCCCCCGCTGGTCACCGACCGCGACCTGCGCGGCCTGCACGACCGCGCCGCCAACACCGTCGTCATCCGCATCTGACCGGACAGCGGGCGGTCGCGGTCCGCCGGAAATGGCGGCCGGTCAGCGGGAACGGCGGCCGGTCAGCGGGAACGGCGGCTGGTCAGCGGGAACGGCGGCCGGTCAGCGGGGACGGCGGCCGGTCAGCGGGGACGGCGGCCGGTCAGCGGGGACGGCGGCCGGTCAGCCGGGGGCCGGTCAGCGGAATCGCGGTCTTGGGGGCTTGGGCATGCGGCCGGTCTTGGGCAGCGGGCCCTTGGGGGCCTGCAGGTTGGCGGGCAGCGCCTTGAGCCGGAAGTTCAGTTCGGCTACCGCCTGGCCCTTCAGGTTGCGCGGCAGGCGCATCAGCTTGCGCTGCAGGCGCCGGATCGGCACCTGGCCCTCCTCGTTGCCCACCTGCATGTCGTAGATCGGCACGTCGTAAGCGACCCGGGAGATGCGCTTCTTCTCGGCCGCCAGCAGGCTGGGCAGCCTGCTCGGGTTGCCCTCGCCGACCAGCACCACGCCGGGCTTGCCGACCGCACGGTGCACCACGTCCATGTTCCGGTTCGCCGACACCGCGGGGGTGACGGTCCACCCGCCGCGCATGCTCTGCAGGATGGCGGCCGCCGCGCCGGGCTGGCCCTCGATCGCCGAGTACTGGGCGGCCTGCGCGAACCGGCCGAACGCGAGCATCGCTCCCATCAGGCCGACGAGCACGCCAAGGGGTGCGAGCAGGGCGATCAGGCCGGTGAGCAGCCCGGCGATCACGAACACGGCGATCGCGCCGATCGCGATGAGCGCAACGATCGGCAGCGCCCAGGGGTTGGCCTTGCGGACCATGCCCGCCGCCATCCGGATTTGCTGAATGCGGCCGGCGCTGGCCGGATCGACAGCGCCCGGCCGGTTCGCCGCGCCCGCGGGCTTATTCACCATGGAGGGCAGGATACGAGAGCCAGCGCTCAGGGTGAAACCGGCGCAGCCCGGCGGGCCAATTCCTGAGCGGGAGGTTCCGGGATGTCGTCCCGCCGGGCCAGCAGCGCTTCTGCGTAGAGGCGGCCCGCGCGGTAGGACGAGCGGACCAGCGGGCCGGACATCACCCCGGCAAAACCGAGGCGGAGCGCCTCCGCGCGCCAGTGCTCGAACTCCGTTGGCGGCACCCACCGGGCCACCGGGTGGTGCCGCACGGACGGCCGCAGGTACTGGGTCACCGTCAGCAGTTCGCAACCGGCCCCGCGCAGGTCGGCCATGGCCTGGCCGACCTCGTGGTCCTCCTCGCCGAGCCCGAGTATCAGGTTGGACTTGGTCACCAGCCCGGCCGCCCGGGCCATCGCGAGCACCTCCAGCGACCGCTCGTAGCGGAAGCCGGGCCTGATCTGGCGGAAGATCCGCGGGACCGTCTCGATGTTGTGCGCCAGCACTTCCGGGCGGGAGCCGAACACCACCGCCAGCCGGTCGGGCCGGGCGTTGAAGTCGGGGATGAGCAGTTCGACGCCGCAACCGGGGACGGCCGCGTGAATCTCGGCGCAGGTCTGCCCGTACAGCCAGGCACCGCCGTCGGGGAGGTCGTCGCGGGCGACCCCGGTCACCGTCGCGTACCGCAGCCCCATCGCCGCCACCGACTCGGCGACCCGGCGCGGCTCCCCAGTGTCCAGCGGTTCCGGCTTCCCGGTGGCGATCTGGCAGAAGTCGCAGCGCCGGGTGCACGCGTCCCCGCCGATCAGGAACGTGGCCTCGCGGTCTTCCCAGCATTCGAAGATGTTCGGGCAGCCCGCCTCCTCGCAGACGGTGTGCAGCCCCTGGCTGCGGACAAGCTCCTTGAGGGCGGTATATTCCGGCCCGGTCCGCAGCCTGGTCTTGATCCACGGCGGCTTGCGCTCGATCGGGACCTGGCTGTTGCGGGCTTCGATGCGGAGCAGCTTGCGCCCCTCGGGTGCGAGTACCACGGTTCCAGGGTACGTCTGCGGGCCGGGGGCATAACGCGCGGCCGCGATGGCCGCCGGGGAAGGAACACGATGATTCTGTCCACCATGAACGACCTGCCGGGGTACGAGGTCACCGAGGTGCTGGGGGAGGTGTTCGGCATTACCGTGCGGTCCCGCAACGTGGGCTCGCAGATCGGCGCCAGCTTCAAATCGCTGGTCGGCGGGGAACTGCGCGGTATGACCAAGATGCTGGCCGACAGCCGGGTGGAGGCGCAGGACCGGCTCATCGAGGCGGCCCAGGCCAGGGGCGGCGACGCGGTGCTGGCCATGCGGTTCGACGCCAGCGAGTTCCAGGTCGGGCAGGAGATCTGCGCCTACGGCACCGCCGTGAGGATCCGCCGCATCGAGGCGTAGCCCGGGCACCGAGCGGTTAACCGATGTGCGCGCGCCACGGAAGTCGGGGAGCATAGGCACATGCCAACGCAGTTCGATCCGCCGTCGGGTACCCGTGACTTCCTCGCCGCCGACTGGGAGGTACGGGAGGACGCGTTCGCGCGGATCCGGTCGGTGTTCGCCGGGTACGGCTTTGAACCGCTCGTCACCCCGGCGTTCGAGCGCCTGGACGTGCTGCTTGGCAAGTATGGCGACGACGGCGACAAGCTGATCTTCAAGATCCTGCGGCGCGGCGAGCGCGAGGGCACCGGCGAGGCAGACCTGGCGCTGCGTTACGACCACACCGTTCCGCTGGCCCGGGTGGCCGCCGCGTACGGGAGCCAGTTGCCGGCCCCGTACAAGCGGTACGCGATCGGCCCGGTGTGGCGTGCCGACCGGCCCGGGCACGGCCGGTACCGCGAGTTCGCCCAGTGCGACCTCGACACGCTCGGCACCGCCTCGGTGCTGGCCGACGCGGAGATCATTTGCGCGGTGCACGACGTGCTCACCGAACTCGGGCTGCGCGGGTTCCGCTTCCTGCTCAACTCACGGCGGGTGCTCGCCGGGCTGCTCGAGGCGTTCGGCGTGCCCGCGGAACTCGGCCCCGGCGTCCTGATCACGCTGGACAAACTGGACAAGCTCGCGCCCGGCGAGGTGATCGCCGAGCTCACCGGGCGCGGCCTGGCGCAGGCGCAGGCCGGGACGCTGGTCGCCGCGCTGACCGCGGATGACGCGGTGGAGAAGATCAGGGACGCGCTGAAGACCAGCGACGAGGGCGCCGCCGGGCTGGACGAGGTGGACTCGCTGCTGTCCCTGGTGGCCGGGCAGGTGCCGCGCGGCGCGGTGACGTTCGCGCCCCGGCTGGTGCGCGGGCTGAGCTACTACACCGGGCCGATCTGGGAGGTCGCCGCCGAGGGCGGTGCCGGGTCGCTGGCCGGCGGCGGGCGGTACGACCACCTGATCGCCCAGCTCGGCGGGCCGGACGTGCCGGCCACCGGCGGGTCGCTGGGGATGGAGCGGATCCTGCTGCTGCTGCCGAAGCGGGAGGCCGGGCACACCCGGCTCGACGTGGCGGTGACGGTCATGGGCGAGCGGCACGCCGCGCGCAGCTTCGCCTTCGCCGCGGCCGCCCGGGCCGCCGGGCTGCGGGCGAGCGTCTACCTGGGCAACTCGGGCAAGCTCGGTCGGCAGCTCAAGTGGGCCAACGACGCCGGCGCCCGGTGGGCGGTGATCTACGGCGACGCCGAGGAGGAGGCGGGCACGGTCACGGTACGGGACATGGCGTCGGGGGAGCAGGTGCCGGTCCCGGCCGCCGGCCTGACCGCGTACTTCGCCGAGCTGGCCGCCTGATACCGGCAACGTTTGTCGTGATTGCGGCAACGACGCCCCTAGAAGGGCGTCGTTGCCGCAACGACGACAATTGAGCGGCGTGTGGCCGGGCACTGGGCAGGCCCGGCGTGTGGGCGGGCACTGGGCAGGCCCGGCGTGTGGGCG
>Ga0207646_10001525_pt1 | contig 28347 bp, 26 predicted proteins | sample KBSK5502metaG_FD_184343 | JGI IMG/M metagenome (GOLD analysis project Ga0207646, IMG submission 184343) | Corn, switchgrass and miscanthus rhizosphere microbial communities from Kellogg Biological Station, Michigan, USA - KBS K5-50-2 metaG... | ecosystem: Host-associated > Plants > Roots >...
GTTATGCCTTCCTCCGCTGGGGTCAGGGCGCTTTCGACAACTTCCGAGTCGTGCCGCCGAACACCGGCATCGTCCACCAGGTCAACCTCGAGTACCTCGCGCGGGTGATCGAGGTACGGGACAGGGTCGCCTTCCCCGACACGCTCGTCGGAACCGACTCGCACACGACGATGGTCAACGGTCTCGGCGTCCTCGGCTGGGGCGTCGGCGGCATCGAGGCAGAGGCCGCGATGCTCGGGGAAGCGCTTTCGATGCTCGTGCCGCAGGTCGTCGGCTTCCGGCTGACCGGCGCGTTGCGCGAAGGTGCCACGGCGACCGATCTCGTGCTGACGGTGACCCAGATCCTCCGGCGCACCGGCGTGGTGGGGAAATTCGTCGAGTACTTCGGCCCCGGTGTCGGCTCGCTCGCCCTCGCCGACCGCGCGACGCTCGGGAACATGAGTCCCGAGTACGGTGCGACATGCGGCTTCTTCCCGGTGGACGAGGTGACGGTCGAATACCTGCGCCTCACCGGCCGCAGCCCCGAGCGGATCGCCCTCGTCGAGGCGTATTGCAAGGAGAACCAGCTCTGGCACGAGCCGGAGGAGCATCCGGAGTACTCGCAGGTCGTCGAGCTCGATCTCGACGAGGTCGAGCCGTCGCTCGCCGGCCCGCGCAGACCGCAGGACCGCGTCCCGCTTGCGAGCGCGAAGACCGCGTTCATCGAGTCGCTCGACACGTTCGGTGTGGAGTACACGAATGGGACGTACGACAAGGAGGTCGCCGACTCGTTCCCGGCGAGCGACCCGCCGACTGGCGACGGTGTGGCGGACTCCGACCCCCTGCCCGTGCACACGGCGACCGTCGAGAAGAAACAGGTCGCGGTTGAAGGCGAGGACTACGCGCTCGAGCACGGCTCCGTCGTGATCGCGGCGATCACGTCCTGCACGAACACCTCCAACCCGTCGGTGATGATCGCGGCCGGCCTGCTCGCCCAGAAGGCGGTCGAGCGCGGGCTCGAGCGGCGGCCGTGGGTCAAGTCCTCCCTCGCACCGGGCTCCAAGGTCGTGAGCCAGTACTACCGCGCATCCGGCCTCGACGAGTACCTCGACGAACTCGGCTTCAACACCGTCGGCTACGGCTGCACGACGTGCATCGGAAACTCCGGGCCGCTGCCGGAGCCGATCAGCGCAGCCGTCGCGGAGGGCGACCTCGTCGTCTGCGCCGTCCTCTCGGGCAACCGGAACTTCGAGGCGCGCATCCACGGCGAGGTCAAGGCGAACTACCTCGCATCGCCACCGCTCGTCGTCGCCTATGCGCTCGCTGGGCGGATGGATCTCGACCTCGTGAACGAGCCGCTCGGCCAGGGCTCCGACGGCGAGGACGTCTTCCTGCGCGACCTCTGGCCGAGCCGGGAGGAGATCGACCAGGTGATTGGCAAGTCGGTCAAGGGCGAGATGTTCTCTTCGACCTACGCCGACGTCTTCACCGGCGACGACCGCTGGCGCGGGCTCGAAACGCCCGAGGGTCAGCTGTACGAATGGGACGACGCATCGACGTACGTCCAGCTCCCGCCGTACTTCGAGGGAATGCCGCGCGAGCCCGAGCCGGTCGCCGACGTCGAGGGCGCACGTTGCCTCGTCATGCTCGGCGACTCCGTCACGACCGACCACATCTCCCCCGCAGGGGCGATCCGACCCGACTCGCCGGCGGGGAAGTACCTCGTCGAGCACGGCGTCGAGCGACGCGAGTTCAACTCCTACGGCGCCCGACGCGGCAACCACGAGGTGATGGTGCGCGGCACGTTCGCGAACGTCCGGCTCAAGAACCTGCTCGTGCCCGGCAGCGAGGGGACGTGGACCGCTCACCTGCCCGACGGCGAGGAGGGGACGATCTTCGAGGTCGCCGAGCGCTATCGCGCCGACGGAGTGCCGACCATCGTGATCGCGGGCAAGGAGTACGGCTCCGGCTCGTCACGCGACTGGGCCGCGAAGGGGCCGAACCTGCTGGGCGTGCGCGCCGCGATCGCGGACTCGTACGAACGGATCCACCGCTCGAACCTCCTGATGATGGGGATCGCGCCGCTCCAGTTCATGCCGGGCGAGAACGCCGAGTCGCTCGGATTGACCGGCCGTGAGGAGTTTTCGATCACCGGCCTCGGGGGCGGCGACGCCGACGAGGTGACGGTGCGCGCAGACGACAAGGAGTTCCGCGCGCGCCTGCGGCTCGACACGCCGCGCGAGCGGGAGTACTTCCGTCACGGCGGCATCCTCCAGTACGTGTTACGGCGCCTGCTCGGTTAGAGCTCTTGGCGGCTACGGCTTCGCGTTCGAGAGCAGCAGACCCTGCTGCCCGTTCGAGCTGTCCGTGTAGAAGCCCGCGCCGCTGCAGTTCTGGGCCGACGCACACGAGATCGTGACCCAGGAGTACTGGTACGGGGACGAGGCGTTGAGGGGCAGAGCGACCCCGACACCCCTCGTCCACACGCCGTGTTTCTCGGTCAGCAGCAGCGGCTGCGTGTTGTCCTGGCCGACGCCGGAGTAGGTGCCGGCGACGGTGCAGCTACCCGGCGAGGAGCAGGAGGCCGAGTTGACGCCGAGCTCCTGTTGGCCAGCCGGAGCGGCGGCGTTCGCCGGCAGAGTCGGCTCGACTCCCCTGGTCCAGCGGCCGGCCTTCTCGGTGAGCAGCACCAAATGAGTCTTCTCGGTGGTCTGGAAGTAGGAGCCGGCCGCGGCGCAGTTCCCGGCCGAGGCGCACGAGATCGAGTTGAGATATGCCAACGGGCCTGATCCGGTGGCGTTCCTGGGGAGTTTCGCCTCGACTCCCTTCGCCCACTTGCCGGCCTTCTCGGTCAGCAGGAGGCCCTGCTCGCCCGTGCCGCCGCGGCCCTTGCCGAAGCTGTTGCAGCCGCGGATGGCGCAGTAGCTGCCGACGGCGCTGCAGTGTCCGGCCGAGGCACACGAAACCGCGAGGAGGAGAACCGTCTCGCCCGCGTACTTCTTCGTTGCCGTTGCGTTTGCCGGCAGTTTCGCCTCCACTCCGGTCGCCCAGCGGCCGGCCCTCTCGTTGAGGAGCAGCGCCTCGCTGTTGCCCGACTTGTCGAAGTAGCCACCCACGGCGCTGCACTGACCGGGCGAGGCGCAGGACACCGAATTGAGGACGCCGGTCTGCCTCCTCGACGCGGCGTCCCTGGGCAGTTTCGCCTCGACTCCCCTTGCCCAGGTGCCTGCCTTCTCGCGCAACACCAAGGGCTCGTAGTTCTTGGATTGATCGGTATAGAAGCCGACCGCGCTGCAGTCCCCGGCCGAGGCGCACGAGATCGCGTCGGGGGAGCCGCCTTCGGCGCGGGCGTTCGCGGGCAGAACCGCCTCGACACCGGTCCCCCAGACGCCGTCCGTTTCGGTCAGCAACACGACCTGGCCGATGCTCGAGTTGTCGTCGTAGCTGCCCACCGCACTGCAGTTCCCTGCCGAGGCGCATGAGACGAGATACAGATTGACCTTCGGGTCGGCCGCGGTACCGGCGGGCAGCGCCGCTTCGACGCCGGTCGCCCACGTGCCGCTCATCTCGGTCATGAGCAGCCCTTGCGTGTTGCCGGAGCTGTCGACGTAGTTGCCCACTGCGCTGCAGTTCCCCGCCGAGGAGCACGAGACCGCGTTGAGCGACACGCTTTGCTGCTTACCGGTCGCGGCGTTGGCGGGGAGGACTGCGGCGGTTCCGCTTCCCCAGTTCGTCGAGTCGGAAATGGCCGCAGCCACCCCAGTGCAGAGCAGGAGGCACCCCCCGACGAGACCAACGATCGACGCACGCCTTGTCCCGGCCCTGCGGCCGGCGAACCGACCCATCACGTTACGAAGGATACGGCACCGCCGACAGAAATGTCACGCGGATTTTGCCTCGGGCCGCGCCTGATTTGCAACCATTGGTCGGGTGCCGTCGGCTCCGCGTGGGTCTCGCCGGGCCGGCCTCTTGTCGGTCGCGGTGCTCTTTCTAGTCGGCGTGCTCTTCGTCGGGTCGTCCAGTGCGTCGCATTCGTCCTCGGGCGGCCCCGACTACCCGGGCGCGTCGTGGGTTGCGGCCAGCCCGCGGAACTTCCAGCGCGCCGACCGGCCGTTCTCGTCACCGATCACGCGGATCGTGATCCATACGACCGAGGGTTCGTATGCGGCGGCGATCCGGCTCTTCGCGCATGCCGGTCCCGTCGCGTCGGCCGCCTACGTCATTCGCTCGCGGGACGGCGCGATCACGCAGATGGTCCACGAGAGAGACGTCGCCTGGCACTCGGGCAACCGCCAGTACAACGCCACGTCGATCGGGATCGAGCACGAGGCGTTTGTCCACGACTGCTCCTCGTACACGAGCGCGATGTACAGGTCGTCCGCCCGGCTGGTGGCGCACCTGGCCGTCAAGTACGGAATCCCGATCGACCGGAGCCACATCATCGGCCACTACCAGGTGCCCGACCCGTACCACCTGGGCGAGTTCGGGGGGTTCGCCCATCACATCGATCCCGGTCCGTGCTGGAACTGGGCGAAGTACATGGGACTTGTCCGCACCGACGCCGGTCAGGTCCCCGTCCAGCGGACGGGAGTGCAGGTCGTCAGCGACGCGACTTCTGCCAACTTCCGAGCACCGCACTGGCGGCGCAAGATCGACGCCAACGCAGCGCAGCAGTTCGGGCCGGTGTACTTCGTGGCGCGGCCGAGCCGCACGGCGCCGCCGGCGAGCTTCCGGCTCACGATCCCGGCCACCGGTGACTACGCCGTCTATGCGTGGTGGGTCGCCGACCGGACCCGGAACCGCGCCGTTCCGTTCGGGATCGACACCGTTACGGGATGGCACTCGCTGACCGTGAACGAGCGCACCCGCGGCGGACACTGGGCCTACCTCGGGACGTTCACCCTCGCCGCGGGAAAGGGCTGGGACGTCCGGGTCTCGCGCGGCTCGGCCTCCCCAGGCTGGATTGCGGTGAACGCCGTCGCGGCCGAGCCCGTCGGTCACCCGCTCGAGTCTCGCCTGCTGCCGGGCGGATTCGGTTATGCGCTGACGAGCTCCGCGCTCGCGTTGACGAGCAACGCCGGCTCCAGCTGGCGCGTCGTGACACCGCCGGGCCTCGCAGCCGACGACATCCGCGCCGTGCATTTCGTCGACTCCGAAACCGGGTTAGTTGTGGGGCTGTCCGGAACCGAGGGCCAAGAGCTCGCCCTCTGGCGGACGACGGACGGTGGGCTGACCTGGATCTCGTCGCCGCTGCCGGCGCCGGCGGCCGTCGATGTCTCGGCCGCGATCTCCATCGCCGCGCCGGACGACTTGCACTGGTTCGTCAGCCTGTCGCTCCAACAAGGCCTCGGGCGCACCGGTCCCGGCGTCTTGCTCGCGAGCGCGAACGGCGGGCGGTCATGGTCGCGGCAGGTCTTGCCGGGCAGCGGCCCGATTACGTTCACGACGCCGACCCAGGGCTGGCTCGCGCCGGTCGGCGGCTCCCTCTTCCGCACGCGCGACGCCGGGCGCACGTGGCGATCCGCTGCAATCCCGGCCCCGACAGGATTCCGTTCGAGTCTCCCGCTTGCGGAGCTCCCCACGTTCAGCGATCCGACGCATGCGGTACTCCCGGTCACATTCCGTCACGACACCGAAGCGGCCATGTCCTTCCTGACCTCGGACAACGGAGGCACGACCTGGCAAACCGCCGCCACGGTCACCGGACGCCGCTTCCCCACGCCGGCCGGCCGTGTTTCTGCGGCAGTCGCGGACGCGACGAACTGGCTCGCGCTGCCCGACGGCGGCAGGCGGGTTGTCGGACTCGTGAACGGCGAGCCGGTGCGGAGCGTCGCGACAGCCGGCCTCCCACTCGCCGCTCCCGGCTTCGAACTCGAGGACATCTCGTTCGCTTCGGCGACGACCGGCTGGGCGACCGTGTCGACGTGCGCGACCGGCACCGGAGCGAAGTGCACGCACCACGAGACCCTGTATCGCGCGCTCGACGGCGGTTCGAAGTGGGCGCCGCTGACCACGCCCGGTACCGCGACGCGGCAGCCGTAAGCCACCCGCACAGAGCGAAACCGAGGACGGCTTGCGCAACGTATGCTCGCCACGTGGGCGAGTCGCTGCGCACATTCGAGACGCCCGACGGGCGCACGCTCGCGTACGCCACGTGGGGCGACCCAGACGGCTTCCCCGTCCTCAGCCTGCACGGCACGCCGGGCTGTCGTCTCAACCGCTGGCCGAGCGAGGAGGTCTACGCCCAGGCCGGCGCCTACTGGGTGACGCACGATCGCGCCGGCTACGGGAGGTCGGACCGCCATCACGGCCGGTGCGTGGCCGACGAGGCCGCCGACGTCGAGGCGCTCGCCGACGAGCTCGGGATAGACCGCTTCGGCCTGTCGGGCGGGTCGGGCGGCGGCCCGCACGTACTCGCGTGCGCGGCGCTCCTCCCGGAACGCGTGGTGCGCGCCGTGTGCAGTGTCGGCTGCGCGCCCTTCGGCAGCCCCGGACTGATCGAAGATGAGTGGCTGGCCGGAATGGACCCTGAGAACGTAAAGGAGTTCCGGTGGGCGCAGGCAGGAGAAGATGTCCTCACTCGCGAGCTCGAGAAGCTGCATAGGCAAGCGGAGGAACGAGTTGCAGTCGACCCCGCGAGCCTCCTCGACGACTTCGAGCTGAGCGAGTCAGACCGTGCTGCTCTCGCGCGACCGGAGGCGATGCAGGTCGCGCGCGAGGCGACCGCCGAGTATGCGGCGAACGGCGTCGGCGGCTGGGTGGACGACGACCTCACGTTCCTGCAGTCCTGGGGATTCGACATCGCCACGATCTCCGTCCCGGTGCTCGTGCGATACGGCCTGACCGACGTGCTCGTGCCTCCCGCGCACGGTGAATGGCTGGCGGCGAATGTGCCCGGTTGCATCGTCGACGTCGAGGACACCGCCGGACACCTGGGAGCGAATCCCGAGGAAGAGATCGCCGGCAACATCCGTTGGCTCAGCGAGGGAATCGCTCCCGCAGGAGCCGGCACGCCGTCACAGGTGGCTTAGACCTCGCACGAGCTCGAGGGTCGCGGGTCGTAGACTCGGAGGACCGGGGTGCCGCGCTACTGCGGCTGAGATCACACCCGTCGAACCTGATCCGGGTCATGCCGGCGAAGGGAGGAGCGATTTCGGAGAGAGCACCAGCCTGGGGCATCACGCCGGTTCCGGAGCGGCTGCGGACGCTCGGCGGCCTCGAGAACGGGATGCTGTGGAGCAGCCTCGGCCTCAGCCTGCTAGTGCTGGTCGCCGGGGCCCTCCTTGTCCCGGGTCTCTCGCTGCCCGAAGCGCTGCTGGCGATCCTCGTCGGCGGAATCTTCGGAAACGCGTTGCTGGGGTGCGCGGCGGGGATCGGCGCGGAGGCCGGAGTGCCCGCGATGGTGCTGCTCCGCGCGCCGCTCGGCCGCGCCGGCTCGTATCTCCCCACCGGCCTCAACGTCGTCCAGAACCTCGGCTGGACGATCTTCGAGGTGCTCGTTATCGCCACCGCCGCGGAGGCGCTCGTGCACGGTCCACTCTGGGTGTGGAAGCTCGCAGCCGCAGCGGCGGCGACGATCCTCGCGCTCCTCGGGCCGATCGGGTTCGTCCGCCGGTGGCTGAAACGCGTCGCGCTCTGGGTCGTGCTCGCCTCGTTCGCATACCTGACCTGGTGGACGCTGCACGACGCGAACCTCGGCGCCCTCTGGTCACAGCCCGGGACGGGCGATCTCAGCTTCTGGCAGGGAGTCGATCTGGTCGTTGCGATGCCGGTCTCGTGGCTCCCCCTTGCCGCCGACTACACACGGTTCTCGCGCAGCGGCCGGGGTGCGTTCTGGGGAGCCGCGGTCGGCTACTTCATTGCGAACGTATGGCTCTTTGCGCTCGGCGCGATCCTGCTGCTCACGCGTGACCTTTCCGACGCGCCGTCGGTGATCCGCGCGATTGCAACCGGGGGTGTCGGAGCCGCGCTCGCGCTCGTCGCGCTCGGAGTGGACGAGACGAAGGAGCCGTTCGCGAACATCTATTCGGCGGCCGTGTCGCTGCAGAACGTCCTCCCGCGCGTGTCGCAGCGCCTGCTCATCCTCGCGGTCGCGGGGGTGGCCACGGCGGGGACGTTCGTGATCGACCTCGTCAGCTACCAGAGCTTCCTCTATCTGCTCGGTTCGTTCTTCGTGCCGCTCTTCGGCGTGCTGCTCGCACAGTGGATCGTGGGTGAGCGCGACCCCTTCCGCGCTCCGGAGTTTCGTCCGGGGCAGATCGCCGCGTGGCTCGCAGGCTTCTGCCTCTACCAGTGGCTGGCGCCGGCCGGGCCGAGCTCATGGATCCACCTCGTCGATCACACGCATCCGGGCCAGGGAGCGATCGGCGGCTCGTTGCCGAGCTTCGCTCTCTCCTTCGTCCTCTCGATCGGGCTTACGCTTGCGGGTCGTGCGACCGCTCGCCGTGATCGGCCCTCTTACACGTGACGTCGTCGACGGCCGCGCCGCACGCATCGGCGGTGGCCCCTGGTATGCAGCACGGGCGCTGCGAGCCCTGCAGCAGGAAGCCATGGTGGTCGCGAAGTGCGGCGAGCCCGAGCGACGTTCGTACCAGCGGCGCCTCGCGGCGCTCGGCCTCCCGATGTCGCTCGCAGCGGCCGGCGACACCACGGCCTTCTCGTTCCACTACGACGCCGATGGGAACCGGGCGATGCGTGTGGAGACCATCGGGGAGCCGTGGGCCGAGGGCGACGAGCCCGAGCGTGCGCTGCGTCGGGTCGAGTGGGTGCACGTGGCGCCGCTGTTGCGTCACGACTTCCCGCCGGAAACACTCGAGCGGCTCGCTCGGCGGCGGCGTGTGCTGCTCGACGGCCAGGGACTCGTCCGCGCGCGGCAGGTCGGCCCGCTCGCATTCGACGCGGACTTCGACCGGACGCTGCTGCGCCACGTCTCGATCCTCAAGCTGGCCGAGGAGGAGGCGCAGGCGATTCTCGGCGGCGGCGAACTCGAGGAGCTGCGGGAGCTCGGCGTGCCGGAGGTCGTCGTGACGTTCGGCGCCGGCGGCTCGCTCGTCATCACGCGCGACACCGCCGTGCGCGTCACCGCTCGGCCGGCCCGCGCCGATCCGACCGGAGCAGGCGACGCGTTCTCGGCTGCCTACCTGAGCTCGCGCGCGGGCGGCCACAGACCGATCTCGGCCGCGCGGCGCGCAACCGCACTGGTCCAGGCCCTGCTCTCGGCGGCGCGGCGATGATCGCCGCCGTCGGCACCGTTGCGGGCGTCTTCCTCGTCGACGTCGAGGCCGACGCGCTGCTCGGCGACGGCAACGAAGTACCCGAGGCCGAGCGGCCCGAGGTGTCGCTGCCACGCGTCGTTGCAGCGGCGAGCTCCGGCTCGACCGTCCTGGCGGTGGTCGAACGGAGGCCGCCGCTGATGCTTTCGAACGACGGCGGGGCGACCTGGCGCGAGGCCGGCAGCGGGCTGCCGCCGGGGTTCGCGGTGGCGATCGCCGAGGACGATCCCGACCGGATGCTCTACGCCGCGCGCAACCGGCTCTATGCCTCGGCGAACGGCGGCGTCTTCTGGCGCTCGCTGCCGTTCGAACTGCCCGACATCGACTCGGTCGCCTGGATCGACTGAAGCCACGCATCGGCCTCACGCCGCGTCGCGATCCGCACGACGTGAAGGTGAGGGTGCCGCGCCGCGATTTCCCCGATCCGGCGCCGCGTGTGCCCGTGCTGCTTCAGCACCCAGAGCGGCATCGAGTAGCGAGAGAAGAAGGCGTTCCGGAACGACTCGCGATTGCCGTTCCAGAGCTCTTGGCGTCGCGCCGACCGCCACGTCGTCCGCCAGAGCACCCGACCGAAAGCGAGCGGCAGAGACGGGTCGAGATGGACAAGAGTGTCGGCGCGGTCGAGCACGGTCCCGCCCAGCGGCGTGTAGTAGTTGCCGTCCACGACCCAGCCGTCCGGCGCCGCGTCAAGCGCGGCGGTGACGCTCGCCAGCAGCTCCTCCGGCGTCGACTGTTTCCAGTCCGGCCTGTGCTGATGGGCGTCGAGCTCGACGAAGGGGACGCCGAGTCGGGCCGCGAGCTGCTTACCGAGCGTCGTCTTGCCGCCCCCCGAGATACCCATCATCGCGACCCGGCGCATCAAAGGCGGAACTCGCCGCGCGCGACGACGACCGCCGAGCCGCCGACCTCGATCTCCTCCGGCGAGCGGGCGACGGCGTGCAGCGTCGACGGCCGCCCGAGCTCCACGCCCTGGCGGATCTCGATCTCGTCCCCGAAGCCGATCCGGCCGTGCCGAGCGAGGTGGAGGGCGAGCGGACCGGCGGCCGAGCCGGTCGCAGGATCCTCGCCGACACCGTGAGCGGGGACGAAGACCCGCGACTTCCAGATCTCGCCGTCGCGGGCGAAGCAGCACGTGCCGAAGGGATTGAGCTCGAGCAGCGCCGCGAGGTCGGGCCGTAGCTCCGCCACCGCCTCGGGTGACCCGAACTCGACCAGGACATGGCCCGGCCCCTGGCGATACAGCTCGACCGGCACTCCGGGCTCCTCCACACCGAGCAGGGCGAGCAGCTTGTCCGCACGGTCGTACGGCTCGAAGGTGAACGGCGGCTGCCTCATCCAGCCGAAGACGATCCGCGAGCCGTCGCGCTCGAGCCGTACGGGCACAACGCCCGCACCGGTCTCGAGCCAGATCTCGTCGAGCTGCAGCGGCCCTCCGAGCACGAACGCCGTACCCAGCACCGGATGCCCCGCGAACGGCAGCTCGAGCGCCGGAGTGAAGATGCGAATCCGCGCGTGCCCGTCGCCCGTAGCCGGGTAGACGAAGACGGTCTCGGAGAAGTTGATCTCGCGCGCAAGCACCTGCAGCTGCTCCTCGGGTATCTCGCGCGCGTCAGTGAAGACCGCCAGCTGGTTCCCCGCGAACGGGATATCCGTGAAAGCGTCTACGAAGACATAGCGGAACATGCCCACGGGACGACCTTAGTCAGAGACGAAGTACCTCGGTTGACCGAGACCGTGGTGCTAGCGATAATGGTGCTATGACCGCGCATCTTCCGCATCTGCCCATCTCCCTGGATCCGCTGATGGCGGAAGCAAGGCGGAGGGCGAGACAGCGGCGAGTGCTCGTGGCGCTGGTCGTAGCGGCAGCGGTTGCCGCAGGCGCTGTACTCGGGTTCGAGTTGCGCGGCCCGGGGTCGGCAGCGCCAGTGCCGGCGAAGCTGACCGTGCTTGCGGTGCTGCAAAACGGCGGACGCGCGCTCTTCCATCTCAGGTGCGATCCCGCCGCTGGCAACGTGGCACAGCCCGCGCAAGCCTGTGCCGCCATTGCCGCGCAGCCCAGCCTTGTGACGAATCCGAAGCCTTTCTACGATTTCGGCCCGAACACCGTCTACTTCACGATCACCGGGCGCTTCAACGGCCGGCCCGTCCACTACAGCGGCGAGAGCAGCTGGACGCCGCAGATGGCGCTGATCCACAAGCTCGGCCTCGCCGGACCGCACGGGCAGCCTCTTCGTCTCGAAGCGCGCAGACATGGCTCAGTCGCGCTGAACCAGATCCGCACGTTCGCACCCGGGGTGCTTCGGCCGGGCGACCTCGTCACATGCCGAGTCCACCACAGCTACCCGGGACTCCCACTGGCGATGACCGTCCCCATCCACCGAGGGTTGGGGAACATGATGGGAGCTGCGCCGGGGGTGATGGCGGTCCGAGTGCGGGCCGGCGGAGCGGTCATCGCCAGCTGTCTCTCTCGCGACCGGCTACCTCTCGACAAGCGAGGCCGGACCACGCTGCCGCACGGTTGGCCGCCGTAGCGCGAGTCGCGTCTACGCTGTCCGCGGATGCGCGCGATCGAGGTCAGCGGCCTGCGCAAGGCCTACGGGAACCTCGAGGCGGTCCGGGGGGTCGACTTCTCGATCGAGGAGGGAGAGGTCTTCGGGCTGCTCGGCCCCAACGGCGCCGGGAAGACGACGACCGTCGAGATTCTCGAGGGCTACCGCAAACGCGACGCCGGCGAGGTGCGCGTCCTCGGCTCTGACCCCGAGCGTCCGGAGCCCGACTTCCGCGAGCGGATCGGCGTGGTCCTCCAGCAGTCCCAGATGTGGGCGAACCTCACCGTGCGCGAGACGCACGCGATCTTCGCCGGCTATTACCGGGCGCCGCGCGACGTCGACGAGGTGATCGCGCTCGTCGGCCTCCAGAAGAAGGCCGGCGCGCGCGTCAAGACGCTCTCGGGAGGCCAGAAGCGCCGGCTCGACCTCGGCATCGCGCTCGTCGGCGACCCCGACCTCGTCTTCCTCGACGAGCCGACCACGGGCTTCGATCCGCAGGCGAGGCGCGCGGCGTGGGAGATGATCCGCTCGCTTCGCTCGCTCGGCAAGACGGTGCTTCTCACCACCCACTACCTCGACGAGGCCGAGCAGCTCGCCGACCGCGTCGCCGTGCTGCGCGAGGGGCAGATCGTGCGCGTCGGCACGCCGGCCGAGCTGACGAGTGTCGATCTGCAGACGGAGATTCGCTACCGGCAGAACGGCGAAGAGGTGCTCGTGCAGACGGATGAGCCCACCCGTGTCCTCGCGGAGCTCACCGGTGCAGCGGTCGCGCGCGGGGAGGAGCTCGAAGGTCTTCAGGTGCGGCGGCCGTCGCTCGAAGAGGTCTACCTCGCGCTGACCGCCGACGAGGCCGAGGAAGCCGAGGTCGAAACGTGAGCGCGGAAGCGCTGCGCGTTTCCGGCCGTCGGGCGCCGCGGGCGATGTTCGTCCACCAGCTCCGCTCCGAGCAGCTCGTCTTCTGGCGCAGCCGGGAGGCGGCGTTCTTCATCTTCGCGTTCCCGCTGCTGCTCTACGTCCTGCTCAGCTCGGTGTACACGGGAAGGATCTACGGCGTCCCGGCGCCGGAAGCGCTGCTCGCGGGACTCATCGGCTACGGGTGCGCGAACACCGCCTTCGCAGGGCTCGCGATCCAGCTCGTCCTGCGCCGCGAGAACGGGATCCTGAAGCGGCTTCGCGCGACGCCGCTCCCATCGGGGACGTACATCGGCTCGCTGCTGGTCTCGACGCTGATCGTCTTCGGGCTCCAAACACTCGCGCTGTTCCTGCTCGGCCGCGCCTTCTACGGAACGCCCTTCCCCTCCGACGTCGCCTCGCTCGTTGCTGCGATCGTGATCGGCGCAGCGGTTTTCGCCACGCTCGGCTCGGCGACCGCGTCGGTCATCCGCTCTGCGGAGGGATCCTCCGCCGTCGTCAACTTCATCCTGCTGCCGATGGCCTTCCTGAGCGGTTCGTTCGGCTCGACACGCCATCTCCCCGCGTTCCTGCGCGCGATCGCCGACGTCCTGCCTCTCAAGTACTTCATCGACCTCGTCAACGCCGTCTACCTCCGCGGGCACGCCGTCTGGACACGGCCGCAGGACCTCGCCGTCCTCGCCGCCTGGGGAGCTGCAGGGCTCGTCTTTACGATCTTCAAGTTCCGCTGGGAACCGCGCGAGCGGTAGCGCGTTAGGAGTTCGGCCGGCTCGGATACGGATCCGGTATGAGTCCGCTCGTCGACGAACCCGCGATCTCACTGCTCGTACGCAAGCAGGAAGATCCCGGCATCGAGGTTCGCGTCAATTTCGGCGTCTTCGCCGGGCGGCAGGCGACACCGGCCGAGATCGACGAGCTTGCGGCAGCGCTGAAGAACTCCCTGCCCGCATTCGCGATCGTGTCCGAGGTGCGGCACGAGTTCGCTCAGGACGTCGAGGCCTCCGTGCACCAGGTCGTCGTCGAGGTGCCGCAGGAGCTGGCCGGCGAGGAGCCGGAGCTCCTCGCCGAGCAGATCGTCCTCGCCGCGAACGGCTGGGCGCTCGGGTGCATCGCCGTCCGGAACGCCCGGACGTATAGCTAGCCGGTCGAGTACGTGACCGTCACCGAGGCCTGGATCTTCTGTTTCCCTGCCTCGATCGGCGGTGCTGCCTTGCCCGCTAGGTCCAGCGCCTGCGCGTAGACGATCGGCGTCGGTGAACCGCCCTCGCGCACCTTCACCGCGGTGCCAAGCGTGAGCCCCGCCGCGCCGGCGATGGCCTGCGCCTTTCCCTTCGCGTCGGCGAGCGCCTGCTTCAGCGCGTCGTCGTAGAGAGCTGACTTCGCTGCCGTGTCGAGATTGGGGCCGTCAACGTTGTTCGCGCCGGCGCGGACCGCGGCGTCGACGAGCTGTCCGGACTTGCCGAGCGCTGCCGTGACCTGCACCGAGTTGGAGGCCTGGTAGCCGACGATCGACCTGCCGTTGTTCGAGGTCTGCGGCCAAAGCGAGACCTGCGTCGTCTGGATCGCGGACGAAGCGACACCGGCTCTCTTCAGCGCGTCGATGATCGTGCGCGCCTCCGAGGAGTTGCGGCTCAGCGCCTCGGAGGCTGTTGCGCCGTTCGTGGTGACGCCGAAGTCGAAAGACGCCCGGTCGGGCGTTGCGTCGACCGTCCCGTTGCCGGTCACGGTGATGGTCGAGCCGGCAGGAGTTGTTGCGGAGCGGCCGAGGTGCGGTTGCGCGACGCCGGCGATCGCGGCCGCGACGAGCAGCACACCGGCGACGAGGAGGATCGTGCGGAATCTGTTCATGCCTCATGTACGGCGCCACCACGGCCTGGGTCACCGTTGTTCTGTTATTCAAACCGTGTTACTCTGCAAAACAGAATAGTGTGGAGCAAGCGCAGCTACTCAAAGGGGTACTCGAGCTGGCGGTGCTGGCGGTGATCGCTCGCGGTGAGACCTACGGCTACGAGATCCTGTCCACTCTCGAAAGCGCCGGCTTCGACGGCGTCGGGGACGCCTCGGTGTACGGGACGCTCCGCCGCCTCGAGCAAGCGGGACACCTCGAGTCGCGGCTCGTCGCCTCCGACTCCGGGCCTGCGCGGAAGTACTACTCGGTGACCGCGAGCGGCGCAGAGCAGCTGCAGGCCGGCACCAACATCTGGCGCGGCATCAGCGACGCCTTCGAGCAGGTGGTGAACCCGTGACGCGGGACGAGTACCTCCGCAGCGTCGGCTACCGGCTTAACGACCTGCCCTGGAGCCTGCGGCGTGATCTGCTCGCCGAACTCGCGGCCACCTTGACGAGCTCCCGCCCGGCACCGATCTCCGCACGCAGCTTGGACCCCCGGAGGCCTACGCCGAAGACCTCCGCTCGACGGCGGGCCTCGAACGCCGCCGCGGGCTGATCGCCTTCCTGCGAGCCCGCCGCCCGCGGAACCTGATCTTCGTCGCGTTGGCACTCACCTTGATCGGGCTCGCGATCGGCGCCGTGGTCTGGATCGACAGCTATCAGCCGCTGGCGACGGGGAACACGAGCTACGGGCCGTTGGATTCGCGTGAATCTCCGGCCGGCGACGGCGTCTACGTCGTCTTCCACCAGGGCAAGCAGTTCCGCTACGGGATGACCATCTGGAACCGCGGTCGATACACCGTGCGTGTGCTGGGAGTGCCCGACTTCTTTCGGGGACACCTGGGCGGATTGCCCGCTTCGGTCCGGCTGCTCCTCTCAGCACCCACCACCTTCAACAGCGGCGGTATACCCGGCCCCTTCACGCGCTTCCACCCCTTCGACCTCAAACCCGGCGAGCAGCGCGGATTGCTCTTGAGCGGCGTCTTCAACCTGCCTTGCCGAGACCGCAGCGGTCCTGGTGGCGGATCGGACTTCTTGCTCTCGATCCCCGTCCGGTACAGCTTCCTCTGGCACACGGCGACCGTCGCGGTAGCCCTGCCGGAGAGACTCGCGGTCCTCTTCCCCAAGCAAGGCGACTGCCCAGGAGCTAAGCCGTAGCGGGCAGGTACGGCGTCCAGCCGGACGGGATTCGCGGCGCCGCGAGCTTGATGAACAGCGTCGGCGTCGGCGCGCGCGGCGAAGTGCGCAGCTCCATGCCGGCCTGCTCCAGCGACCGGTCGCCCTTGCGGAGGTTGCAGGGCGCACAGGCGGTGACGACGTTCTCCCAGATCGACTCGCCGCCCTTCGAACGTGGGACGATGTGGTCGAGCGTGAGGCGGCCGTTCGTCGTCCCGCAGTAGGCGCAACGCCAGCCGTCACGCGCGAAGAGTGCGCGGCGCGAGATCTTGCGCTGGATCGCGCGTGGCACGCGGACGTAATGGATCAGCCGGATCACGTGCGGCCAGATGAAGCTGCCGGTCGAGGACCGCAGCGGCTTGTCGAGCCGCTCGATCACCTCCGCCTTGCCCTTGAACACGAGCACGTGGGCGCGCCGAACCGTGCACACGTTTAGCGGCTCATAACTTGCGTTCAAGACGAGAACATGCTGCAACCTGGGCGAAAAGTAGCAGCGCCGACAGCGGCTACTGCTGCGACTTCATCGCCCGCTCCACCGCCTGCTGCTCCTCGGGCGAGAGGGAGACTGCAGCGCGGCCGCCGTCGAGCTCCTTGACGTAGATCCGCGCGTAGTCGCGGCCCTGGATCGCGCTGAGGACGACGCCGGTGCGCGACGCGTCGAGCAGCGCGACCGAGGCGGACTGGTGGCCACCCGTGTTCTCGTAGGCGTCGTAGCGGACGACGGCGAGGCGCGACACGGTCGCGTCCACCCGTCGCTCGAGACGTCCGAGCGCCGCCGTCACCTCGTCGAGCTCGCGATGGAGTCCGTCGACCCGGCCCTGAAGCGAGACGGCGAAGTCGACGAGGTCGCCGCCGCCGCTCCCTTGCAGCGTGAGCTGAGCAGCGCGGACCCGGCGCAGCCGCATGTGAAGCACGAGCGCGAGCACGAGACCGATCACGGCGACAGCCGCAGCCGCGATGGCGATCCAGCCTGCCACCGACGCACTCAACGGCTACCCGCCCGAGGAGAGACTGAAGAACACGGGATACGAAGCGTGGTTGTCGAGGAGATAGTGCTCCCCGGGCACCCTGCCCACCGCGACGCTCACGGTCGCCTGACCGGCGAAGGCCGACGGCGCGAGCTGGAGGTTGGTGAAGGAGACGGTCTTCTGCTCGTGCGGGTTGATCGAGCTGACATGCACGGTCTTCTGGAACTTCTGTTTGTTGAAGACACTGATCGTGAGCGTCACCGGAACACTCGCCTCCTGGAAGTCGCCGATGTTCTCGAACGTGACCTTGAAAGCGAGATCCGCGGCGACGTTCACGGTCGTCGGGCCGGATGGCGAGAGAGGTTTCGTCTGTCCGCCCGACACCGCGTTGGTGCCGATGAGCTTGGTTCCGTGGTTACCCGTCGTCTGGCCGGTGGCGTTCGTGGAATTCAGCCGGTTGTAGAGATTCCCGAGATTCAGGGCGCCGATCACCTCGGGGTTCGAGACGATCTGCGACGGCGGCGCGATCACGCCCTGCACGCCCAGCCTCTTCAAGGTCTGCGTCGCCGGCAGCCTGAACAGGTCCGCCCAGACGAGGTCGCTCGCGGTGAGGGCCTTGGCCTGCTTGGCGAGGAGGTGGCCGACCTTGTCGGAAGGCTTCGATCCCGCCGTCGTAAGTGTGTTGGCGAGGCCGGCGAGCGCGATCGCGCGCAGCTGGAGCGTCGCCAGCACCTGCTGGTGCGCTGCCTGGAGCTGCGCGGGCGGCACCAGGCGCAGCGCCTCGTTGTAGTACTGCTGCTGCCGCGCTGACCACTGCGCGAACTTCGATTGCAGCTGGTTGAGCGTGAGCTTCGCGTTGGCGTTGGCGTAATTCACAAGCGCGGTCGTTCCGGTGGCGGCTGAGCCCTGCGCGATCGGCCGCACATCCTCCATATAGGCCTTGTACTCGTCCTGTCTGCTCTGTCCCTGGCAGGAGCCGACCCAGAAGACGAGGCCCACTACGACCGCGATTGCGAGCGCCACCAGGCCGGCGAGCCTCGCGAGGGCCACGGCCCCGGCGGGCGGCGGGGACGGCCGCCGCGGACCGCCGCCGCTCGGCGTTCTGCGCTGACGGCGCGGCCTACCGGACGTCTCGCGCGTCTCCGGTTCCTCGAAGAACTCGAGGTCGTTTCCCTCGTCGTAGCTGCTCACTGGGTGGCAAGCCTAACCGCGTCGGGAAGGACAGTCCGACCGGGTCGCCAATCTCCGCTCTTGCATGGGAGAGGCCGCCCCAGCACTCACCGGCATCGAGCTCGTCCTCAACCGCTACCGGCCGCTTCGTCCACTCGGCAGCGGCGGCTCGGGCTCGGTATGGCTCGCCCGCGATGAGCGGACGGGCCTCGACGTCGCGCTCAAGATCGTCGCGCGCGAGGGCAAGTCGGCCGCAAGGGCCGAGCGCGAGGCCAAGGCCGCCGCGCAGCTCCGTCATCCCGCCTGCCTGCGCGCGTACGGGTTCGGCCGCGACTCGCGGCATGTCTACATCGCATACGAGTTCGTCCCCGGCCAGACCTATCGCGAGGCGCTGCGCGCCGGTGAGCTGACCGACGGCGCCGCGATCGAGGCGTGCGCGCAGGTGTGTGACGGTATCGCGCACGCGCATGCGGCCGGGATCCTGCACCGCGACGTCAAGCCGTCGAACGTGCTCCTGATGGACGGCGATCGCGTCTCCGCACGCGTGCTCGACTTCGGGCTCGCCCAGATGGCCGACTCCGAAACGCTGACCGAGGCAGGCGACGTGCCGGGAACGCTCGCGTACATCTCACCCGAGCGGCTCGCCGGCGGCGAGGCCAGTCCCGCTGCCGATGTCTGGGCGGTCGGCGTGATGTTGTGGGAGGCACTCGCGGGACGACATCCGTTCTGGCGTGGCTCGATGCTCGAAACGGCGCGCGCAATCGAAGCCGGTGCGCGCCCGCTCGGCGAGCTCCGGCCCGACTTGCCGAAGCGGCTCCTGCGTCTCGTCGACAGCACGCTCTCCACGAATCCGGCCAGACGGCCCACGGCCCGAGACCTGGCCGACGCACTGCGTGGCGCGACCTCCTCGGCTGCCGTGCCGCGGCCCGGGTTCCGCCTCCCGACGCGCATCGAGGGCGGGCAGGCGCTGACCGCGGTCCTCGCAGCACTCCTCGCCGGCTGGACTTCGTCCGCCTTGCCGTTCTACCCGCACAGCTGGCCGCTCCTTCTCGCCTTGCTTGCCTTCGCGGCCACCCTGCTGCGCGAACGCGTGGGGATCGCGCTCGCCCTCGCCGTGCCGGTGTTCCCGCTCGGCAACATCTCGCTCGGGCTGGCGCTCTTCTACACTGCGCTCGCTGCCGGGTGGCTGCTCGCGACCTGGCGGGAACCCCGTGCGGCCCTCCTCTTCGTGGTCGGCCCGCTGCTCGCACCGATCGCGGCGCTCGGCCTCCTGCCCCTCGCCGCGATGCGCATCCGCTCGGGGCCGCTGCGCGCGCTCGGTGTGGCGATCGGCGTCCTCACTGCTGCGCTCGCCGCCGGGATCCGGCACGCTTCGCTGCCTCTCGTCGGCGGCCCCGCACCACTCGGGCTCGGCGTGGCCGGAGCCCGCGACCCGTTCGATGTCGCAGGATCTGTCGCCCGCGCGGCCGCCTCTCACCCATCGCTCTTGCTCGAGTCCTGCGCGCTCGCGCTGGTCGCGCTCGCCCTCCCGCACGCGCGCGCCCGCGGCCGCTGGGCAGCGGCTGGCCTCGGCGCCGGGATGATCGTGCTCACCGTCGCCGCAGTGCCGAGCGCCTCGGCGATCCCGCTTCTGCTCGCAGCGTGGGCAATCGCGGCAGTCACAGCGCTTCGTGCTCCTGCCTTGGGGGTACCCTCAGCGGCGGCGTAATGGTGCTGCGCGGAATCGAGCAAAGGCTGGAGCGTGTTTTCGAAGGCGTGTTCGGCCGCGCCTTCCGTACGAACGTCCAACCGGTCGAGCTCGCACGCAAGCTTGCGAAGGAGATGGACGAGCACCGCTCGACGTCGGTAACACGCGTCTACGTCCCGAACGAGTACACGATCTACCTCTCTCCCGGCGACCGCGAGCAGTTCGAGGGCTACGAGAACTCGCTCGTGTCGGAGCTCGAGGAGTACCTCTCCGAGCACGCCGCGCGGGAGAACTACGCGCTGCTCACTCCGCCGCGGATCCTGTTCGAGACCGACGAGGACCTCGGCGTCGGCGAATTCGGTATTGCCACCCGCATGGCGCAGCACGGCCGGCACGGCGATGAGACGGCTCCTCCCGAGATCCCCACACCCGGCGCCACCATGGTCTACAAACCGCGCACCCAGCCGACCGAGGCAGCCTCTCTCACCGATCTCGGAGTGGAGCGGGAAGTCGCAGTGCTGCGGTGGAGCAGTGAGCGGCGCGTCCTCGAGACGCAACGCTCCGTCCTCGGCCGTTCGCGAGACGTCGACATCCAGATCGACGACCCCAACGTGTCGCGCCGCCACGCGGAGATCGTGCAGGAAGGCTCGACGTACTGGCTCGTCGACCTCGGCTCGACGAATGGGACGGAGGTGGACGGGCGGCGCGTCCAGCGCGTGCGGCTCGACGACGGCTCGCGCTTCACGCTCGGCGAGACGACGGTCACCTTCTCGACCGAGCGGGAATAGGAGCACTGTGACCATCCTCGCCTCGACGGGGGTCGCGGAGGTACTCCTCGCGCTCAAGATCGCGTTCCTCGTCCTGCTGTACCTCTTCGTCGTGCGAGTCATCCGCTCTGCCGGCCGCGACCAACAGACGCCGAGCCAGGACAGCATGATCCTCACGCCCGAAGTCGCGGCGGCAGCCGGGCTCCACCGAGGGAAGCCGACGCGCAGGTCCGTGCGCCTCGTCGTCCAGCGCAGCCCAAGTCTCGAGGAGGGGGACGAGTTCCCGCTCAACTCGGCACCCGTCACGGTCGGGCGCGGCGGGCAGAACGACCTCGTGCTCGCCGGAGACGAATTCGCCTCGGGCCGCCACGCGCGAATCGAGGCGCGCGGCGACGGCGTCTGGGTTCAGGACCTCGACTCCACGAACGGCACCTACGTGAACGGCTCGCGCGTCGCCGGCGCGCAGCGGCTCGGCGCGGGCGATGTTCTCCGCGTCGGCGAGACCGACCTCCTGGTGGAGGAGGGCTAGTGCCTGTCGGTGCGTACGCGGTTGCGAGCGACACCGGGCGGAGACGGCGCCGCAACGAGGACAACTACGTCGTCGCGCCGCCGCTCTTCGCCGTCGCCGACGGGATGGGCGGGGCGCAGGCCGGCGAGGTCGCGTCGCAGCTCGCCGCCTCGGCTCTCCAGGCAGGCAGCTCCGACGGGCTCGACGGAACGAAGGGAATCGACGCGCTCATCCAGGAGGCGAACCGCCGAATCTTCGACCGCGCCTCGACCGACCCGACCGCCTCGGGCATGGGCACGACCATGACGGTCGCGCTCGTCGAGGGCATGACCGTCGCGATCGGACACGTCGGCGACTCGCGCGCATATCTCGTCCGGGGCGAGCAGATGGAGCAGCTGACCGAGGACCACTCGCTCGTGAACGAGCTCATGAAGACTGGCAAGCTCTCGGAGGAGGAGGCGCAGATCCATCCGCAGCGGAGCGTGATCACGCGGGCCGTGGGCACGGATCCCGACGTCGATGTCGACGGCTTCACGATCGAAGCCGAGGACGGCGACGTCTTTCTCATCTGCTCGGACGGGCTCAGTGACATGGTCGAGGACGAGGAGATCCTCGAGCTCCTGCACGCCAACCGCGACGATCTCGAGAAGGCCGTGAAGGCGCTCGTGGCGGCCGCGAACCGCGGGGGCGGCGAGGACAACATCACGGCGGTCGCCTTCCGGATCTCGGCGGACGCCGCGCCGAACCTCGAGGACACGGTCGCCATGCCGGCCCTCACCGACAACGACGAGGAGCCCGACGAGCAGACCCGGGAGTACGCGGAGCCGGATGCGGCCGGCGGCACGATGATCGTCGCGCCCGGGGAGTTGCCGGACGAGCTCAGCGCGAGCGATGCCGCGCCTCAACCGGCCGCCGACTCGCGGCGCGTGCGCCTGGTCCTGATCGCGGTCGTCGTGCTGGCGCTGGCGGCGGTGCTGCTGATCTGGGGACTGTCGCGGTGACGCTGCGCAACCGCGAGCTCGCCGCACTCCTCACGGTCGGGCTGCTGACCGCGATCGGCTTCTCCACCGTCTACATCGCACTCAAGTCGCAGATCTCGGGCGGCTCGCTGAGCTACGCCCTCTTCTTCTTCGGCCTCTATCTCGTCGCACACATCGTCGCCCGCGTGACCGTGCCGCTGGCCGACCCGTACCTGCTCCCGATGGCGGCGCTCTTCACCGCGATAGGCATCACGGAGATCTACCGCCTCGGGCCGAGCGACGCGTTCCGGCAAGGGCTCTGGATCGTGATCGGCGTCGGCGTCTTCGCCGCCACCCTCTTCTGGCTGCGCCACGACTATCGCGTCCTCGAGCGCTACAAGTACGTCTTCGGCGTCACCGCTCTCGGTTTGATCTTTCTGCCGCGCCTACCCGTTATCGGCGAGACGATCAACGGCTCGCGCCTCTGGATCCACGTCGGCTCGCTTCAGATCCAGCCGGGCGAGCTCGGGAAGATCGCGCTTATCGTCTTCCTGGCGGCCTATCTCCGCGAGAAGCGCGAGGTGCTCGCCCAGGGGAGGCTCAAGGATTGGGGCCCGCTGCTCGTGATCTGGGGTGGAGCGATGCTCCTTCTCTTCGTCACGAACGACCTCGGCAGCGCCCTCCTCTACTACGGGATCTTCCTCGCGATGCTCTACCTCGCGACGGCTCGGATCTCGTTCGTCGCCGCCGCGCTCGGGCTCTTCCTCGTCGGCTCGTTCGCGATCTCACGAGCGACGCCGCACGTAGAGGCCCGGATCACGGACTGGCTTTCACCTTGGACGACGCACAAGGTCGCGTGCCCCGGCACCGCCCCGACGCTCCGGCAGAACTGCGAGAGCTACCAGCTCGTGCAGTCCCTCTACTCGATCGGACATGGCGGCGTGGGTGGCACCGGTCTCGCCCGGGGCATCGTCACCCTTCCGAACGGGCAGCAAGTCGTCCCCGACCTGAACACCGACTTCATCTACTCGGCCCTCGCGCAGGAACTCGGGCTGGTGGGTGTCGCCGCGCTGATCCTGCTCTACATGGCCTTCGTCCTGCGCGGCTTCCAAATCGCGCTCACCGCGAGCGACGGTTTTTCGAAACTGCTGGCGGCCGGACTCAGCTTCGGATTTGCGTTCCAGACATTCGTCATCGTCGGCGGCATCACCCGAGTCATCCCGCTCACGGGAATCACGCTGCCCTTTGTCTCCTACGGAGGCTCGAGCGTGGTGGCCAACTTCCTGCTCGTCGCGGGACTGATGCTGATCTCGAATCGCGCGAACCGTGAGAGAGCAACGACATGAACAGGCAGCTCCGTCACATTCTCGTCATCGCGCTCGTCCTGCTTGCGGCCCTGCTCGTGTCGACCACCTACTGGCAGACGTGGGCCAAGGCCGACCTCGCTGCTCGGCAGGACAACTCCGTCTCGCTCATCCAGCGGCTGACGGTCGACCGCGGCAAGATCCTTGCCGCCGACGGCACCGTCCTCGCTACCAACCGCAAGACCCGCACGCACGGCCTGACGATCTTCACGCGGCGCTACCCGCAGAACGACTTCGCGCCGCAGGTGATCGGCTACTCGACGAACGCCGGCACCACGACAGGGCTGGAACAGTCGCTCGACGACTACCTGACGGGCGCGAACACGAACCTCAGCAACACGCTCACGCAGGAGCTCGACAGGCTCGGCGGGCAGACGGTGCGAGGGGACAACGTGTACCTCACCCTGCGCCCCGATATCCAGCGGCTGGCGCAGGACCAGCTCGCCGGACGCTGCGGCGCGGTCGTCGTGCTCGACACGAAAACGGGCGCAGTCGTCGCCATGGCCTCGTCGCCCAACTACAACGCGAACCTGATCAACCAGCCGGGCGGCTACGCGAAGATCGGCAGGATCAAGGGCACCTGCGGCGAACACACGGCGCTCCAGAACAATGCGACCGCGGGCCTCTATCCGCCGGGGTCGACCTTCAAGATGGTGACTGCTGCGGCCGCACTCGACTCCGGTGCCTACACGCCGAACTCACGGTTCTTCGACCCCGGCTACTGCACCGAATATGGCAAGCGGGTCTCGAACGCCGGCAACCCGGACCAGACCGGGCCGGAGGCATTCGGGAACGTCTCGCTCGCGCAGGGCTTCGAGCACTCGATCAACTCGGTGTTCTGCAACGTCGGCAAGCACATCGGGGGCTTGAAGATCCTCGAGTACGCGAAGCGGTTCGGCTTCTACTCGTTGCCGCCGCTCGAGACACCGCCGAACACGAGCTCTGCATCGGGCCTCTACAAGTACGACAAGAACGGGAGACGGCTCTGGAGGCCGACGAGCAACACGCAGATCGACTCGGGTCGGCTTGCGTTCGGGCAGTACAACATGCTCGCCACGCCGCTCCAGATGGCGCTCGTGGGAGCCACGATCGCCAACAAGGGAGTCCTGCCCAGGCCGTATCTCGTGAAGAAGGTGGTCGCTGCGGACGGCTCTGCGGTCACGAAGACGACTCCGCAGATGCTGGGACGCGTGATCAAGCCGCAGACCGCCGCCGAGCTGAACCAGATGATGCAGCTCGTCGTACAGGGCGGGACGGCCGCGGGGATCTTCCCCTCCGGCCTCCACGTCGCCGGTAAGACGGGCACCGCGGAGCTGGGCCGCGGCACGATCTACGACTCGTGGTTCGTCGCCTTCGCGCCCGCGTACAACCCGCGTTATGTCGTCGCGGTTGTCGTGGCGAAGCAGCCGAACGGCTTCGGCGCCTCGGTCGCGGCTCCGATCGCCAGGACCATCCTCGAAAAACTGCTGGCCCGCTGAGCATGTCTCTACCCTTTAGGCGGCCGTGGCGGTAAGCGACTCTCTCATCGACACGCTCTTCGACGGGCGCTACCGCATCCAGCGCAAGCTCGGCGCGGGCGGGATGGCCGACGTGTACCTCGCCGAGGACCAGGAGCTCGGCCGCCGCGTCGCGATCAAGATCCTCAACAGCCGCCACGGGAACGACGACCAGTTCATCGAGCGCTTCCGCCGCGAGGCGAAGAACGCCGCCGCGCTCAACCACCCGAACATCGTCTCGATCTACGACCGCGGTGAGGCCGAGGACACCTACTACATCGCGATGGAGTTCCTCGACGGGCGCACGCTCAAGGAGCTGATCATCAGCCGCGGTGCCGCCCCGATCAACGTCGCGATCGAGTACGCGCGCCAGATCCTCTCGGCGCTCCGCTTCGCGCACCGGCACGGCATCGTCCACCGCGACATCAAGCCGCACAACGTCCTGGTCGACGGCGAGGGACGCGTGAAGGTGACGGACTTCGGGATTGCGCGCGCCGGCACGAGCCAGATGACCGAGACGGGGTCGATCGTCGGGACGGCGCAGTACCTCTCCCCGGAGCAGGCCAGGGGAGGCGAGGTCGACCCGCGGTCCGATCTCTACTCGCTCGGAGTCGTCCTCTACGAGCTGCTGACCGGCAAGACCCCGTTCGACGGCGAGACGCCGGTTGAGATCGCGATGAAGCACCTCTCGAACGCGCCGCAGCCGCCTTCCAAGCTGAGACCCGACGTCCCGCCCGAGCTCGACATGGTCGTCTTGAGGGCGCTCGCCAAGAATCCGGACGACCGCTACCAGAGCGCCGATCAGATGGAGGCCGACCTCGAGCGCGTCGCGCGCGGGGCCACCGTCTCGGCGGCCACGGTCGATACCGCCACGCAGGTGCTCCGCCGCCCCGCGGCCGCGGTCGTAGCGGCGGAGGCTGCGACTGCCGCCACCATGATCGCGGCGCCGCCTTCTGCCACCACACGTAGCGCTCCACCCCCGATGGTCGTCGACGAAGAGGAGTACGAGGAAGCGGGCGGAGAGAAGCCGCTGTGGCCGTGGCTCGTCGCAATCGGCTTCGTCATCGCGGCCGTGATCGCGGGCTTCTTCGTCTGGAACGAGCTTTCCGGTGCGCCGCAGGTGGCGGTCAAGAGCTACGTGAACGAAACGCAGGCGAACGCGGAGCAGCAGATCCGCGCGGCCGGCCTCGTCCCGGCGGTGAACAAGCACTCGAACGCGAACCCGAACTTCCCGAACGGCAAGGTCTACAAGCAGGATCCGGGCGCGGGCTCGAAGATCGACAAGGGCGGTACGGTCACGCTCTGGGTCTCGACGGGACCGCCGAAGGTGACCGTCCCGGACGTCAAGGGCGAGCAATGGACCGTGGCGCAGCAGACCCTCGTGAACAAGGGGCTGCAACCGGTGAAGTTCAGCGTCGGAGGTAACGACGCGGGCAAGGTCACTGCGACCGACCCGGGGGCCGGAGAGTCCGTGCCGAAGGGGTCGAAGGTGCGCGTGAACGTCGAGAGCGGACCCGCGATGGCGGCCGTGCCGAGCGTCGTGGGACTCAGCATCCAGGAGGCCACGTCGCGACTCAACGCAGCGGGCTTCCACGCCGTCACGGAATACGTGGACAGCAATGCTCCGGCCAACCAGGTCATCTCTCAGACTCCGGTGTCGGGCACCTCGGCGGCGAAGGGCACGAACGTGACGGTCAAAGTCTCGAACGGCCCGCCGCAAAAGACCGTGCCGTCCGTGGTCGGCTACACCTCACAGCAAGCGGCGCAGGCGCTCGTGGCCGCCGGCTTCGTGGTCAATCAGCAGTACGTGGCGACGGATGCGAGCCAGGAAAACATTGTCCAATCGCAGAACCCGGCCGGCGGCCAGACGGCAACGCAGGGTTCGACGGTGACGATCGTGATCGGCCAGCACTCACAGGGGCCACCGCCTCCGACGACGACTACGACCACCACCGGGTGAGCCCCGGCCGGCGCCTCCGCGTGGCCATCCTCGCGGGCGGCCGGTCGAGCGAGCACGAGATCTCACTGGCGTCGGCACGGTCGGTTGCCGGGACTCTGGACCCGGAGCGATACGAGATCGCGGAGGTGGCGATCGGCCGCGACGGGCGCTGGGCGCTGGACGCCGGAAGCGCGGCGCCCGAGCTCGGGCGCGGGCCTGCCGACACGCTGCCGGTTCCGGCGGAGGGCGGGACGCTCGGGACGCTAGGGGCCGTCGACGTCGTCCTTCCCATCCTGCACGGCCCGTTCGGAGAGGACGGCACCGTGCAGGGCCTGCTCGAGCTCGCCGACCTCCCTTACGTCGGCGCCGGTGTGGCGGCGTCGGCGCTGGCGATGGACAAGGACCTGTTCAAGAAGGTCATGCGCGACAGCGGCATCCCCGTGGCGGCACACCACGCAATCCGGCTCGGCGATGCCGTTGAGAACCCGTTCGGCTACCCGGTGTTCGTCAAGCCGGCGCGGCTCGGCTCCTCGGTCGGGATCTCGAAGGTGCATGCCGAGGAGGAGCTCGCGCCGGCGGTCGAGCTCGCCTTCCGGCACGACGAGAAGGTGCTAGTGGAGGAGTTCGTGGCGGGGACGGAGGTCGAGGTCGGCGTCGTCGGCAACCGCGTGCCGCCGCCAGTCGCCTCACTGCCGGGACAGATCGACACGCTCGGGCACGAGTGGTACGACTTCGCGTCGAAGTACGACGCGGACGGGATGGAGCTGATCGTCCCGCCGCCTGGCCTCTCCCCGGAGACGGTCGAGCTGCTCCAGCGCCGCGCCGTCGAGTCGTTCGTCGCGGGTGAGTGCGAGGGCCTCGCCCGCGTCGATTTCTTCGTGCGCGAGTCCGACGGCGAGGTCGTCCTAAACGAGCTCAACACGATGCCGGGCTTCACGGCGACGAGCGTGTGGGCCAGGCTGTTCGAAGCCTCGGGCATCGGCTACGCCGAGGCGCTCGACCGGCTGATCGAGCTCGCGCTCGAGCGGCATGAGCGCCGCTCGAAGCTCGTCTACTAGCTCGTCGCGCTGACTTCGGAGATCTCGGCGACGTTTTCGGGCGGCAGCTGCGTGATCCAGACGACGTAGTACTGCGCAGCTGTCTTTCCGTCCAGCGTGAAGGTCGTCGTGCCATCGGCCGTCTGCGAGGAGGAGACCGGGGTGAAGGGGCCTTCAGCAGAGTCTCCGGCCCGTATCTCGGCTGTGAAGTCAGGCGTCGGAGTCGACACGGTCAGCTGGGACAGCGTCACGGGACTGCCGGCGTCGAGGACGAGCCCCAGGCCGGTCAGTAATCCACCGAACGTGGCGTCGCCGTAGGTCTGCGTCATCCAGGAGGTCGACTGAGAGCCGTCCGTCGCGAGCGACGCCGTATCGGCGTGGCTGTCGGGATGGCCCGAGTTGGAGTAGACGTCGCCGACCCCCTGCAGCTGAACGGCCGAGCCCGGGGAGCCGCCGCCCGTCCCGCCGTTGTGGTGGCCCGCACCGCCGAGCAGCACCACGGCCGCGAACGCCGCGCCCGCCACGGCGAGCGCGAGCAGCGCCCAGAGGAGCGGCCGCCGGCGTCGGGCGCGCCGAGGACGGGGCCGCTGGGGAGGTGGAGGTAGATGGCGCGGCGGAGTGACGAGGGTCATGGCGAGGTCGTCCTCCGGTGGCGGCGCGTTCCCTTCGAGCTC
>Ga0207646_10001526_pt1 | contig 28346 bp, 28 predicted proteins | sample KBSK5502metaG_FD_184343 | JGI IMG/M metagenome (GOLD analysis project Ga0207646, IMG submission 184343) | Corn, switchgrass and miscanthus rhizosphere microbial communities from Kellogg Biological Station, Michigan, USA - KBS K5-50-2 metaG... | ecosystem: Host-associated > Plants > Roots >...
CGACGCGAGCTGATTCCGCAACCGCTCGAGGCGACCCCGGACGCTCCCGTCGATGAGTCGATCGCCGACCCGGACGACGAGCCCGCCGAGCAGGCCCGCGTCGACGTCGGTCTCGAGGGCGATGCGGCCGCCGGTCATCTGCTCGAGGCGAGCCGTGAGCGCCTTGCGCTCGATGTCGGTCAGCGGCGCCGCGCTCGTCGCGGTGGCGTGGGTGATCCCCTGGCGACGCTCATCGAGGCGGATGAACTCGGCGACGACGCGGGGGAGCTGTTCGATCCGGCTGCGCCGGACGAGCAGGAAAACGAGGTTCCGGACGGACTGGCCGAGGTCAGCCAGGACGCGGTTCGCCGCGTCGAGCCGCTCGTCGAGCGGCAGGGCCGGGTTGGCGAGGACGTCCATGAGCTGCCCGTCCACCGCTGCGTCCGCCTGCTCGAGCTCGCGCCGCCACGTCTCGATCGCGTCGTCCCGGCTGGCGAGCTGGAAGGCGGCCTCGGCGTAGCGCCGCGGCGCGCTGTCGCGCTTGGCCATCAGCTGGTGCGTTCCTTGGGGCTCGCCGGAGCGCCCGTCTCGGTGAGGAACTCCTGGACCAGGCGCCGCTGGCGGTCGTCGGTCATCGTCTCGCCGACGACCTTGCCCGCCGCCCGGAGGGCGAGGTCGGCGACCTCCGCCCGGAGATCGGCGATCGCTCGCTGCTTCTCCGACTCGAGCTCGGCGCTGGCCCGGACACGGACGCGCTCGAGCTCCTCGCGGGTCGCGGCCAGATCGCGCTCGCGCGACTCCTCGGCAACCTTCTGCGATCGGGCCAGGATGTCGTTTGCCTCGCGGCGCGCCTCCTGGAGGGTCGCGATCCGGGCGGCCTCGGCGTTCTCGCGATCGAGGCGCGCCTGCTCCGCGTCCTTCAGGCCCTGCTCGATCCGCTCCTTGCGGTCGGACAGGATCTTCGAGATCGGCGTGAACGCGAACTTCCAGATGATCGCGAGGAAGATCACGAAGTTGGCCGCGCCGATGAGCACCTGGAACAGGTTGATCTGGAACAGGGGCTCGGTCTCGGCGCTGAGGCTGACAACCTGATGGCCGACGCCCGACGCCACGGATAGCAGATCCACGATGGGTTCTCCGATGCCCGCCGAGTCGTGGGCTACTTGATGAAGATCGAGAGCAGGCCGACGACGATCGCGAGGACGCCGAGGCCTTCGGCGAACGCCGCGAGGATGATCGCGATGCCGCGGATCTGGCCGGCGGCGTCGGGATTGCGACCGATCGCCTGGGCGGACATGCCGGCGAGAATGCCGATGCCGATGCCGGGGCCGAACACCCCGAGGGCGGCGAGACCGGCGCCGATGTGTTCCATTCGAGAGTCCTCCTGGTCCCGGGCGGGGCCGCCCGGGTTGATGCGAACCTTGGTCAGGCGCGCCGCGAGCGGCGCGTCAGTGGGCGGGCTGGAGCCCCGCTGGCTCCTTGCCTTCGATCAGGTTGATCGCCTCCTCGGCGATGTGGCCCTCCTCCTCGTGGTGGCTCTCGATGGCCAGGACGATGAAGATCAGGGTCAGGACGCTGAAGATCAGGGCCTGGATCGCGTTGAGCATCAGCTCGAGCGAGATCAGCAGGACCGGGATGAGGCTCACGGTGAGGGTCGTGATGACGCCGAGAGCGACCTCGCCGCCGTAGATGTTGCCGAAGAGGCGCATCGACAGCGTGACCGGCTTGACGAACTCGAGCATGAGCTCGATCAGCCCGACGAAGAGGGCGAGAATCCCGGCGCCGATGCCGTTGCGGAACTCGTAGAGCGGGAAGAACTTGCCGAGGTAGCCGCCCAGGCCCAGCGTCCGGATTCCCTCGATGTGGAAGATCGAGAAGCTGACGAGGGCCATGCCGATCGTGATGTTCACGTCGCTCGACGGCGCCCGCAGCAGGTCGATCTTGCCGACGGGCGGCACGAGGCCGATCCAGTTGTCGAACAGGATGAGCAGGAACGCCGCCGCGAAGATCGGGATGTACGGCCGAGCGGTCGGCCCGGCGATGCCGACACCGAAGTCGCTCAGAAACTCGTAGACGGTCTCGATCACGTTCTGCGCCCGGCCGGGGATCAACCTGGCGCCGCGGACCATGAGGATTGCCCCGGCGAGGACGATCGCCATGACCAGCCACATCGTCAGGATCGTGTTGCTGATGCTCGGGTGGAAGTAGACCCCGACCGGCGGTGGCGGCTCCGCCGACGGGTCGAAATCGACGACCGTTCTGGGCGCCGGGAACTCGAGGCTGTTCTGGATGAAGCAGGCGGGGAAGGAGCAGGCCTCGCCGGCGGCGCCGCCGCGCGGGGTCTGGGGAAAAGCGATGAACGCGATGACGTCGACGAGAACGACGGCGAGGATCAGGCTGACCCAGCGCGGCGAGATGCGGCGACCGGCCTTCGGCTCGGCCGCAGGGGGATCTCCCGAGGCTCCGGCGACCACGTCAGTCGCGACCTGCTCGCTCGACACGCTCCCTCCACACACAGGAGCGCGGCCCGATGCCGCGCTCGATCCCGGTTGTTCACGGCCCGGGGGCCGGTCAATCCAACGTCTTGAGGAACCTGCTCACCAGCCGGATGATCATCACGGTTCCGGAGCCGGCTCCGGCGAAGAAGCCGAGGATCACGAAGAGCGGCAGAGTTCCCAGCTGGCCGTCCACCCATCGGCCGGCCAGCACGCCGATCAGGGTCGTCACCAGGAGTGAAAGCCCGATCTCGGAAAAGAGGACGGCGTACGCGCCCCCGCGGCCGGGCTCGATCATGGCTGACCTGACAAGGCCTGCGGAGTATATCAGAGGGCCACGACCGGTCCGCTGGGTCCGTCGGGTCCAACACTAGATCCGGATGCTCCTGTAAACGAACAGCCCCACGTTTCCCGATCGGTCCGTGCCGCGGACGCGGAACGCGTACGTGTGACCGCGCGACATCGTGAACGCCGCCGTCCGCGTCGACGGCAACGGCAGCGTCACCGCGACCCAGGCGCCGCCGTCCGTCCGGCGCTGGAGGAGCTGGCTCCGTAGTCCGGATCCGGTGTCGGTGAGGGTCCAATTCAGCGTGAGGCGCAATCGGGTACTGCCGTTGATCGCGCTCTTCGTGAGGCTCGTGATCGTCGCCTTCGGCAACATCAGGTTGCGAGCCACGGTTCCCTTGGACGGCGTCGGCAGCTCGACCGATGGTGACGCCGCGGCCCCCGATGCGGAGGAGCTGGCCGCGGCGGCGATCTGAGAGTGGGGCGACAGGTTCGGGCGCCCCGTCGAGTCCAGCACCTCGCCCTGCGGCCCGCGAGGCAGCACGACGATGCCGAAGACGATGATGGCCAGGGCCAGGACCACCGCGACAGCGCCCATCGCAGCCAGGCGCGGTACCCAGCCGAGGATGCCTTTGGTGCGTGCCTGGTTGCGGCGTCGGCCGGCTCGGACAAAGACGGGAACGATCGCCGTCGGCCTCCCCGTCCGGCGCGCCTCGGCCAGCTGCCGACGGCGGAGGTCGTGGACGGGTGTGGGGCTCATGCCGATCGTCGACGACGCGCGACGCGAGGCGATCGGCGCGGAGCGGGCCGGGCCGCTGACAGGATCCGCCGCGCCGGTCGCGGAGCCGGCCGCCGCGATCGCGCCGAGACCGGCCTGCGTCGCATCCGAAACGTTCGCGTCGGACGCAACGCCGTCCGGGACCCCGTCGTCCAGCGGCCGCTCCCCGAGCGAACGACCCGTGATGCGGCGGAGCGCCCACATCCCGATCGAGTCGTCGACGACTCTGGGCAGCCGGATCTGGCCGGACGCATCGCGGGTGATGAACCTGGTCACGACCGCGAGGAGGCCGAGGACGACGAGCACCCCGACGATCAATTCCACGAGTGACGGTTACCCCGAGCCGAAGGTCGGCCTGATTGGCGACCGGCCGGCCGATCCTAGCACCGGGTCGCCCGTCTGCCGATCACCCCGCTCCGGCGCGAAGCGCACCGCTCCGACTCTCTGGCCGCCGACGGTCCTGCCCCGAACCGCCGACGGCGCGGGGACGCAGCACGCAACCTGATCAGGCCTCTGCGTCGGTCTCCGGAACACTTGTGGCGAAGCTGCCGCGGGCGAGGATGAAGAGGATGAAGCCGCTGGCGACGAACACGCCGATGAACGCAAAGACCTGGGTCAGCCCCGACAGGAACAGGGCCAGCACCGCGAGGGCAATGCAGATCCCGTAGATCAGCAGGACGGTCTGGCGGTGCGACAGCCCGACATCGAGCAGGCGATGGTGGAGGTGGCCGCGGTCAGGCGAGAACGGCGAGCGGCCGCCGGCCACGCGCCGAACGATGATCCAGAAGGCGTCGATGATCGGGACACCAAGGACGAGCATCGCGACCGCCACCTTGGCCGTTCCGAGGATCGACAGCAGGGCGAGCGTGTAACCGAGGAACATCACGCCGCTCGTGCCGGTGAAGATCGTCGCCGGGTGGAAGTTCCAGTGGAGGAACCCGAGAAGCGATCCCGCCAGGATGAAGCACAGCACGGCGATGTACGGCTGGGGGACCTGCGGCGTCAGGCTGATCAGGCCGAGGGTGACTGCGGCGATCAGACCGATGCCCGACGACAGGCCGTCGAGCCCGTCGATGAAGTTGATGCTGTTGATCATGCCCGCGATCCACAGGACGCTGAAGCCGATCGCGATCGGTGTCGGGAGGTAGAGGAGACTGTCCCGCGGGCCGCTCCCGAGCGGATTGGCGACGAACACCACCACGTAGCCCATCGCGATCGCGAACAGGGCGAGCCCGAGCTGCCCGGCGAACTGCCAGCGGGCGCGCAGGTCGAAGTAATCGTCGATGACACCGAAGGCGGTCGCGAGCGCCCCGCCGACGAGCAGGCCGATCAGGGCGATCAGGTCGACATTGGTCGGAACCGGCGCGAACCCGATCAGGGCGTTGAGCCCGAGCACCACGGTCGCAACGCCGATGAACGCGACCGCGACGGCGACGCCGCCGCCCCGCGGCACCGGGTTGACGTTGACCCGTCGTTCGTCGGGATGGTCGATCGCGTCGTAGCGGATCGAGATCCGGCGGACCAGCGGCGTCAGGAGAAACGAGACGATGGCCGCGGCGACGAAGGCGATCAGCAGGTACGGGAGGGCGGGGCCGGCGTTCTGGGTGAAGAGGTTCACGCCCGGCTGGTCCCCCGCGTGCCGTGGGCCGGCCAGCCATCGCTCATCGGTGGACGCCCGGCACCGGGAACCCGGAACTGACCGCCACGACCCTGCCGGCCAGTGCGGCGAGCGCCGCTGCGTCGTCGTGCCGCTCGATCGCCTCGGCGATCACTCCGGCGATCTCCCGCATCTCCGCCACGCCCATCCCGCGCGAGGTCACCGCCGGCGTCCCGATCCGGATCCCGGACGAGGTGTTCGGCGGCTGCTTGTCGAACGGAATCTGGTTCTTGTTCACCGTGATCCCGATCTCGTCGAGCAGGTGCTCGGCCTGCTTGCCGGTGACACCTCGCGACGTCACATCGACCAGCATGAGGTGATTGTCGGTGCCGCCCGACACGACCCGCAGGCCACGTTCCGCAAGGATCGCCGCGATCGTCGCGGCGTTCTCGATCGTCCGTCGTTGATCGCGCCGGAACTCCTCTCCGAGGGCGAGTTGGAACGCGACCGCCTTGCCCGCGATGACGTGCATGAGCGGTCCGCCCTGGACGCCCGGAAAGACCGTCCGGTCGATCGTCGCCGCGAGCGCGTGCTCTCCCGACGGCCCGGCTTTGACGTTCGGGAAGCCCGTCGCGTCGACCTCGGCAGGCAGGTCGAACCGGCTGAAGATCATCCCGCCGCGCGGCCCGCGGAGCGTCTTGTGGGTGGTCGTCGTGACGATGTCGGCGTGCGGGAACGGCGACGGATGGACGCCCGCCGCGACGAGCCCGGCGATGTGGGCCATGTCGACGAACAGCAATGCCCCGACGCCGTGGGCGATCGCGGCCATTCGCTCGAAGTCGAAGATCCGCGGATAGGCCGAGGCACCCGCGACGATGACCTTCGGGCGAACCTCGGCGGCCTGCGCCTCCAACCCGTCGTAGTCGATCCGCTCGGTGTCCTCGCGGACGCCATACGCGTGAACCTCGTACAGCCGGCCGCTGAAGTTGAGCTTCATGCCGTGCGTGAGGTGGCCGCCCTGGTCGAGCTTCATCCCGAGGATCCGGTCGCCGGGCTCGATGACGCTGAAATAGGCGGCCATGTTGGCCTGGGCGCCCGAATGGGGCTGGACGTTGACGTGCTCCGATCCGGGGAAGAGCTTCAAGGCCCGGTCGCGGGCAAGGTCCTCGGCGACGTCGACGAACTCACAGCCGCCGTAGTAGCGCTTGCCCGGCAGCCCCTCGGCGTACTTGTTCGTCAGCCAGCTGCCCTGCGCCTCCATGACCGCGGCCGAGGTGTAGTTCTCCGAGGCGATCAGCTCGATCTTGTCGTGCTGGCGATGGCGCTCGCCCTCCATCGCCGCCCACAGCTCGGGGTCGACGTCGGCGATCGTGGCGCCCGGACGGACCTGCTCGCTGATCGCCATCCTCACGCCTCCTCCGTCGAGCCGGTCGACAGCCGGGTCTCAGCATCGCGCACCGCGCCGGGCGCCGTCGATCGGGATCGCGGGCCGGGGCGTCGTCGGGGCTATCTTCCCACGCCGGGCGACGGCGCCGCCGGTCGATCGGATGGTCGCTCCATCCGGCGACCGAGGACGGCCTCGAGTGCCTCGATGGGGATCGCACCGGCGCGCAGGATCCGCGGCGGCTCGACGGTGCAGTCGATGACGGTGGAAGCAGGACCGCCCCGGGCCGGCCCGCCGTCGAGAACGAACGCCACCGCATCGCCGAGCTGGGCGAGAATCTCGTTGGCGTCGCGGGCCTCGGGAGCGCCGGAGACGTTGGCGGACGTCGTCGGGAGGGGGCCGAGGGCGGCGGCCAGGGTGCGCGGCGCATCGTGATCGGGCACCCGCAGCCCGATCGTGGCCGCGCCACCGGTCAGTGCGGCGGGCAGCGGGACGTCGGGTCGCTGCGGAACGACGAGCGTCAGGCCCCCCGGCCAGAACGTCGCGGCAAGGGCCGCCGCGGCCGGGGGCCACTGGCCGATCGAGGGCGCCTGGGCGGCGTCCCCGAGGAGCAGCACGATTCCCCGGTCCGGAGGCCGTCTCTTGGCCGCGAACAACGCCTCGATGCCGCCCGGCGTGTCGAGCGCGACGGCGATCCCGTAGACCGTGTCCGTGGGCAGGGCGACGATCCCGCCTGCCCGGAGCACCTCGACGGCCGCGGCGCGTCCTGCGGCATCGTCTGCGACGATCCGGACGGTCACGCCGCCGGCTCGACCTTCGCGTCGCGCGCGGACGCGAGCCTCGCGGCGTTCCGTGCCGCAGTCTCCGGGGAGGCGAGGACGAGCTGCTCGATCAGCTGGGCGGCTCCTTCCTCGGAGACGGGCGGCGCGATGTATCGAGCCGCCACGCGGACCGCTGCCGGTGCGCTGCGCATCGCGGCCCCGTGGCCGACGCCGGCGATCATCTCGACGTCGTTGAACTGGTCGCCGATCGCGAGGACGCGCCCGAGCGGAACGCGCGCGCGTCGGGCGAGGTGGCGGACGCCGACCAGCTTCGAGACACCCGGGGCGAGGAACTCGAGGAACCGCGGGTGGCTGATCGTGACCGCGGCCCGGCCGGCGAACCGCCGCCGCCCCTCGGCCAGCACCGACTCCGGGATCGGGTCGTCGGCGGCGGCCACGGAGATCACCTTCGAGATCGGATGGCTGAGCCACGCCCGGAGATCCGGGACCACGTCGGCCCGGGCGCCGAGCCACGAGGAGTAGTCCTCGGCCCGCGGGTCGTCGGCCTGGATGATGAATCGCTCGAGGTGGTTGACGTGCGGCTCGAGCCCAACGCTCTTCGCCCACCCGATGACGTCCCGGGCGGCGGCCGCGGCGAGCGGGCGGTGGGCCAGGATCCGGCCGAGGCGCGGATCGTGCGATGGCGGCGGCAGCGCCCGGACGAGCGCTCCCTGGTAGGCGACGATCGGGTCGACCAGGCCGAGCGCCCGGGCAAAGGGCAACGCGCTCGACGTCATCCGGCCGGTCACGATCGAGACCGCGATGCCACGCTTCCGAGCGGCGGCGATCGCCTCGAGCGTCCGCTGCCCGAGGACGAGGTCCTCGCCGATCAGCGTCCCATCGAGATCGAGCGCGATCAGCTCGATCGGGAAGCCGGGCTTCGGCCGGGCCGGCGGCGACGCGGTCGTTGGCGTCGTCGTCGCTGCTCGCGGCGCCGGTGTCTCTGCCGATGTCGCCGCTGGCGTCGTCACCGTTCGACGCGAAGCACGCGCGGCAGGCCGGCGAGATCCGGGAGGACCGTCGCCCGCCAGCCGGGAAGGGTTGCGGCCACGGCCGCCGGGGCACTCTCGCCCTGGTCGGCCCCGATCTCGAGCAGCGCGGTGCCGTCCGGCGCCAGGGTTTCGGGCAGCCGGCCGAGCAGCTCGCGGACCACGTCAAGGCCATCCTGGCCGCCGTCGAGCGCGAGCCGCGGCTCGAACGATGCAGCGATCGGCAGCCCGGCGATCGCGTCCGAGCGAACGTATGGCAGGTTGGCGAGGACCAGATCGAGGGGGGCCCCGCCATCGGGAAGGACGGGCGGAAGGAGATCGGCCTCGATGAATCGCATCCCGTCGGCCGCGGCGTGGCCGACGGCGTTCTCGCGGGCGAGATCGAGGGCGTCGGGCGAGACGTCCGTGGCAGCGATCGTCACGTTCCGACCCATGATCACCCGCCGCCTTCGAAGCTCGACGGCGACGGTGACGGCAATCGCGCCGCTACCGGTTCCGACGTCCGCGACGCGGACCGGGTCCCCGCCCCGGCCCGGCCCGGCGCCTGCCTCGCCCGGGCGCCTCGCGAGCCTGGCCATGACCTCCGCCACAGCGGCATCGACGAGCGTTTCGGTCTCCGGGCGCGGGATGAGCCCGCGTGGATCGACGGCAAACGCGAGCCCATGGAACTCCTTGATCCCACGGATGTAGGCGACCGGCTCGCCGGCTGCCCGGCGGCGGACGGCCTCCTCGAACTTGGCCAGGGCGTCGGCGCCGACCGGCCCGTCGCGATGCGCGACGACCGTCGTCCGATCGGCGCCGATGGCCCATCCGAGCAGCAGCTCAGCGTCGAGCCGCGCTGTCTCCGACCCGGCCTCGCGAAGCCGGGCGGTCGCGTCCACGACGCAGTCCCCGATCGTCGCCATCCCCATCGCTCCCTCGCCGTTGGTTCCCGCGTCGTGCGGTGCTCAGAGGCGAATCGTCACCGAGACGTCGCCGACCTTGCGGAGGACCTCAGCGCTGGTCGTCCCCCGCCAGCGGTGGAACAGCAGGTCCACCGACGCGTCTCCGACCCGCAAGTTCGTGAGGGTGATCTTGCCGATCCAGTCGGGCAGCGTCGGGTGATGCAGCTCCAGCTCGTTCGCGGGCGCGTGAGCCCGGAGGCCGAGCATCGTCTCGACGAACAGGAACGACGCCCCGGCTGCCCAGGCCTGCGGCGAGCACGCGACCGGGTAGGGCACCGGTTGGGCCGACTGATCGCGGTCGAAGCCGCAGAAGAGCTCCGGCAAGCGGTACTCGTCGAACTGCTGGGCGGCCTCGAACACGCGGCCGACGAGGCGGTTCGACTCGTCGTTGAAGCCGTAACGCTTGAGCCCGGCCGCGACCAAGGAGGTGTCGTGGGGCCAGACCGATCCGGTGTGATAGCCGATCGGGTTGTAGCCCGGCTGGCCCTCGGCATACGTCCGGATCCCCCAGCCCGAGAACATCGCCGGTCCCATCAGCCGGTCGGCCACGTCGCGGGCTCGGGCGGAAGAGGCGATCCCCGACCACAGGCAGTGACCGGCGTTCGAGGCGATCGCGTCGAGGTGGCGCTTGTCGCCGTCGAGCGCCATCGCGTAGTACCGCTGGTCCTCGACCCAGAAGCGCTCCTCGAATCGCTCGCGGAGCGCCTCGGCCTCGGCCATGAGGCGGTTCGCGAGGTCCGCCTCGCCGCGAACGCTGGCCAGGCCCGCCATCCGCCGCTTCGCGTCGAACACGTAGCCCTGGACCTCGGCGAGGGCGACCGGCATCGTCGGGCCGCGGCCCTCGCGATCGCGGATCGCGTCGCCGGAATCCTTCCAGCCCTGGTTGAGGAGCCCGCGGGTCGAACGGCGCTTGTATTCGACGAGCCCGTCGCCGTCGATGTCGCCGTAGCGGTCGATCCAGTCGAGCGCGGCCAGAGCGTTCGGCCAATACCGGTCGAGGAACGACCGATCGCCGGTCCAGTCGAACGTCGCCCCGAACACGATGAGCCAGAGCGGCGTCGAGTCGACCGAGCCGTAGTACGGCGTGTGGGGCAGCTCGCCGGCACCGGCCATCTCGCCGATCCGCAGCTCGTGGAGGATCTTGCCGGGTTCGGCGTCGCGCCAGTCGTCGGTCTCCGTTGCCTGGTAGGCGGCGAGGACGGCGAGCGTCTCCATCGCGATCTGCGGCCGGAACGCGAGCGCCTGGAAGGACGAGATCAGAGCGTCGCGTCCGAACAGGGTCGTGAACCATGGGACGCCCGCAGCGACGTAGCGCTGGCCCGGCCCGGGTCCGTCGTTGATCAGGAGGCGGAGGTCGGCCAGCGACCGGGCGAGCGTCCGGTTGAACAGCTCATGATCCGTCTGGATCGCCGTCGTGCCGCGACTCCAGGCGTGGTACGCGGTCGTACCGTCGTCGATGCTGATCCGCGGCGGCTCGGGGAACAGGATCGCGGTATCGGTGTGGCTCGCCGCCGCCGCCTCGGTCGCGACCAGCGCCCGCTCGCTTGCCTGCGCCCGCTCGTCGTCGGAGACGCGGCCCTCGCCGACCCGGACGGTCGTCGACCAGATTGTCCAATGGAGGTCTCGGCGCTGGCCGGGCGAGAGCTGGACATCCCAGCGGTAGCGGACGGAGCCGCCCTGGGTCACGGCGTCCTCCGAGCGCGCGTCGATCGGGCCGTGATCGTCGGCCGCATCGGAGAATGCGATGTGGGTCGAGCGGCGCATCCCGTCGAGGCCGTCGTAGCGGAAGGTGACCCGGGTCGAGGTCAACGCGATCGGCAGGAGCGTCCCGCGCTCCGGGCGCGGATAGCCGCGGACCTCGAAGATGTCGGCGGCGTCGCAGCCGAGCTCCAGCTCGACGGAGAACGCCAGGTCCCGCTCGGCGTGGTTGACGATCCGGAGCCGCTCGTCGAGCCCGTCGTTGCCGATCAGGCGGTCCCGCGAGATCCCGACGGTCCGCCCGGCGACATCGACGTCGGGATGGACCTTGGCGTCCGGGTTGCGGTCGGCGCTCGGGTTCGTGAGCTGGATCGAGCCGCGGAAGTTGGCGCCCATCGAGCCTTGCAGGAGCACGGGCCGGACGCCACCGACGCGGAGGGCGCAGCATGACAGGAGCCTCGTGTCCGAGTGATACAGGCCGAGCCCGCGCGAATCGGGGTGGATATCCCCGAACGGGTCGGTCAGCAGATAGAGATTGCCGTGCTTGAGGACCTTGACGCTGCCGAGGTCGGTCGCCTGCTCGATCGGGACCAGGCGGGCCTCGATGAGCTCGACTCCGCCGTCCTCGCCCGACGGCGGGCTCGCGACCCGCCGCGGACCCGCGGGCGCCATCGGCGAGGTCGAGGGCGCGTCGGGTGGCTGCGTCATCAGTTGCCTCCCGTGATCTCGGCCAGGCGGTCGGCCTGATCGGCCATGACGAGGGCGTCGATCAGCCGGTCGATCTCCCCGTCCATGACCCTCGGCAGCGCCGACAGGTCGAGCCCGATCCGATGATCGGTGACCCGGTCCTGGGGGAAGTTGTACGTCCGGATCTTGTCGGACCGGTCGCCGCCGCCGACCATCGACTTGCGGGCGGCCGAATCGGCCTCGCGCTGCTTCGCGAGCTCGCGGTCGTACAGCCGCGAGCGCAGGACGGACAGCGCCTTCGCCTTGTTCTTGTGCTGGCTTTTCTCGTCCTGGATCTCGACGACGAGCCCGGTCGGCAGGTGGGTGATGCGGACGGCCGAGTCGGTGGTGTTGACGGACTGGCCGCCCGGCCCGGACGAGCGCTTGACGTCGATCCGGAGGTCCTTCTCCTCGTCGATGTCGATGTCGATGTCGTCGACCTCGGGCATGACGACGACCGTCGCAGTCGACGTATGGATCCTGCCCGACGACTCGGTGGCGGGGATCCGCTGGACGCGGTGGACGCCGCCCTCGAACTTGAGGCGGCTGTACGCGCCGTCGCCGTGGACCTGGACGATCGCCTCCTTGATCCCGCCGATCCCGGTCTCGTTGAGGCTCAGCAACTCCGGCGTGAAGTGGTGGCGCTCCGCGTAGCGGACGTACATCCGGTAGAGCTCTGCGGCGAAGAGGGCGGCCTCGTCGCCGCCGGCGCCGGCGCGGATCTCGAGGATCACGTCACGGTCGTCATTCGGGTCGCGCGGCAGGAGGAGGACCTTCATGTCCTCCAGGAGGCGGTGCTCCTCGGCCGTGAGACGATCGATCTCGGTCGCGACCATCGCCTTCATCTCGGGATCGGAATCACCGGACTCGCGCATCTCGCGGGCGCCGGCGAGCTCCGACCGGGTCGCCTCGAGCGACTGGAAGGCCTGGACGACGGGCTCCAGCCTGGACAGCTCGCGACCGAGGGTCCGGAGCTGGTCGGGGTCGCGCGAGACCTCCGGGGTGGCGAGCTTCGCCTGGACGTCGTCGTATTGGCTGACGACGTCGCGCAGCCGCGCATCGAGACCGGATCGGTCGGCGTCGCCGCTCATGCTCCCGGAAGGGGCGGATCGATCGTGACCGGTGCCGCCGCGTCGGATGCGATGCCGGCGGCCGGCGTGGCGGGCACGTCCATCCGGTCGCGCGGCAACGTGCCCGAACCGGCGGGGAGCGACTCGCCGTCGGCCTGGAGGGCCTGCTCCATCGACACGATCGCGACCTCGATCATGTCGTTCGTCGGCTGACGGGTCGTGATCATCTGGACGAGGATCCCCGGGTACATGATCGCCCGGACGATCGGATTGCTGCGATGCTTTGCGCCCCATTTCAGGATCTCGTAGCCGACCGCCGCGATCACGGGGATCAGGGCGATCCGGCTGCCGACCATCACGACGGGCTCCTGGCGGCCCACGAGGCTGAACGCGACGATCGAGAGGGCGATCACGACGACGAGGAACTCCGTGCCGCAGCGCGGGTGAGCGGTCGGGTACTTGCGGACGTTGTCGACGACGAGCGGGTCGCCGGCCTCGAGGGCGTGGATCGTCATGTGCTCGGCGCCGTGGTACTGGAAGACGCGCCGGACGTCCCCGGCCTGGGCGATGAGGAGCAGGTAGCCGAGGAAGATCCCGACTCGAATCAGCCCCTCGACGAGGTGCTGGACGAGGCCGTTCTGGATGTTCGAGGTGGTCGCACTCGCGATCAGCAGCGGCAGCAGGAAGAAGATGCCGACACCCGCCAGGAGCGTCAGTCCGAGCATGAGCGCGATGGAGCCCTTGCCGAGCTCGACACCCTCGTCGCCTTCCGCACCGCTGCCGGCGGCCTGCACGGAGGCGCTCCGGACGAGCCAGCGCGTGCCGACGAACAGCGTTTCGTACAAGACGATCAGGCCGCGCAGGAACGGCAGGCGGGCCCATCTGGATCCGTGGAACCCGGAATCCAGGCGCTCGGTGGCGTACACGATCCGGCCGTCGGGGTGGCGGAGGGCGACCGCGATCGCGTTGCGACCGCGCATCAGCACACCCTCGATCAGGGCCTGGCCGCCGTAGGAGTATCGAGGCATCCCGGAAGTCTACCGGGTGGCGGGGATCGCGCCGCCGGTCAACGTGGTCGTCACAGCGTGGTGGTGACAGCCTGGTCCGCCGCCTCGAGCCGGCGCTCGGCCGCCACGACGAACCCTTCGTCGAGCTCGATCCCGATGAACCGCCGGCCGAGCTCGACCGCGGCGACTCCGGTCGAGCCGACCCCCATGAACGGATCGAGGACCAGGTCGCCCGGGTTCGAGCCCCATTCGACGAGCTGGCGCAGGACGCGGAGCGGTTTCTGGGTCGGATGGACCGGGTCCTTCGTCCGCTCCTTGCCGGCGCAGATCGGCGCCTCGATGAAGTTGTGCATGTCGCGCTGCCGTCCGAAGTTCCAGGTGTGGCCCTTATCCCAGCACGCGACGATCAGCTCGCACGAGTTGAGGAAGCCGGCCCGGCGGAGCTTCGGGGGCGGGTTGGTCTTGTGCCACACGACGAACTGGAAGGTGTCGAAGGCGGGGTCGAACACCTCGTGCCAGCGGCCGAGCAGGTTGTAGCTCGTGAAGGCGAACAGGGTTCCCGTCGGCTTCAGAACCCGGCGGAACTCCGCGAGCCAGGCCGCCGGCTCGAAGGTCGTCTGGTCCCAATCGGCGACATCGTTGTTGAAGGACTTGCGCCAGCTCATGTCGATGTTGCCGGTGGAATAGCCGCCGAGGTTGTACGGGGGGTCGGTGCAGATCAGGTCGACGGTGTGGTCCGGGATCCGTGCGAGAAGCTCGCGGCTGTCGCCGTGCCAGAGGGTCGATCCCGCTCTGTTGGACGGGTCACCCGCCTCGTCGTCGGGAAGCGCCACGGCCTCGCTCGTCACGCACGGATGCTACTCGACCGTGTCCGGACCAGCCGCCCGATGTCCGGGTGGCCGCGTCGCCTCCGCACCGCGTGAATCATCGGACCGCCGATGCGCGTGGCGAGAGTGCCGATCGGCGTGGCCGCGGGACCGCGTGGCTTGATCGCGCACGCCGATCAATTGCCGACGAACGAACTGAGCCACCTGCCCGGATCGCGGGCTCCGACTCAAGATCGATCTGACCGCGCTCGTTCGTGCGCGAATGATCGGGGGTGGCGATCGGCGGCCACCCCGCGCCTGACCCCACGCGCGCGACCCGCCCGGCCCGCGGGACCGGCGGCGGGGGATGAATCGAAAACGGCGGGTTGGGAGACCCGCCGTCGGCGTTACGCAAGGGATGGACGAGGATCAGGCTCGGGCGGAGCGCTCCAGGCGCTTGGTGAACCGCTCGACCTGGCCGGCCGTGTCGATGATCGTCTGCTTGCCCGTGAAGAACGGGTGGCAGTTCGAGCAGACGTCGACGCGCAGCTCCTCGCGGGTGGACCCCACGGTCCACTCGGTGCCGCACGAGCCGCAATGGACTCGCGCCTGGAAATACTTGGGATGGATGTCGGGCTTCACGATGTGCTCTCCTCCGGCGTCGTCCGTGCCGGGCCATCGCCCAGCCGGTGATCGCCGGCTACTGGCTGCGGGCGGTCAGGCCTTCGCAGCTGCGGTCGCGATGGGGCAGCTGCTGCCTCGACGCGGATCCGCTTCTTAGTCTTGGTGGCGTGCTCGAACTTGACCTTGCCGGTCACGGTCGCAAACACGGTGTAATCCTTGCCCAGCCCGGCGCCGGTGCCGGCAAGGAACGTCATGCCCCGCTGGCGGACGATGATCGAGCCGGCCGGGACGAGCTGGCCGTCGCCGACCTTCACGCCGAGACGCTGGCCGACCGAGTCGCGCCCGTTCTTCGAGCTGGAACCGGCTTTCTTGTGGGCCATCGGGTCTACTCGTCCTTCTTCGCAGCGCGCGGCTTGGGCTTGGTGGCCGGCTTCGCGTCGGCCGCGCCGCTCTGCGTCTTCGCGCGGGGGGTCTTCGGAGCGTCGGCCTTCGCGGTCGGGGCCTTGGTGGTGCTCCTTGCGGGCTTCGCGGCAGCCTTGGCCGTCGTCCTCGCGGCCGGCTTGCTGTCGGCCTTCGCGCTCGATTCCTTCGCCGGAGCCTTCGCAGCCGATGCCTTGGCCAGCTTGGCGGCAAGAGCGGCGTCCTCCGCGGCCTGCTTGGCGGCCGCCTCCTCGAGGCGCTGGCGCTCGCTCTTGGCGGCGGCCTCGGCCGTTCGCCGGTCGGCGGCGGCGCTCTTGCTGCCGAGCTTCACGTCCGTGATCCGGAGGATCATCAGCTCCTGACGATGGCCCTTCTTGACCCGGCTGCGGGCCTTCGGGCGGTACTTGAACGAGATGAGCTTCTCGCCGCGATCGAGGCGGACGACCTCGGCCTCGACAGCCGCGTCGGCGATCACGGGGCGGCCGATCGTCGACTCGTCACCGTCGGAGACGAGGAGGACCCGGTCGAGCGTGATGTTGTCGCCGGGCTCGGCCTGGAGCAACTCGACTTCGAGCTCGGTACCGACCTCGACGCGATATTGCTTTCCGCCGGTCTCGATGACTGCGTACATGGAACCCTTCGAACAGTGGCGTGGCGGTCGTGGTCCGACCGCGACAAGGACATGGAGATGCGCGGGCCGCAACCCAAGCGCGAACGCGGAGTGTATGGCGAGAGGCGCCCGAGCGTCAATCGAGCGCCGCGGATTCCGCCCGAGGTCCGCGCGGGCTAGCCCGCGTCAACGACGCAGAACCGGTTGCCTTCCGGGTCCGCCAGGATGATGTAGTCGGCGTCGGGCGGTCGCTTGTCCCAGTGGACCTCGGTGGCGCCCAGTCCGATCAGGCGCTCGACCTCCGCGGCCTGATCTTCCGCGTACAGGTCAAGGTGGATCCGCGGGGGAACCTGCAGCGTCGAATGGACCCTGTCGAGCGAGAGGTTCGGCCCGACGCCGTCGCGCGGCCGCAGCAGCATGAAGTCGTCGCCGGGCGGACCGTCGCGCGGCACGTAGTCGAGAGCTGCGGTCCAGAACTCGGCTTGGCGCTGCAGATCGTCGACGCGGATGACGATCGAGCCGACGCGAATCATCGAGGCCACTGTGCGGCGCGGCGCCGGACGACGTCAACGCCGGGGCGGGGCCCCAACGACGGCGGGCCGTCGACCGGATCGTCCGCGAGCAGGAAGCCCGACCGCGTCATCGCGCCGATGGCGATCTCGACGGCGGCGGACTCGGCGAGCGCCGCGACGACCTCCTCCGGCCGGCCGGCCCCGAGCTCCGGGTGGATTCGCGTCCGCATGCGGACGACGATCGATTCGCTGGCGACCCGCTCCACGGCCTCGTCGTCGATCGCGAGATCCGCGAGCAGCGGCCGCAGGTCGTAGGGCTTCGCGGTCGCGCCCTTGAGGCGTGTGCGCGGCAGCGTCCGGGCGGCGATCAGCCGCCGGGCCGCGTCGGCCAGCTGGTCGCGATCGAGCCCCCGCCCGGCAACCTCGATCTGCCAGTCGGCGGCGATCACGTGCCCGGCAAGCGCCGGCGCCCCGAGCCAGACGTCCTCGGCCGCGATCCAGCGGTGCGCGTCCGGCAATCGATCGCACAGGGCTTCGCGAACCGCCCACAGCGGCCGCCGTTCGACGAGCCAGACGTCGGCTAGCTCGTGTTCACCGCGAGCCGCAGCCGGCAGCGGTGCGGCGAAGGCGATCCGGGCACGGCCCTCGCCGCCGCCATCGAGCCCGGCCAGCGGCAGCCCGGAGCGGGCGAGCGTCTGCTGCCAGGCGTCGAGGACCGCCCGTCCGACCTGATCGGCGGGCACCCGCTCGCGGGCGAAGGTCAGCCGCCACCGTTGCCGCGGCTCCGCGCTCAGCGGCAGCTCGGGGTGCAGGTCGGTTGCGCCAGTCACGTCTGCTAGTCTGCCCGAGCGATGGAGGAGCGGGTGTTGGAGCCGGTGGCAGGGCCGCATCGAGGCCCCCGTCCCATCGGCTCGCGGGTCATCGTGGCTGGTTCCGTCGTGTTCGCAGTGGTCGCGATGGTCGCAGTGGTCGCCATGGTCGATCCGTGACCGACAGACCCGATCCGTACAAGGTCCTCCAGGTCGACTCCGAGGCCGAGGACGAGGTCATCCAGGCCGCCTACCGTCGGCTTGCCCAGAAATACCATCCGGACGTCGCGAGCGGACCCGGCGCGGAGGCGCGCATGGCCGGGATCAATGCCGCGTGGGAGATCTTGAGCGATCCCGCGAGACGAGCGGCTCACGACCTGGCCCGGCGGCTCGCCGCCCGCTCCGCCGAACGAGCCGTTTCCGGGCCGGCCGGTCACCGAACGAGCGAATCAGGAACGACCCCGCAGAGAGCCACGGGGTGGTCCGGGTCGGGCTCGCCGGGCGGTGGCAGGACGACCTCGTCCGGGCCGGCATCGGGCGCCCCACCGCGTCGCCCGGAGACCGTCTCGGGCGACTGGACGAGCGGACGGTCGAGCGAAGGCGGCGGCTACGACCCCAGCCGGATGCGGGCGCCGGATGGGTTCGGCGCGGCCGGCTCGCCGCCCGGCGATCCCTCCGGGTCGGTCCTCAACTTCGGGCGATTCGCCGGCTGGTCGCTCGGTGAGATCGCCCGGCGCGACCTCGACTACATCGAGTGGCTCGACCGGATGCCGATCGGCCGACCGTATCGCGACGAGCTCGACGCCATCCTCCGCCGGACGGGACGCCGGAGAAGTGCGTCCGCCGATGCCCAGGAGCGGCGCGGACTGTTCCGCCGCCGCTGACGCCGACTCAGCGAACCGGCGGTCGCGAGCCCGGCGCGGTGGCTCAGCCCGCCGTGGACGCTCCCGAGCGGCCGACGACCCATCCGGCGCTCGACCCCTGGACGATCAGGGTGAACAGCACGATCCCGAACGTCACGCCCTGGAGCAGGTTCCGGTTCGGGAGATCGGCCGGGAGTGACAGGGCGAGCGCGACCGACACCGCGCCACGGAGGCCGGCCCAGAACAGGACGTGCAGCCAGGCCCGCGGGACCGCCTCGGCCGATGCGAATGCCCGCCCGCGGGCCTCGGCGATCCGGCCGAGCACCGCGGACCCGCCGCCGATCAGGCCATAGACGACCGCCGCACGCGCGATCAGGATCGCCGCGATCCCCCAGCCGATCGCGCCGGCCGCCGGGACGAAGGCGCCGGGAGCGATCGACAGGCCCACGAGGAGGAAGACCGCGGCGGTCAGCAGGAACGCCACGAACTCCCACACGACATCGATGGCTTCGACTGCGCGCGGCGTGAGGCCGTCTCGCGCCAGCGCTCCGAATGTGCCAGCCACCACGAGCGTCGCGATGACCCCGGACAACCCCGCCGCCTCCGCTCCGAGGTATGAGCCGTAGGCGAGAACCGCGCTGATCGTCAGCTCGGCGAGGTGGTCGTGGGCGCGGCGGACGATCCACGACCCCAGCCACCCGGCGGCGAGGCCCAGGATGCCGGCCCCGACGACGCTGACGATGAACGTGACGATCGAGCCGCCGAGCGACGCCTGGCCTGCAAGCAGCTCCAAGGCCAGCGCGAACAGGACGATCCCCGTTCCGTCATTGACGAGGCTCTCCATCTCGACCATGGTCGCCAGGCGGGGTGCGACCGCAACATGGCGGAAGGTCGAAAGGACCGCGGCGGGATCGGTGGCCGCAACCATCGCCCCGACGAGGAAGCCCTCGGTCAGGCTCAGGCCAGTTGTCGCCTTCAGGACCACTGCGACCACCGCAGCCACGATCACGACGCCCGGGATGGCCAGGACCACGACCGCCACCACCGAGGGGCGGAGCACCGCGAGATCCGTCCGGAAGGCCGCCTCGAAGACGAGGCCCGGCAGGACGATGGCGAGCAGCAGGCCCGGGTCGATCAGCGGCCCGGGTCCGATCGGCAGACCGACGTCGGGTCCCACGATCGAGATGGCGAGCCCGACGAGGACCAGGCCGACCGAGGCCGGCACGCCGGATCGAGCGGCGACGACGGCGATGGCAGCCGTCGTCGCGAGGATGGCGACGACAGAGGCCCGAGCTCGCCGACGTGGATCAGCGACCGAGCTCCGCCGCTCTCCCAGGCAAGGTCCCGCCGCCGATCACCACTCGGCGCGCGTCTGCCGGATGTTGATGCTCTGCACGATGCCGAGGCCGACCGCGAGGCTGATCAGCGAGGCCCCGCCGTGGGACACGAAGGGCAGCGGGATCCCGGTGATCGGCATGATCCCGATGACCATCCCGAGGTTGACGACCAGCTGGAACAGAATCATCGACGCAAGGCCGCTCGCGAACATCATCCCGAACGGATCCTTCGAGCGCCAGCCGGAGACGAGCAGGCGCCAGAGAAGGGCGGCGAAGAGGATCAGCAGGATCATCGCCCCAATGAACCCGAGCTCCTCGAGATAGATCGCCGCGACGAAGTCGCTCTCCTGGACCGGCAGCAGGCTCGCCTGGTTCTGGGAGCCGTTGGTCAGCCCTTTGCCGAGCAGCCCGCCGGAGCCGACCGCGATCTGGGACTGGTACAGCTGGAAGCCGGCGCCCTGGGTGTCCGTGGCCGGGTTGAAGAAGGCGAGGATTCGCTGCTTCTGGTAGTCGCGGAGAACGTACGTCCAGATCAACGGCAAGGCGAGAAGGACGCCGCTGACGATGGTCCCGAGCCAGCGCAGGCTCGCCCCCGACATGAACAGCATCCCGCCGAGGATCGCGAGCAGGACGAGCGAGCTGCCGAGATCCGGCTGCAGCATCACGAGCAGGAATGGTGGGCCGACCAGGATGCACGCGCCGATGATCGAGGTGATCGACCCGAGCCGTCCCTGGCGGGCGCCGAGGTAGTTGGCCAGCACGACGATCATCAGGATCTTGGCCAGCTCGCTGAACTGGAAGTCGAACGGCCCGAACGAGATCCAGCGCGAGGCGCCGCCGACGCCGTGGCCGATCGCGAGCGTCGTGACCAGCAACCCGATCTGGACGACATAGAGCGGCCACGCGAAGGTCTTCAGCCACTTGTAGTCGAACGCCGTCGTGATGACGAAGGCGATCAAGGCGATTCCGGTCCACATGAGTCCGCGGACGAACGTCGTGCCCGGGCTGAGAACCGCCTGGCCCTGCTCCACGCTGTTCGTGTAGGCCATGACCAATCCGAGGATCGCGAGAAGCGCGGCGTAGGCGGCGAGCTGGAGGTCGAACGCCCGCCAGGCCGCCCCGATCGAGCGGGCGGCCCAGTCGGTCATGCGGGCCGGCTCGGCGCGGATCACGCCCATGCCCGTTCCTCGCCGTCCTGCCGGATCTGGATCGGTGACATCGCGATCAGTTCGACTGGTAGAAGTTGCCGCGCTTCAGCAGCGAGAAATTGCGGAAGTCGTGGGCAATGTGGAAGTGCAACTGGAGGTAGTACTTCACGATCTCGGTCGCCGCATTGCCCTTCGTCCGCGAGTCGTACGCGAAGGCGAGGACGATCAGGTTCGAATCCTCGCGATCGATGGCCTTCATGCCGGTCGGGTCGGCGGGGCTCTTGGCCGGGTTCTTCGTAACGAACGCGACGAACCACGAGTGGAACGGCAGGCGGCCCTTGCGGTCGCGGAGGCCGAACTCGGCCGTGCCGGACTTGCCCGCGATCACGATCGGCAGGTCGACGAGGTTGTACGTGTGGCGGACCAGGAGGACGTTGCGCGCCGCCTCGCGCATCGTCCTGAGGTCGCTCCGCGGGACGTCCAGCTTGCGGATCAGGATCGGCTTGAAGGGCCGGACGACCGAGCCGTCGGGCCCGATGATCTCGCGCACGACCTGGGGTCGATACAGCTTGCCCCCGTTGGCGAGGGCGGCGTAGGCGTTGATGAGCTGGATCGGCGTCACGACGTCGTAGCCCTGACCGATTCCGGCCTGAAAGGTCTCACCGGGATAGATCGGCGCGCCGAACTGCGCCTCCTTCCAGGCGTTGTTCGGGACGATCCCGGCCACCTCACCGGGAAGATCGATCCCGGTCGGGGCACCAAAGCCAAACTCGTGAGCCCAATAGGCAAGGCGTTCGATGCCGAGCATGCCGGCGACCTGGAAGAAGAAGGTGTCGCTCGAGTGCGCGAAGCCGAGCTTGATCGGGATCGAGCCCCAGCCACGATGGTTCCACTCCCAGAACCTGGTCCTGCCGAGCATGAGGAAGCCGCGGGTGTGGACGAGGCTGGTGGCGGAGATCTTGTTATCGGCGAGGGCGCCGCTCCCAGCGACGAGCTTGTAGGTCGATCCAGGCGGATAGTGGGCCTGGATCGCGTGATTCAGGAGCGGCTTGTTCTTATCGTTGAGAAGTTTGGCGAAGTCGGCTGAACTGATGCCTTTGGCGAACGCGTTGTCGTCGTAGGTCGGCAGGCTGACCATCGCTAGGACCTCGCCTGTCTGGGGATTCATCACGATCACGACGCCGCGCTTCAGGCCCGCAGCCTTCATGCCCCATTGCATCGCCTGCTGCGCGTACTTCTGCTCATTCACGTCGATCGTCAGCTTGAGCGAGTCGCCGGCCTGCGCCTGTCGCGTGGTCTCGAGGACCTGGAGCTTCCGTCCCGACGCGTCGCGCTCGACCGTCTCGCTGCCGTAGATGCCGCGCAGCTGGTTCTCGTAGTACGCCTCGAGGCCGGTCTTGCCGAGGAGATCGTCGGGCAGGTAGCCCGCCGTCTTCAGCGTTTCGAGCTCATCCGACGACACCGGCCCGGTGTAGCCAAGGAGTTGCGAGACCAGCGATCCCGCGGGGTACTGGCGCCGCGCCTCGACCACCACCTCGACGCCCGGGAGGGAATCGCCTGCCTCCGAGAGCAGGCGGGCCGTTGCATCCGGGACGTCCGACGCGATCCGCACCAGATCGAAGCGCGATCCGGGATTGCCGTCGATGGCTGCGTTGATGTCGGCGACGTTCATGCTCAGGAGCGCGGAGAGGCGCGCAACGACCTCGTCGCGACGGTCTTCCGGAAGGTCGACGGGCCGGAGCTTCACCGCAAAGGTCGGCACGTTCTTCACGAGCACTCGGCCGGCCCGGTCGTAGATCAGGCCACGCGACGACGGGATCGCCTGCTCGACTTCGCGATTCCCCTGGCTCAGCGCGGCAAGTTGCCCGCCGCTCACGACCTGGAGGTAGAACAGGCGGGTCGTCAGGCCGCCGATGGCAAGGATCGCGGCGATGCCGAAGACCAGGAATCGGGACCCGGGTCGGGCCGCGGTCGGGCGGCCGCCGCCGTACGGGTTCATCGGGTCGCCCGCTCCTCATCGGCGAACCGGTCACGGATCGACACCGTGAGGGGTCCGAGGATCGCGGCAACGATCACGTCATAGGCGGCGCTCGGGAGAACGATCCGCAATGGATCCGCGAGCGCGGCAGGCGGGATGAGGACAGAAAAGAGGAGGACGAGCGTCATGGAATAGACAAGACTCAGAAGTGCTGTCGCGATGATGGTGACGATGGGTCGGACCCGGACCAGAGCCCGTGCGAGGAGGCTCGTGGCGCCAACGGTGATGAGCAGTGCAAATGCCGTGCTCCCCAGGGGACGCTGGGCGAGGGTGTCGAGGGCGATACCCCCGACGAAGGCCCAGACGAGCCCGCTGTCGAGTCCGGCGGCAACGGTCCAAGTGACCGCGAGTACGAAGACGAGGTGCGGCTGGGCATCGCCCACCCGAAGATATTGCGTGATGGTCGATTCGAGTATTGCGGCCACCGTCGCAGCAATCGCGGCGACGAGCAAGGTCATGGTCGGTCGATCCTCGGCGAGCCCAGGGTCGCGCCCTGCATCGTGCGTGACTTCCGACGACCTGCGGCGGCGGTGACGTTCCCGGGAAGTATCCCACGCGGGCGCAAAGGGCGGCAATGGTCGGAATCGGCGCGTCCGGCCAGGACCGACGGTCGGGCGCCGTCAGCAACGAACCAGCGGACCGAGCAGCGTCGCACGCGTTGAACCTCCTTGGCTGCTAGCCGGCGTGAGGATCGACCCGCGCCAGTCTGCCGGGAACCGGCTCTCGGATGACGACACCCGAGGGCCCGGCGCTCCGTGGTTTCACGTGAAACCTTCCGAGGGTACGGCGCCATTACTAGCCGACGGCCGCCTCGCTGGTTGTGTGGCCGCGATCTTGCGATTGAGCGGCAGTGAAGGCCGCGGCGCGATGATGGGATGCATTCACGAACCGGGCTGAGGGCCATCCGATGGTAGAATTGGTCTTCGTGAGCGCAACATTTCGGCGGTCCTGAGTGGCTCAGACCATCGCCTGTGCCAATCAGAAGGGCGGGGTCGGCAAGACGACCACCGTGGTCAACCTAGCGGCCTATCTCGCGCTCGCCGGCGAGCGTGTCCTGATCGTCGATCTGGACCCCCAGGGCAATGCCACGAGCGGCTTCGGCATCGATCGCTCGGCCCTCGACGTCACGCTGTATGACGTTCTACTCGGCGACACCCCCATGGCCGCGACCGTCCTCTCGACGGTCGTCGGCGGCTGTTCGATCGTCCCGGCATCGGTGTCCCTTGCCGGCGCCGACGTCGAGCTGGCGACGGCCGATCAGCGCGAACGCCGGCTCGCGCGACGACTCGCGCCCGTGCTCGACGCCTACGATTACGTCCTCCTCGACTGCCCCCCGTCCCTCGGGCTCCTGACGGTCAACGCGCTGACCGCCGCGGCCTCCGTGCTGATCCCGACGCAATGCGAGTACTACGCCCTGGAGGGCCTGTCGCAGCTGACCGCCACCCTCAACCTAGTCCGGGACAACCTGAACCCGTCCCTCGCGATCAAGGGCGTCGTGCTGACGATGTACGACGCCCGGACGAATCTCTCGGCAGACGTGGCGGCCGAGGTTCGCAATCACCTTGGTGACGCGGTCTTCGACACGATCATTCCGCGAAGCGTCCGCCTCTCGGAGGCACCGAGCTTCGGACTACCGATCGCGCTCTATCGCGACAATTCCCGCGGCGCGGTCGCGTACGCGGCCCTCGCTGCCGAGCTGCGACATCGCGACGGCCGCTCCACCGCGATCTCGAGGACCGAGCGCGGGACGGCGGACGGCCCCGCTCTGGTCCCGTCGAAGACATCGACCTCGCCGGAGTCAGTCGCCGTGGGAGGCGTCCGATGACCGTCCGCTCGGAGCGCCAATCGAGTCTCGGTCGGGGACTCTCATCCCTGATCCCCCAGCGCAGCCAGCACGCGCCGACGATCGAGATTCCAATCGAGCGGATCCGTCCCAATCCGCGTCAGCCGCGCCAGCGGATGGATCAGGGCGAGCTCGACGGCCTCGCGGCGAGCATCCGCGAACACGGCGTCCTGCAGCCGATCCTCGTGACCGAAACGCTTGACGGCTATCAGCTGGTCGCCGGAGAACGCCGGTTCCGCGCGAGCCAGCAGGCCGGCCTGGAACGGATCCCGGCCGTGATCCGACAGCTTGCCGATCGCGACCAGCTGGAGCTGGCGCTCGTCGAGAACCTTCAGCGGGCCGATCTCGGGCCGCTCGAGGAAGCGCATGCCTTTCAAGCGCTCGCTTCGGAGTTCGGGATGACCCACGACGAGATCGCCCAGCGCGTGGGTCGCGCGAAATCAACGATCACGAACACGATCCGTCTGCTCGACCTCGAAGCCACCGTGCAGGTGGCCCTGCTCGACGGGCGGCTGAGCGCGGGACACGCGAGGGCCATCGGTGGCCTGGCGACCGAGCACCAGGCGCGGATCGTCAGCAGCGTGGTCGATCAGGGGTTCTCGGTCCGCCAGACCGAGGAGCTGGTCCGCCGCGTGCGCGAGCCCCGCGCGGCGACGGCACCGGCGTCTCGGCGGGTCCTGGATCCGGACCTCGAGCGCGTCGAGGACGACCTCCGCCGGCGGCTCGGCACGAAGGTCACCCTGGCCCGCTCGCGGAAGGGCGGCCGAATCATCATCGAGTTCTACAGCGACGAGGAGCTCGGACAGCTCTACGACCGTTTGATCGGAGGACCTGCGTGACCGAAGAAGCCACCCAACCGCACGCGACGACCCCGGGCAAGCCCCCGAGGCGCTCGAGGGCTGCGGGTGGCTCCGACTACAACGCCGCGAGCATCCAGGTCCTCGAGGGCCTCGAGGCCGTCCGCAAGCGCCCCGGGATGTACATCGGTTCGACGGACGAGAGCGGCCTCCACCACCTGGTCTGGGAGGTCGTCGACAACTCGATCGACGAGGCGATGGCCAGTCAGGCAACGAAGATCTTCATCACGATCAAGGCGGACGGGACCGTGATGGTCGTCGATGATGGTCGCGGCGTGCCCGTCGGGAAACATTCAACGGGCAAGGATGCCCTCGAGGTCGTCCACACCGTGCTTCACGCCGGCGGCAAGTTCGGCGGCGGCGGATACAAGGTCTCCGGCGGCCTTCACGGCGTGGGGGTGAGCGTCGTGAACGCCCTGTCCGCGTGGATGCGCGTCGAATCGGCCCGGGATGGAGGCATCTGGGCCCAGGAGTATGCGCGGGGGAAGCCGCTCGGGCCCGTGAAGAGGATCGGGCCGCAGGGCGATCGTCGCGGCACGACGACCTCCTTCCGCGCCGATCCCGAGATGTTCGAGACGACCGAGTACTCGTTCGAGACCATCAGCCAGCGGATCCGCCAGTCGGCCTACCTGACGAAGGGCGTCTGGATCACGCTCGTCGACCAGCGGTCCGATCGAGAGCGATCGTTCTATTTCGAGGGCGGCATCCAGTCGTTCGTCCGCCACCTGAACCGGAACAAGGAGGTCCTCGACAGCCGCCCGATCTACGTCGAGCAGCGCGACAAGACGACCCTCGTCGAGGTCGCCCTCCAGTACAACGACACGTACACGGAGAACGTCCTCTCGTTCGCCAACAACATCAACACCGTCGACGGTGGGTCCCACGTCACGGGGTTTCGCGCGGCGTTGACCAGCTCCCTCAACGACTGGGCGCGCCGCGCCGGCGTGCTCAAGGACAACGACCCCAACCTGGCCGGCGACGATGTCCGCGAGGGCCTGACGGCGGTTGTCAGCGTCAAGCTGACCGATCCCCAGTTCGAGGGTCAGACCAAGGCGAAGCTCGGCAATCCCGAGGTCAAGGGCCAGGTCCAGACGGCCGTGGCCGAGGCCCTCGGCCAGTATCTCGACGAGAATCCGAGCGACGGGCGACGGATCATCGAGAAGTGCCTCACGGCCGCGCGCGCCCGCGACGCCGCACGCAAGGCCCGCGATCTGGTCCTGCGCAAGGGCGCGCTCGACGGCCTGTCGCTGCCGGGCAAGCTCGCCGACTGCCAGGAGCGGGATCCGGCGCGCAGCGAGCTGTACCTCGTCGAGGGCGACTCGGCCGGCGGCTCGGCGAAGCAAGGGCGCGACCGGCGCTTCCAGGCGATCCTGCCGTTGCGCGGGAAGCTGCTGAATGTCGAAAAGGCCCGGCTCGACAAGATCGTCGCGAGCGAGAACGTCCGCCCCCTGATCATCGCGCTCGGAGCGGGGATCGAGGGCATCGGCGACAGCTTCGACATCGCGAAGCTGCGCTACCACCGGATCATCATCATGACCGACGCCGACGTCGACGGCGCCCACATCCGGACGCTGCTCCTGACCTTCTTCTACCGGTTCATGCCGCAGGTCATCGAGAACGGCTACCTCTACATCGCCCAGCCGCCGCTCTATCGGGTGTCGACCGGCAAGGTCACCAAGTACGCCCAATCCGAAAAGGAGCGCGATCGGATCGTCAAGGAGATGGACCGCAAGAACGTCTCGGTCCAGCGGTTCAAGGGCCTCGGCGAGATGAACGCCGACCAGCTCTGGGAGACCACGATGAACCCGGCAACGCGGACGCTGCTGCGGGCGGAGATCGAGGACGCGGTCGACGCCGACGCGATCTTCACGATGCTGATGGGCGAGAAGGTCGCCCCGCGGAAGGACTTCATCAAGACCGAGGCGCGGAAGGTCCAGAACCTTGACATCTGAGGTCGAGGTTCGGGCCGGCGCGGCATCGAGCGGCGCGGCAGCGAGCAACGCGACAGCGACATCTTCTCCGGGCACGGCGGATCTCCGCTTCGAAGTCGAGCCGCATCACTGCTTCGCGTGCGGTTCGCTGAGCGAGCACGGCCTGCAGCTCGACCTGCACGTCGACGGCGAGCGCTGCTGGACGGAGCTCGAGCTCGCCGACCGCTTCCAGGGCTGGGACGGGATCGCCCACGGCGGGATCGTCTGCACCGTGCTCGACGAGGTCATGGCCTGGTCGCTCGCCACGAGCGACAACTGGGGCCTCACGGCCCGGATGACCGTCGAATTCAAGCGACCCGTCCGGCTGGGTTCGCCGATCCGCGCCGAAGGCTGGATCACCCGCCAGCGGCGTCGGCTCCTCGATACCGCCGCACGGCTCACCGACCTCGAGACGGGCGAGCTGCTGGCGACGGCCGAGGCGGTCTACGTCGCCGCGGATCCCGACCGCAAGCGCCAGCTCAAGGAGCGCTATCGGTTCCGCCTCGTCCCGGCAGCCGGCCAGGAGAGCCACGGATGACGACCGCGACCCTGAGCCCGGTCACCGAGCGGGCCAATGCGCTCGTCGCTGATCGTCGTCCAGTCGCCGAAGGGCTGGGCCGCAGCCTGGCCGACCTGGTCGACGATCCGATCGCGTTCGCAGCGGCTCTCCGCGACGGGCTCGCCGGCCTGGCCGATCCGGAGTACCTCGAGGGACAGCGCCGGATCGCGCCAGGGA
>Ga0207646_10001528_pt1 | contig 28314 bp, 21 predicted proteins | sample KBSK5502metaG_FD_184343 | JGI IMG/M metagenome (GOLD analysis project Ga0207646, IMG submission 184343) | Corn, switchgrass and miscanthus rhizosphere microbial communities from Kellogg Biological Station, Michigan, USA - KBS K5-50-2 metaG... | ecosystem: Host-associated > Plants > Roots >...
GACCTATAGACCTGGGGCTGTTGCTTGGCTAGCTTGCGATACAACTCCAACGCCTCCTGATAAGCCTGCTCGGCCTGCTCCAGCCGCCGTTGGTCTCGAAGTACATTCCCCAGGTTGTTGAGTACTCCGGCCACATCCGGCGCATAGACTTGGGGCTGTTGCTCGGCTAGCTTGCGATACAACTCCAACGCCTCCTGAAAAGCTTGCTCGGCCCGCTCCAGCCGCCGCTGGTTCCAAAGTACATTCCCCAGGTTGTTGAGTATCGTGGCTAGATAAGACCTATAGACCTGGGGCTGTTGCTCGGCTAGCTTGCGATACAACTCCAGCGCTTCCTGAAAAGCCTGCTCGGCCTGCTCCAGCCGCCGCTGGTCTCGAAGCACAAGCCCCAGGTTGTTAAGCGGCGTAGCCACATTTGGCTCATAGACCTGGGGCTGTTGCTCGGCCAGCTTGCGTCGAATCTCCAACGCCTCCTGAAAAGCTTGCTCGGCCTGCTCCAGCCGCCGCTGGTCCCGAAGCACATTCCCCAGGTTGTTGAGTATTGTGGCTAGATAAGACCTATAGACCTGGGGCTGTTGCTTGGCTAGCTTGCGATACAACTCCAACGCCTCCTGATAAGCCTGCTCGGCCTGCTCCAGCCGCCGTTGGTCTCGAAGTACATTCCCCAGGTTATTGAGTACTCCGGCCACATCCGGCGCATAGACTTGGGGCTGTTGCTCAGCCAGCTTGCGTCGAATCTCCAACGCCTCCTGAAAAGCTTGCTCGGCCTGCTCCAGCCGCCGCTGGTTCCAAAGTACATTCCCCAGGTTGTTGAGTATCGTGGCTAGATAAGACCTAATGAGGCTGCGATTCGGTTGGGGAGCAATTTCATCAACCTTTTGCCAATCTTGCTGTTGCAACGCCCGCAGTAAAGCAACGATTTCCGTTTCCCTAGACTTCTGCGCTTCCGTGATCGCCTGCTCAAAAAACTCCTCGCGGCGGAGCGCCATCAGGAATTGGGCGACCCCCTCCAGCATCTCCGCCATTTCTGTTTGGCCCGCATTGCGCGCTACCTCAGCCTCGCCGAGCAGAGTGGTGACGCTAGATTCATCCAGTAATTCAGGGTAATGTTGAAGCACGGCCTCAGCTTCATCCTGAGACTGCGCCCCGACCAGTTCCTGTACGGCTTGCATTAGTTTCTCGATTTCCATCGCGGCTAGCTCCTTTCGCTGCTGTTTCAAGCAATGATGGTTACGCTATCCTGTCCGAACTGATGGCAGGAAACCGAGAGCATCCCCCATCAGCAGACGGTCAGCATCGCCCGGCGACTGAGTAAAGATCAGACACTACTGTCGACGAGAGAGCAACCAGGTAAAGAGAAATATGAGGATGGCAGCGATCAGGATGAGACCTGCTCGCCACAACAAAACTGCTTTGCTGGGTAATTCCGGAAACGCCTGGGCGACCCCAAAGACGACAAACAGGCCGAAGAGAATCGCCGTCGCTCGCTCCCACCGGGCGGAGCGCACGCCGGCCATCGTCTCAATCCCACGGAGCGCCCGGTCCGCCTGCGTATGCGTGATCGTCAGGTAGCGCAGGTCAGTCTCGATCTGCTCCATCTGGAGGCGAAGCGGGGCCACGAGCCAAACGTCCAGGCTCGTCCGGTGTGAAGCGAACAGAGGATCACCGAGCAGCCGCTCCAGATTCTCGGCATTCACCCGCAAGGTCACCAGCGTCTCCTCGCACCGGCTCAGACTCTCGGCCAACCTGGCTTGCAGTTGTGAAATGGAGTAGCTGGCTTCCTCCAGGATTTTCAACCGGCGCGGTTGCTCCGCGATCCGATGGAGGTCTTGACTCAACTTCCCTTCCAGCTTGTGCGCCGCGGGCAACAGCTCCCGCTCGGATTTTTCTGCCGTCACCTGCCCCTTCAACCGGGCGAGGAACAAAGGCGGCAGCAGACGATGCACCAACTCTTCAGCCTGCGCTCGCGCCTCATCCGTATCCCGCACCAGCAGCACCCACACTTCATCATTCAACTCAGAGGGCAACCCGGCGGGCAGCGCGACGAAGCCGAAATCCAACTCCACCATCTCGACCTGCCGCACAGGCTTGGCTGACCAGGACTCAAGCATCCTCTGAGCGATGACTCTAGCTTCGCCTTCTCCGATCTGGCCGACTTCCGCCGTCAGGCACACGGCCTGCCCCAGAAAAGACGCCGCGCCCTTTTCCACTTGCCACGCCGGCCTCCGAAGGTGTGAGGCGTCTTCCGGGACGGCCGTGCCCTCCCTGACGCACCCGGCTTGGAGGTAGAAGACATCGAGCATCACGCGGGCTTCCAGCGAGCGCAACGTGTCTGCTGATTCAAGCCAGGGCAGGCTGGCCAGCCGAACATTCATCTGACGACTATGAGGCAGGTCATCGGGCTGAGCTACTTTTGATTTCTCCCACCCGCCGGCCCACTGCACGGCATCGTCGAGGACCGCGATGAAATGCTTCCAGTTCTGCGCCAGATGCTCGGATGGATCAGGCCCAAGCCAGCGCAGGTAGAACAGCCAGTGCCAGAGCGTCAGGTCTTTGAGCCCCGTCTGGAACACCGGACTATCTCCGGCTGTCGTCTTTTGCCGAGTCTCTTTCGCCATTCTCTTGCTCCCGGTTTGCCTGCGGCTCTTGCGTGGCCAACTCAGTCAGGCGGTTGCAGACCTGCTGTAGCCGCTCCTGGTCACCCAGCACCTCGTCTGCGGATTTCAGCGTCCGCTCTTGAACGGAAGGGCGGGCCAGATCGCCGCGCAGCAGTCCGCGTCCAAATTCATAGCGGCTCAACAACGCGCACACCTCATCCACGCTTCGCTCCAGGTTTTCACGGGCAGGCCGGGCTGGCAATCGCCGGACGATCCCACGGTAGGAATTGGTGAACTCCATCCACTGGTCGTCCAACTCATCCCGCAGCCGGTCCCAATTCTGCTCAAGCAAAGAAACCACTGTCTCCGCGTTCATTTGTCTCTCCTCCCTTCGAATCAGTACCGCGAGCGGTAGCGAGCGTGGTGCTGCCGGGAAAGCCGCGGTCGCAGCCACGCTCGCTACCGCTCGCGGTACTGATTCGTTCGCACCGGTCGAAAAGTTTCATTTGTGGCCGCGCAAAGTATATAATACCGGTCTCCAAACCGGCAGTTTCGGAATGATTCACTGATCACCCTATACTGAATAATGTGAGGCGGCGGCCGATGAAGCGAGCCATCAAAAAGGTAACGGTGCTGATTGCGTTAGGGCTCTGTTTACTGGGAGCCCGGCAGTTTGCCGGCCCGGTGGGGGCCGACGAGCCGTCGCCAGCAGGGCTGGAGTTCTTCGAGCAGAAGATTCGCCCGGTGTTGGTCGACAAGTGCTACCTATGCCACAGCGCTCAGGCGAAGAAGCTGCGCGGCGGCCTGCTGCTTGATTCTCGCGAAGGGATGCTCAAGGGCGGCACGTCTGGGGCGCCGGCGGTGGTCCCCGGCGAGCCGGAGAAGAGCCTGCTCATCAAAGCGATTCGTTATACCGATCCCAAGTTGCAGATGCCTCCGACGGGGCAATTGTCGGCGGAACAGATCAAAGACTTCGAGACCTGGATCAAGCTGGGCGCCCCCGACCCGCGAAAGCCGGACGCTTCAGCCTCGGCCGCCGGGCAGCCGTACGATTTCAAAGAGGCGCGCAAATTCTGGTCATTCCAACCCGTCAAGGATCCTTCGCTCCCTTCGGTCAAAGATTCGAGTTGGGCCAAGTCGCCGATTGACCGCTTCATTCTCGCCAAGCTCGAAGCGAAAGGGCTGAAGCCGGTCGCAGATGCCGATAGGCGAACGTTGATTCGGCGTGCGACGTTTGACCTGACCGGCCTGCCGCCGACGCCTGACGAGATTGACGCGTTTCTCAGAGACAAGTCGGACAGGGCGTTTGAAAAGGTGGTTGATCGACTGCTCGCCTCACCGCAATACGGCGAGCGCTGGGGAAGGCACTGGCTGGACGTGGTGCGCTACGCGGATACGTCCGGGTGCAACTCGGATTTCCCCATCCCCTCGGCTTACAAATACCGCAACTATGTCATCAAGTCCTTCAACGACGACAAGCCGTACGATCAATTCGTCCGCGAGCAAGTCGCCGGGGATTTATTGCCGGCCAAAAACGACGCCGAAAAACATGACCACCTCATCGCCACCGGCTACCTGGCCCTGGCCCGCCGCTTCGGCTCGCGCAACAACGAATTCAATCTGACCATCGACGACACCATCGACAACCTGGGCAAGGCCGTCCTCGGCCTGAGCGTGAGTTGCGCCCGCTGCCACGACCATAAATTCGATCCCCTCCCGACCCGGGACTACTACGCACTCTACGGCATCTTCAGCAGCACGCGCTACGCCTTCCCCGGCACCGAAATCTACCGCCACACGAAAGATTTCGTCCCCCTGGCCCCGGCCGGTGAGGCCGAAAGACTGAACAAGTGGCAGACGGAGTTGGCGCAGCTCGACGACCGGCTGGAGAACTTGAACGTCGAGCGGGCGGCCGTGGTCCGGAAGGCCAAGGCGGCTAAAGAAGAGGCGGAGAAGGCCGCGAAGACGGAAGCAGAGAGGGAAAACAAGGGGGCACAAGGAGAGAAAAGGGTCGCCGCGCCTCCGGCTCGGACTCTCTCGGAAGTCGATGCCGAGTTGGCGAAGGTCAAAGCCAGAATCACGGAGCTGGAAAACCAGCTTCCCAACGTCGAGAAAGCCTATGCTGTCTCCGAAGGGAAGGCGGCCAACGCTAAAATCCAGCGGAAGGGCGATCCCAAAAATTTAGGCGACGAAGTCCCGCGAGGCTTCCCTCAGATCCTCGGCGGGCAGCGGCTGCCGGAGGCCGAGAAAGGGAGCGGGCGCCTTGAACTGGCCGAGTGGCTGACCGACCCCAAGAATCCACTCACGGCCCGCGTGATGGCCAACCGGATCTGGCAATACCATTTTGGCAAAGGCATCGTGCAAACCTCCAACGACTTCGGCGCCCGCGGCAAAGCCCCCACGCATCCGGAGTTGCTCGACTGGCTCGCCACGCGCTTGATCGACGGCGGCTGGTCGATCAAGGCCATGCACCGGCTGGTGATGCTCTCTCACGCTTACCAATTGGCCAGCGCTGATCATCCGCCGAACGCGGCCGTCGATGTCAATAACGATCTGCTCTGGCGATTCAACCGCCGCCGCCTCGATGCCGAAGAGATTCGCGATGCCATCCTGGCCGTCAGCGGTGGGCTCGACCGGAGTATGGGCGGCCCGCACCCGTTCCCGCCGGAGAATCAGTGGCGCTACACTCAGCACAAAGCCTTCGTTGCCGTCTACGACACCGACCGCCGGAGCGTCTACCTCATGCAGCAGCGGATCAAGAAGCACCCGTTCCTGGAAGTCTTCGACGGCGCCGACACGAACGCCACCACGGCGGAGCGAGCGGTGAGCACGACCCCGATTCAGGCGCTGTTCCTGATGAATGACCCGTTAGTCCACCAGCAGGCCGACAGGTTTGCGGTGCGCGTCGGCCTGGCCTATGCCGAGGCGCCGAAGCGGATCGATTACGCCTACCGGCTGATGTTCGGGCGGCCGGCGACGAAAGAAGAGATTCGAATGGGCGAGGCTTATTTGCAGCAGCTCCGCCAGGACCTGAAGGAGATCAACCTGCCTGAAGAAGAGCAGACGCGGGCCGCGCTGGCCAGCTATGCCAGGGTCTTATTCGGCAGCAATGAATTCTTGTTTGTCGATTGATCGAGAGACACACGATGGACCAGTCGAATTGTGGTTGCTCACGCCGCCAGATGATCCGCTCCCTCGCGAGCGGCTCCCTGATGCTACCGGCCCTGATCTCGCAGTTGCTCACCGACGAGGCTCGCGGGGCGGTAGACGACAATCCGCTCGCCCCGAAGGCCCCGCACTTCCAGGCCAGAGCCAAGCGGGTCATCTTTATGTACATGTCCGGCGGCGTCTCACACATGGATTCGTTCGACCCCAAGCCCCGGCTCCTCGCGGATGCCGAGAAGGGAACGCCCGGACCCAACGGTCGCCCGCTCATGCGCCCGCTCTGGGAGTTCAAGCCGAACGGCAAGTGCGGCACCGAGGTCAGCGACCTGTTCCCGCACCTCCGCGAATGCATGGACGACATTTGCCTGATCCGGTCGATGAAGGGTGACCACAACGACCACTTCCAGGCGACGATGGGCGTCCACACCGGCTCGGTCACCTTCAAGCGCCCGAGCATCGGCTCCTGGGTCAGCTACGGCCTGGGCACGGTGAATCAAAACCTGCCTTCGTTCGTCGTGCTCGCGCCGCAGTTGCCTTACGCCGGCAGCCAGGTGTGGAGTTCGGATTTCTTACCTGGCGCCCATTCGGGCACTCGCGTCTTGGCCGGGGAGGAACCGATTCCTGATCTGAATCGCCGCGCGCCTTCGGCCAAAATTCAAGAGCATGAGCTGAGTCTGCTGGAGCGATTCAACCGCAAGCACCAGCAGCAGCGGGCGACCGATCCGAATTTGGCCGCCCGCATCAAATCGTTCGAGACGGCCTTCGGCATGCAGCGTGAGATGCCCGAAGTGCTCGACCTCTCGAAGGAGACCGACGCGACGCTCAAGCTTTACGGGCTGGAGCGCGGGAGCACGAAAGGTTTCGCCTGGCAGTGTCTGGTGGCGCGGCGGCTGGTTGAGCGAGGAGTTCGCTTCGTCGAGTTGATCGACGTGGGCTCATCGAATAACTGGGACGCGCACGCCGATATGAAGACCCACGAGCCGCTCGCCAGGAATGTCGATCAGCCGATGGCCGGCTTGCTGAAGGACCTGAAGTCCCGCGGGATGTTGGACGACACTCTCGTCGTTTGGACTACTGAGTTCGGGCGCACCCCATTCACCGACGGGCCGAATGGCCGGAGCCATCACGCCAACGCCTTCTCCTCGTGGCTAGCTGGCGGCGGCGTCAAGGGCGGAATAGCTTACGGCAAGACGGACGACTACGGCGCGAAGGTCGTCGAGGATGAGGTTCACGTGCACGATTTCCACGCGACGATCTTGCATCTGCTCGGCTTCGATCACACGAAGCTGACCTTCCGCCACGGCGGCCGTGACTTTCGCTTGACTGATGTCCACGGCAATGTGGTCCAGGCCGTCTTGGCTTGACCACTGACTCACGCCTCAAACGCCAGACGAAGACTTGAGCAGCATGAGTCAGGGCCTTAATGATTCCGCCCCAGGCGGGCAAGCGTAGAGGTAGGTCCCGCAATAAATAGCCCATCGCCTTCGAAGACTTTCCAGTCCTCGACATCATATGTGAAGACTAAAGAAATACCAGCGACCAGTGCCGCCGCCGCATGGCGGGCGTCATGGATGCGGCGCGCCCTCAACTGGTGTGATGCCGCCAAGTCTAAGGTCTGGAGCGCGGCGGTGTGACCCTCTTCAAGAACTTGGATTGCCGAAGGTGGTGAGACAAGTAGGCTGACGGCTTGAGCGGCTTGCTCAGGCGTATGCGGAGGTTGTGCATGCTGCCAAGTCAGCGCGGCATAGACTTCGCTGAGGATGCCGCCGGTAGTGTAGGCCAATCTCTCCCCACGCCGTGCTGCTTCGACCAGCAGGCGCGCCTCGGCGTGACGCGGGTCACCAAGCAGTAGGGCGCCGATAAAGACACCGGCGTCGAAGAGCACTCGGTCACTTCCCATAGATGGCATCTTTCCAGCCCTCCGGAACAAAGCCTTCAAGTTCTGGCAACGGCTTCAGGGGCGCAGCCGGTTGAATGACTACCAAGTCGCCATCTTCGAGTATGACTGTCATGGCTTCACGCTGCTGCACCACCTCGTGGAGCAAGTCATCCACCGTCCGCCCTTTCAGCTCTTCGAGCTTCCATATTTTCTCAACCACTTCTTTACTCCTCGCCTTTCCTAGGATTTCAACGCGCTCTCCAGCGCCGCGACCAACTGATCACGGTCGATGATCCCGTAGCGCGAATAAGCAAGCTTGCCCTGCCGGTCGAAGATGAACGTGGCGGGCAGCGCGCCGCTCCACTCCTTGCTCACGATATCGATCATCTCCTGTGGGTCGTCCACGTCCTGGACGAAGATCTCGAATTTGGCCTTCGCCTCTTTGACGAACGGGATGACCTTGCTCTTGATGTCGGCCGTCTCGTCGGCGCTGATGCCGATGATCTTCACGCCCTGGTCGCGGTACTTGGCGTCAAGCGCGACGAACTCGGGGAATTCCGCGACGCAGGGGCCGCACCAGGTCGCCCAGAAGTTGACGATCAAAACTTTGCCTTGCGCCTGCTGCTTGAGTTTGGGGAAGTCGGCCGGCTTGATCAAGGCCACCAGTGTCTCCGGTTGACTGGCTTTGGGCGGGGCGGCCGCGGCCTGCGAAGCCTTGACGCGCTTGATGGCGCAGCCGAAGGCGTTGGCTTGAGGGATGCTCACCGGCTTGCCCGCGAGCAGCTCGTTCAGGGCTTCGCGCAAGTCGCTGCGCTTGACGCGCGGCAGTTCGGGGTTGTTGTCGATGCGGCCGTGGTAGCGCAGTGTGCCCTCGGCGTCGATGACGAACATCTCCGGCGTGCGCACGGCCCCGTAGGCGTCGGCCACCTTGTTGCCTTCATCTTTGAAGATCGGGAAGGTGAGGTGACTCTTCTTGGCGTGCTCCCTGACCTGGCTGAGCTTTTCGGGGTCGTTGGAGTTGATGCCGAGGAAGACGATATGGCGATCCTTGTATTCATCAGCGATCGCCCGCATCCGCTCATTGTAGGCGTTTGAGATCGGGCACTCGGTGGCGATGAAGCCGACGACGACGATCTGGCCGCGGTAGTCTTTGAGCGCGTGCGTCTTGCCGGCCAAGTCTTTGAGCGTAAAATCAGGCGCCGGCTGGCCGATGGCTAAAGTCGTGTTGGCGCCGGTGCGCGAGGGCGCGCTCAGCGCGGTGAACAAAGCCCCTACTAGCAGCAGGCCAGTCAAAGCTCGTTTCATCTTGAGTTCTCCTTTGCTTACAGTTCTTCGATTTGCATTCCTGAGGTTTTGAGTTGCTCTTGAAAATAATGGCTCGCGGCGTCGAGGAAAATTATTTCCGGCGTTGATTCGTCCTCATACCCCGAGACGACTTCGTAGACTTCGTAATCACGCCCCCGCGGCATCTCCCAAATCACCAGTTCAAGCTCCGACCAGTAATTCAGCGGGCTGGCGTCGAGCAGATCGCCGGTGACGCCGAGGCGCTTGAATCCGAAGGTCTCGCGCAGCTTCGCGGCTACCGCTCTCGCCTTCCGCCACCATTCGTCTCTGATCTCCGGCTGGCGCACTAGCCTGGCGCCTGCGGTCTTGAGCGCCGAGACCCAGTCGAGCGGGGGCAGCAAGCGGCAAACTTCGATCATGCCTAAAGACATCGCCAGCATCCCGGTAAGGTCGCGCGTCCCGCGTCGGCCACAAATCTCCAGGCGCCCGCCCACACCCTCGAACTTGGCTTCGGGGCACCAGGAGATGAACTCCTCGAACCGAATGTTTTCGGAGTGTGGCGACAAGCGCGGACGGAAGGGCAACGACCCCCAACCGAGCCCGCGCTCACTGCGACCACCTGCGGGCGGTGTCGCCACCGGAGGCTCAAGGACGAACGGCCGCTTGTCAGCAGCGAAATAGTCATCTTCCGACCACAGGTCTTCGATCACTATCGCCAGGCCAGGAACGCTCACCGGCCGGTATCTGCCGTCCCCGTCCGGCGGGGTGAGCCGGTAATCGCCGTTCGTCAGCCGATGAAATTCGACCGCACGCCGGCCCGGATCGATGATGACGTATTCGGGCACGCCGCCGCGCGCGTACAACTCGCGCTTGATCTCGCAATCGTAATGGCGGTGCGCCGGCAGCGCGACCTCGATCACCAACTCCGCCGGGCCGTCGAGGTAATACTCATGCAGCTTGTTCAGGCGCTCACCTTTGAAGTAGAGCAAATCTGGTGAGAAGACATCGCCGCCGAGCTTCATTGCGAAGTCGCGGCCCAGCGCGTGCCCGCCGAGAACCGTGAGCAGGCCGTGCAGCCCGAAGCTCAAATTGCTCCGCATCTGCCGCTGGCCGTCGTCTTGGCCTTCGCGCCCGCGGCTCAGGTCAGGCGTTTGGTAGGTGACTCGTGCGGCCTCCTGTTCGAGGAGTTCGAGCGAGCCATTGAAAGGGTGCGCGAACCCGTAAGCTGTGTGCAGCGCTTCGATCCATTGTTCGTGCGCTCCCAACGATACGGCCGCTTCCGCGCCCCAGCCGCGCAAGATCTGTCGCAGCAATAATCGACTCCCGTCAAGGCCATTGCCGACGATCAAGCGGCCGTCGAGCAGCTCCAGCTTCGATTCAGGAAGATCGGTAAAAAAGTTGTCGTAATTCGTGTCCATCGCATTACCTCAGGCAAGCCCTCACCACCTCTGCTCCGGCTCACAATTTCTCAGCCACCGATTTCGCCTGCAGGAACAAGCCCAAATAGTCGCGACCTCCGGCCTTCGAGTCAGTGCCCGACATATTGAAGCCGCCGAAGGGGTGGACATCGACCAGGGCGCCGGTGCACTTGCGGTTGATATAGAGGTTGCCGACGTGGAAGTCGCGCTTGGCCCGCTCGATGCGCTCGCGGTCGCGGGAATAAACAGCGCCGGTCAGGCCATACTGTGTGTTATTGGCGACCGCGAGCGCGTCCTCGAAATCTTTGGCCTTGACGACGGCCAGCACCGGGCCGAAGACCTCTTCTTGTGAGAGGCGAGCCTGCGGGTCAACATCGGCGATCACCGTCGGTGGGATGAACCAGCCTTCGTTCGCCCGCTCGTGTTGCCCTCCTCCGGCAAGCGTCCGGCCTTCCTGCTTGCCGACCTCGATGTACTTGTTGATCGACTCGAAAGCCTTCTTGCTCGACACCGGGCCGGTGAAGGAGGCCGGGTCTTTGACGGGGCCGACCGTGAGCTTCTTCGTCCGCTCGGCGACGCGTTCGAGCACCTGGTCGTAGACCGCCTCGACGACGACGGCACGGGAGCAGGCCGAACACTTCTGGCCCGAATAGCCGAAGGCCGAGGTGACGATGCCGGAGGCGGCTTCGTCGAGGTCGGCCGTCTCGTCCACGACGATCGTGTCCTTGCCGCCCATCTCGGCCACCACGCGCTTGATCCAGACCTGCCCCGGTCGCGGCTTGGCCGCCAGTTCGTTGATCCTCAGCCCGACCTCCATCGAACCGGTGAAGGAGATGAAGCGCGTCTGCGGGTGCTCGACCAGGAAGTCGCCGACTTGGCCGCCACTCGCCGGCAGATAATTGATGACGCCCGGCGGGAGGCCAACCTGCTCCATCAGCTCGACGAACTTGGCGGCGATGACGGGGCTGTCCGAGGACGGCTTGAGCACGACCGTGTTGCCCGTCACCACGGCGGCCGTCGTCATGCCGGCGAGGATCGCGAGCGGGAAGTTCCAAGGCGGGATCACGACGCCGACGCCCAAGGGGATGTAGGTCATCTCGTTGACTTCGTCTTTGAGCGGCGAAGGCGTGAGCGGCTGCGGCGAGGCGTAGCGCAGGGCTTGGCGCCCGTAGAATTCCATGAAGTCAATTGCCTCGGCGGTGTCGGCCTCGGCCTCGGCCCACGACTTACCGACCTCAAGCACGAGCCAGGCGTTGAATTCCAGTTTGCGGCGGCGCATCTCGGCGGCGGCCTTGAAGAGGTAGGCGGCGCGGTGCTCGGCGGGCACCTGTTTCCAAGGCTCGAAGGCTTGCCAGGCCGTTTTGATCGCTTTGTCTGCCAACTCTTGATCTGCGCGGTGGACCCGGCCGATAATCTCGGTGAACTTTGCTGGATTGACTGAAGCGAGAAGGTCGCCGGTGGTGAGACGCTCACCGCCGATAATCAATGGATACTCGCGGCCAAGCTGCCCCTCCACTTGCTCAATCGCTTGCATCATGGCCTGGGCGTTGCGCTCATCCGAAAAGTCAAAGTACGGCTCGTTCTTGAAGGGAGGTAGATTCATCTTTGATTCCTTTTTGGTTCCTTCCGCAATGATAGGTCGTGCGACTCACTATTTTAGCTGACTCGGCCCGCGAGTGCTACCTGGCTGACGCCGGGGCGCCGGGGGACTTCGGATCAGTACCGCGAGCGGTAGCGAGCGTGGCGCTGCCGGGAGAGCCGCCATCGCAGCCACGCTCGCTACCGCTCGCGGTACTGATTCGTCCGCACCGGTCGAAGATTTTTCTGGAAGAGCAGACCGGTTGAAAATTTCAGAGGGGTGATACCGCCATCAACAGACGGCGAAGTGTGGAAAAAGCATTGCATTAGTAATGTGAAAACTTCGCCTGGCAAAGCGCCTGTCTGGTGTCTTTGCCGATCTGGCGGAGCTTTGTCTCCGCCCCGTCAGGCTGCTTGAAAACCGGTGGAAGGCGAAGATGAGTACTGGCCCCGCAGACAGCAATTCGCAGACGGTGTGGCTCGATCGTTCGAGTCTGCTGCCCTCGATCTGGGCGGCGCTCTCGGCCCGCAAGTGGGTGATCGTGGGGGTGACGCTGCTCACCTTCGCTTTGACGGCCGCGGGCACCTGGTTGATGAAGCCGAGCTTCGTGACGTCGGCGAGCCTGCTGCTCAAGAAGGAGCGCTTCGACGCCCCCGTGACGCCGGAGCAGACGCTCGTGGTGGCCAACCCGGAGCGCCGCTTGAGCGAGGAGGACCTCAACTCCGAAGTCGAGATCTTGCGGAGTCAGTCGCTGCTCGAAGAGGTGGTCGACCGCCTCCACCTCGAACGCCAATTCGAGAAGCCGGAAGGAATGCTGGCTGCGGTCAAACGCCTCTCGCCCGAGGCGGGGCTCAGCGCGCGCGAACGCGCCCTCCTGAGCCTCCAGACCGAGATCACCACGGAGCTCGTCAAGAAATCCAACATCATCCGCATCTCCTACAAGACGACCGACCGCGAGCTGGCGGCCAAGGTCGTCAACCTGCTCTGTGACGTCTACCAGGAGCGGCACGTCAAGCTTCATCAGAGCGAGGGGGCGCGGAGCTTCTTCGCCGAGCAGGCGAAGTCCATGCACGCGAAGCTGGCCGAAGAAGAGACCGCGCTCCGGCGCATCAGCCCGCTGCCCAATCTCGAGTTGGTCAATCAGCAGACCGAGGCTCAGCTCCGGCAGTTGAATGAGTTCGAGGTCGCGCTGCGCACCACGCGGACCTTGGTGGTCGAGACCGAAGCCCGCATCAGCTCGATCAACGCGCAACTGGCCGCCGAGCCGGCCAAACTGCTCAGCGAAGAACGCATCACCCGGCGCGTCGCGCCCGACGCCGTGCGCGCGCAGTTGTTCGAACTCGAACTCCGCCGGACTGAATTGCTGACCAAGTACAAGCCCAACCACCGCCTGGTGCTCGACCTGGAGAAAGAGCTGGCAGATGCGCGGCGGCTCGTCGCCCAGGCCGAGGCTGTGCCTTCGGACACGGTCAATGTCACGACGCTCAATTCAGTCCGCCAACGCTTGGTCGAATCCCTGGCGGCGGAACAGAGTTCGCTGGCCGCGTTGAAAGAGAAAGAGCGATCACTCGCCGAGGTCGTCAAACAAGCTCAGGCGCGCTTGCATGAATTGGGAGAGCAGGGATACGTGCGGCGGCGACTCGACCGCGAGCGCGAGATTGCTGACAGCAGCTACCTCCTCTACGCCAAGAAGGGGGAGGAGGCCCGCGTCTCGGAGGCGCTCGACAAGGAAGGGATCATCAACGTCCGGGTCGCGGAGCCGGCCCGCGTCCCGCTCAAACCGGTCTCGCCCAACGTCGCGCTGAATCTGATCCTGGGCTTGATCGGCGGGCTGGCGCTGGGCTTGGGCGCCACTTTCGTCCTGGAATATTTCAACCCCTCACCCTCCCGTCGCCAGGAGTTGGCGTCTGCGGGTGACTTCCCGGCCCAAGTCGTGGCCGAGAGATTGGCCTCACTGCACGGTGCCAAGCGGCGGCAATGAAAGAATGATGGCAGATCGGGTCAGTACCGGGAGCGGTAGCGACCGGGTGGACCCGTCAGTCGCACTCTCCGGGAGCACCCGGTCGCTACCGCTCCCGGTACTGACCCGGCTGAGTAGTTATCTGAGATCTGAAATCTGAATCTGAAATTTGGAAGCGATGACTGCCCCTCGTCGACAACTATTCACTCTGTTTCTGAGGCTGAGCGACCTGCTGCTGCTCGCAGGCTCGCTCGGGCTGACGATCGTGCTCAACTACGATCCGGCGCACCGGTTCGGGTTCGCGCTCGATTTTTTGTCCAGCCGGATCAAGGTCGGCAATGCGATCCTGGGGGGGCTGCTGCTCGTCATCTGGCACCTGGCCTTCAGCGCCCAAGGGCTCTACCAGCCCAACCGGCTGCGGATGTTCGGCGAAGAGATGAAAGAGGTCGGGCGCGCCATTTTGATTGCCGTGCTGGCGCTGCTGGCGGTGGCGAAGATCGGCCAGTGGCCGACCATCAATCTCTGGACGGCAGGCTGCTTCGGAATGATCAGCCTGGCGCTGGACGGCGTTGCCCGGCTCGGTCTGCGCCTGGGCTTACGCTGGTTCCGGCTGCGCGGGCACAACTCGAAAACGTTGCTCGTGATCGGCGGCGGGGCGCGGGCACAACAATTCGCTGAGTGCCTGACGGAGCGGCGCGACTTGGCCTTCCGGCTGCTCGGCTACGTCGATAGCGATACCTCATTCAGTCATCGGGCGCTGGCCGGCTCGCCGTGGCTCGGCCGGGTCGAGGACTTGCCCGAGATCGTCGCCGGTGAAGTGGTCGACGAAGTGGTGATCGCGCTCCCGATCAAGTCGCATTACGTCCAGATGGAGATGATCATCGCTTTGCTGGAAGAGCAGGGGATTACGGTGCATCTGCTCTCGGACCTCTTCCAGCCGCGGCTGGCCCAGTGTCAGCCGACGGATTTTCAAGGCATCCCGTTCGTCTCGCTGCGCAGCGTGCCGGAGTTTGACTGGCGCTTCGAGGTCAAGCGCCTGATCGATGTCGCCGTCGCCAGCGGCTTGCTGGTGTTCTTCTTCCCGCTCTTCGTCCTGGTGGCGGTCGCGATCAAGCTCGATTCGGCGGGGCCGGTCTTCTTCGTCCAGCTGCGGATGGGGTACAACAAGCGCCGCTTCCCGCTGCTCAAGTTCCGCACCATGGTCGTGGACGCCGAGGCGCGGATGAAGGAGGTCGAGCACCTGAATGAGAAGGCCGGGCCGATCTTCAAGATTCGCAACGACCCGCGCGTCACGCGCGTCGGGCGCTGGCTGCGCAAGACGAGCGTTGACGAGCTGCCGCAACTGATCAACGTCATCCTGGGCGATATGAGTCTGGTCGGGCCGCGCCCGCTCTCGATCCGCGACGCGCTCGGCCTGGAGGAGGCGTGGCAGAAGCGCCGCTTCAGCGTCAAGCCCGGGATCACCTGCCTCTGGCAAGTCTCCGGGCGGAGCAACCTCACCTTCGAGCAGTGGATGCTGCTCGACCTGGAATACATCGATCACTGGTCGCTCGCCCTCGATTGCCGCATCCTGCTCCGGACCATCCCGGCGGTCTTCTCCGGCGAAGGGGCCGCCTAAAAAAGGTGTGGGGTGTTAGGTGCTGGGTGCTGGGTGTTGAGTGCCTTGCCGACTGGTCACTCAACACCCGGTGCCCAGCATCTAATACCCCACACCTGAACTGATCAGTCGCTCAAGAAATGGACGAAGAAGTTCATCTTCCATTTGTCATTGGTCATTGAAGGGGCACGGCTGCAGCGGGCGAACCCTGAAACAGGAAATGAAGAGAATGAGACGCTGATCTTTGCTAATGGAAAATGACAAATGACAAATGGAAAATGGAAAATGTAGGGATCTGCCGATGATCCGCAACGTCAAATTGATCTTCAGCACCAACGCCCTGATGCTGCTCTCAGGGGTGGTGACGAGTCTGCTCAGCGCGTGGGCCTTAGGGCCGGCAGGGCGTGGAGACCTGGCGGTCGTGGTCTTATGGCCGAACGCCTACGCAATGCTGGTGGAGATCGGGCTGCCGCAAGCCCACCGCTACTGGGCGGCGCGGCGGCTCGAGTCCACCTCGGCGCTCTTCTCCAACGCCGTGTGCTTCACGCTCGTCGTCGGCTGCATCGCGCTCGGGCTGGCCGAGTGGATCATCCCTCACTTGGTTGGCGAGCGCAGCCCGGAAGTGATGTGGCTGGTCCGCCTCTATCTGTTGGTCGTCCCGGTGGCCCTCTGCTTCGACCTGATGCGCGGGCTGCTCGAAGGCGCGCGGCGCTTCGGCTGGGTCGGGGCGGCGCGGGTGACTTACTTCGGGGTGCAGGCCGGCGGCTACCTGGCGCTTTACTTCGGGGGCTGGCTGACGGTCGCGAGCGCGACCTACGTCATGATCGCCTCGGCGGTGAGCGCCATGCTCTTATCGCTCGTCGGCGTGTGGCGTGAGTTGCGGCCGAGCTGGGGGCCGAGCCGGTCTGCCTTGGGGACGGCCCTCCGCTACGGAGTCCGTGATTACCCTGGGGTGGTCACGGAATTTACGACCTTGCGGCTCGACCAGTTCATGCTCGGCGGGATGGCCTCGAGCGTGGCGATCGGGCTCTATTTCGTCTCGGTGAGGTTGGCCGAGATCACCGCCACCCTGGCCTCGTCGGTGGCCGACGCGCTGATGCCGGAAATGGCCGCCTCGAAGCGGGCGGATGAGGCGACCCGCTTGCTGGCCAGAAGCCTGCGCTTGACGCTCTACGCGCAGCTCTGCTTACTCATCCCGCTCTGGGTGGCGGCGCCGGTCGTCCTCCGCGTGGTTTACGGGGAGGGTTTTCTGGCGGCGACCGCGACCCTCCGCTTGCTCCTGATTGCGTCGGTGATCTGGAGCGCGGGCGCGATTGTGATCAGCGGATTGAACGGGTTCGGCCATCCCGGGTTGAGCACGGTGGCGCGACTGGCGGCCGCGACCGTCACCGTGGTCGCGCTCCTCTACTGGCTCCCTAGACGCGGGATTGTGGGGGCGGCGCTGGCCTCTTTAGCCGGCTACAGCGTGATGCTCGTCGTCGCCCTCTTCTGGCTCCTGCGGCGGCGGCAGCTTGGCCTCTGGGAGTGTCTGCGCCCGCGTTGGGATGACATCCCGCTGGCCAGGCTCAAATTGAGCTTCGGGCTGCTGGTCGCGAGCTTCAAATCGTAATACTGTCCCGCGACCTGTCAGGTTGCGGCAGTCTTTGCTGAATACCTGATCGGATGCCAAAAGGCCTTGAGCGAAAGCTTCCGCAACCTGACAGGTCGCGGGACATCTGGCCATATGAGTAGCAACGCCCACCCACAAACCCGCACGCCGCACCGCCTCTCGGCCCTTGGCCCCTTGGCCGTCCTGGCTGGGCTGGCGGCTTTCGTTGCGCGGGTAGTGGTCAGCGGCGGGGAGGCGTTGCGCGGGCTGGTGCTGGGGGGCTTGGTCGCGGTGATGGCGTTGCCGCTGCTGGCGAGCCTCGAAGCCGGGCTCGTCGCGATGATGCTCTTTGAGCCGCTGCGCGGCTTCATCCGGCGGGCGCAATACCTGGTCGTGCCTTACACCGAGACCGACCCGATTCACGTGCTGACGCCGGCCGTCACCTTCTTGGCTTTCGCCGTGCTCTTCCGGCTGCGCGGGCCGGGCATCTTCCGCGGGTCGCCGTTGGCGGGCTTGGTCTCGGCGCTCGGGGTGATCTACCTCATCCAGGTCTTCAACCCGCTGCAAGGCGGCTTGTTTGTCGGTCTCTCAGGCGCCCTGTTTATGCTCGTGCCGGTGGCCTGGTTCTACTTCGGGCAGGAAGTGAAGTCGGGCTTCATCCTCACGGTGCTGCGCCTGGTCGTGGTGATGGGGCTCGTCACTTCGCTGCACGGCCTCTACCAGATGATGTTCGGCTACCCCGGCTTCGAGCAGTATTGGGTCGAGCATACCGAATTCTACGACTCGATTGCGATCGGCCAGGTGAAGCGGGCGATTGCCACTTTCAGCAGCGCCGAAGAGTGGAGCCGGTACATTGAGCTGGGCGCCGTCATCGCCTTCGGGCTGGGGCTCGGCGCCGGCCGCCTCTGGCATCGCTCGGCTTGGTTCTTATGCGGCGCCGCGCTCTCGTTGATGACGGTGCTCACCGGCCACCGCACCTCGATCTTCGGCTTGATCTTCGGAGTCGGAGTGCTGGTTCTGTGCGGGGCCAAAACGTGGCTGGGGGCGGTCGGCCGGTTGGCCTTGCTGCTCGCGCCTGTCGTGATCGTTTTGGTCTTAGCGCGACCGCCGACTGAGGATGAGGTGTGGGAGAAAGACGAGGCGGTGGAGGTCGTGCTCTCACACGCGACCAGGGGCACGCTCCGGCCGACGAGTGAAGGGAGCTGGCAGGCGCGCGTTGAGGCCTGGACCTTCTTCGCGACGAAGGTCGTCCCGAGCCACCCTTTCGGCGTGGGGTTGGGGGCGACCTCTCTCGGGTCAGCCCGGTTCCAGGGCGGGGTCTTGTCGCCGCCCGTTGAGGGCTACGTCTTCTCGTTAGTGGTCACCTGCGGCTTGCCGACCGCGCTGCTCTTCTTATGGATTCTCTGGCGGGCGGCAGCCATCTCTCGGGGCGTGTTGCGGCGCCAGACTCCGGGGACACGGGAGGCGGGCCTTTGGCGGGTGGCGGCGGCGCTCGTCCCGGTGCTCATCCTGAACAACGTGTTCGGGACCACCTTCACGCTCTACTCGGCGGCGCCCATCGGCTGGTTGCTGGTGGGCTGGATCAGCGCCGAGAAGCTGAGGGCTGAGGCTGAGAGTGACGGCGGGGTGCGTTCGCATCTCCCCCCACCCATCAGGTTGTTGCCTGCCACCGGCGGCGAAGACACTTGAGGGCAAGCGGCAACTATGGACAGATCCGGTTTGGAGTACCAGGCGGGCTTTCCGTCACTGACAAAACCCGCCTGAAGGCAGTACTCCAAACTTGACCCATCAGATTGAGGCTGACGAGCTATTACTTATGCATTCAGTGCTCCTCTATCACACGATCAGCTCGCCGCCCCGGCCGCTCCCGGCCAACATCGACGTCTCGCCGGAGCGGTTCGAGAGCCATCTGCGCTGGCTCTCGCGCCAGTGTCAGGTGGGGACTTTGGATGAGGCCCTGGGCGCGTCGGGGCGCCGTAAGCTAGTCGCGGTCACTTTCGACGATGGCTATCGCGACACGCTGACGGTGGCCCTCCCGCTGATGGAGAAGTTCTCTCTGCCGCTGGCGGTCTTCGTCACGGTCGAGTACCTCGGGCGTGACGGGTACCTCTCGGCCGAGGACCTCCGCGCGCTCGCCTCACACCCGCTGGTGACCATTGGGGCCCACGGCCTCTGGCATCATCCGTTCACGCAGTTGACGCTGGACGAAGCGCGGTTTGAGCTGATCACCTCCCGGAGGCGGCTGGAGGCAATCACCGGCCGGGAAGTTGATTTAATGGCCTGGCCGTACGGCTCCTGCAATCCGGCGCTTGAGCGGCTGAGCGCAGAGTGCGGCTACCGCGCGGCCTGGTCGGTCTGGCACGGAGCCAACACGCGGTATTCGCTCTGGCGGGTGCCGCTCAGCCGCCAGGATAACCTGATCAGGTTGATCGCCAAACTCTCGGGCGCCTACTTCTCCGTCAAGCGGAGGATGCGCCCGCCAAAATGAGTTTTCAGTTTTGAGTTGACGGTGACCTCGAACCGACAACTGACAACTGACAACTGACAACTGACAACTTGAAGATTCTCTTTTACAACCACACCGGGCAGATCGGCGGCGCAGAGCGCTTGCTGCTCCTGATCCTCGGGCGGCTCGACCGGCGACGTTTCGACCCCGTGGTGATCTGCCCGGCGGAAGGGCCGCTGGCGAGGATGGTCGCAGAGCTGGCCGTCCCGTGTGAGACGGTCGGCCTCCTGAAGGCGCGGTTTAGCTGGCGGATCACTCATCTGCTCCGCGCCCTCGCCTCGCTCCGCGGCGCGGCGGGTCAATTGCGCGAGCGTGTGGTTGAGGCGGCGCCGGACCTGATTCATGCCAACAGCGTGAGGGCCGGGTTGGTGGCGATGGCGGCGACGATTGGCCTCGGGGTGCCCGTCATCTGGCACCTGCACGATTTGCTGCCGCCTCACCCCTTGAGCACGGCGATCCGCTGCTGCGCGGCCGTCTCCGCCCGCGCCCGCTTGCTGGCCGTCTCCCAGGCCGTCGCTGAAAATTTCCGCGGGCGGGTGTGGCATTTAGTCAGGACCCGCGGGCGGGTCAAGGTCATTCATAACGCGATTGAGATAACCAAATTCCAGGCCAGCCCCGTCAGACGGCCGGCCGTTCGCGATGAGTTGCATCTCGGCGGGGCCGAGCCCGTCGTCGGGATTATCGGCTACCTGGCGCCGTGCAAGGGACAGCTTGAACTCCTCGGCGCCTTCGCCGAGGTGGCAGCGCACCTGCCGCGGGCCGTCTTGTTAGTGGTCGGCGCACCGCTCTTCGACCGCGGCCACGATTACTTGCTGCGGTTGATCCAGGCGGCCAATGCCCTAGGGATTGCTGACCGGGTCCGGTTCCTCGGGCCGCGGGAGGATATTCCGGCGATCATGCGGGCCTTGGACCTGTTAGTCGTCAACTCGTGGGCCGAGGGCTTCGGGCTGGTCATCGTCGAGGCCATGGCCAGCGGCACGCCCGTCCTCGCGACGGCCGTCGGCGGTGTCCCTGAAATCATCAGCCACGGCAAAAACGGCTGGCTGATCCCCCCGCGGGACGAGCAAACCTTGGCCGCCGCCATCGTGGCGCTCAGCCGCCAGCCGCAACTCCGCGCGGAGATCGCCGAGCAGGGCCGCCAAGCAGCACTCACCCGGTTCTCGGCCGCGCGCTACATCGGGGACTTGGAGAGCTTTTACCGGGATTGCAGTCAGGAGTTAAAAGTCATCCCAGAAGTGAGGAGTGAGAGGTTGAGAGTGAAGAGTTGAAAGTTGGTTCTTAGTCAGTGGTCAGTTGTCCCTGGTCAGTTGTCCATCGTCAGTGGCCCAGGCCTGGTCGCGATGATCAATGACAAAGGGCAAAGAACAACTGACCACGGACAACTGACCACTCAGAGTTCTTTGACAATCGAAAGTTATGTCCAGAATTGCGTTGGTACACGACTATTTTGTCCCGATGGGGGGGGCCGAGCAGGTGGTTGAGCTCTTCCACGAATTGTTCCCGCTGGCGCCGATCTACACCACCGTGGTGGCGCGCCAGCGATTGACCCCAAGGTTGCGGGAGGCCGACTTGCGCCCCTCGTGGATGCAGCACCTGCCGGCTCTGGAGCGTAACTTCCGCCGGTATTTCATGCTCTACCCGCTGGCCATCGAGAGTCTGGATGTCTCGCCCTATGATTTGATCGTCAGCAGTAGCTCAGGCTATGCCAAGGGGGTCCGCCGGCGTCAGGGCGCCGTTCACGTCTGCTATTGCCACACCCCGATGAGGTGGGCGTGGCGGTATGATAGCTACGTGGCGCGTGAGGGCTTCGGCCGGCTGACGCGGATGGTGCTCCCGCTGCTGCTCGAAGGGCTGCGGCGGTGGGACCAACGCGCCGCCCGCCAGCCTGACTATTACGTCGCCAACTCGCAGGTGGTGGCCGAGCGCATCAGGCAAGTCTACCGCCGTGAAGCCATCGTCATCCCGCCGCCGATCAACGTCAGTCGCTTCCGGCCCTCGGAGACGGATGAAGATTATTACCTGGTGCTCTCGCGCTTGATGGCCTACAAGCGCATCGACCTGGCGCTTGAGGCTTGCCGCCACCTGGGCCGCCCGCTGGTCATCATCGGCGACGGCCCCGACCGCAAGCGGCTGGAAAAAATGGCCGGGCCGCAGGTCTGGTTTTTAGGCCGGCAGCCTGATTCGGTCGTCACGCGCTTCGCGGGCCGCTGCCGCGCCCTGCTCTTTCCGGGTGAAGAAGATTTCGGCATGACCCCGCTCGAGGTGAATGCGGCCGGCCGGCCCGTGATCGCCTACCGCGGCGGGGGCGCCTTGGAGACCGTCGTCGAAGGCGTCACCGGGGTCTTCTTCGATGAGCCGACGAGCCACTCGTTAGCCGCGGCGATCGAGGAGTTCGAAGGCCGCTCCTGGAATCGGGCCGCCCTGCGCCGGCACGCCGAACAATTCGACCGCACGGTCTTCGCCGCGCGGTTCCTGAAATTCCTGAGCACCGTCGCCCCGTCGTCGTGCGCGCAGGAGGTAGCAGCATGGACCAACTTACCGTCATTCAACTTACGCGAGAAATCGGCCTGAAAGGCGGCATCGAAGTCGTCGCCTATGAACTCCACCGCGCTTGGCTCGCCAAAGGTGTGGACGCCCGAGTGATGACGGGCAATGTGACGGAAGTCGAGCTGCCGCCAGGTGTCATTTATACCCTGCCACGGCTCCACCGCTGGAGCCCGTGGCCACGGCTGCGGCGCTTCGCCACGCTCTTGCGTGAGCCGCTCTTCACCCTGATCGCGACCTTACGGGTGTGGCGGAAGCATCGCTCGGCGATCGTCGTCAGCCACGGCGATGCGTTGATCGGTGACGTGTGCGTGATCCATTCCGTGCATCTGGCGAGCCTGATCGAGAAGCAGCGGGCGGGGCACTACGGCTGGCTCCTGAACCCAATCCACCTCTGGGTCCTCGCGCGTGATTGGTGGATGCTCGGCGGCGGGCGCTATCGCCGGGTCGTCGCCATCTCGGAGCGGGTGCGGAGAGAACTGAAGGAGCACTATCGCCTGCCAGATGAACGGATCGTCATGATTCCCAACGGCATCAACCTCGCTCGCTTTACGCCCCACCATGCTGGGTCACGGGTGAGCATCCGTCGCGAACTGAAGATCCCGCTCGCCGCCCCGCTGCTGCTCTTCGTCGCGAACGAGTATCAGCGGAAAGGGCTGGCTTATGTCATCAAGGCGCTGGCCAGGATGAAGACTCAGGCCTATCTGTTGGTGGTGGGCAATGACAGTGAGGTCTCATACCAGCGCCTCGCGGAGCAATGCGGAGTGAGCCGGCGAGTGGTCTTTGCCGGGCGGCGCTCCGACCTGGAGTTGATCTACCCGGCCGCCGACCTCTTCGTCCTTCCGACTTATTACGAGGCCCATCCGCTGGTCTGCCTGGAGGCGATGGCTTCCGGGCTGCCGATGCTGGCCACGCCGGTCGGCGGGATTGAGGACTACTTGCGCGACGGGGATAACGGACTCTACATCCGGCGCGACCCGGCGGACATCGCCGCCAAGGCGGACCGGGTCTTGAACGATCCCACACTGCACGCCCGCTTCCGCGAGCGCGGCCTGGCCACGGCGCAGGGTTACGCCTGGGAGCAGGTGGCCGAGCAATACCTCGACCTCTTCAATGAGCTGAAGCGGGAGCGGGAGGTAGTAGCGTTGAGGGGGACGCCGATCGAGATCAAGTCATGAGCGATCAGACCAACGGTCATCACAACGGGCAGATGCGCGTCCTGCGCATCTCGCACTCGAGCTTGACGCCTGAACTGCGCGAGCGCGAGCGGATGTTGGTGCGCCGCCACCCGGAGGTCTCGCTCGAGGTGGTCACGGCCAGCCGGTGGCATGAGGGCGGCCTGGAGGTGGCCGCGAGTGATGATGATCTGTTTCCGGTGACCAAGGCGCCGACCCACCTTTCAAAACGCCTGGCGCTCTTCGCCTTCGACCCGCGCCCGATCATCGCCGCCTTGCGGCGCCACCGCCCCCACCTGATCGATATCTCGCAGGAGTCCTACATGCTCTCCTGCATGGAGTCGCTCACCCTCTCGCGCTGGTTCGCGCCGGGGACGAAGATCGTCTTAGCCGCCACCCAGAATATTCTGCGCCGCTACCCGCCGCCCTTCGAGTATTTCCAGCGGCAGGCCTTCCGCACCGCGGCGGCGGCCTATGCGTGCAGCGCGACGGTGCTCGAAGTCCTCCGCGCCAAGGGGTTCCACAAGCCGGCCCCGGTCATCCCCTTCGGCGTGCGGCTGGAAAATTTTCCGCCCCGCCCATCGGGTGTGTCGGGGGATCAGCCGCTCACCATCGGCTTCATCGGCCGGATGGTGACTGCCAAGGGCATCTTCGTGCTCGCTGATGCCCTGGCCGCCTTGGCGGGAGAGCGTTGGCGAGCGCTCTTTGTCGGCGACGGCCCGGAGCGTGGAGCCTTCACGCAGCGCCTGGCCGCACATGGCATGCTCGACCGCATCGAGCTAACCGGCGCCGTCAACTATGCGGAGGTGCCCAAGTATTTTCAGCGCATGGATGTCATGGTGCTGCCGACCTTGACGACCCCGACCTTCCGCGAACAGTTCGGTCGCGTGTTGGTGGAGGCCATGGCCAGCCAGGTCTGTGTCATCGGCTCCACCTGCGGCTCGATCCCGGAGGTGATCGGCGAGGCCGGCCTGGTGTTCCCCGAAGGCGACTCGGCCAGCTTGGCCGCCGGGTTGCGGCGGCTGATCTTGGACCAGGACCTGAGGCTGAGGTTGTCACAGCGGGGGAGAGATCGCGTTGAGCAACACTACACGTGGGAGCAAGTGGCTGACCAAATGTATGAACTCTATCTTGAGGCATTGAAGAAGACAGTCCGGGGAGCGTGAGCGATCTGGTGGCCTCGCGAGCGACGCTCTTGGCAGGCACCAGGTCGCTCACGCTCCCCGGACTGTAAAACGAGGGAATGGGAATGACCGTAAAATGGGAGTTGCTGGCGGATGACCTGGCACGACAGGTTTGGGATCAGAGCTTAGTCAAGTTCAGCGACTTTTCGCCCTTCCAGACTTATGCCTGGGGCGAGTACAACCGCTCCCTGGGGTGGCAGCCGTATCGGTGGGCGGCCTTCGACGGGAAGGGGCAAGTGGTCGCGATGATGCAGGGCTTGCTGCGCCGTTACCCGTTCGGCTTCGGCTTGGTTTGGAGCGCGGGGGGGCCGGTCGGGGATCTTTCGGCCTGGAATGAAGACCTGCAACAGGCGGTCGTCAAGTCAACGGGTGTGAAACGCCTCTACTGCCGCTTCCGGTCCGACCGCCCGCGTCAGGTGGAAGATGTCTTGAGGCTGGCCGGCCAAGGTTGGGCTAGATCCTGGTACACCTTGACCAGTAACCTAAGCCTGGAGCTGGATCTGACCACGGATGATCAGGCGCTGCTCGCCGGGTGTTCGCGGAACTGGCGTCGGAATCTGCGGCGGGCCGCGGAGAATAAGTTGGTGATTAAGCCATGGCCTGACCCCGATGTCGATGAGATGTTATCCGCCTATGCCTCGATGCAGTCATTTAAAAATCTGGAGGAGCAAGTCTCCCGGCGGGAGTTGGAGCAGACTCTCAACCACTTCCGGCAGCGCGTCGTGCTCTACCGCTGCGACGACGGGCAAGGCAACTTGGTCGGGCTCCGCGGATGCGCGATTTTGGGCAACCGTGCCTGGGACCTCTTCGCGGCCACGGCGCAGCGGGGTCGCGAACTATGTGCCTCCTACCCTCTGTTCTGGGCCTTGGTCCGGCACTGCCGCAGTCATGGCGTGCGGTCTTATGACCTGGGCGGGATCGACCCGGTCCAGAATCCGGGCGTCTACAGATTTAAAGAAGGCACGGGCGCCTCGCCTTTGGAGTACCTTGGGGAGTGGGACTGGGCCAACGCGACTTGGCTGAGGTGGGCCGGGAATTGGGCCATCTGGCAGCGGAGCCGGATCAGGCAGCGTGCCAGCCAGCGCGCAACGCGCAAGCTTTGGCAGGGCCTTGGCGCCAAGTTGAATCCATTCACCTACCGCCGGAAGCAGCAGGCACCGGACAGCGGAATGACGGAGGAGGCGACATCCACTCTCAGCTAAGAGTTTTGAGATAGTTTGTAAATGAAAAACCCGCTATTGATGAAGTGATTGAAAAGCTGAAAGAGAATCAAAAGGCTGATGTGACAGAACAGCCCAAAGCCCAGCCTACAACTGGCTACGAGAAGGCAAAAGCCATGGCTGAGACTTTACCTCACCGTCCTACTGAAAAAAACCTGGAAATGCCAAGTCCGGCTGATGTGGTAGAGCAAGGAGATAACACGATAGATCCAGACTCAATCCCATGGTGGGCAAGTGTAAAAAGGCCTGCCTACCGCGTTATGTGGGGCGGGCTAGGTAATCTGATTGAGCTCTGCCTTTGAACCGGTTGGTTATCGGCCCCTAACTAGAAACACATCCCAGGCCCAATGACCAACGTGATCTCCCCTTGAATCGTAGGTCTTAGCACGGTATTTAAATCGATTCCAGAATTGATCATGCCACTTCGCTTCTCTGTAATCTAAGTCTATAGCTAGGACATTAAGTTCAGGTAGACTGTGTAATTCGTTTGCTTCTGAAATGCCGTTGTGATTTGTATCCTGCCAGAGGCGAAGCGAATTAAAAATGGCATCTCGCGAATCAATACGCCCATCTCCATTACCTCCATTCTCAGGCTTATCGAATTCAGCAAGGGCAAGGAATCCGTTACGATTAGGTCTAGGTGGTTGGGATGTAAAATTACCAAATAGCTCTGTGCCGTTGTCTATTGTGCCATTGCCGTTGCGGTCTAATGCTAGCCAAGCGTCATCTGATCCTGCGGCAGTCCACGATACTCTCTCTTTTACCCCATCACCATCTAGGTCGAAAAGAACCCCATGTGCCCAGTCAGTTAAATTAAAATCATTTCCTAATACATCTATCAATATAGGTGACCCTGGGTAATATCCATCTGTGCACGCACATTGGAGTGCGTCCCATTGCAAAGGATAAGAACACCCCTGCGGATCACAGGGAATAGAGCAAACATCAAGGTTTGGCCTTGAGTCATACACTGCTGGAGAGGAGCAAGTTGGTGTATCAGGAAGATCTTGCTCACAGCCACAAGTAGTTTCAGAAAAATGAGTCCCAAGCCCACAACCTGCAGATGCCCAACACGTTGCGCTTCCGGTAGCTGGCGGGAACTGATATATATCATACGGGTCAAGTGCAGTGACATATACTCCACCTCCCCCACCCTGGCAAGCTGCGGATGCGAGATCAGTTACCCTAATTCCAAGCGCATAGTTACACTCGGTTTCGACAATTTTACCGGTAAGGAAACGTAAATCGCCTGTTTCCTGTCGAACATCAGCATTAGCTCGCCCGCCGATGTTACCAGCTCTTGCGTTCCATTGAACGGTATTTCGAACAATCTGGTATGCACATTTTGTTCTTGCTACCAGTTTAAAGGAAAGATACAGCCAGTAGTCGGTCGGTGAACAGACAGTCTTAAAAGTTCTACCGACCGGGCCGGTAGTACTCGAATAGATCTTAGGGACACCAGGGTAGTATATAAGAACACCAGCAAGAGAGCTCCCTGTAAGAACGCCAAGCATTAGAATGATTGTGCAGGTGATGTGATGTTTTATTTTTGATTTCATTTTGCTCCCTCTGGTGGTGGCGATAAGGTTTTAGCTATTACTTGTCTTGGGTCATTTTTTTGTGGACCGGCTGTTCGACCATCTTCAAATATTATTCCATCCAAAATAACGTGTACTTTCTTGATAGGTGGAGTGAGGACGAGATCTTGCAGGTATGCAGAAGCTCGCGTTTCTTCTAAAGTAGGCAATGTATCAGCCAATTGTGTACGTTCAACGCCCAAACCCACTAACCATTTTGAATGGGGAGGTAGTAATGAATACTTCTTGAGAAGGGCTTTGATTTTAGAGGGATCTGTTTCCAAAGACAATTCAGGATGACAAATTATATATTGTAGGGGCATCATTTGACCATCTTCCCTGGTAACCTCATAAATTACTATCACAGCAATAATGTGCTGGTTACTTTCATTCGTTAAGATCATCTCTTGCCATGACCGGTCTGGATAAGCTGGGATGAGCTTTACACCTATCTCGCTTATCCCCGATGTGGTCACAATTAAGCTCTGACTTTTCTGCTTATTCATACGATTGACTGACCAGCTCACAAAAGGTATTACAATAACAAGTAGGGCTGCAATAATTATGCTTTTATAGATAGACATACATATCCTAATGAATCATTATGATGATTCTACCTGATTCAATAAACAGAGAGCAGTAGCTATTTGAATCAGACAAAAGGCAAAGTATCTGAATTACCCGACGGCCTGTTCTTCAGTCTCTGTGGATCAGCTTATCCTTTTTGCTCTTTTACTTTAGGTCTCTCAACACCCAATTGGAAATCCTTGATTTGTTTTTAGAGGTGACTCGATTACACAATCTACTCCTTAAACCTAAAAGTCAAGAAAATTATTATTAAGGCACAAGGCCTGCATTTACGGCTTTTTAGCTAGACACACGCTCCTATCCCCCAGCAAATTTCACCAAGTAAGGGGCTCCCTGATAGCCTAAAAACACAAGGCTCTGGTGATCTCTAGTTTCCAGCTTTTTAGCTGGATTTCGTGTTGAGAATACGTAGCTTAAGCTCCTTTATCGCAAATAACCCTGTGGAGCTTAGTGCGA
>Ga0207646_10001529_pt1 | contig 28312 bp, 23 predicted proteins | sample KBSK5502metaG_FD_184343 | JGI IMG/M metagenome (GOLD analysis project Ga0207646, IMG submission 184343) | Corn, switchgrass and miscanthus rhizosphere microbial communities from Kellogg Biological Station, Michigan, USA - KBS K5-50-2 metaG... | ecosystem: Host-associated > Plants > Roots >...
GTTGCATGGCTCCCGTGAACGCCCCTTTCTCATGCCCGAACAGCTCCGAGGCAATCAGATCCCGGGGAATGGCGGCGCAGTTCACGCTGACGAATGCGCGCGAGGCGCGATGTGATCTTCGGTGGATCGCGCGTGCCACGAGCTCTTTGCCCGTCCCCGTTTCGCCTGTTACGAGTACCGTTGAATCGCTGGGCGCAACCTTGGAGATTCTCGAGAGCACCGTTTGCAAGGCGGGAGAGGTTCCAACGATCTCCTCGAACATCGAGGCCTTGTCGATTTCTTCTCGAAGGGCGACGTTTTCCTGTTGCAGTCTCTCCTCGGCCCTCTTGCGGTCATCTATATCGGTACACGCAACATACCAACGTGTGATCTTTCCCTTGTCGTGGCGTACCGGGTTGGAACGAGCCAAAAACCAGCAGTAACTTCCATCGCCCTTGCGCAGCCGTAACTCCAACTCGTAGGCCGATCCTGCAGAGAGAGCACGATCAAAATAATCCCGGTCCCGCGCTCGGTCATCGGGATGAACGAACGCACCGCGCTCAGGTGTCTGCCGCCACTCCTCGAGACTAAGGCCTAGGTAATCAAGTGCGATGCGGTTGACATGGAGACGTTCACGGTTGGGTCCATATACAGCAACAAGTTGAGGGGCGAGGTCCAACATCTGCCGGAGTTCTGTCTCTTGTTCACGGATCTTGTCTTCGGCCCGCTTGCGATCTTCAATGTCGGTGAGTACGCCGTACCACTTGACGATGTTGCCGGCTTCATCTCTCAGCGGCACGCCGCGCTGCAAATGCCAACGATATTTCCCATCTGCGCGCCGGAAACGCACCTCGTCCTCAAAAGGTTTGCCACTGCCAACGCACGCGAGCCACTTAGCGTTGTGTCGCTCAAGATCATCGGGGTGAGTTGCGGCATGCCAACCTGATCCGGCGATTTGCTCTGGCGGCATCCCACAGTACTCTACGAATCGGCTGTTGACGTACGAATTCGAGCCGTCGGGAAGCGCACTCCACGCTATTGCCGGAATGGAATCGAGGACGCCGCGGAGTTCTCTTTCGCTATGACGTAATTCGGCCGTTCGTTCCGCCACTTTGATTTCTAATTCGTCGCGGGCCTTGCGAAGCTCTTGCTCATTGGCTAGCAACGCTTCTTGCGCGCTGCGTAGCGCCTTGATAAGGAATGCGTTCTGAAATGCTGTCGCGGCATTATTCGCAGCTACGGAAAGCAGTTGCTGATCGATCTGGTCGGGGAAACCGGGGCGATCCGATGCCGCCGCAACGAGACCGCGTTCGCTGTTGACACCGATAGGAATCACGATACCGCAGCAGGATTCCTCGACACCGCTAATCTTGGTAACGATCTCCTTCCGACAAACTTGGCCGAACTCAGCGAGGTGTTGTTGCAGCCATTCAGGAAATGCCTTCCAAGAATTTCCACGCGTCACTTCGACGACCTGACCTCCTGTTGAGTCGCACAAACGCACAAAAGCGAAATCCAGCTCGAGCGATCCGATCAGCAAATCGGCGAGATCGGCGGCAATGGCGGGCGGTTCTCGTCCCACCCATGTCTCTGGGATCGTCGAAAGCGCCAGGAGATCCCTGACCGTTGCACGTAGGGAGTGGATTTCGGCAGAGGGACCTATGGTCATTTGAGCAATCCACTATGCTACAGTCGAGCGACCTAACCGTCGTCCTCGCATCTCATCGAGGAACTGCTCGGGAGGAACGAAGAACGGGTTCTCCCGCAGCAACCCACCGATAATTACGAGCGGGTGCGTCCGCATGATATCGATTGCGAGGCTGGCGCCAAATTTGGACAGGTCATAATTACAGATCACCGGAGCGTCGTAGTTGGAAAGAACATGGTTCAGCCGCGCCTCGTATTCCAGCAAATTGTCCACGGCCGGTTTGTCGATAAATAGCCAATCCATATGATGTCCCACCAACTTACTACGTGGGTAGGCGGCATTCGCACCGGATTGCAGCAGTTTTTCGACCGAGGCCAGCATGGCATCCTGGTCGAACCGGTGATCGCGCACATATATGGCGGTCCACGGCAGCACCTCCAGTTGACCGGTGTCCATCATCTCTTGCACATTTGTACCGGCCTCCGCGAGCCGCTTCAAATACTCATCCCGTTTCTCGGCCTCAACGATGTGGGTAGCCTTTTGGCCTCGGTCGAAGCCATCTTTGTAGAACGAGCCAAGCACCCTGTGCTCCTCCTCCATGCTGTTGAAGAAAGCGCAGACGTGACGTGCTTCGCCGAGCTGGGAACTGGCAAGAGATATGGGTGCCCCGACCTTTGTCATGCCGAGGATTATAGCCCCATTCGCCGACTCCGCAGGCAGAGGCGGCTAATTCGGAAGAGCGCCAATCCAGCAGCTCCAAACCGAAACTCACGATTCTGTCCGGATGGTCGGCTACACGGAAGTTATCTGAAGCCGTGTTGTAGGAATAGCACTTCAAGTGTCGCGAGCTGTTTGCAAATACCTCTTGGGTGCAGGATTGGGTGCAGCTAAAAGGGTCAGAATGGCTCCCGATTTTATGTAAGCGACACCAGACGCGGCACTTAGATTTTTGACCACCTCGGCTGTTAACCGAAGGGTTGGTGTTTTTCAAGAAGTGGGAACCGATCGGAGCACTTTCGCCGTTATTTCGCTATGGGGAAAATTCGGGGGGACTCCATACATGCGCAGCCACATTTTCGTACATCGTGCCACTACCAAATATTTTTCTAACTCGTTTGTTTTCAAAACTGAGATTGAAAAGGAAGGACTTCCAGGAGATATTACGCCTGCCTTGGGCGCAGCACTCCTGTATTCTGAAAAACCCCGCCTGAGCCAGCCGGTTTATAATGGCTCGTGTAGGAGGTTGACCCTATGGCACGTCACGCGCATAAATATACGATTGCTGACGATGACGCGGTTCAGTCGTTGATTGACAAACTGGTCGCCGGAGGCTCCCGCCAGCAGCGGCGGGAGAAATTGCTGAAGGCGCTCGATCAAGCCTCGCGGCGATACAAAGACTCGAACCAGAAGCAGCGCCAGGCGTTCTTCCACGGCTTGCTCACCGGATACGCGGTTGCGCTCAAGCTCTGGTAGCCTATCTCGGCCCGGTGACACTTCTGGCCCAGAGGCCCGAGGCAGCCCATGAGGGCAAACTCCGGCGGTCCTTCGCCGTCAGACCAATGACGCGAAACGATCGCATCGCCCGCAACGCTGGGCTCTACACAGAATAACCAGGGGACGGGTTCTACTCCACGACGACGCGGAGGAATTTTTTCTTCCCGGCACGCAGCAGGAACTCGTAAGGTCTTGAAAGATCCACCTCTTTTTTCACGTCGGCGACCCGGTTGCCGTCGATCTCTACGCCGCCCTGCTTGACCAGGCGTTCTGCTTCGCTTCGCGAAGCCACCAAGCTCAACTCCACCAGCAGCGCCACCAGCCGCTTCGGCGCGCCAGCGGGAAGCTTGCGTGCGGGGGCTGTCTCGGGCGCCTGACGGTCGCGGAAGACGCGCTGGAAAGTGTCGCGAGCTTTTTTTGCGGCGTCCTCGCTGTGAAACCCGCCGACGATCAGCCGCGCCAGTTCCATCTTGGCGTCCATGGGGTGCAGCTTGCCGGCATTGACAGCCTGCTGGAACTTCGCAATGTCATCGGACGGCACATCGGTGCAGAGCTCGTAGTACGACCACATCAACTCGTCAGGGATGGACATCAGCTTGCCGAACATCTCACCGGGCGGCTCGGTGATACCGACGTAGTTGCCCAGGCTTTTCGACATCTTGCGCTTACCGTCGGTGCCGACCAGGATGGGCACGGTCAGGGCCACCTGGGACACCTGGCCGTACTCGCGCTGGATTTCGCGCCCCGCAAGCAGGTTGAACTTCTGTTCGGTGGCGCCCAGCTCGACGTCGGCTTCGAGCGCCACCGAGTCGTAGGCCTGCAGCAGCGGATAGAGAAGCTCGTGGATCGCGATGGGCTGGTTTCCCGACAAGCGCGAGCGGAAATCTTCGCGTTCGAGCATCCGCGCCAGCCGATAGTGTGCGCACAGGCGGACCATGTCGTAGCTGGTGAGTTTTCCGAGCCACTCGCTGTTGTAGCGGACCTCGGTCTTCTTCCTGTGCAGGATCTTGTAAACCTGCGCGAGGTAAGTCTTCGCGTTGGCCCTGATCTGCGCGCGAGAAAGCGGCGGGCGCGTCTCGGACTGGCCGGTGGGGTCGCCGACCAGGGAGGTGAAGTCGCCGACCAAGAAGATTGCCGTGTGGCCGAGATCCTGGAAATGTTTCAACTTGCGCAGGACGACGGTGTGGCCGAGGTGAAGATCGGGCGCGGTGGGGTCCACGCCGAGCTTTACCCGCAGCGGCTCTCCGGTGGCCAGCGATTTCTCGAGCTTCGCCTTCAAGTCCTCTTCGCGGATGATTTCCGCAGCGCCCTTGCGCAGGTAGGCGAGCTGCTCGTCCACGGGCTTGAACTTCGCGCTAGGCATGGTTGCCTTTCGATTCTCCGAGCTGCCGGATGACGCGGCGGCCAGCGATGTGAAAGCGGCCCTCGAGCACCATGCGCACCGCTTCGGAGTAGATGCGGTGCTCTTCTTTCAAAATGCGCGCAGCAAGCGTTTCGGGCGTGTCCCCATCCAGCACTTCCACAGGTGACTGCACGACGATCGGCCCGGCGTCGAGGTTTTCGTCCACCAGGTGCACAGTGCATCCGCTCCACTTCACGCCATACTCAAGCGCTTGCCGCTGGGCTTCCAGTCCCGGAAACGCGGGCAGCAGCGAGGGGTGAATGTTCAGGATGCGGTTGCGGAACGCAGCGACGAAGTAAGGCGAGAGCAGGCGCATGAACCCGGCGAGACACACCAGGTCCACCTGTTTTTCACGCAGCGCGGCAACCACCAGCTTGTCGTAGGCCTCTCGCTCAAGGCCCTTCGATGGGATGACGCGCGTTGCGATGCCGCGGGCGCGAGCGCGCTTGATGCCGGGAGCGCCCTCGCGGTTGCTGATGACGATGGCGATCTCGGCGTCACGTATGCGGCCCGCGGCCACGCTTTCCGCCAGCGCCTCGAAGTTCGAGCCGCGGCCGGAAAGCAGCACGCCGATGCGCTTGGTCATAAGCGCAGCAAGTTAGCACACATTCGCCAAGGGGCAAAAGAGCGCCGCCAGCGGCGAATTCAGTGTTTCTCTTCGAACTCGGCAAAGATGATCACGTTGCCCGCCGGCTCGCGCACGCCGATCTCGTTTGCGCCGTAGAACGTCTTGCGGACGGGCACGACCACTTCCACGCCTTCGAGGCGAGGTAGGATTTCTTCCAGGCTGGGCACCTGGATATACAGCACGGTCGAAGAGCGGAGCGACCCTTTGGCCAGCGCCGGAACGTCTTTCTCCAGGCTCGCCCGGCTCTGGCACATCATCTCCACATTGTCCTTCGCGAGGCTCACAAAGCCCAGCTTCTGACCCTCGGGAACTTCGACGGTTTTCTTGAAGCCCAGCCGGTCCACCCAGAAGGGGAGGGACGGCTCGATCTCTTCTACGAGCAGAACGGGCGTAAGTTTTTTCATGCTGATCTTCCCCTCGCCTGCGGTGGGCCTTCCGAAGGCCGCCACCAGTGTCAGAATTAGGGCCAGAATCATCGCTCGAATCATCGGCAAATCCTCCACGCATCTTTCCGGTTAGACTTGGCCAGGGCAGGTAGTGTAGTGTACGATACCGTTGGCGAAAGTAAAGCGAAAATGAGAGGAGCCAAGAATGAAAGATAACCGCTCTCTTGACGACCTCGTATCGGTGGGCCCGGCCATGCTCCGTGATCTGAGGTTGCTCGGCGTGCGCAGCGTGCGGGATCTGGCGAGCCGCAATCCGGCAAGACTTTACGAGCAACTCTGCGCTGTAACTGGCCGGAGCCATGACATCTGCTGCCTGGATGTTTTTTCCGCGGCCGTGGCGCAGGCGCGCAACCCGAAGCTGCCGGCGGCCCAAAGGCAGTGGTGGTACTGGAGCCGCCTGCGCAAAGCCAGGGACGCAGCCCGCAGCGCCACAAATTACCGCAGGAGATAATCGTCCCGTAGCCCATCGCCCCGTAATCCCGTCCGGTGCATTCGGCTTTAGAGGTGCAACTGTTCGCTGTGTTAGAATGCAAGCCGGAGCGGGCGCAAAATGAAATTTGGTGTCGTCGTTTTCCCCGGATCGAACTGCGACCACGACGCCTACTACGCTATCGGAACCGTGCTCGCCCAGCCGGTGGAGTTCATCTGGCACCAATCCGAGCAGGTAGATGGTTTTGACGCGGTGATCCTCCCGGGCGGGTTCGCTTATGGAGATTACCTGCGCACGGGAGCCATCGCGCGCTTTTCACCGGTGATGCGTGCCGTCGAGCGGTTTGCGCGGCGCGGCGGCCTAGTGCTGGGCATCTGTAACGGGTTTCAAATCCTGCTCGAGGCAGGCCTGCTGCCCGGCGCGATGCTGCGCAATGCCGGACTGCGCTTCATCTGCCGGCAGCTGCACATCCGCGTCGAGACCACGGCGACGCCGTTCACTTCGGCCGCCCGGCCCGGGCAGGTGTTGAAGATGCCCATCGCGCATTCCGAGGGCAACTATTTCTGCGACGCGCAGATGCTTCGCGAGCTTGAGCGCAATGACCAGATCGTCTTCCGCTACACGACACCGGACGGCCGCGAGGAGCCGCGAGCCAACCCGAACGGCTCGCTGGCGAATATCGCCGGCATCGCGAACCGCGAACGCAACGTGCTGGGCCTGATGCCGCATCCCGAGCGGGCTTCGGAAGCCGCACTCGGCTCTGCCGATGGCGCCGTGATCTTCCGCTCGATGGTGGAGGCCCTGTCGAGGCGCGGGAGCCTCGCCGCGGACCCGGTGCGCGTGCCTGCCTAGCGGGTACCCGCCGCACTCCAAAAACAGCCGAGAACCATGCTTGAGACGGAAATTAAGGTCACCCCTGAGCTGGCCGCCGAGCACGGCCTCACTGCCGAGGAGTACGCGCGCCTGCTCGCCATACTGGACCGCGAGCCGAACTTCACCGAGCTCGGCATCTTCAGCGTGATGTGGAGCGAGCACTGCTCCTACAAGTCGAGCAAGGTCCACCTGAAGCGACTTCCGACGCGAGGTCCGCAGGTTTTGCAGGGGCCGGGTGAAAACGCCGGCGTGGTGGATATCGGCGATGGCCTCTGCGCTGTCTTCAAGATCGAATCGCACAACCATCCAAGTTACGTTGAGCCGTTCCAGGGTGCGGCCACCGGCGTGGGCGGCATCCTCCGCGACATCTTCACCATGGGTGCACGGCCCATCGCCGTGCTCGATGCGTTGCGCTTCGGCCCGATCGCCCCGCACGACAGCGCCAACCCCGCCGAAATTGCGCGCGCACGGAGGGTCCTCGACGGCGTAGTCAGCGGCATCGCGTTTTATGGCAACTGCTTCGGCGTGGCAACGGTCGGAGGCGAGGTCGCCTTCGAGCCCGGCTACGCGAACAATCCGCTGGTGAACGTTCTGGCACTGGGCGTCGCCAAGAAGGACGAACTTTTCTTTGCCCGCGCTCGTGGCGCGGGCAATCCGGTGATTTACGCCGGCGCAAAGACCGGCCGTGACGGCATCCACGGTGCTTCGCTGCTGGCCTCGGCCGAATTCACCGCCGAATCGCAGAAGAAGCGGCCCAATGTGCAGGTGGGCGACCCATTCATGGAAAAGCTCCTGCTTGAGGCGTGTCTGGAGGCCATGCGCACCGGCGTGGTGGTGGCCATTCAGGACATGGGCGCGGCGGGGCTGACCTGCTCGACCTGCGAGATGGCCTCCCGCGGCGGTACGGGCATCGAAATCGAGCTGGGGAAAGTGCCGCAGCGCGAGACGCGCATGACGCCTTACGAGATCATGCTGAGCGAATCGCAGGAGCGCATGCTGCTGGTGGCCGAGCGCGGTCGCGAAGGCGAAGTTTTCGCCGTCTTCCGCAAGTGGGGCCTCGATGCGGTCGAGATCGGCCGCGTCACCGCCGACGGTCGGCTGCGCGTGCTCGACCACGGCAACATTGTGGCTGAGATTCCGGCGCACCCGCTCGCAGAGGAAGGGCCCGTGTACCAGCGGCCGCTGCGCCCAGGCGCTGCGCGAAAGGACGAGCGCCTGTTCGAGTTCTCCGCCGAGGCGACGGATCACACACAAAGCTTCCTGCGCCTGCTGGCGTCTCTGGCGATCGCCTCGAAACGCTGGATCTTCGAGCAGTATGACCACATGGTGCGGACCAACACACTGGTTGGGCCGGGCGCGGGCGATGCGGCGGTGGTGCGCATCAAGGGCACCCGGCGGGGGCTCGCGCTGAGCGTGGACGGTAACGGCCGCTGGTGCGGGCTCTCGCCGCGCCTCGGCGCCATGCACGCCGTCGCCGAAGCGGCGCGCAACGTCGCCTGCTCAGGAGCACAGCCCTGGGCCGCCACCAACTGCTTGAATTTCGGCAATCCGGAGAAGCCCGAAGTGATGTGGCAGTTCAGCGAGGCCGTGGACGGCATCGCGGATGCCTGCCGGGCGCTCGAGGTGCCCATCACCGGCGGCAACGTAAGCTTCTACAACGAGACCCTGGGCCGCTCGATTGACCCCACGCCCATCCTCGGCGTTCTGGGCGTGCTCGAAGACGCCGCGCACGCACTAGGGATGGCGTTTCAGGCCGAGGGCGACGCAATTGTGCTGCTCGATGGCAGCGGCGGGGATACACCGCCAGATGGTGGGATAAACCCGAGGCTACAAGAGATCGCGCGCGAATTCTCTTCGTCCGAGTATGCGAAGACGATCGGCGGTATTGTTGCGGGCGCGCTGCCGGCGATAGACCTCGCCGCCGAGAAGCGGCTGATCGAATGCCTGGTTGCGCTGGCGCGTCAAGGCCTGCTTCGCTCGGCGCACGATGTGAGCGATGGCGGACTTGCCGTGATGCTCGCCGAGAGCTGCTTTGCGAGCGGAGGCCTTTCGGCGCAGGTGCGGCTGAAAGGGATCGAGCCTGCCGAAGCGGCGCTGTTCGGCGAGCGCGGCGCGCGGGCCGTAGTATCGGTTTCGCCCGGCGCGCTTGCCCGCGTCGAAGCAGTTGCGAGACAATATGGCGTTGCGACGCGCGAGGTCGGTATCGTCACCCGCGGCGAATTTCGCATCGAATACAACGGCCGTATCGTGGTGAGCGCCGCCGTCGAGGCGCTGCGGGACGCTTGGGCCAACGCGCTCGAGCGCACGCTTCAGGGAAAATGACCAAGGCCATTCAGCTCGAAGACGACCATTTTCACGACCACTGCGGCGTGTGCGGCGTCTTCGGCCACGCCGAAGCCGCGAAGCTGACCTACTTGGGCCTCTATGCCTTGCAGCATCGCGGCCAGGAGTCCGCGGGGATCGTCTCGACCGACGGCGCCGACCTGCACTTGCACAAGGGCATGGGTCTGGTGGAAGAGATCTTTAAGCCCCAGGTGTTGCTGAAGCTAGCGGGAGACGCTGCCATAGGCCACACGCGTTATTCCACTGCGGGTGACACCTCAGTCAGCAACGCCCAGCCCATCGTGATTGACTGCAACAAGGGCAAACTGGCGCTCGGCCACAACGGTAACCTGACCAACGCCGGCGATTGGCGGCGGAAGCTTGAGCACCGCGGCTCCATTTTTCAGACCACCAGCGATACCGAAGTGATCGTGCACCTGATTGCGCGCAGCGCGGCGCGCCATCTCTCCGGCGCCATTGCCGATGCGCTGAACCAGGTCGAGGGCGCCTACTCGCTGCTGCTGCTCACCCGCGATGAGCTTTTCGCCATCCGCGACCCCCGCGGCTTCCGGCCATTGAGCCTGGGGCACCTGGGCGGGGCGTGGCTGGTGGCTTCGGAGACTTGCGCCTTCGACCTGCTCGGCGCCGAATACGTGCGCGAGATCGAGCCCGGCGAGATGCTGCGCATCTCGCGCTCGGGCCTCGAATCCATCCAGTTTGCCCCGCCCAAGCCGCACCAGTACTGCATCTTCGAGCAGGTCTATTTCGCGCGCCCCGATAGCTTTGTCTTCGGCCGCCCGGTCAACCAGAGCCGCGAGCGATTGGGCCGCCTGCTGGCGGAGGAGCACCCGGCGACGGCCGACGTGGTCGTGCCCGTACCCGATTCGGGCGTGCCGGCAGCGATCGGCTATGCGCTCGAGTCCGGAATCCCTTTCCGCATGGGCCTGATCCGCAACCATTACATCGGGCGGACGTTCATCGAGCCGGAGCAGGCCATCCGCGACTTCGGCGTGAAGATGAAACTGAATCCGGTGCGCGGCCTGCTCGAAGGCAAGCGCGTCGTGCTGGTGGACGATTCGATCGTCCGCGGCACCACCAGCCGGAAGATCCTGCGCATGGTGCGCGAGGCGGGCGCCACCCAGGTGCACGTGCGCATCAGTTGCCCGCCGACTGTCTCGCCGTGCTACTACGGCATTGATACTCCGACCCGCGAGGAGTTGATCGCCGCGGTCAAGCCGGTCGAGGAGATTCGCCAGTTCATCGGCGCCGATTCGCTCGGCTATCTATCGCTAGATAGCCTGCGGCGCGCCCTGGGCGATGCCGAAGGGAAGTTCTGCACTTCATGCTATACCGGCGTCTATCCAACCGAACTCGTGCAACTCGAAGTGGCTCACCGCGAAGGCGAACCACGCGTGACGGTGCCACATGAACACTGAAGAGAAAACTCCGCTGGGCCGGCGCATCCTGCGCGAGGTCCTTTCGTGGTTCTGGGTGCTCGTGGCGTTCCTGCTGATCCATGGCACGCTGATGCAGGCGCGCGTGATCCCTTCGGGCTCGATGGAGCGGACTCTGATGGTGGGTGACCACCTACTGGTCAGCCGCTTCGGTTACGACGCCGGGGTGCCGTTTACCGGCTGGCACCTCCGCTTGTGGCGCGAGCCGCGCCGACAGCAGGTGGTGATCTTTCGCGCGCCCATCCCCGGCTCGCCCGACTACGTCAAGCGCCTGATCGGCCTGCCGGGTGATCGTTTGGAGATCCGTGACGGCGCAGCCTGGATCAATGGCCGACGGCTCGCCGAGCCGTATCTCGATGCGCCGATGGATCCGCGGGAGCATTTCGGCCCGGTGACCGTGCCGGCGCAGAGCTACTTCGTCATGGGCGACAATCGAGCCAATTCTTACGACAGCCGCTACTGGGGCTTCGTGCCGCGAGCGTCGCTGGTGGGCACGCCTCTGGTCATCTATATGTCTATTGACGCGCCCGACGACGCCTGGCAGCCAGGACAGATCCGCGAGCGGGTCTACGCTTATGCGAATGCCTTGCTGCACCCGCGGCGCGTGCGCTGGAACCGGTTGTTCGAGACGTTCTAGGCCGGAGCTGCTGGCCTGCTGGTGCTGTTCCAGCTCATTGGCGCTACTTCCAGCGGCTCGCGCGCCGAGCCTGTGGTGATCTCAAGACTGGACTGATTAAGTTGGAACGACACTAGGTCAACCCAGATTTCAAGCCCCCTTCCGCTCGATCGAAAGAGACTGCCTCGTATGCAATACGCCGACGCTGGTGTCAATCTCTCGTTGGCCAATCTGGCCAAGCAGCGTATCCAGCGGTTGGCCGGGCGCACGCTGACCCGCGACGTCTTGGGGCCGCCCGGCGCGTTTGCCGCGCTCTACCAGATCGACCGCAAACGCTGGCGCGAGCTGGTACTGGTTTCGAGCGCAGACGGCGTGGGCACGAAACTGAAAATCGCCTTTGCAATGGGCGTGCACTCGACGGTCGGCGCCGACCTGGTGAACCACTGCGTCAACGACATTTTGACCCATGGCGCCGAGCCGCTGTTCTTCCTCGATTACCTGGCCATGGGTCGCATGGACCCGGACGTGGCCGAGCAGCTTGTCGAGGGCATGAGCCGCGCCTGCCGCCAAGCGGGCTGCGCGCTGGTCGGCGGCGAAACGGCGGAGATGCCCGGCTTCTACCCGCCGGGCGAATACGACCTGGCCGGGTTCATCGTCGGCGCCGTCGAGCGCAGCCGCATCCTCAGCGCCGGCGGCGTGCGGGCCGGCGATCTACTCATCGGCCTGCCCTCCGCCGGCCTGCACACCAACGGCTACTCACTGGCGCGGAAACTGGTCTTTGAAGTGGCGCGGCTCGAGCCCGATACCTATGTCGCCGAGGTAGGCAATAAAATCGGCGCCGAACTGCTCAAACCCCACCGCTGCTACTGGCCGATGCTGAAAAGAATCGTCTCGCGAGGCTGGGTCTCGGCCCTGGCGCACATCACCGGCGGCGGCATCCCCGGAAATCTGCCGCGAGTGCTGCCGCGTTCGACCCAAGCGGTGGTTGAGCTGGGCGCCTGGCCGGTTACGCCCGTCTTTCGCTACCTCGCGCATCTTGGCAACATCGAGCGCGATGAGCTGCTGCGCACGTTCAACCTCGGCGTGGGCATGATCCTTGTTGTGTCGTCGAAAAACCTGCGCAAGGTCGAAGCGGAGCTCAAGCGCCGCCGCGAGAAGTTTTACCGCATCGGGCACATCGCCAAGATGGACCCCGGCAAGCCCCGTATCGTTTTCATCGGCACCCTGCCCATTTAATCGCCGTTGCTCATCGGCCGAGAAGTCCCCGCCGTTTAAGTCGAACACCCCGGACGGGGTTAAGAGGCGGCAGACTACGCGGGGTAGTTTCCGACGATGTTAGCGCCGCCGGCGGGAGGGATTGCGTCGTTTCCGCGCTGCGGCGGCCTTGCGGCGAGGCTTCGGGCGAGGTTTTTTTCTAGAAGCCCGCTTCGAGGCGGGCCGTGCGCTGTGAGCCGCGGCCGCCTCCCGGCGGCGCGCCGCGACCCAGCCGGGCTTGTTGACTTGGCGTCCGCGGGCGATGCCCAGCGCGCCGGGCGGCACGTTGTCGGTGATCGTCGAGCCGGCAGCAATGTAAGCGCCGTCGCCTACTCTCACTGGCGCGACTAGGGCGGTATCGCTGCCGATAAATACGCGCTTGCCGATCGTGGTGGGGTGTTTGCGTGTTCCGTCGTAATTGCAGGTGATCGTTCCGGCGCCGATATTGGTGTGCGCGCCGATGCGGGCGTCGCCCAGATAACTGAGGTGCATGGCCTTGGCGCCCTCAGCCAGCACGGTCTTTTTCACCTCGACAAAATTGCCCACCCGGGCGCCGGCCCGCAACTCCGCCTGGGGCCGCAGGCGGGCGAACGGGCCGATCATGGCGCCGTTGCCCAGGCGACTCGAGACCACGACGCAGTGCGGCTCAACAATCACGGCATCGCCAAGCAGCGTATCGCGGAGCACGCTGCCAGTGCGGATGGTGCAGCCGCGGCCGATGCGTGTTTTTCCCAGCAGTTGGATGCACGGCTCGAGTACCGTGTCGGCGCCGACTTCCACTTCCGGGTCGATCAGCACGGTTTCGGGCAGCAGGATTGAGACGCCGGCTTCCATCAGCGCGTCGCGCTTGCGCTGGCGGAAGGTGCGGTCCACCTCGGAAAGCTCGGCGCGGGTGTTGCAGCCCAAGACTTCCTGCGGGTCGGCGGCCACCTGCGCGAGCACTGTTTCGCCCTGCTGGCTGAGCAGCGCGATGACGTCGGTCAGGTAGAGTTCGCGGTGGACGTTTGCCGGGCGAAGCTGGGCGAGGCACGGCCAGAGCTTCGCGAGCGTGAAGCAGTAGATGCTGGAGTTGATCTCGTTGATACCGCGCTGGTCTTCGGTGAGCGCGGATTGCTCGACAATCGCCGCCACGCGACCGTCCTGGCTCCGGAGGATACGGCCGTAGCCGGTCGGGTCGGCGAGCTGCGCGGAGAGGACGGTCGCGGCAGCCTGTCCGGTCTGATGCGCGCGCGCCAGCGAACGTAGGGTTTCGGTGCGCACCAGCGGAGCGTCTCCGGGAACTACCAGCGCGTACTTGGCGCGGCCTCCGATGGCCTTGCGCGCCACCACCAGGGCATGGCCGGTGCCGCGCTGCGGCTGCTGCAGGACTGCCCGAGCGCCCAGCGGCGCCACAGCGGCGGCAACTTCACTGGACTGATGGCCCACCACAACAAGCAACGCTCGTGCGCCCAGCGGCCGACAGGCGCGCGCCACGTGCTCGACCAGCGGATGCCCCCCGACGCGGTGCAGCACTTTGGTCAAATTCGACCGCAGCCGCGTGCTCTTGCCCGCGGCCAGAATCACAACAACGAAGTCAGGTAAAGCCATGGCAGGGCTATTCTCACCCGCTAGCGAGATTTTGACAACGGATAGACGCAGCGACGTCCGCCAATGGAACAAGGACTCTTCCCGCCGATCCGGAGGCGCAGCCGGGCGGCCGAGTCCGGCAAAGATGGGAGTGATGCGAGCCAAACGCGACGGCCCCGCGAACGAGAACAGTCCTCCCATCGGCTAGTTCCCATCCGGAAAAAGCAGAGCCTGCTGCGGGCTAATCGCTGGCGTGAAGAGCTGCGGTTGCTGCTGGCGGTGCAATCTCACCGGCCTCGGCGGAGGTTTCTGTCCACAGCGAAGCATCGGCCAGCAAGCGGGTGACAAGTTGCGTGTGCAGCGCGTGGCCGGCCTTGTGGGCCACCACCAGCGCCTTCAGCGGGAGGCCCACCAGCGCGAGATCGCCGATCAAGTCGAGCGCCTTGTGCCGGCCGAACTCATCGGCGAAGCGCAACGGGCCGTTCATCACCGCGTCGCGGCTGAGCACGATGGCGTTCGCATACGATACGCCGCGAATCAGGCCGACGGAGCGCAGTCGCGCCTCATCGTCCAGGAAACCAAAGGTGCGAGCCGGGCCCAGCAGGTGGCTGAACGTCTCCCGATTCACCGCCACTTCGATTTCCTGCCGGCCCACCTGCGGATGCGGATAATCAATCAAGCAGTGGACGCGGAACTCCTCGGCCGGGTAGATGCCGATCCGCCGGATCTGCCCCGGCTTGCCAGTGTCGCCATCCTCGATCTCGAGCGGCCGCACAACTTTCAGATAACGCCGCCGGCGGCGCAGCCGGCGCACGCCCGCCTTTTCCAACATGGCAATAAACGGTTGAGCGGAGCCGTCGAGGATCGGCACTTCAAGCGCGTCCAGCTCCACGTAAACGTTGTCCACCCCACAGGAGTAGAGCGCCGCCAGAAGGTGCTCGGTGGTCGAGAGCAGCACGCCCTTCTTCATCAGGCTAGTGGCGTAGCTGACGCGCGCCACGTTGCGCACGTGCGCCTCAATCTCGAAATTCTCCAGATCCACCCGGCGGAAGACGATCCCGGTGTCTGCCGGCGCCGGGACCAGCCGCAGGCGGCACGCCACGGCCGTGTGCAGGCCGATGCCCTCGGTCTCGGCCGGCCGCTCGATTGTGGTTTGGAAAGCCATCTGTCTCGCAAGAATCGCAGCATTTAACATGCCTAATAGACATCGCTTTAATATAATATATTCAATAGCTTATATAGCAGTTCGAGGCTTATGATTGAGTTTGTGTGGTAAAAGAGCAACAGAATGGATTCTTTGCTGTGGTGAAAGTTCTAGACCGCACAGTACTGAATCCCGCCTCAAAAGGAGTCAACTCGAGCAGCCGCGGCAGCTTGTCACCTTGGCGCTGGCCGAGTAGAATGACGTTTTGCCGCTGGCCTATGGCCTCACCTTTTCACATCCTCTCGGACTCGTCTGCGATGCCGCTGACCGATGTTCCTCTGCCTTCGGCGCATCCTCGGCCTCCCTGGCTGCGGGTCAAGTTTTTCGGCGGGCCGAATTATCAGGAGCTGAAGCGGCTGATGCGCACGCTCGACCTGCACACGGTGTGCGAGAGCGCGCGTTGCCCGAACATGGGCGAGTGCTGGGAGCACCGCACGGCCACGTTCATGATCCTGGGCAACGTCTGCACGCGCGCCTGCGGCTTCTGCGCCGTGCCTTCTGGCAAGCCGGTGGGCCCGCCAGACCAGGACGAGCCGCGGCGTGTGGCCGAGGCGGCGGAGAAGATAGGTCTGCGCTACGCGGTGGTGACTTCAGTGAACCGCGACGACCAGCCCGATGGCGGGGCGGGGATTTTCGCCCGCACGATCGAAGAAATCCGCCGGCGCGTCCCCGGCTGCAAGGTGGAGGTGCTAATCCCGGACTTCCGCGGCGTCTGGTCGGCGCTCGAAACTGTTGTGGCGGCGCGCCCCGACGTGCTCAACCACAACACCGAGACCGTGCCGCGGCTCTATCGCCGGGTGCGCAAGGGCGCAGTCTATGACCGCTCGCTGGAATTGCTGCGCCGCGCCAAAGCCCTGGCGCTGGAGATGCCCACGAAGACCGGTCTGATGCTGGGGCTGGGCGAGACGCAGCAGGAAGTCTTAGCAGCCATGCGGGATTTGGTCGCGCAGGGTACCGACATCCTTACCCTCGGCCAGTACCTGCAACCGACCCGCGAACATTTGCCCGTGGTCCGGTTTGTTCATCCCGACGAATTCGCCGAATACAAGCGGCAGGGCGAAGCGATGGGTTTCAAGCACGTTGAGGCCGGGCCGCTGGTGCGCTCCTCCTATCACGCCTTCGAGCAGGAACAGGCCGCCCACAGCTAATCCCCGCAATTTCCTCAACATACCTGGACTGCTCAAGTCGGAGCCTATTCTTGACCCGCCCTGGTCACACCCGAGATTCATTGCGCTGGTGAAGAAAGCGGGCCTCGAGAACTGATGCGGACCACTTGACGGAAAAGCGCGACCCTTGCATGTGCAGAGTTGAACCTAGTGATCCGCAGCAGGGGTTGAGGGGCCGCCCAGAGCGGCCAGCGCCGCCCGGACCACGCGCTCGACGCGCACCCGGCAGGCCGCATCGTGGATTTCCAGTTTTTGTGCGGCGTGGAAGCTCGCGGCAGCCGCTTCCTGGCGGCGGAGTTTGGCGTTCATATCGCCGAGCAAGAGGTGGAAGAGCGGGTTCTGCGGGTACTGTTCGACCAGCGGGGCGAGCAGCTCCGCCGCCCGTGCGTATCTCTGGTCATAGTTGCGGAGATTTTTGGCCAGATAGAAGCGCGCTTCGCTTGCGGTCAGCTCACCCTGGTTCATACCCAGCTCGAGCTGCCGCACGCCCTCTTTCTTGTTGCCGCCGGGAATGCCCATGAAGAAGCGCAGCACCCGGGCAAACGACGAAAGCGTGTCAACGTAGTAGTTGTAAAGCCCCAGGCCTGTGTAGGCGTCGGCCAAGTCCGGGTCGAGCTGCACGGCGCGCAGAAAATGCTCGCGGGCCTTCACGCCTGCGCGCGCCGTGGCGCGACGGTCGTCGCGCAGCCCCAGCAGCCGCGCCTTGAGCGCCCAGGCCATCCCGGCGTAAAGCTGCATCTCTGCGGTGTGGTTCTGCTTCAGGTGCCCTTCGGCGAGATGCACGGCCTTGTCGGCGAGCGCGAGATAGGCGTCGTCTTGGGGCAGCCGCGAGCGGTGCCAGGCATCGATCATGCCGTATTTGATCTCGCACGCCTCGCAGTAGATCTTCCACCAGCGAGCGTCGGCTTCGAGCAGAAAACCCAGCGGATGTTCGGGCTGCTGTTGCTCGAGCCTGCGGAAAAGCTCGATGGCCGCGTCGGGGTCGCCGCTATAGATGAGGCGCAGGCCTTGGGTCGCCTCCGGGGGCAGGTTGAGCTTGCCGGCCGCGGCGGGAATGGCACTGAGAAAGCACGACCCAAGGAAAGCAAACAGCAAGGCGCGGATCCGAGGCGTCACTCGGAAGCGCGAAACTCGAAACTCGGAAAGCGAAGCCCGCAGGGTTGAGACGGCGGAAGCATTAGAGGCGCTCATCACGAGTCGCGACCCACCAGTCAAGGTTCACGCCTTCTTCAGCCAGCCCACGAGGATGTCGTCGCCTTCCACCTTCACTTCGTACGCCGAGACCGAATGCCCGCCGGGATGGTCAGGCAGGCCGGTGCGTACATCGAAGGTCCAACCATGCCACGGGCAGGCCACCACGTTGCCGTCGCCGACGAGCTTCCCCTCGCTCAGGGGCCCACCCATGTGCGGGCAGATGAAATTGATGGCGTAGAATTCGCCGTTCACATTGAACAGGGCGATGGGCTTGCCGTGCGCGAGCACGAGCTTGCCGGTGCCCGGGGCGACCTCGCCTCGCGCCGCCACCCTCACGAAGCCCGGACGTTTCGACGTATCAGCCATTCGGCCGCCCAAGTTGGATTCGAGCAGGCGTCCACCCCAGAAGCCATGCCGCGAAGACGTACATTATGTAGCATTCGAGCGCAAACGGAAGGAACCCGAAGTAGCCTGGCGCAGGCATCTCAAAGATCCTCCATCGCTGGTACATCGGGAAAGTGTAGTGCCACTTCGCCGAAGCCCAGTAATTCCAGAACTCCCACAGCCAGCCGCATATCCAGCCGGAGACCAACAGCGCGTAGAGCCGCCCGCGACGCCCCTGTTCGAGGTCGGCGAGCAGTGAAGGCAAGCGCAGGCGGCGATTGATCGGGTCGAGCAGGAAAATAAAACCCAGCCAGACCAGTGCGAACAGGTACGCCGCCACATGCTGCGGCAGCACCAGTGGCAGGACGAGCAGGACGGTGCCGAAGACAACGAAGGCGCGCTGCACGGCCGCAGAGAAACGCACAGGCGGTGCCGGCCGAGCAAACCAGGCGAAGGATTCGACCAGGTCCGCAGTGACAAATATCCCCGGGGTGATCGTGGCGAATGACCAGGTGTAGCCGAACCCGCTCGCCAGCCAGTGCAGCGGCAGGCCGGTGTAATCCCAGTTTGCGAGACGCAGGTTATAGGCCTCAAACAGCAGCCACAACGGTACCGAAAGCAGCGCCACCTGGCCGAACTGCCGCGGCGCATCTCGCAGGCGCGAGTGGCCCGCCACCGCAAACACTGCGGCGTCGGCTACAAGAATGTAGGCCGTCCAGGCGATGGGCGTGAAATAGGTCGCCACTGGCTCTACGCCGCGGAACATCAGCCACTCGGCGCCAGCCAGCGCCAGCAGGCCTAACCAGCCGTACGCCGGTAGAGTTCTTGCCCTGGTGGGATGGTGCAGGAACTTGGCCACGAGGATAGTCAGGGTTGCGGCCGTAATGGCGACTCCGAGCTTCACCATGGGCAAGATCATACAAGTTGTAGGTGCACGGCTCAAAGCTGGTAGCGGAATCCGTGGTAGCGCAGGTGGATGTTTTCTTGCCCGCTCCGGCCATCTGCTATGCTCGGGGCTTCGTTTTTGGTGCCGTGTGGCGGCCGAACATAAACCGGAAAAACTCGAACGCGGCCTGGGCCTGAAGGAAGCCACCGCGCTCAACATGATCGACATGGTGGGTATCGGGCCGTTCGTGGTGATCCCGCTGGTGATCAAAGCCATGGGCGGGCCGCAATGCTTGCTGGCGTGGTTGGCGGGCGCGGTGCTGGCCCTGCTCGATGGGTTTGTGTGGTCCGAGCTGGGCGCGGCGATGCCGCAGGCCGGCGGCAGTTACGTTTTCCTGCGTGAGGCTTATGGACCCGGCCGGTGGGGGCGCCTGATGTCTTTCCTGTTCGTCTGGCAGACACTGATCCAGGCGCCGCTGGTTATGGCCTCGGGCGCCATCGGCTTCGCACAGTATTTCAGCTATTTGCTGCCTCGCATGGGACGCTTCGGCGAATGGATGATGAAGGCGGGGCCGTACGGCCAGAAAGCGGTCTCCGGCACGTTGATTGCATTTCTGGTTTTTCTGCTCTATCGGCGAATTACCACCATCGGCAAGATCTCGCTCTTGCTCTGGGCCGGCGTGGTAGGCACGATCGTGTGGCTCATCTGGGGCGGGGCGACGCACTTCGATCCAAAGCTGGCGTTCACCTATCCGGCCGGGGCGTGGGACCTCTCCTGGGTGTTCTTCATCGGACTCGGCTCGGCGACCGTCAACACCATCTACACCTATTGGGGTTACTACAACGTCTGCCATCTGGGCGGCGAGATCCGCGACCCGGAGCGCAACATCCCGCGAGGTATTTTCCTCTCCATCCTGGGAATTGCCGTGCTCTACCTGGCCATGCAAACCAGCATCCTCGGAGTGCTGCCGTGGCAGCAGGCGCAGGAGTCGCCCTTCATCGTCAGCGCATTTTTCGAGCGGCTCTACGGCGCTCGCGCCGCGATGCTCGGAACGCTGCTGATCCTCTGGGTGGCGTTTGCGTCGCTGTTTTCCGTCATTCTCGGTTATTCGCGGGTGCCTTACGCGGCGGCGATGGACGGAAATTTCTTCTCCGTGTTCGGGCGCGTCCATCCCACCAAGCGCTTCCCGCACGTCTCTTTGCTGACGCTGGGCGCAGCGGGCCTCATTTTCAGCATGCTGTTTCGCTTGAGCGACGTCATCAAGGCGATCCTGGCGATGCGGCTGCTGGTGCAGTTCATCGGACAGGCTGTCGGCTTGATGATCCTGCGCCGGCGCTGGCGGCCCGAGCGGCTGCCGTTTAAGATGTGGCTCTATCCGCTGCCGGTCGTGGTCACCATTTTCGGCTGGGCGGCGCTGTTTGCGAGCACGGGAAGGGAATTTGCTCTCGGGGGTTTGCTGATGATCCTGCTGGGGACGATGGTTTTCTTCCTCCAGGCCCGCTACCGGAGGGAATGGCCCTTCGGCCCGCCACGGTCGGCTCAAGGTGAACCATTTGCCGGGGCGGCGCAATGAGGCAGGCGCTCGATCGGCCCCGAAGGCTGCGCGTATTTCTCTGGCGCGCGGTTGTGTTATTTGCGGTTGTGCCGGCGGCGGCGCAGACCCTGGCCCCACCTGCCACCGGGCAGAGCCTCCCGGACGTGCTCGAGGCTATCGAACGGGCACGGGTCACGACGCGCATCCTCTACGTGACCGCGCACCCCGACGACGAATCCTCGAGCGTGCTCACTTATCTGGCCCGTGGCCTCGGCGCGGATGTCGCGCTGCTCTCAATCACCCGGGGTGAAGGCGGCCAGAACGCGCTCGGCCCCGAGCAGGGTCCGCCACTCGGCATCCTGCGCACCGAGGAACTGCTCGCGGCGACCCGCACCTACGGCGTGCGGCTCTATTACACTCGAGCGCCGGACTTCGGGTACTCGAAAACGTCACAGGAAACGCTCAAGGTCTGGGGCGATACCGTACTCGACGACATGGTGCGTGTGATCCGCACCTTCCGCCCGCACATCCTGATCAATGCTTGGGGCAATGTGGACGTGGGTCACGGCCATCACCAAGCGGCTGGGATCCTTACCCCCAAAGCGTTTGAGCTTGCGGCCGACCCCAAGGCGTTCCCACGGCAGTTGGACGAAGGGCTGAAGCCCTGGCGCACAGCGCTGCTTCTCCAGGAGACACGTGGCGGTGGAACGGGGGGCGGCTCTTTGCCGGTGGACGAAGTTTCCCCGCTCTGGGGAAAGAGCTACCGCGAAATCGGCCTTGATGGTTTCCGCAACCATCGATCGCAAGGCATCGCTGCCTTCCTCGGTTCGCCGTTCCTTCGGAGGCCAGTTCTCCTGAGGACCTCTAACGGCAGCAAGTTCGATCCCGCGGACCTTGCCCGGCCGCTGATGGCGCTGGGGATCCTGGGGATGCCGGACTTGCCGCTGGAAAAAATCGATCGCGCGTTGGAGCAGGGGCGCGCGGCAGCCATGCGGCTTGATTGGGCGCAGGCGGTGCAGTCGCTCGCTGTGGCCGGGAGACTCGCGTCTGAGCTCGAAGGGCAAGCGCAGAACTCCGGCCTGCGCTGGGAGTTGGCCCGCGTGCGCGAGCACATCGATGCGGGGCTGGCGACTGCCGCGGCGCTACGGATCGAAGCGCGCGCCGACCGCAGGGAACTGGTCGCTGGCGTGACTTTCACCGCGCGCGCCGAGGTGCGCCGGCGCCCGGAGACACTGGGCGAAGTGAACAAGCCCTCCCTCATTCTGCCCGAGGGCTGGAGCGTCACGAGAGAGGAAGCCGATCCGGCGGGGAGCATCCGCATCACCGTGGCCATCCCGAAGGATGCCAAGCCGCAGCATTCACCGGATGATTGGATGTTGCCGTTCCCGCCGCCGCTGATGACGGCGCGCGTGCGCGCAGTGGTGCAGGGCTATGGGTTCGAGGCCACTGCGCCCGTGATAGCGCAGCGCGTGACATCCACGCACTTGGATACTCTTGCGCCGATGCTGGTGCCGGCGGTGACGCTGGCGCTTGAGCCGCGGGAGTTCGTTATCATCGAGCAGCGCCCGCCGAAAACGCTCGAACTGCTCGCACGGGTGCACCATTACGGTACCGCATCCGCAAAGGTTACCGTCGGCCTAGACGCACCCGACGGGTGGCGGTCTTCAACCCCGCAGGGGCTCGAGTTCAACGGCGCAGGCGACCAACTGGTGCGATTCAGCGTCACCCTGCCTGCCAAAGTCTCCGCGGGAAAATATTCCCTGGGAGCCTGGGCTACGCTCGACGGAGAGAAATTCCGCACTTCGCTCGAGCCGCTGCCCTCGCTGCCCACCTACCTTTTGAGCGAGCTTTCAGTCACCCGGGTAGAGGCATTCCCTGTGGCGGTGCCGGAGGGACTGCGCGTCGGCTATGTCGCCGCGGAAAACGATCCCATTCCCGCCGCGCTTGTCCAGTTGGGCGTGCAGGTTGAACTGCTCGACCCGGTCGCGCTGGCTTTCAGCGACCTCCGCCGGTTCGACGCCATCGCCATCGGCATCCGCGCCTACGAACTGCGCGAAGACCTGGCCCGCGCTAACCAGCGGCTGCTGGATTACGCCGCGGCAGGCGGCACACTCGTGGTGCAGTACCAGCGGGAAAACGTTTGGACCGCCCTGAAGCCTGCGCCCTACCAGGCCGCCATCGGCCAGCCTACCGTGCGCATCACCGACGAGGACTCGCCGGTGCGTTTCCTTGCGCCCGAACACCCGGTGCTGAACTTCCCCAACAAAATTTCGCAGGAGGATTTCAAGGGCTGGGTGCAGGAGCGCGGGCTCTACTTCTGGAGCCAGTTCGATTCGCGCTACCAGCCGCTGCTCGGCCTGCGCGATCCCGGCGAGGAGGAGGTAACCGGGGGCCTCGTGTATGCGCGGGTCGGCAAAGGGGTCTATATCTATACCGGCCTCGCCTTCTTCCGCCAGTTGCCCGAGGGAGTCTCCGGCGCCTATCGCCTGTTCATCAATCTGCTGAGCCAATCGCGAGTGAAGCCTTAACGAAAGCAAAAGGAAAAAGGCAAAGGCGGCGGATTACTTTTATGCCTTCGCCTTGTTCACGCTGCCGCAGTGTGTTAGAGAGGAGCGAGGCGTATATGGCCAGACGTGAAACCGGCGGAGAGATCCTTCTCCCGGCACTGCGGGAGCAAAACGATGCCGAGCCAGAGATGGTGCGCATCCCCGAAGGCTGGTTCTGGATGGGCTGCGACATCGGCCGCGACGATGAGCGCCCGGCGCACCGCGTCTGGGTGGACGCGTTCGAGCTTGCTGCTTGCCAGGTGACCAACGCCGAATATGTTCGATTCCTCCGGGCCACCAAACACCCCAAGCCGCTGCACTCGGACGACCCAAACTTCAATCATCCCGAGCAGCCGGTGGTCGCTGCTTCCTGGTTTGATGCCGCGGCCTATTGCGAGTGGATCAGCAGGTTGTCCGGCCAGCGCTACCGGCTGCCCTCCGAGGCGGAATGGGAGCGAGCCGCCCGCGGAGGGGCGGAAGGCAAACTCTATCCTTGGGGCGATGCGCCGCCGGAGTCGCTGCCGGATTACGCCAGTCGCTGGCGCACCGGGCCCGAACCCGTGCGCCGGTATCCGCCGAACGCATATGGGCTGTACAACATCGGCGATAACGTCCACGAATGGTGCGCTGACTGGTACGAACCTCGCTACTATGCCTCCTCGCCAGAGCGCAACCCGCAGGGCCCGGCCGAGGGCGGCCGCCGCGCATCCCGCGGCGGCTCCTGGCGGCACCAAATCAAAGTGGCCCGCTGCGCGGCGCGCTCGAGCATCCCGCCTGAATTCAAATACGCCGACTATGGCCTCCGTGTCGCGCGCTGAGGCCCGCCTCTTCCATCTGAAAATTTCATGCTATTCTGCGGAGCGGTTATTGGAGAGCGCGCCGCAGAGGCGCTGAGGAGCGCGCTGCGCGAAGGGGGATCTGATGAGTCATCCGGGACGCGACCTAAGCGCCAGAGGCGGCGCGCTGCTCGCTCTCGCGCTCGCACTTGTGTTTTCCGGCGGGGCCGCCCTCGCTCAGCGCAAGCACTCGAAGGAGCCCAAGGGGCAGAAAACCGAATCCCAGGTGCGCTTGCCGGACGAACAGGCGGTTGATCTGGCGATCTCCGAGATGCTGGCGGCCTGGCAGATGGGCGACATGGAAATGCTGCACAAGTACTACGCCGACGACGTGACGGTGGTGAGCGGTGCCTGGGAGCCGCCGCTGCTGGGTTGGGCCAACTTCGTCCGGGCCTATCAGAGACAGCGCGAACGCATGCAGAGCGGGCGGCTGGACCGCAGCAACTCCTTCATCAAGGTGAAGGGCAACCTCGCCTGGGCCAACTACCAATGGGAGTTCAATGCCCTGGTGGACGACAAGCCCACCGCCGCCCACGGGCAAACCACCCTGGTGATGGAGAAGCGGGCAGAGCGGTGGGTGATCGTCCTCAACCACACCTCGATTGTGCCGGAGATGAGGGAACCCGCGCCGGCGCCTGGGCCAGGCCAGCCGAAGCCCGCCCCGCCACCCTCAGCGCCTGGCCCGGGCGACACTGCAGGTTAGAAGCTCTTCAGCCCTTCCCAGATCCAAAAGCCGGCAATCGCCAGCAGCAGCGCGCCCGAGGTGACGCCCAGGATGGTGATCGGCGTGGAGAGGCGGAGCAACCGGCTCACCACCTCGCGCTGCTCTCGGGCCATGTGTTCCTCGGCCTTGTCGAGAAAAAGCTGGTCTTCCTCTTTCGAGGAGAGGATGCCGCGGTAGATCAGCAGAAAGACCAGCGCGACCGTGATCACACCCCAAATAATCAGAAGGATGGTCAGCAGTCCCAGGTTTCCCATGTTTCCCTCCCTGGCAGACCGAGACTCCCTTGCAGGAGGCAACTTTGGGGAGCCCGCAAGTGGCCCCCTCTTGGGCGGGATTATAGCACCGGCCGAGGCGGGCGGAAGGGCTACGGCTTGGGGCTGGCGGGCGGAAAGCGGATGCCCCAGAAATCTTCTCGCGGGTTACCGGCCTCGACCCCGACGTCCCAGCCGCCGTCGGACTGCTTCTCTGGGAGCCAGACGACCTTGAACTTTTCGACTTCCTTCGAGAAGCCGTGGGTGATGGTGAGGTCAGAACCCTTCTTGGGCAGTGCGGTGGTGCGCAGCAGGGCGCCATAGCGGCTGACCACAACGGCCTCGGCGGGCCCGTTCACCGTGCTGCCGTCCTGCCCCACCCCTTTGATCTCGATGGGAATGCGGATGAGCACGCGCTCGCCGCGGCGTTTCTCGCGCAATTGGAGTTCGGTGGCCATGCCCCGCGCAAATGAAAAGCAGTTCGGGAAGCTCGGCTTAACTGTAGGACGCGGCAACGGGCGAGTCAACGAGAAGGTACGCGGAGTTTCTCGATTTGCTATGACGGCTCCGATGCGCGCCGATCAACGTGTACGGCTGATGGGACGCTACTGGTGATGTGGCGCTGCGGGGCCGGCGATGCGGCCGCACGGGAAGGCCGGTTTGTCCCCGCCGAGGGTTTCCCCGCAGTGGATGACCGGCTTCAGCCTGTTCAGCTCGTCGGGCCCTGAAGCTCCGACCCGCCGAGTGCGCCGGAGCCGCGGCGCGTTGACATTCCCGGGAGCCACAGGCAGAATTATTTTGCTCCGTTTTACCGCACCCTGTGCCCAAGTGGCGGAACTGGCAGACGCGCTAGATTCAGGGTCTAGTGCCGGCAACGGCGTGGGGGTTCGAATCCCTCCTTGGGCACCCAAAGACGCCCACCAAGCGCGGCGCGCGAGGACTCCAGATGGGCCACGTACTACGGGTACCATGATCCTTGTTGAATACACACCTGTATGGGTTCCGACAGCATTTCTGTTAGCCATTGTATATACAATTAAGCCGGATTGAGTATCCACAGGCGTGACTCCCTCCCTTTGAAACTCAGACCTTCGGTCCTAAGAGTTTAATAACATAGCAATTCCTGCCGGCTTCTCGATTGCAGCCGCGACCGAGAACCCACGAGGGAATCTTGGCAGACGTATTGCTGTTACCTGCCTAGTCGTGGGTTTGTCCCCAACCGACGCGAGAGGATCAGTGAACTCCGAGGTGTCTCTTAATCGCACCTCGGCTAAAAGGAAACAATTTGTTGCCCAGCCAATCCGCGAGGGGAGAGGGCTTATCCCGTCATGGATTTTGCACTCTGCCTGTTGCCGTTCTTATTTTCCATCGTCGTGTGAACCAACGGCATTTCCACGCGCCGCCGCCAAGTCCGCAAATCGTCTCTAGTTCTCTCTGGAATCCCCGGTTCGCACTGCCAGGTGATTTCGCCAAGGAGCTTTCCTCGTGAAGAAGACAACCAAACTCATCGGCATCTTCGCAGTGCTAGTCTGCGCGGCCATTTTGTTGGGCGGATCGCTGCCGCAAGTTCCGAGCGGCACGTGGTTCACGACGTCTCCCTTGAACCAAGCGCGCAGCGGAGCCCCAGCGGCTTTGCTTCCGGACGGACGGATCCTGATCACCGGCGGTGACGGGGCGAACGGCCCGCTCGCGACAGCGGAATTCTTCAACACGGGCGGCTCAATAACTTCTGCGGCTCCGATGTCGAGCGCGCGCAGCAAGCACATCTCCGTCGCGCTGAAAGATGGGCGCGTCTTGGTATCCGGCGGCACAACCACCGGCGGGGGCACCACCAACGCCGCCGAGATCTACGACCCGATCTCAAATTCATGGACGAGCGTTGCTGGCGGCATGGTCGAAGCCCGCTCGGGACATACTGCGTCTCTTCTGGCTGACGGGCGAGTGCTCCTTGCGGGCGGCGAGAATGGTGGGCTAGCCAGTTCGACACTAGAAATCTTCGATCCCATCACGAACACCTTCAGCATTGCCGGGGTGCTCTCCTCACCCAGAAAGAATCATGCGGCAGCTGTATTGGCTGACGGCCGGGTGTTGATTGTCGGCGGTTCGAATGGCACAGCCCCGCTCGCCTCTTCCGATATTTATGATCCGGTCGCTGGATCGGTCAGCCCGGGCCCCGCGCTTTCCACGCCCCGCCAGGGGTTTTCCGCGACGCCTCAGCTCGATGGCAAGGTTGTGGTCATCGGGGGCAACACGGTGGACGCCACTGGCGCGTCCGTGGATCTCGCTTCGGCTGAAGTCTACGACCCCGCTGCTCAACCACCCGCAAATTTTGCAGTGCTGAACAGCACGCTAGCCACTCCCCGCCAGGGCCATCGCGCTTTCCTCCTCCCCAACAACAACAACGTGCTGATCGTCGGCGGAACTTCCGCCGGCGTGTCCATCGCCTCCGCGGAATTGTTCACGCCCTGGCAGGGAACATTTGCGGGAACCGGCTCCCTTGCGGCGGCTCGCAGCAGTGCTGCCGGCAGCGCGTTGAGCAGTCAGGACGGATTGCTCCTGGTTGCAGGCGGGAAAGACGCTTCCGGAGCGGCGCTCGCGAGCGCGGAACTCTATGGTTTCGCCACGGTCAAGACCGACAAACCGGATTACGCCCCGGGCGACACGGTCACTATCACCGGCTCCGGCTGGAAGCCGGGCGAGACCGTAACGCTGTCCGTCGTGGAATCGCCTCTGATCGATACCCATGGGCCTTTTACGGCGGTCGCGGACGGCAACGGAAATATTTTCAATAACCAACTTGTGCTGAACGCATTGGACGTCAGCGTTCGATTCTACTTGACCGCAACCGGCTCGGTTTCCCAGGCGCAGACGACCTTCACCGACAATAAGACGGTAACGATTGCCTTTTCCGGCACTGGGAGCGGCACCGTTACGTCAAGCGGCGGCAGCGGAAGCCTCAATTGCACTAGTACTGGTGGCACGGCTTCGGGCAACTGCTCATCGAACCTTTTCGGCAACACCGACACCGTCACGCTGACGGCCTCGCCGACTAGTCCGTCTACTATCGGGACCTGGACCGTACCCGCATACACGATCGTATCCGGATGCGCCAGCGGCAACACGACGTGCAAATTCACAATGAACAACACGTCCCAGACGATCACCGTCCAATTCAACCCGGGCCCAGCTACGAAGCTCGCCTTCACGACGCAGCCCAGCAACTCCACAGGTGGAACTGCGTTTGGGACGCAGCCGGTGGTGACGGTCCAAGACGCGGGCGGGAACACGGTGACGGGCACGGCCCAGAACGTCACCCTGGCTATCCAGAACAATGCCGGACCCGGAGGGGTATTGAGCGGGACGAAGACCGTGGCAGTCAATACGATCACCGGCCTGGCGACCTTCAGCGGCCTCTCCATCGACAAGGCAGGCACGGGCTACACCCTGACCGCCACAGGCTCGACCGTTTCCACGA
>Ga0207646_10001532_pt1 | contig 28300 bp, 18 predicted proteins | sample KBSK5502metaG_FD_184343 | JGI IMG/M metagenome (GOLD analysis project Ga0207646, IMG submission 184343) | Corn, switchgrass and miscanthus rhizosphere microbial communities from Kellogg Biological Station, Michigan, USA - KBS K5-50-2 metaG... | ecosystem: Host-associated > Plants > Roots >...
CCCGGAGAATTGTTCGGCAGCACTACGCCTAAGGACTGTGCGCGGGGAAAGAAACTGAGGGCATGTCCTTCAAATTCACCGAACCCTCGGTCCAGAATCTCCCAGTCGAGATTCCTGGTGAGCCCGTTTAGGACGCTCCTCATCTCAGCAAACATGGTGCGGATCTTCTGCATGTTCCGGCGCACCAGCGCGTGCGGCAAGCCGGTGGTTGCAGACACCTGCCGGACATAATCAGCCGGCGTCTGTGATTCGGTACCCAGCGGAAGCGTCGCGTTGAGGAAGTGCTCAGCGGCGCGAGTGCAGATGTCCACCAATTCGGCCGTAGTGAAGTTTGAAAGCAGCGCGCGCCCTGTCGCTTGATCGCTCAAGTCGCGGCGAATTAACCCGGTGTTAGCCTGGCTTATCTCGACGAACAGTTCGGGCGTGCGGTGATGTGGCACGCGGACGACATCGAGGCTCGTGTAGGGTTCGCCCTGGCGGAGTAAAGGGATGTGCAGCATTGTGCGCTCTGTGTATTCTGCCTATAACAAACCGAATCAACGATGAGATGGAGTCAGTACCGGGAGCGGTAGCGACCGGGTCTCAACCCATGCGATGGTCTTGATCGCCGGTCGCTACCGCTCCCGGTACTGACCTCATCGGCAATCGGCAATTGGAAATCGGCAATCTCAGTACACCCCTTCAACCACCGTCGCATTCAACTTTGAAAACGGCCGGACATTGCGCACGCCGTCCCAGGGATAAAGCTCGCAGGGTGGTTCGCGTTCCGCTTGATCACGTTCCAGAAAACGCGGCATAAAGAATTCCTTCGTCAGGGTTGTCAAACGCACGCGGCCCGTCTCGCCATACTCCACCACGCTTTCAGGATTATCCGGATCAACTACCTCAATCATCGCGCGCGGAAGTGGCGGGTAATAGATGATTGCGTAGTTGTCTTCGGCAATGCGCGGCTTGTGCACGGCCAATCCCATCAAGGTATTGCCATAGGTGGCGGCGAAATACGCTCCTTCCAACAGTTCTTCCACTGCGAAGCGATGAAACTGTGGGGTCATCTCTGTGCCACCGCAAAACACGCCGGTGATGCCCAACTTCTTGAGCGAAACTTTCTCACAGAGCGCCTCAAGCAATTTCGGCGTGGTAAACAAACAGCGAATGTTTTCGTGAGCTCGAAGCAAAGTCAGTCCCTGCTCGACAACGTGCTGCTTATACTCTTCGGCCATTTTGGTTTGGCCTCGCTTGATGAGCTTTATGACCCAACGCGGATCAAGATCCACCATGAAGCAGATGCCGCCGCGAAACTGGGCCAGGTGCTCTACGGCCAGTCGCAAACGTCTCGGTCCGGTCGGACCCAGCGACAACCAGTCCGCGCCCGGAGGAAAAAACTCATCGGGCAGAGTCGTGCTGAAGGCTTCGTAATCGAGACGAAAGTCCTCAATATTGATTCGCGATTTGGGAACGCCCGTGCTTCCCCCCGTCTCGAAAGTGTAGACGGGCCTGCCGGCGTAGGCTTTCGGAACCCAGCGACGCACCGGACCACCGCGCAGCCACTCGTCCTGAAAGAAACCAAAAAGCGAGAGGTCACCGTAGCTCTTAACTTCCTCACGAGGGTCCCACGATAGCTCTTTCGCGTAGTTCAACCAGAACGGACACCCGGTGGCTGGATCGAAATGCCATTGAATGACCTCACGCACCCAGGCATCAAGGGCTTCGCGCGATTTCTCCATGTCGGTTTGCAGCTTTGCTTCGGCAGAAGACATTGGTTTCGAATAGTACCGAACGTGGTCTCTGGTGAATCCTAAAATACCAGAGCAGGTTTTCAAAAGATAACTGAGAGAGCGGTAGTAAGGCACTTTAGCTACGGATTAGTTTTCGGCTTCGCCGCTCCGATGCGCGGCAAGTCCATGACTTGCCGGATTTGTCACCCCTGTTTCCCAGGTCTTTGACCTGCTTTCAGGGTCATAAACTTGCCCGTGGGTTGGGACCTTTCGGCAAGTCATAGACTTGCCGCGCATCAGCACGGTCGAGCCGCAAGTGTTAATGAGCGCTCATCCAGACTAGAAGGAGTGTGATTCAAATGCTCCGGGCTGCGGACCTTAAGCCGTCCAAGATCGGCAATCCCCTTTGAGGTATCAAGTTCGAACTCAGCTACTTGTGCGCGGCGTTGTCTCGCCGTTGAGAGCAGCGCGCAGGGTCGCCGGAATCTCAGTTGGCTTTCCATTCTGGACCACCACGACTGTCATAGTGCCCTCAATGGCCAGTTCGGCATCGCCGTCGAATACTTGAAAGTCATAACGAATAGATGTGCGCCCCAACTTGCCAACCGTCAGCCGGAGGCGAAAAGGAGAGTCGAGCGTTAGTACGCGCGCGAATCGGCATTCCACGTGTGCTCGCGGAAAATCATAACCCATGCTCCGATTCATCGGCCATTTAATACTTCGCACCAGTTCACTTTCGGCCTCCTCGACGATTTCGAAAATGCGCGGGAAGTGCAGGCGCCCGGCTGCATCCGCGTCGGCCCAACGCAGACGGCGCTCAAGTTCGATCGAAGCAGGCATGTATGTGACCTTTCTATTCGGCTGAGTAATAGTAAGTCTCTTCCGGGCTCGCTCTCTAATCCATATCCGTTCCGGAAAAGAGTAGCACGAGGCAGTTTTCTCTGCGTGGTCTCCGCGACCTCGCGCCTCTGCTTTGAATATTATTAAAATCTGATAAAGGTGGAAGGGAAAATGTTAAGACCAGTTTGAGAAAGGTCGATTCAAGCCGGGCAGCAGCCCGAAGGGCGGCGAGCGAAATGGCCCCGACTGTCAGACGGGCGGAGGATCTAAGAAAACAATTAGGCCCGAAGGGCTAACACCGAAATCTTTCTAACCCTTCGGGCCTTATGTCTTAGAAGTTACGCGCACGACGCAAGCGGCGCCATCCGCGCGCGGCGGCTGGACGCAACTGCCGGAAAGAACTCAACTGCGGATGTAATTTGGAAAACAGAATCCAGGCGCGTAATTCTCAGCACCCTGCTTACCATCTGGGTTACGTTCATTAGTTCAAAGCGGATTCCCTTTAATTCAGCCTGCTCGCGCAACTCCAACATCATTCCCAAACCGCCGGCGTCGACTGTAGTTACCCGCGCCAAATCGAAAATGACTGAGCTGACCTCTGAGAGGGAATTGAAGGCATTGCGCAGAATCTCTGTTTCACCGTTCACAATTTGCCCTTGCAGGCACAGAATCGCGACATTCCCTAAGTTTTTTGCGTGTACTTTCAACATGACCTTCTCCCTATGTCAGTAAGTGCAAATAACCTCAGTTTGGTTTCATCTTTCTCTCGCTTTGTTATAGGTAAGACGGTTGAACCGGCATTCTGTTTCAATTTTATCGAAAAAAATTTCATTCACCTTGAGTTTCAGTGATTAGTCGGGGCCCCTTTATTAATCCTGCCCGCCTTAAGAAACTACGAGAAAACCATTAAAAAAGTTGCGAGGGTCGAGGGTTATGTGGTCAGTATCGAGAGCGTTAGGGGCACTAGCCCGACCGTGAGGGAGGGCTCAGTCAAACGAGAATCCATGATCCTGACCGAGCAGCACGTACTCGACTGCTTTTTCCACATCTCTTTCCTTCCACAGATAAATCGTACTTCCGTGGCGCGCCCATGGTTTGACTCCAGCTGGCAGCGCTCCGGATTTTCTCAAAGCCCTTGTCGAGTAAGACTTGAAGGCATCGAGAATTGGCTCCGGATAGCTGAGTGCAGCAACAACTGAGTGAGCATGGTTCGTTCTGGCATTGATCGCGCGCATTCTATATCTTCGATGTTTACAGACGTCTCGAACAGCTTGCTCGACTATCGAGCGCTGTCTTTCATTAAGCCTAAGGGCAGCATGCTGGAGCTGTTTACGCTCTGCGATCTCCAGCCCAGCCGTCGGCGGAATTCGCGATACGCCAGACAATAAGCGAGAATTTCGGCGATACGATCCGCGGTCGTCACCATGCAACCACGTACCGTAACACCTGAAGGTGATTAACTACGCGAGCGGAAACTCATTGTCATCGAAGTCTCTCATGCTGCTACAAGACCTGAGCCCTCCCTGACGGTCGGGCTAGTGCCCGTTGGGATACCCATTGAGCAAACGATCCGGGTCCTTGTCAATCCAATGAATATTGCAACGGGTGCGGGGACCCGGTCGCTACCGCTCCCGGTACTGACCTCATGCCTCGCTCAACAAACCTGCTGTACGCCCCCACCCTCTCCAGTTAGAATAAGCCGCATTACCAATCTGTCGGACTCTTTTCCCGGAGGGAGCATATGGAGATGCGAAAGAAGATTCTCTGGATTCTGATAATTGCCGGAGCGGGATTCGGCCTGGCAATTCACGTTGGTCCGAATCAAAGCGTTCATTCTCAACAGCGCCCCTCCCTCACTTCGGAACAGATCGCCCGGAGAGAATCGCTCGAGAAAGAACTTCAGTCGATTGCCATAGTTGAGCGCAAGCTCATGGTGCCAATGCGCGACGGCAAGCGCATGGCCGCGGACGTCTATCGACCTAAAGACACTTCAAAGAAGTATCCGGCTATTTTTGTCCGCACCCCGTACAACTTTAATTTCTGGGACGTTCGCAACGGCCTGCCGCGCGACCTGACAAACGAGCTTGACGCCGTCAAGCGCGGGTACGTCTTTGTCGAGATGAACGAGCGCGGCCACTTTTTCTCAGAAGGGAACTACGACATCCTGGGCCCGCCGCTCACCGACGGCGATGACGCGTTTACCTGGATGGCCAAACAGCCCTGGTCGAACGGCAAGGTCGGAACCATCGGATGTTCGTCGACGGCCGAGTGGCAGTTGGCTGTGGCGGCGCAAGGCAATCCGGCTTATGCCGCGATGATCCCGCAAGGGTTCGGCGCCGGCGTGGGACGCGTGGGGCCGTATTACGAACAGGGGAACTGGTATCGGGGTGGCGCGGTCCAGATGTTGTTCATCGCATGGATCTATGGTGAGCAGAACCAGGTGCGGCCGATGTTTCCGCCCAACACGTCGCAGGAGGATTTGATTCGCGCATCGAAGTCCTTCGATTTGTCGCAGCAGTTGCCGCGGGTGGATTGGTCGCAGGCGTTGCGGCACCTTCCTGTCAAAGACATCATCAAAGCCGTCGACGGCCCCCATGGAATCTTTGCCGACAAGATGCCTGTAGATACAGGCGGCGCAATGATAGAGCGGGCGCCGAATGACTCGGCCTGGTACCGAGGCGGGTTGTGGCATAACAACATGAACATCAACGTGCCGGGGTTCTGGTTCATGTCCTGGTACGACGTCTCGGTCGGGCCCAACCTGGCTGCGTACAATCACGTGCGTAAGACGGCCCGGCCTGAGATCGCCAACCAACAGTACGCGGTGATTGCCCCCACGCTTCACTGTGGCTACAAACGGGCGACAGAAAACACCGTAGTCGGAGAGCGCAGTATGGGCGACGCGCGGCTGAACTATGACGAGCTGACCTACGGATGGTTCGATTACTTTCTCAAGGGCGAGCAGAACGGCATTCTCGAAAAGATGCCGAAGGTGCGTTACTTCACCATGGGGATCAATAAGTGGCAGACATCGGACACGTGGCCACCGGCAGGAGCACAGCCGTTGAGCTTTTTCCTGTCGAGTGGCGGCAAGGCAAACACGCTCGACGGTGACGGGGTTCTGCTTGATAACGCACCGGCGGCGGATAACCCGGACAAGTTCGACTATGACCCGATGAATCCAGTGCCGTCGTTCGGCGGGAATGTTTGCTGCACCGGGAACGCAGTTCAGGGCGGCGCCTTTGATCAGCGCAAGATGGAGGCCCGGCCCGACATTCTGGTCTACACGACTGAGCCGCTGAAGCAGGGCACTGAAGTAAGCGGTCCGATAGAGGTAACACTGTATGTCTCGTCCGACGTCAAGGATACCGACTTTACGGTGAAGTTAATCGATGTGTATCCGGACGGACGCGCTTACAACCTTGACGAGACCATCCAGAGACTGAGGTACCGGAACGGATACGATAAGCCGCTTGTCTGGCTGGAGCCGGGGAAGGTGTATAAGGTAACGCTTCAGCCCATGACCACGAGCAACTATTTCGAAGCCGGCCATCGAATTCGGCTTGAAGTTTCGAGCAGCAACTTCCCGCGTTTTGATCGGAACCTGAACACCGGGGGAAAGAACTACGACGAATCAAAAGGCGTGGTCGCGCATAACGTGGTGCATCACTCGCGGCAGTATCCGTCTGAGATAAGACTCACGGTGGTGAGGAAGTGAGCAGTGGGCAGCGGGCAGTGGGCAGTGGTCAGATGAGGCTGCTGGCATGGCGTGAGGTCAGTACCGGGAGCGGTAGCGACAGGGTCAGTCCGCTAAGCGGACGCCAGCATAAAGCCTGGGGCGTAAGCCCTCAGAAACAGAGTCTCTTCCCAGAAAGTTGAGTCCTTAACCCGCTTGCTACCGAAAGCGGTTCTATACCAATCGGCTGTCGCCCGCTACGCGGGCTTTCGTTGAAAGCTAGTTCTTCGTCACCTTCAACCCCGTCACGAACGCATCCGTGTTATGTGCGAAGCGGACTCCGTACACACCGTCAGTTGATTTGAGTTTGCCGGCAGTTACCAGCGCGGACTTGTCATAGCTGGCGACGACTTTGTTGTTGATGGCGCACTCGACCTTGTCGCCCTTCACTGAAATCGCTATCTCCTGGGTGACCGGTTCGCCGACGGCGGCCGCTTTGTTTACCGCTGGATCCTCAGCGCCACGCGGGCCATTCATTTGGAACGGCGCCGGGCCGAAGCCGCGCACGATGAATTTGCCCGTGCCGTAAGCCGCGCAATACAGGTAAGTCTGCTTGTCCGTTCCCAGATCGTTCCCCGCAATCACAATCCCGTACGGGTGTGGGTGAGTGTTGAGGTTCATGAACTTCGGTTCGCGGAACGTCGCTTTGACGGTGTAGTTGCCGGACGCTTTGTTGGCCGGGTTCCAGTAAGTCACGGCCGGACCGGTGGTGACATGAAAGGCAGCGCCTTCTTTGGCGAACTTCGCGCTGTTAAGAGTCATGCCGGCGGTCTCTTCCTTGGCGTCGATTTTTCCCGTCCAGCCCTTCACCGACACGCCGCCACCGGTCACGCCGCGGGATGCCTCCATCGGAGTACCCTGGGAAAAGTTCACTGTTGGGACGAGTATGGCTGCAAGCAGTGCCAGCGCGAAGATGTAAGTGCGTCGCATGTTTAAGGATCCTCCTGAATGTTTGCAGCACGCGCAGCTGCGCGCGATTTCACGGGCGAGACGCCCAAGCCGCTGATTGAATTGCTCGCAGGATGATAACCCGCATCGGCAATCTTGCGCCATCCGCAAGCATGTTCCATCCGCCGATTCCGCGGACTACACGGGCCAGAAAAAATCAAAGCTAAGGTCGTTTTCCTTTTTGGCTCCTAATCCGCGGACCCAGCTCATGCTAATATTCCGAGTCCCATGAAGACCGATTCTCTGATGCCGTCGCTTGCGGGGGCCACCGAGTGGCTCAACCAGCCGATGCCTGATCCGAAGGTGACAGGCAGGATCGTTCTCGTTCATTTCTGGTCAATCAATTCCGAACTCTCTCAAGCCAATCTGCCGCACGTCGCCAAATTGCGAGACCGGCGGAAGCGCGAAGGATTGAGGCTCATCGCCGTACACCTGCCGGGCTCCGAAGCGGAGAGGAACACACGAACCGTGCGCGACGCAATTGCGAAACTCAATCTGACGGAGCCGTGCGCGCTCGATAACGAGCACAAGCTGCGCGACGCCTTTGTGAACAAAGAAAGTCTCGTGCCGGCGTATTATCTTTTTGACAGCCAGCTCAAGCTGCGGAGTTTTTCGGGCGGTGACGGCGGCCTGGCCGTCCTCGAGGACGAACTGGATCAGCTGCTCCTGGATCTGCGAGACAGCCATCCCTTTTGTCCGGAATGTGAGTGCTTCCTGACTACGGACGCGCTTTATTGTGCGGATTGCGGCTTGCCGTTGATTTTGCCGGGCTCTCAAGGCGCCCATCCTTATTATGAAAAGCATCATTCTGCTTCGCTCCCAACCGTCCGGCTGGTCAATCCGGATCCGCTGATCGGCCAAACCATCGACGGCAAATATGAGTTGACTGCCCGTGTGGGCGAAGGGAGCATGAGCGTCGTTTACCGTGCGCGCCGGACTCATATCGGAGATGAAGTCGCCGTTAAGGTCATGCTGCGAAAACTCGGTGGGGACGCGGACGCCCTCGCGCGCTTTCGCCGGGAGGCCTGCGCCGCCGCGATTTCACATCACCCAAATGTGATTGCAATTCATGATTTCGGCCAGACCGACCGGGACGACATCCCAGCCTTCATGGTGATGGAGTTGGTTAAAGGCACGCCTCTTGGGTATCTGTTGGCGAACGTAGGGCGCTTCCCCATCGAGCGTGCTGAGCGACTGATGCGCGTGATCTGTGCCGGAGTGGGAGCGGCGCATCGTCAGGGGATCGTGCATCGCGATCTCAAACCTGACAACATTCTGGCGGTGGCGCCGGATGATACTTCAGAGTTCGAGAGTGTGAGAGTCGTGGATTTTGGCTTTGCCAGGCTGGCGACTGATCCGCCGGCCGCAGACACAGGCACAGTGTTGGGGACGCCCTTCTACATGTCGCCCGAACAATGTTTGGGCCAGCCGGTGGATACGCGTTCAGATGTCTATAGCCTGGGCACGATGTTCTACGAAATGCTCTCGGGCACGCGGCCGTTCACCTCGGACAAGGTCTCGGGAATCATCAACAAGCATCTCTACGAGTCGCCGTCGCCACTGCCGCCATCGCTGGGAATCCCCAGACGGATATCAGCTGGAATCATGCAAGCTCTGTCTAAGGATCCGAGCGATCGCCCTCAGACGGCTACAGATCTGGCACGTCTACTCCAGCTGATCTAGACGGGGCCGCGCAACGCGGCTGGTGGTGAACGGCTTTGCGCCGAAAGGCAATTCTGAGTTTGCTTGAAGCCAACAGAGGGCTTGATACGGAACCGCTCGCGGTAGCGAGCGGGATAAAGACTCAAGCTGAAATCTGAATCTGTTCCGTATTTGATCCACGAGGATAGCACCACATCCGTTAAGGGTTGATTGAGTTCTTATCCCGCTCGCTACCGCGAGCGGTTCTGTAACCGCTTGGCCCACTTTTGGGGCAAAGCCGTGGTGAATGATGCCGGAAAGATATCACCGAGGCGTGAAGCAAACAGAACACAGAACACTGACGGGTCCCGCTACTGTTTGTCGTAGACTGCTTTGTTGCTGGCCTTCCGGCCGGTTGCGGTTGTCGTAACCGTGCGAGTTTTGCCGTCGACCGAAACGACGATGCGACCGGTTAAGGTGACCTTGCCGGCTTTCGTAGCGGTTAACGCCAACGTCCGGCTGTTTATCTTCCGGTACGAGCGCTTGTCTGAAGCCGGATCGCCGGTGACGGCGTAGTATTTACCGTCGAACTTGCCGGTCCACTCGTTGTGCGCGGGATTGCCCTGACCGTCAACACCATCGACGGTGACTTTCACGTCCTTGCCCGACGCCTCGTAGACTACGGTGTGGTTCTTCGGGGCTCCCGGTTGGAACTTCGACTTGGCCTCGTTCAACTTCCAGGTGCCCATCTGCGGGCTATCGGCTAAGCACACAGTTGCGCTCAAGAACAATGCCGCCAGCGCAAGCAGAATCAATATTCGTTTCATATCTCCTCCATATTTGAGTTGCCGGAATGTAAGACTGATTGGCGCCGGGATTCTAGTGCGACGGGCGGCATAAGGCAAGCCGAAGGCACAAAACTCGGTGACGTTTGCGTTCACGCCGATGTCGAAGTGCAGCGCGCTTCAACCGCTCACCAAAGCGCGGATCGGATCGCAAGCTTCACGTTGAGTGATTCTGCAAGGGTAATTCGACCGTGAAAGTGCTTCCCGTTCCGGGCGTGCTTTCAACCTGAATCTGGCCTGCATGCGCTTCGACGATCAAGCGCACGATTGAAAGGCCCAATCCGGCCCCGCCGAGCGCGCGCGAGCGAGCCTTGTCCACGCGATAAAAACGATCGAAGATTCTCGCCTGCTCGTCCCTGGGAACGCCGATGCCAGTGTCGCTAACGGTGATCCGCGCGTTTCCGTTTTGCGATGTTAACTCCAAACGAATCTCGCCGCCCTCAGGGGTGTACTTCACGGCATTATCGAGCAGGTTCAGAAGCATTCGCTTCAGCAGTTCTCCATCACCACGCAAGGTCAGTCGGGTTGAAGCGTCGTCGAATCTCAATTGTAGATTCTTGCCGGCCGCGAGCACCTGGGCCGCCCGCACACAATCGCCAACAATCGCGTTCAGAGAGACGGGTTCATTCATTACTCTCGCCGGCTCATCGATCGGTTGGTGAGCGAGGACGAACAAGTCCTCAACAATTCGGGAAAGCCGCTCGGCTTCGTCTTTAATCAGAGCCAATGATTCCGTGTATTCGCCCGGTTCGCGTGGTTGACCCAGAGCCACTTCCGTTTCACCGCGAAGTACAGCCAGTGGCGTGCGAAGTTCATGGGAAGCATCGGCAATGAACCGCTGTTGTTCTTTGAACGACGCCTCAAGACGAGTTACCAGATCGTTTATGGTTATTGCCAGCTCTCCCAATTCGTCGCGCCGGTTCGTGATATCGAGCCGGGAAGATAAACGCTCAGCAGTAATCCGTCGGGTCTGCCGGTTCATTAAAGCGATCGGCGAGAGACTCTTGCGCGCAAGAAAGTAACCGCCGGCTGACGTAAGCAACAAAATCAATGGAACTCCGAAATAAAAATCCCGGCGCAAACGGCGCAGTCCTTCCTCGATCACACTTACTGGTTCGGCTACCGCGGCGAACCCAAGTGTTTGATCTGACGAGAGAGGCACAACCGCGACCCGCAGGCCATTGACTATCACAAAGCTGACGCCGCCCCGGCGAGCTTCACTCATGGTCCCGGATGGAATCGAGAACAGGTTGGCTGAGAGATTGCGCGACCAGGCAACAGCGCGCCCGCTGCTGTCGGTAACTTCGACGTATCGCTCAGGAAAGACCATTTCGGCCATCACTACTTCGTTGGCCTTGTCGGTCGATTGGACTTCCTCTAATTCTTCGATGTAGATACTGGCAACGGTTCCGGCCGTCGAGCGCAGAGACTCATCTTGTCGCGCCCGGAAGGTGCCGGCGGCTGCATAGTAAACCAGGAATGCAAAGGCGATGAGGGACAGCGCGAGCACCGCGGCGTACCAGAGCGTCAGTCTTGTCCTAACTGAATCAAACATGAACAGTGATCACTTGGCGTCAGCCACTGAGAAGCAGCGAGACAGGCCGAAGAGGCAATGTCTTACCGATTCCTCGCACTTGTTTACCCTTTTCTTTCCGATTCGAAATCTATTTGCTGACGACCAGCACTACGAATGAGCCAGGCTTGATGCTGCGCTGGGGTCTTCCATTCGGAGTTGCCGCCGGCGTCTCAACATACTCAGCCGCGCTCAGGAATATTTTCTTTGTCTTCGGATCAAGAGCCATCGTCCGGGCGCCGGGTTGAGTCTTAACCGCTCCCGCATCTTCATAATCATCCGCCGATTTTTCATGAAAGATGTTCAGCACGCCTTCACTGCAGGAAAAGAAGACTAACTTTGCTTGAGGATCGAAACCGGCGTAATCCACGCCTCTGCCGATCGGGAAGCTGGTGATTACTTTTCCGGAAACCGAGTCCATCACAACCATCTTCGGCTCGTTGCGGCATCCGATAAATAATCGTTTTGTCTTCGGATCATACGCCAGACCAGTCGGCGTCTTAGCCACGCCGATCAGAAAACGATTTTTCACCTCAAGCGATTTCGGATCGAACACCAGCACGTCGTTTGTGTCTTCCATGTTGACGTAAATCAACCCGCCGGCGACGACTGCCGATTCGCCGTCTCCTGCAGCTTTGACTGTGCCCACAACCTGGCCGGTCTTCGCATCGATGGCAGTGATGTCATGCGAGCCATGGTTGTTAGTAAAGACGCGCTTGGTCGCTGGATCGTAGTAGATCCCGTCCGGGCCTTTGCCGACGTCGACCTTGTTAATGAGCTGCAGTGTCGTTGAATCAAACATGGAAACCTTGTGCTCGCGGCCATTGCTGGTGAATCCATGCTTGAACTCCGGAGCGATTGCGATTCCGTGAACTCCGGGAGTGTCCGGGATAGTGCCGATGAGTTTGCCGTTGTCCGGATCGATCACGTCTACCTGGGTGCCGTGTGAGATGTACAACCGGCGCGCAGCGCTATCGATATTCAGGTAATCAAATCCACCGTTGCCCGGAACGGGATACCGAGTTTCCACTTTGTATCCCGTGCCTCCTTGAAACGGCGTCATGGCAAGAAACAACACGAGTATCGTGCTCTTTATCGTAATCATTGGTCGTCCTTTCTGAGTATGAAAGTGGCACAGCGTCCCGCCCGTGAGCATCACGCGCGAACCACCTTATTCCGGTCGTCTTAATTTCTCTCCGTTGGGTCCTACCTGAATTTCAGATCGCCTTTTGCCGGTCTTGACATGGCCCTCATAAGCGACGAGGGTTCCTTTCTTGGTTAATGATTCCACGGTCTCGATCGTTCCCGATCCAGCGGCTTTCCGGAGGGCCTCCTGCACGGCGGACGGCAGTGAATTCAGAGAGACCTCTTCTTCCACTTCAACAATGTTTCCGTTTCTGTCCATCAGGATGTCTTTACCGTGCCCGTCGACGATCAACGAAACCTCGTAGAATCTTTGGCGATGCTCAACTTCGGTAGCAAAGCCCTTTATGGTCGCGCCCTGACTTTCTTGCGCGACAGTTTTCTCGACCGCAGGCGGCAATTGTTCTCTCTTGATTTTCTTTTCCTGCGCCACAGCGATTGAGTACATTAGCCCGATTGCGAGGACTGCAACAAAGAACCTAAAAAGACCCATAGTGTGTATTTCCTTTCATTCGCTTGTATCTTAGTGCTATCCCCACCGCGATGGTGTCGTATTCTCCAGATGACCTTGCTCATTCTTCGTGAGTTTTCGTGTGCCTTCGTGGATCTCTCCGTCGCTAGCACAAACTCGATCCACGAAATCACACGAAGCTCCACGAACGAACCGTGTTATGCCGGTTCTTTTCGCAATATGGCATAGATGGTCGGCGTCACGATCAGCGATAACAACAGCGCCACCGTCAGTCCACCAATGACTGCAATCGCCAGCGGCTGCAAGATCTCGGCGCCTGCTCCGAGCGCCAGCGCCAAAGGCAACATTCCCAGCATCGCTGCCAGGGAAGTCATTAGCACCGGACGAAAGCGTCGTCGTCCCGAACGCAGCAGCGCCTCTCGTAACGTGTCACCTGCAGCCAGGTGATCTTCGACCGCGTCAAGCATCAGGATACCGTTCTTGGCTACTATGCCGATGATCATAATCATGCCCACCAGCGAAACGACATTCAGGGTTTGTCCGGTAATGAACAGCGCGAGCAAAACTCCCGACAATGCCAAAACGGCGCCCGTGACAATCGCGATTGGGTGGGCGAAAGATCGAAATTCAATCAACAGAGTAATGAACACAAGCAGCACGGCAAGCCCCAGTGAAAGGATTAACTCGCGAAAGCTCGATTGTTGTTCCTGGTAGAGCCCGCCGTATTCGATAGTCATTCCCGGCGGGAGTCTGACTTCCCTGGCCAGCTGGTTCCTGATATCTCTGATTGCGGTGCCGAGATCCTTGCCTTCCAGGCGACCCGTGACCGCGACGGTTTGGCGCAAGTTTTCGCGTCCAATTTCCGTCTGCCCCTTCTCATAGTCGACATCGGCAACCTGATCGATGCGCAATAACGCGCCTGTCGGCGAACGTACCTGTAAGGCTCGCACTTTGTCGAGCGACGTGCGCAGGTCCGCGGGAAAGATCACGCGCACCCTGATCAGGCGATCCTGTTGCAGGATGAAAGAAGCTTCGTCACCCGTCATGGCGGTGGCGGCCGTTTTGGCGACATCATCCGCAGTTATCTCAAATTGCGCGGCGCGTTGAGGATCGACTTTGAATGTGATTGCCGGCCCGCTCACTATGACGCCGTTGTTCGTATCGACTACACCAGGAATCTTTTTGATCGCGGTTTCCACTTCATCAGCTTTCGTTTCCAGCGCGGCTGCATCTTCGCTGAACAGTTTGATTTCGATTGGCTCAGGATTTCCCTGTAAATCGCCGATTACGTCAGGGACGATGCCGACGAATTCAACTTCCAGAGCCGGCTCGGACTCGGCGATTTGTTCACGCAGATCGGAAATGACTTCGTCAGTCGAGCGCTTATGGCCGGGCTTTAACTTCACGGCGAAGTCGCCGGTGTTCGGCTCTGTCACGAACAGTCCCATCTCGAGGCCGGTGCGGCGCGAATAACTCTCGACTTCCGGAGTCTCGTGAAGCATCTCTTCTACGTGCTCCAGCATGCGGTTAGTTTCGGTAAGCGATGAGCCCGGAGGCGCAAGATAGTCGAGCACAAACGCACTCTCATCGAACTTAGGCAGAAACTCGGAACCGAGCGAGCGGTAGAGCACATACGAACCGATCAAAACGACACCGACGATGACGACGACAATCCAGCGACGATCGAGAGCATGAGACAGTACCCATTCATAGCGACTAACGACCGCATGCAGAATGGTGCCAGACTCCGCTTCCTGTTCCAGTTCCACCGAAGTCGGCTGGTGATCGAGCTCATCCTCCGTGTTTTCTTGAGCACCGCGCCGCCTGCCTTTGATAAATCGCTCAGCCAGGATCGGAGTAAAGCCCAACGCCAGGGCCAGCGAGGTCAGCAGAGCGACAGACATTGTCAGCGCCAACGAGCGAAAGAAGACGCCAGTCACTCCGGTTAGGATTGTGAGCGGCAAAAAAACCACGACCGGTGTAACTGTCGAGCCAATAATCGGCACGGTGATCTCTGAAACCGCGCTCTGGACGGCTTCACGCCGCGACTGGCCTCGACTAATGTGAGTGTGGATGTTCTCGACTACGACAATCGCATCATCGATCACCAGGCCGATGGCGGCAGCCATGCCACCAAGGGTCATCAGATCGAAGCTAAGGCGCGCCAGCCACATCGCCAGAAAGGTGACCAGCACCGTTACCGGAATGACCAGTATTGCAACGAACGTGGCGCCCCAGTTCCTTAGGAACATGTAAAGAATAACCAGCGAAAGCAGCAGGCCGATCAGGATCGAATCGCGCACGGAATTGATCGAATCACGCACCAGCAAGGACTGATCGTAATAAGTCGCGACGCGCACATCTGCCGGGATTTGGCCGCGCATTTTCGCCAAAGTATTTCGCACCGCATCCACCACTGCCACAGTATTGGCATCTGGTTGGCGGTTGACGTTGACGAGCGCCGCCGGATGTCCGTCGGCGGTGACCATCGTGTATTCGGGCTCGACACCGCCGGAAACGGTAGCGACGTCGGCAACCGTAACCGGAGCGTGGTTTACAGTCGCTACGACAATGCTGTTGAGTTCATCCGGTTTTTTTGCCTGCCCGCTGATCAGCGCCAACTCCAACTGATGGTTCTCTTCGATCAATCCCGGCGAGACAATGATGTTGGAAGCACGGATTGCATTGGTGACCTGCTGAGCTGAAACGTTATGCGCGGCCAGCCGATCGGGATCGATAGTGACGTGAAACTCGCGCGTCTTTCCACCCGCGACCCCCACAATCGCAACGCCGGGCAAGCGCGCCAGTTGCGGGCGAATAATGTAGGTTGCGATATCGCGGAGAGTCGCCTGGTCCCGTTTGTCGGAGGTAAGGCTGTAGCCGCTCACAGGGAAAACCGCGAAGGTCAACCGCTCGACGTTGCGAATCGTGGCGGTAGGCGGCAGCGTCGATGAAAGTTGCGAAAGACGCGCCTGCACCAACTGCAACACCTGGATAATGTCGACGCCCCAATCAAAGTAGAGGCTTATCTCTGACGAGCCGCGCGCGGTCTTGGACTTGATGCGGGCGATTCCGGGGATTCCGTTCATCGCTTCCTCGATTGGACGCGTAACGGAAACGAGTGTCTGCGAAGCCGGCGCTTCGCCGTTGTCAACGATGATCACAATGCGAGGAAAATCGGTCTGTGGGAATATGGCGACGGGAAGCTGCCAGGCCGCGTAAAGACCTGCCGCGCACAGCAGGGCGACGATAACTAAGATCGAGCGAGATTGATTTGAGACAACTCGAGCAAACCTCATAATCTTGTCAGAACCACCCGCGGTAGCGGGCGGTTGAACTGGCGATGGCAAGAACGTCGGATTCAACAGTTGATCGCCCGCTACCGCAGGCGGTTGAGCTGGCGATGGCAAGAACGTCGGATTCAACAGTTGACCGCCCGCTACCGCAGGCGGTTGAACTGGCGATGGCAAGAACGTCGGATTCAACAGTCAACCGCCCGCTACTGCAGGCGGTTCTGACCTCACTTCTCTTCATCTTTAGCAATCTCAACCTTTGACCCGTCGGGTAGAGCGAAGTTGCCTTCGATGACGACCACCTCTCCGCCCTTGAGTCCTTCAACGATTTCAATCCTATCGGCGGTGCGAATGCCGACAGTCACTTTTGTTTCATGCGCCACGTTCTGCGCATCGACGACCATGACCGTGCCCTCGCTGGCGTTGCTTGCTTCGAGATTTACGGCAGACGCGGGCACCACGATCGCGTCATCCTTCGAGTTGGCAAATACGGTCACCTGAACGGCTCCGTTGGCGCGCAAACGGCCTGCCTCGTTCGCAAGCGTTACCCAAACCTCTACGGTGCGATTCGTAGGATCGCTGGAGCGGCTTAACAGAGAGACCTGGCCCTTCATCTCTTCTGCTGAAGTATCAGTGGGCAGTATGGTCACGGCGTCGCCGGTTTTTAGTTGAGCTGCAACGGTGTCGGCGAATGGCGCCTTGACGATTACGGAGCTGGTGTCGGCGATGGTAACCAGCTTACCGCCAGCGGAGGCGAACTCTCCCTCGTACTGAAACTGATCGGTGACAATGCCGGTGATCGGGGATCGAATAGTCGCGTAACTGAGTTGGGCGTCGAGCGTCGCCAAATGTTGCTGAGCTTGCGCGGTTCTGGCCGCCGCCAGCGCGCGATCGTTGGGATTCAAGGATCTCGCTCGCAAAGTAACGGTTTGTTCCTCCAGGCGAAGCTCGTCTTCAGCGGTAGTTAACTCGAGTTGCGAAGCCTCGAGATCCTTTTTCGAGATCCCGCCTTTTTCATAGAGCACGCGGCGCCGTTCGAAGGTCGCGCGCGCGTTATTAACCTTCGCGCGGGCATCCATCAAGGCTTTCTGATCTTCAGCATTTGTTTTGGGGATCGTCCCGGTGATGAGACTGCGCTCGTTCGCGCGGGCCTCGTTTAGCGCCGCGACCGCTTCTGCTCGCTGAGCTCGCAGATCGCGCGACTCCAGCACGGCAATGACTTCACCGGCGCGCACGACTTTATTTTTGAGCAGAGCCATTTTCCTGATCTGGGCGCTGATCTTCGCGCTGACGTCCGCCTTTTCGCGTGGCCAAATTGTGCCGACGGCGGAGAGTCTGGCGGCGATGTTTCCTTTTTCCGCTTTGGCAACCTTGACACTGACAATCGGCGTTGGCTCTGATTCACTTTCGGCTGAGGATTTTTTCCAGCGCCAGACAACGAAAATGACTAGGGCCAGTCCAACCAGTCCGACGGCGACGGTCATTAGAATGAGGTTTCGCTGACGATGTTTCTGTAGTTCGTTCATTTAAATTGGAAACTTAGTGACGTTTCGTGTGATTTCGTGGATCGTGTCCTGATGATGAAGGCAGCGATCCACGAAGCCACACGAAACTGCACGAAGACTTGCAGCCTAAGGTTAATCTGTGAAATCTGCGTAATCTTCGGACTAGTCATTCACTGTCCGGTCGCCAGCTTCAGACGCGCCAGCGCCACCTGATAATCGAAGAACGCTTGATACAGAGCCGCGCGTTGCGCTACCAGAGTCGTCTGCGCGTCGGTGACTTCAATGATTTGTGCTTCACCGGCGCGATAGCGCGCAATCGATGCCGACAAATTATCCTGCGCTTTGTTCACCCCGTCCCGCGTCAGCCGAATGCGCGCGGCAGCGCTCTCAGCCTGCGCCTGCGCTGCGTAGAACTCCTGAGTAAACCCGCGCTGCGCCAAGGTCCGTTCGTTCTCGGCGACGTCAACGCGCAAACGTGCTTGTCTCTCCCGGCTGCGGGTCGCACCCCAATCAAAGATTGGTATTGTTAGGCTGACTGCCGCTGATACGCCGCTATGTTCTTTCAAGCGCGGGCCTTTTAACGAGTCAGTATCAAAGCCTCCGTTGATCGAATAAGAGAGGGCAGGCAAACGATCGGCGCGGGCGATCTTGATCTCTTGTTGCGCGGCGCGAAGCTGATGTTCCAATTGAAGGAATTCGGGCCGGCGAGCGATGTCATCGGCTTTAAACTGGCGGTACTCAGACTCGCTCGGCAGCGCCAACGCCAGGTCCGTGGTCCTGATTGGTCGAGTAAAATCGTATCCGATCAGGACGCGAATAGATCCGGCAGCAACTTGTTCCGTAACGCGCGCTCGTTCTAATTCATCGCGTCGCGAAAGTGTCTGCAATTGCGCGCGAGTAAGATCGACGGGAGCAACTTCTCCTCCGCTCAGCAAAAGCGAAGTGATACGTTCGAATTCTTCGGCCGCCGTCAGGTTTCCTTCGGCCGCCTGCCGCTGTGCGATCGCCAATGACAGACCGTAGTAAGCTTCGATGACCGCCTGGGCCAGGGCTCGCCGGGCAACTTCAGTCCCGGCATGCGCGGCGGCCAGCAGCGCTCGATTCTTCGCGAGGGTTGCACGCAACCTACCGGCAATATCAAAGTCTCCGGAAACGTTTACGAACGCTTGATATTGGCTGATCCCATCGCTGGCGATGAAGCTCGGCGCGCGTGGCTCTCCCGGCGGTAATCCGAATGCGGGCGTAGTGTAGATGTAGCTAAGCGGCGCGCTCACCTTTGGCAGGAATGCAGCCTGGGCCTGTCTAACGTCCTCCGACGCGATGCGCTCGTTCAATCTTGCGCTTTGGTAGATGGATGCCTGCGTCATTGCCAGGCTCAATGCCTGTTCCAAACTCAATGGATTAGCGTCAGGGCTGGATTGATTGTTTGAAGGGAGCTGAGCCGAAGGCGAGGCCGATAGTGTCTGGCCGTTCACGGCAACACAGAGCAGTACCAGAAGTACCGAGAAGGGAACTGCCTTCGGTTTCGCTCGCTGCGACATACTCGATCTGTGTGATCGAATCGGAGTATACGCGGGCTTACCTTAATGGAAGATTAACAAACGCTTGCAAATCAGTGTTGGGCTTCGAGGATGTAGCCTTCACCGCGACGCGTGTGTAGTAACTTGATTGCGTGGCTTCCGTCGATCTTTTTTCGCAACCGGTTCATGTAGACCTCAATTGTGTTCGAAAAGGGATCGAACGAGTCGTCCCAAACATGAGCTGCGATTTCCGCGCGAGAGACCAGTTGGCCTGCATGCCGGGCGAGATGTTCCAGCAAAGCATACTCCTTGGCAGTCAGCTGGACCTCGTGATTAGCTCGAGAAACACGATGACTTCCTGAGTCAACGATCAGATCCTCGATCTCAAAGATGTCAGGACGAAGCTGTGACTCGCGCCGGAGCAAGGCTCGAATTCGCGCCAGCAACTCGCGAAATGAAAAAGGTTTGGTCAGGTAGTCGTCAGCGCCGGCATCGAATCCCATGACCCGATCATCGACGGTCGCCCGGGCCGTCAGCATCAGGATGGGAGTTGCATCGCCCCGGGTCCGCAATTCCCGGCAAACTTCGATTCCGTCACGTTCGGGCAGTAACACATCCAGCACTATCAAGTCGTAATCGTTGATCGAAGTCTGGTAGAGAGCGGCATTTCCATCTTCGGCAATGTCGACGGCGTAGGCATTTTCTCGCAAACCTTTTGCGATGACGTTCGCCATTCGCGGTTCATCTTCTACCAGTAGAATTCGCATTTGGCCTTAAGGTTTGTCCCACGTTAACCGCTATCTGAATCTTTGCTCTGACTCGGTTGCGTCCTGCGCTGGTCTCCTAGATCCGATTGGAAACCATAGTAAAATCAAGAATATATAAACTCCGTATGCGATTTTGGCGGGCCACGAGTGACACCACATACACTCACCGTCTGCGAGCCACAATGTAACGCCGTTTGCGAAGTTGAGGCTCAACTCGCTAACGTCGATGAAGAGCAGGCCAGCGTGACCTCACTCGCCGGAGAAATCAGGCGACCAGCTCAGTTAACTTGCGACTTAGGGACTTAATCACTCTCGTTTGGCTCGCTCATCGTTTCAGGTTTTGTTTCGTCTTCGCATACTCATTTTTGGCTTCAATCAGGATCGGTAGATCCGGATCGGCATCTTTCCATAGAGCCAAGAATTCTTCATACAGCTTGCGCGCCTCAGCTGTGTCGCCTTTGACGGCGGCGGCCCGTGCCAGACCCAAACGCGCCAGCGGATAAAGCGTCGAGACGAGGAAATCGGTCTGCCCCTGGCTGCTTAGTACCTTCTGAAATTCGGCGGCGGCTTCTGCTCCCTTTCCCAAGCGCAGGTAGCACAGACCGCGCAGGTATTGCGGTTGAAAGTCGGCAGCGGCTTCGTAGCGTGTGACCGGCGCGAGCAACTCGAGAGCCTGCCGCGGTTGCCCGCGCTGGAGTTCGAGCGCCGCCCGTGTGACGGGCAGCCAGATGCCGTTAAGCCTCGTGTCGTTGGGATATTGCGCGGTGAACCGATTGGCGTGTCCTTGCGCCTGCGGCGCATCACCACACAGCGCAAAGACGCTCATGCTTCCGGAAAAGGTGGCGTCTTGCGAGTTCGCAAGTGCCTGAGCCGCTTTTTGTTTCGCGTTTTGACAGTCTCCAAAGGCCGCGCCGGACAATGCCCAATGACTCGCCGTCCAGGCTACCAGTCCTTTCATGCCGCGGGTTTCCTGCATTTCAATTGCGCGGTTTGAAAGCTCTCGTGACTTGCGCCACTGGCCAGCGAGCGCCGCTGATTGAGCTCGCAAAGCGAATGACCAATAGGGAAAGGAACTGGCTTGCGCCCAATCCAGTTGCCGCTGCATCTCCGCTGCGTCGCCGCGACGGTAAGCGTTCCAGTAGAGATACATGTGATATTCAGGCGCATCAAGGTTGTTGGCAAACGCCTGGCGGTAGATCTGCTCGGCCTCGTCAAAGCGATTGAGGTACATCAGCGCGCCGGCATAGTTTGAATACGTGGCGGCAACTTTAGGATTAAGGCGGACCGCCTCGCGTCCGTTGGCGGAGGCCTTTTCAAACTCGCCCACATCCAGATAAAGGTCTGCGAGCGCATGATACGTCCGCCAGAAACGCGGGTAAGTCTGTTTCCAAATTTCGCCTACCTGGATCGCTTTCTCCAGATCGTGCGTGACGGCCCGGTGATAGATAAGCGTGATATACAGCTTTTCGTTTTCGCTGGCACGCTCGCGTAACTCGTAGGCTTTGCTTGCCGATGCGATCGCTTCGTTCAGAAAGCCGCTGTTGAGTTGCTCTCGCGCCAGGGCCTGATAACCCAGCGCGAACGCCGGGTCGAGTTCGACCGCGCGCTGATAAAACGGAATCGCGTTCGGATAATTGCCGCTGTTGGCTTGCTCTAAGCCGAGTGAATAAGCCTTGAGCGCCTCCAGCGATGCGGTGGTCGCCTGTTCAATGGGAGCGTCGAATTTCTGAATCGAACTCAGGTTTTCGCCTAAATGCTCGCGGAGCCTGGCCGCCGCTTGTGAAAGGGCTGTCAGTACGCGCTCCTTGCCGTCCGCTTCGATTTGCTCGCGCGCGATTTCGTCGCCCGACTGCGCGTTGACCGCCTTGAGCATGATCACATAATGGCTGCCCAGCGGCGCTATCGAACCGGAGAGAAAGGCTTTCAATCCTTGCCGTTGACAAATCTCGCGCGCTACCGCTTCGCTCACGCGCTCGTCTGGCCCGCGTTGCATCAACTGCAAGGTCTGACGGACGCGCGCTTCGGGAAAAATGTCGAGAAACGGCGACTGCCCGAGGGTGACGGCCAGGCCTTGTTTGAGCGCGCCGTCGAAAACCGGGTCCCCCGTCTTATTCTCGATGTCAGCGAGCAGGATGGTGTCTTTGTCAGTTAAGACCGCGGGCTTGGGTCTCAAGGCGAAATAAAGCAGGGCGGCCGCAGCTACAAGAAAGGGAATCAGCGCGAGGGCAACGCCGCGTTTGTGCTGCTTGACTTGATTGACTAGATACTCGGCGCTTGAAGTTGTATGAATCTCTAAGCCTGCTGTCTGGTCGGTCATGGTTCCGGTGGCCGAGTCAGTGCGTTCAGTGGACGCCGTGCGCTCGAGTTCGGCGGCAAAGGCCAGGCGTCGCGTTAACCTCTTCAGATCAGCGGAAAAATCTTTGACCAGTTGGTAGCGTTGTTTGCGATCTTTTTTCAAGGCTTTGGCGACAATACGCTCAAGTTCCGGAGGGCACTCCGGTGCGACTTTCGATAGATCGGCCGGCTCAGTCCGCAAAATCGCAGCGATCAGATCGCCAAAAGTCTGATCCTGAAACGGTTTTTGGCCGGCGATCATTTCGTAGAGCAGCACGCCCAAACTCCAAATGTCGGTGCGCGCGTCGATCATCTGATCACGTATCTGTTCCGGCGACATATAGTGAGTAGTGCCTATGATTTTGCCGGCTTCAGTCTTGATCAGTTTTTCTTTGGTGTCGGCTTCGCTGTGGGTCGCCTCGGATACGTGCTCGGTGAGTTTGGCGATGCCGAAGTCCAGCAGCTTTACATAACCGTCGCGCCGCAGCATGACGTTGCCGGGCTTGATGTCGCGGTGAACGATGCCCGCTTCGTGCGCTGCCTGCAGTGCCCGGGCAATCTGCGTTGCGACCGCCAGCACTTCGTTCAGCGTGAGCGAATGATCTGCGAGTCGCTTGCCCAGGGTCGTGCCGTCAATGAACTCCGTCGCGATGTAGTGCATTCCGTGCGATTCGCCGACTTCGTAAATAGTGATGATGTTGGGATGATTGAGCGCCGAGGCAGACTTCGCTTCCAGAACAAAGCGGCGCATTCGGTCGGCATCTGAGGCGAACTCTGGCGGAAGAATCTTGAGAGCCACCTTGCGATCGAGTTTTGTGTCCTGGGCCAGATACACCTCGCCCATCCCGCCCTCTCCGAGTTTGGAGACGATGCGGTAATGCGACAGAGTGGTGTTGGCTTCGAGTTCTTTGTTCACCTCTTAGAAATTCAGTCCGGCAGGTTCATCCGTTTTAGCATTTCCTTGAATCGCGGGTCGCCGCGCAAATCGTCGAGTGCTGGTTCACTCGCTCTGAAACTGGCTGTAGCAGCTTTTTCTCCCGCAACCGGTCAAGCATTCTGGTTAGCTTCGGCTCTATCTTTGACTCAATCAAAAGCGGCGACGAGTCGCCGCACTCCAAAACTCACTGCGGCAATCCGACGCGGCGCACTAGTTCAGCGTAACGCCGGTCGGAGCGGAGATTGTCCATCCGCGGATCGTTGGTGAAGTAAAGAGCTAACAGGGCCGAGCGTTCGCTGTAAGCACGATCTAGCGCGGCGAAGGCCTCATCCTTATTCCCCAGGCCGGCATGAATAGCAGCGACATTGTAGGGGGCGATGTAGGCGGTCGCGGATAATTCGTTCAAATGATCAATGATCTTTTGCGCGTCGGCCCTTTTCCCCGATATCGCGTAGGCATGGCCAAGGTTGGCCCAGTTCTCGGCGTTGTCCTTCTCCAAATCGAGCGCGCGTTGAAACGCCTCGATCGCTTCAGGCATTCGTCCTTTTTGCTCGTAGGCTCGGCCTAGAAAATAGTAGCCAAACCAGTAACTCTTATCGAGTTCGATACCGTTCATGAGCGGCGGGATCGCCTGGTCGTATTGGCGCGCAAACACGAGAACTGACCCCACGAAGATATTGGCTTCGGCTGATACGGGGTCGAGCTGTAGTGCTCGTTTCGCTTCGGCCAGTGCCTCGTCATGTCGCCCCAAAGGCGACAGGAACCAGGAGTACCATTCGTGCGGACGCGGATCGCCAGGACTTAGTGCAATGGCTTGCTTGAACTCCCGTTCTGCAGTGACCCAGTCGTATTCGTACCATTGGGCAATAACTGCCAGTGCAAGGTGCGCATCACTTAGCGTGGGGTCAATGGCCAGCGCTTTTCGGGCGGCCTCTTTTGCTTTCGGACCCGCTTCGTGAGGACGTATGAACCAATCCTCCGAGTTAAAGTAGTTGAAAGCCAAACCGGCGTAAGCCAATCCATAGTTTGGATCGGCTGCGATAGCCTGGTTAAAGCAATCGACGCCTTTTTGGAATCCGTCCTTGGTAAGTTTGGAAGTGTAATAGTTGCCTTTGAGGTAAAGCTGATACGCTTCCGGATTCTCGGTTGAACCTCTCTTAAGCTTCTGCTGATCCTCCCCTGACAGTTGCGATCGCAGCCGCTGAGAGACTTCTCTGGCAATCTCACTCTTCACTGCCAGCAGGTCGGTCACCTTGCGATCGTATTGCTCACCCCAAAGCTGTTTGCCGTTCCGAACGTCGTCCAGCTCAACACTAATCGTAAGGTTGTCGCCTCGTTGCACAACGCGACCGATGAGCACGGCGTTGACACGAAGTTCGTCGCCAAACTTTTGCGCATCCATCGGCCTACCTCTGTAATGCGACGCCACACTGTGTGGAATCACCTTTAGGTTAGGTAGACGCGTCAAGCTGTTATTGATGCTTTCCGTGATTCCATCGGAAATGTAGTCTGCATCCGGATCATTGCTCCGATTCTCGAATGGCAATACCGCGATTGATTCGATCGCGACTTCGGTGTTGCGTGCATGTAGATAGAGACCAGTTCCGATTGCGCCGCCGATAAGCACCAAAAGCAGAAACACCGCTGCGAGTTTGTGCTGCTTGATTCCAGTGACGATGTACTCGGCGCTGGAGGCGGGAGTCTGAAGCGAAGACGACTGCGAACTGAATGACGGGCCGCTGCTTTCGTTGCGTGTAGGATCGGCTGCAGTAGGCCTCGTCGTTTCGCTCCTGGCCGGAGGCGGCACCGTGGTATCAATGCCTGCGCCTTCCAGTTCGCGCCGCAGCTCTTTCAACTCGATCGCAACTTCCTTAATGGATTGATACCGCTCATCCGGGTCCTTTGCGAGACACCGCCGCACGATCCGCTGTAACTCCGGTGGAGCAGATGGATTGAAATCCGCAATGGGCGGCGCCGGCTCGTACACAACCATGTGCAACGACTTAATGACTGAGTCGCCTTCGAAGGGCTTCTTGCCGGTGGCCGCTTCAAACAAAATGCAGCCGAATGAGAAGATGTCGGAACGCTGATCGATCTCTTTGGTCTTGCCCTGCGCCTGTTCGGGTGACATGTAGCCGACTGTGCCCATCACTGTGCCCGGCGTTGAGTGCTGCGGCATCACTGCGGTTGCGATTTCACTTGAATCACCGCCAGACATTTGCTGCTGCTCGATCAGCTTCGCGAGGCCAAAATCGAGAATCTTTGCGTGGCCATCGCGCGTGATCATGATGTTGTCCGGCTTAAGATCGCGATGGACGATTCCGGCAGCGTGAGCTTTCGCTAATCCTTCCGCGACGTGCTGCAGGTATCGCAACAGCTTTCTTAAATTAGTTTGCTCCTGATGAATCTTTTCGCGCAGGGTTACACCATCGATAAACTCCATCGCGATAAAGTTAGTGCCTTCGCTCTCTCCGATTTCATGGATGGTAGCGATGTTGGGGTGATTAAGAGCTGCTGCTGACTTTGCCTCGCGCACGAACCTTTCCATCCGATCGCGATTCGACGCGAGGTCTGCGGGAAGAATCTTCAGCGCCACTTTGCGATCGAGCTTGGTGTCTTGCGCCAGATACACCTCACCCATGCCGCCCGCGCCGATTTTGGAAATGATGCGGTAGTGGGCGAGATTGGTGGTGGCGGAGAAAGTCGGGTTATTCATCCTTACCTGAAATCACGGCGCTTCACTGATAAGCACCCATTTCTAATTCAAAACTCCGCTTGAGCAAATCACCAGTTTCCCATCTGTTGAAATATCAAACGAAACACACAACTAATTTCACCGCAGCGACACAGAGTACGCAGAGACAAACGTCTATTCCGTGTCCCACAGTTTGCTGACGATCCACCATCGATCCCCGACCTTTAATAAGTGGAAGTAATCAATCACCGCACCCTCGTGTGTTTCACGAACTTTTACTGACGCTACTCGGCCGGTGATCTCTAACGACAAAACTACGCAGTCGAAAGCCTCTCCGGTTGTAACAGGCGCGGGATTTGAGTTGACCCAGTCATACAATCCCTCGATGGGTGCCGCGATCATCTCATCGCCGAGGTAACCGCAGAGTATCGCTTGCTGATGAAATCCTTGTCTCAGTACTTCAACGTTGCCTGTTCTCATTCCTTCAATGTAGTAGTATATCGCTTCGCGAATGGCATTCTCGTCAGCTGAACTGTTCATTTACTCTCCCTTGATCTCGTGAAGGTAGTTTCATTCTCTCCAACAAAGTTTTGACTCTTGGATCCTTGCCCAGACTGTTTAAGGAATCCCCCTGGGCAGCGCCGGTAATTTCACTTTCAAGAAACACCAACTCGCCATTTCTTTCCTCGAATGCTGTCTCGAGCCACTGAATTGTCTTCTCCAGCTCGCCCAGACGGCTGTAAACGCGGGCAAGACAGATTGCCGGCACATAACTTCGCCGACGCATGTCGAGCAATTGTTCAAGGATCGTCTCAGCGGTTTCCTTCTTTCCTGCCAACGCATTAGCAGCACCTAAATCAGCCAACACGATAGGGTGACCTCCGAGCGAAACCGCTTTTGTTAGTTGCTCGATGGCTTTTTCATAGTCTCCACTTCCCAAACAAGTCGCACCTTTCAGCCAGTAGGCCCCGAAGAAACCAGGCTCCATTTCCGTCATCTTGCGTGCCTGATCAAACGCTTCGTTTGCCAGACCAGCAGAGAAATAGGTCCAACCCACATTCATATTAATAAGGAGTGAAAGCGGATCGACTTCGAGTGCGCGCCTGGCAAGTGCAATCGCTTCGTCAAAACGATTTACAAAGACGAGGAACATCGCGTAGTAAGAAAGTGCTTCGGCGTCTTTTGGATTCAATAGAATCGCTTGTTTGAATTCCTGTTCAGCTTTCTCCCATTCCCAATCATGAAAAAAGTTGACCATTCCAAGCGACAGATGCGCACCCGCCAGATTTCCATCAAGCTCGATTGCTTTGGTAGCGGCGCCTCTAAATTGCGGAACGGTCTCGTCGGCGGGAGACAATCCGAAAAACCAGAGACACCCTGATGCCGCCGCTATTCCAGCGTACGCCGGAGCATGACCGGGCTGTTTCTTGATAACTTTCTCGAAGAACTCGACTGCACGAGTCCACCCTTCGGCTGTGTATTTGTAGGAGTAGTAACGACCTTTCAAGAAAAGTTCATGGACCTCGACGTCATCCGTGTATCGCTTAACCACCGCTTCTTTCACATCGCCAAAGAGTGTCAACTTCAACGCATCAACAACCGCCAGCGAAATCTCGTCCTGAATGTCGAAGATGTCTTCGAGGACGCGATCGTATCGCTCTGACCACAGTTGGTAGCCGCTAACAGCATCAATGAGTTGGGCTGTGATTCTGAGTCGATTACCTGAGCGTCGCAACGTACCCTCAAGGATGCTGGTCACATTGAGTTTGGCTCCGACCGATCGCAGATCTTCGTTTCGACCCTTGAACGAAAACGAAGAACTTCGTCCGGCGACTCGCAGGTCCTTTATCTGTGCGAGTGCGTTGAGTATTTCCTCCGTGATCCCGTCGGCAAAGAACTCCTGCTCGGGATCGATGGAGAGGTTTTGAAACGGCAACACAGCGATACTCTTCAACATTGATCCGAGTGAAGTCGTTGGTGAGGTTTGTGGACTGAAACGCGAAGAGGACGATTTGTCGTCGGCGATTTCCAGTCCCGCTTTTCGCAAGCCATCTATGAGCTGCTCGCGTAACTCAGGGGCAAACCACTTCCTTAGCTCGTTGTGCACCTTCGTGCAGAAGTCAGGCCGCAGCTTGAGCAAATCGCGAACGGCCTTGCCGGCGGTTTCATGGTCTCCGAGCTGTCCAGCGGCGGCGGCAATACCCGCATGCATGCCCCAGTGGCCCGGCAAATTCGCTTTGAGGACTAAGTTCATTGCGCCGCGGTAATCGCCTTGTCGATACGCATGAAAGAAGTCGGCATACCAGAACCAACCAGGATGATTAGGATTGATTTGT
>Ga0207646_10001533_pt1 | contig 28292 bp, 29 predicted proteins | sample KBSK5502metaG_FD_184343 | JGI IMG/M metagenome (GOLD analysis project Ga0207646, IMG submission 184343) | Corn, switchgrass and miscanthus rhizosphere microbial communities from Kellogg Biological Station, Michigan, USA - KBS K5-50-2 metaG... | ecosystem: Host-associated > Plants > Roots >...
GAAGTGCCTCAGCACGACCCTCACCAAGACCAGCCAGTCGCACGGTGTCGCGATGTACCGAGGCTCCTTCGGCGCGTACGGCACATACACGCATAGCGGACGTATCGAGCTCGCCGGCCAGATCTACGCGTTCACGGTCCCGCTCGATGGGACGCCTGGCAAGATCGACGTCGCCGCGGATCAGTCGCCGCTCATCCGCAACGGCGTGCGCGTGCAAGTCATCGCGGCGACGCCCGTGACGCCAGCTCCGACGATCGCCCCCGCGGCGGCCGGTGTCGAGCTGCCGAAGATCGAGCCCGCGTTCCTCATCGGCGGTGGGGTCATCCTCATCACGATCGTGGGCGCGTATGTCGATCGGCGCCGCTCGCTCGCGCGTAGCCTCACGGCATAGGCGGATCTTCTCGGCGCGATCTTTGGTGGCGGCCACTCGCCGCGCTCATCGTCGCCAGCGCGATCGTCGCTGCGGGGTGGGCCTTCGCCGAGCAGGGTGACTGGACGCGCGGGCTGAACGCCGCGGCGAAGCTCGAGAACCCGACCGCGCCGTCGAGCGAAGCGGTTTCGCGAGGGCGCTTGATCTTCCGGGAACGTTGCGTCGCCTGTCACGGCGATCGCGGCCGCGGCGACGGCGCCGCGGGCGTCACGCTCGAACCCAAGCCGGCCGATCTCGTCCTCCACGTTCCGCAGCACACCGACGGCGAGCTCTACTACATGGTCAGTGTTGGATTCCCTGACAGCGCGATGCCAGCGTGGCGCTCATTGCTGAGCGAGCACCAGCGCTGGGAGCTTGTGCATTACCTGCGTGTCCTCGCCAGCGGGAATCCCTAAGGCTTACGCGCGGCATCCACGGCCTCGAGCGCGTTGCCGACCAGGCGCTGCGCGCCGCCGACGGCCCGGGGCACGTCGAAGCGCCGATCGAAGCTCCCGAGATTCTCCGCTGCTTCGAGAGCCTCCTCGAGCGCTGACTCGGCGAGGCGAAGCGCTGACGCGAGGCGTTCAAGCTCGCCGGGATCTGTTTCCTTCATTGCGCTCATCATGCACTTGCATGCCGCACACTCGCGAGCGCTCCTCGGCGCTCGAGCCGATCCGCCGGGTACCGCAGATCCGGCAATACTCCGCCGACCCGGTGCCCGACGAGGTCGTTGACCAGTTGCTGGAACTCGCGCGTTGGACAGGGAGCTCGAAGAACGGCCAGCCGTGGCGCTTCATCGTGGTCCGCGACAAGGACCGCCTCAAAAAGATCGCGGCGCTTCGCCCGAACATCAACTGGCTTGCTGGCGCGCCGCTTGGGATCGCGATCGTGCTCGAGGGCACAAATCCGATGACCGAGGCGTATGACGAGGGTCGCGTGACCGAACGGCTTCTGACGGGCGCGAACCTGCTCGGGTACGGTGGCGGTGTCGCTTGGTTCGGTGAAGCCACGCAGCAGGCCGACGCGAAGCGGGTGCTCGAAGTACCGGCTGACCGTACCGCCCGCCAGATCGTGATGATCGGCCGCCCGACCTCAACGAAAGACCCGCGACCGACAGGACCAAAACGCGGGCGCAGGCAGCTTTCGGAGCTCGTGAGCTACGACAGCTGGGGCGCGTCGCAACGGAAATGAGAAGGGGCGCCTTTCGGCGCCCCTTTCTGCTTATTCCAGGTAGTCCTTGAGCTTGCGGCTCCGGGACGGGTGCCGCAGCTTTCGCAGCGCCTTCGCCTCGATCTGACGGATCCGCTCGCGCGTGACGTTGAACTCGCGACCGACTTCCTCGAGCGTTCGTGTTCGCCCATCCTCGAGACCAAACCGGAGCTGGAGCACGCGGCGCTCGCGGCCGGTCAGTCCTTCGAGGACCGACTCGACCTGCTCTTTGAGGAGCTTGTGCGACGCGGCGTCGCTCGGCGCGAGGGCCTGATTGTCGGGGATGAAGTCCCCGAGGTGTGAGTCCTCTTCCTCGCCGATCGGCGTCTCGAGCGACACGGGTTCCTGCGAGACCTTCACGATCTCGCGGACCTTGTCGGCCGTGATGAGCATCCGCTCAGCGATCTCCTCCGCCGTCGGCTCTCGGCCGAGCTCCTGGAGGAGGCCACGCGAGACGCGGATGAGCTTGTTGATCGTCTCGACCATGTGGACCGGGATGCGGATGGTCCGCGCCTGGTCCGCGATGGCGCGGGTGATCGCCTGTCGGATCCACCACGTCGCGTAGGTCGAGAACTTGTAGCCCTTGCGGTAGTCGAACTTCTCGACGGCGCGGATGAGACCGATGTTCCCTTCCTGGATGAGGTCGAGGAAGCTCATGCCTCGGCCGATGTACTTCTTCGCGATCGACACGACGAGACGGAGGTTGGCCTCGGTCAGGTTGTGTCGCGCATCGTCGCCCTTCTGGATGAGCTCGTCGGCGAGACGGCGCAGCGCGCGCTGCTCATCCGAGTCGAGCTGTGCGAGCTTGTCGAGATGCTTGACGAGAATGTCGCGCAGCTCGGCGCCGAGCATGACGAGCTCGCCCAGACGCTCGGCGCCTTCGGCCGGGCCGTGGATTTTCGCGTATTGCGGCAGGATCCGGAACGCGAGACGCTCGGGATCGCGGCGCGCAGCGTCAATGAGAGCGACGGTCTCGTCGATGAGCACCTTCGCCTCGTAGCTGATCTCTTTGCTGTTCGCTTCGCCCTGCAGTGGGTCCCGAAGCTTGAGGAGCCGGTTCGCGACGCGGCGCAGCTCCTTCCCGCCTTCGTCGTCGCCGAGCGTGAAGCGGAGCGACTTGTTCGTAAATCGTGTGGCCTCGTCCACGAATTCCTTCGGACGACCGAGGGCCATGCGCTTCTTCACTTCGACGCCGAGCTCGTAAAGGTGGATCACGGACAGCGCCGGCGACACCAGCGCCTGCTCGCCGAGCTCGATGGACTTGGCGAGGTTGACCTCTTCCTCGGCCGTGAGGAGCGGGACCTTGCCGATCTCCTTGAGGTACATGCGGACCGGGTCGTCGACGCTGATGAGGTCGCTCGCCAGGACCGAAGCGATCGAATCCTCGCGCTGGAGCTCTTCGGTCTCCTCTTCCTCCTCTTTGACCTGCGCCCACGTGGGCGAGCGCTCGGCCTCGAGGATCTCGACGTTGTTGTCGTCCAGGGTCGTGAGAAGCTCCTCGACCTCCCCCGGCTCGGCATCCGGGATCGCCCGGACGATGTCTTCCTGCGTGACGTAGCCCTGCTGGCGTCCCCGCGCGATAAGCCGCTCGGCCGCCTCGCGGTGCTCCGGGTGGATCCCGCGCTGCTCAGGCGTCGCCGCTGCTGTAGTCGTTTCCTTGATCTTCGTTGTGCTCTTCATTCATCCCTCTCGTCGGCGTCCGCCGCGTGTAAGACCGTGTGTCGCTCCCGGCGGTGCATGAGCTCCGCGAGCTCGTTGGCCAGCTGAGCGACCTGTCCGTCCACCGCACCAGCGTCGCCGCCGTTCGCCCGCGCAAGCTGCCCTTGCGCGACCTTCATGCGACGCCGCAGGTTTCGTTCCCGAAGAGCCAGCGCAGCGATTTCGATCGCCTGGGCGACGTCGACTTCGCCTTCGAGCTCAGGCGCTGATACGCCAAGGGCCGCGGCTTTGGCGGCCAGATGAGCCGGCAGGTCAGAAGTCGGATGCTTCCCCGCTTTCAGCCACTCAAACATTGCTTGGTGGTCGGGGTCGTCGAGGTCGCCGGACGCGAGTTCGCTGCGTTCTGCCTCTTTTGGAAATCGAATCAATAGTGCCATTAGGTAACGCTCAGCGGGGGCCGTTTGTTTCGCCGGAGTCTCATTGGCCGCCGTCGGCGGGCGCTGCGCCGGCGGCGGCGCCGCCGCGGCCTCGCGGCGGAGCGCCTCTTGGTCGAGGCCCGTGAGCTTTGAGAGCGTCCCCAGGTACAGCTCGCGCGTCAAGGGGTCCGGCTCCCCGGCAACGAGCGGCAGGGCCTCGGCGAGGAACCGCCGCCTGCCGTCGGCGCCTTCAAGGTCGCTGCGCTTGGCGATCCGCTCGAGGACGAACTCCAGGACCGGCTTCGCTTGCCCGAGGAGGGCGCGAAGGCCCTCGGGATCGCGTCGCGCGAGAACGTCAGGATCTGTGTCGGTCGGGAGAACCGTGACGAAAACCGACAATCCCGTCCGCGCCGTCACCGACCCGCGCCCGGCCCGCCGCACCGCCCGCTGGACCTGCTGGGCGAGGTCGATCCCCCGCCGCTCCGCTGAGCTCTGACCGGCTGCGTCGCCATCGAAGGCCACGATCGCACGCTCGATCCGCATCGCGTCCAGCACGTGGTACTGGTCCTCGGTCAGGGCGGTTCCCATCGAGGCGACCGCGTTCTCGAACCCGGCCTGGTGCAGCGCGATGGTGTCGAAATAGCCCTCGACGATCACTGCTGCGTTTTGCTTGCGGATGGCGGAGCGGGCGGCGTCGAGCGCGTAGAGGGTCGCGCTCTTGTTGAACAGGACCGTCCCCTGGGAGTTGACGTACTTGCCGCGCTGGTCGGCGCGCAGCGCCCGGCCGCCGAAGGCGATGATCCGGCCGCGGCCGTCCTTTATCGGGACGATCAGGCGATGCCGGAACCAGTCGAAGAGGCCCCGGTCGCTCCGGCCGACAAGGCCCGCCGCGACCACCTCATCGTCCGAATAGCCCTTCTTGCGGAGATAGCCGACCAGACCATCCCAGCTGTCCGGGGCGTAGCCGAGGCCGAACCTGTCTATTGATTCGGGCAGGATCCCGCGCTCGGCGAGGTAGCGGGCGACCTCCTTGCCCCGCCCTGTGCCCCGAAGCGCCTGCCGGAAGTAGAAGTGGGCGGTGTCGTTCGCCGCGAGGAGGCGCTTCTCGTGCTCCTGCTCGGCGGGATCGCGGCGGCTCGTGAGCTCGACCCCGGCGCGCTCGGCGAGGACCTTGAGCGCTTCTGCCTTCGTCAGGCCGTCGATCTCCTCGAGGATCGTGAAGATGTCCCCCGAACGGCCGCACCCGAAGCACTTGTAGCTACGAGTGTCCGGATTGACGTGGAACGAAGGCGTCTTCTCGCTGTGGAAGGGGCAGAGTCCGGTGAATCCGCGGCCGGACTTCTTCAGGTGAACCCCGTGCTCTTCGATGACCTGGACGATGTCGATGCGCTCTTTGACTGTGTCGAAGTCCCCAGGCATCAAGTGAAAGTATCGCGCCCGGCTTGAGGCGCCAGTTAGACCCGGACTTTCAGCAGGTCCTCGAGCGTCGACGCGTCGACGGGTTTGGTGACATGCTGATCGAAGCCGGCCTCGCGGGCCTGGCGACGATGCCTGCCTTCGCCGTAGCCGGTGAGCGCGACGAGCAGCGCTTGGCCGAGGCCGAGCTCGCTGCGGATCCGCTTGGCGACCCCGTAGCCGTCCATCTCCGGCATGCTGATGTCGAGCAGGACGATGTCCGGCCGGTGCAGCCGAGCGTTGTCGAGCGCCTGCGGGCCGTCGTGCGCGGTCGCGACGTCGTGGCCGTAGTCACGGAGCAGTTCCCCCAGTGCTTCGGCGGCATCGACGTCGTCGACGACGAGGATGCGACGCCCGTTCGCCGTCACCGGCTTCCGGCATTGCGAGAGGCATGCCAAACGCGAATCGCCGGGATCTTGTCGCGTTACAAGTGGCTCCATCCCGAGGGAATGAAGATCGATGCGTACGTGTCCAGCGCATACCGGTCGGTCATGCCCGCGACGTAGTCGGCGACGGCGCGTTTGACGCCGTCGCGCTGGGCTATCCGCTGGTGCTCGGGCGGCAGCAGCTCGTGGTGGGTTTCGAAGTGCTTGAGCAACTCCCAGAGGACGCCCTGCGCCTTGCGGTCCTCGGTCTTCGCCGGGCCGGCGAGGTACACGTTCTCGAACATGAACTTCCGGAGCGCGTTGGTCGCGTCGAGGACCTCGTCGCTCATCGTCACCTCGGGCTTGCCGTACGACGTGACGATGACGTCATAGATCATCGTATCGAGACGCTCGGCGCGGTCGCGGCCAAGTGAAGCGCGAATCTCCTGTGGGATGTCCTCCTCGCGCACGATCTCCGCACGCATGGCGTCGTCGATGTCGTGATGGAGGTACGCGATCTTGTCGGCGTAGCGGACGACCCATCCTTCGGGCGTCTCGGGTATCCCCCACGCCGCCGTCTCGACGCCGCCTTCGGTCGGCGCGCTGTGCTTTTGGATCCCGTCGCGGACCTCCTTGGTGAGGTTCAGGCCCGCCCCGTTCTTCTCGATCTTCTCGACGATACGCACGCTCTGCTCGTTGTGGCGAAAGCCGTCGGGCAGGAACTTCCCGAGCAGCTCCTCACCGATGTGGCCGAAGGGCGTGTGCCCAACGTCGTGGCCCATCGCCATCGCCTCGACCAGGTCTTCGTTGAGTCGCAGGCCGCGCGCCATAGAGCGGCCGATCTGCGTGACCTCGAGCGTGTGCGTGAGGCGCGTCCGGTAGTGGTCGCCGACCGGCGCGAGGAAGACCTGCGTCTTGTGCTTCAGCCTGCGGAAAGCCTTGCTGTGGACGATCCGGTCGCGGTCGAGCGCGAACGCCGCGCGAGTTGGCGATGGCTCTTCGGGTCGATCGCGGCGGGCATTCGCCGAGCGCGTCGCGTGCTCGGCGAGGTTGGCGTTTTCAAGCTCTTCGGTGTGCTCCCGGACGCGCAGCGCGGCGACGGACCGCGCTCGGGACAGCTTTGCCTCACCGCGCGTCTGGGTGGCCATCTCGCGCGTAAGGCTAATGGACGCGCTTTACACCGCGGCATCTCGGGTGTATCCCTCACGCGGAACCTGGGGAGGTGTGAGGTGGCGAAGTCCTTGTTCGAGCGTTTGGGCGGAACGGGCGCGATCACGGCGGTCGTCGAAGACTTCCGCGACCGGTGCGGCGCAGACTCGCGGATCAATGCGAAATTCGCGCGGACCGACATGGCTCGGCTCACTTCGATGCTCATCAATCAGGTCTCCGAGGCGTCCGGTGGACCGGCGAAGTACACCGGCCGCGATATGAAGACCGCGCACGCCGACATGGGGGTCACGACCGGCGAATTCAACGCGCTGGTCGAGGACCTGGTGGCGACGCTGAACAAGTTCGCGGTCGGCAAGGCCGAGCAGGACGAGCTTCTCGGAATCCTTGGGCCACTAAAGTCCGACATCGTCGAGGTCGACTCGAGCGCGACGGGCACCCCGCTGCCGGACAGCTACGAGGCGGCTCCGCCCCTCACGACCGCGAAAAGCTGAAAGCTAAGGGCGCGTAACTAACGGTCCCGCGCCGCGCCGCTTGCCAGCGCGGCCTGCGCGGCGGCGAGGCGCGCGACCGGCACACGGTAGGTCGACGGCGACACGTACGTCAGTCCAAGCTCATGGCAGAGCGCGACCGACGAGGGCTCGCCGGCGTGCTCCCCGCAGATCCCGATCTTCAAATCCGGCTTGGTCTTGCGCCCGCGCTCGACGGCCATGCGCATCATCGCCCCGACGCCGTCGCGATCGAGCACCTGGAACGGGTCGGCCGGGATGATCTTTTCCTCGACGTAACGCGTGAGGAAGCTCTTCTGCGCGTCGTCGCGCGAAATGCCGAGGACGGTCTGAGTCAGGTCGTTCGTCCCGAACGAAAAGAACTCCGTCTTCGTCGCGATCTGGTCGGCGATGATGCACGCGCGCGGGATCTCGATCATCGTGCCGAACTTGTACTCGACGCGCTTGCCGCGCTCCTTGAAGACCCTCTCCGCGACCTCGGTGACATGCGCCGCGAGACGGTCGAGCTCACCCATCGTGGCGACGAGCGGCATCATGATCTCAGGCTTCGCCTTGATGCCCTTCTCTGCTGAATCGATCGCGGCGCCGAGGATCGCGCGGATCTGCATCTCGAGGATCTCTGGATAGACGAGCAGCAGCCGGCAGCCGCGCAGGCCGAGCATCGGGTTGTCTTCGTGCAGCTGCTCGAGGCGCCGGTAGATGCGTTCTTTGTCGGCGAGGTCGGCGCCGTTCTGGCCGGTGGCACGCGCGACGGCGATATCGACATCGACGTCGGCGTACTCGCGGAGGAACTCGTGAAGCGGAGGGTCGATCAGTCGAATGACCACGGGTAAGCCATCCATTGCCTCGTACATCTCACGGAAGTCGCCCTGCTGGAACGGGAGGAGCTTCGCAAGCGCGCGCTTCCGCCCGGCAGTGTCGTTCGCCAGGATCATGTCCTGCACGATCGGGAGACGCTCGGCTTCGCGGAACATGTGCTCGGTCCGCGCGAGACCGACGCCCTCGGCGCCGAGCTCGCGCGCGAGGCGACACTCACCCGGCGTGTCCGCGTTCACCCACACGCCAAGCTTGCGCCGTTTGTCGGCCCACGAGAGAAGCTCGATGAGCTCCTTCTCCTCGCGGAAGTTCGCGGCGATCGTGGGAAGCTCGCCGGCGAAGACCTCGCCGGTCGTCCCGTCGATGGAGATCGCATCTCCCTCATGGATCACCTTGCCGTCGACGCGCATCTCGCGCTTCTGCAGGTCGATGTCGAGCGCGGCGACACCGGCGACGCACGGCAGGCCCAGACCTCGGGCCACGACCGCGGCATGTGAGGTCGACCCGCCGCGCGCGGTGAGGATCCCGGTGGCCGCGACCATGCCGTGGAAGTCGTCGGGACTCGTCTCGGGCCGCACCAGAACGACGAGCTGCTTCTGCCCCTTGAGCACCACCGCGCGGTCTGCGTCGAACACGGCGCGTCCGGTCGCGGCACCGGGTGATGCGTTGAGGCCTTTCGCGAGGTAGCGCCCCGCGGTCCGTGCCTTGTCGACTTCTTTCTGGTCGAAGCGCGGGAGAAGGAGCTGCTCGACCTGGGCCGGCTCGACGCGCTGGATGGCCTCGTCCTTGGTGATGAGACCTTCCTTCACCATGTCCGTCGCGATCTTGATCGCGGCCGCGGCGGTCCGCTTGGCGGAGCGCGTCTGCAGCATGTACAGCTTGCCGCGCTCGATCGTGAACTCGAGGTCCTGCGCGTCGCGGTAATGCTTTTCGAGGCGCTTCGCGATCTTCTCGAACTCGGCGTACGCCGCAGGCAGGTCCTTCTTCATCTGCGCGATCTTCGACGGCGTACGGATGCCGGCGACGACGTCTTCACCTTGCGCGTTCGTCAGATATTCGCCGTAGAGCTCTTTCGTGCCGGTGTTCGGATCCCGTGTGAACGCCACGCCGGTACCCGAGTCGTCGCCCATGTTCCCGAACACCATCGTGACGATGCTGCACGCGGTCCCGAGATCATCCGAGATCTTGAACTGCTTGCGATAGTCCTTGGCGCGCTGACCAAACCACGAGCCGAACACCGCCTCGATGGCCAGACGCAGCTGATCCTGCGGGTCCGTGGGGAACGGCTTTCCGGTCTCTTTCCGGACGATCACCTTGTACTCGTTCACGAGGTCCTCGAGCTGTTTTGGCGAGAGCTCGGGATCGCTCTGAACACGAGCCGCCTTCTTCTTCGCGTCGAGCGCGTGCTCGAACTTCGCGGGATCGATGCCGAGCACGATCCGGCCGAACATCGAGATGAACCTGCGATACGCGTCGTGAGCGAAGCGCTCGTTCTTGGTGAGCTTGGCAAGACCCATGCGGCTCTCGTCGTTGAGACCGAGGTTGAGGACCGTGTCCATCATCCCGGGCATGCTCATCGCCGCCCCGGATCGGACCGACACGAGGAGAGGGTCCCTGGGGTCACCGAGCTTCTTCTTCGTGGAGCGCTCGATCGTCGCGAGAGCCTTCTCGACCTGGTCCCAGAGTCCGGACGGGAGCTTCTTGCCCGCCGCGAAGTACGCATTGCAGGCCGCGGTGGTGATCGTGAAGCCCGCGGGAACCGGGAGACCGGCGTTCGTCATTTCGGCGAGGCCCGCGCCCTTGCCACCCAGAAGGTCACGCATCTTCGCGTTCCCTTCGGCCTTCCTGTTCGCGAACAGATAGACCCATTTCTGCGCTTTGGGAGCAGCGCGGCGGGATGTAGCTGGACGCGTGCGGCTACGAACGGCCATGGCGGACCTCCCCTTCGGAGAGATCGATTCTCGCAGAAACGCGCGGACTGGCGAACCGGCGGAGAACGTCGCGGCCCGTGGCCCAGAGCCCGGCGCGGAACGCCAGGACGATCACGACGAAGACCGCACCGGTGACGACGCCGGACAATTCCGGCGCGCTCGTGAGTGCGTCGCGGAGCTCGAGCACGATGACCGCGCCGAGCAGGCTTCCCCACAGTGTCCCGATGCCGCCGAGGATCGTGATGAGCACCGCCTGCCCCGACGTGGTCCAGTGCAGCAGATCGAGCGAGGCGAAGCCGTTGGCGAGCGCAAAAAGACCTCCGGCCAGACCGGCAAGCCCGCCCGAGAGCACGAACGCGAGAAGCTTGTAGCGCCAGGTGGCGTACCCGAGAGCTTGGGCGCGCGGTTCGTTGTCGCGGATCGCCACGAGCACGTGTCCGAATGGCGAATGGACAATGCGGGACGCGAGCGCGTAACCAAACACGATGAGTGGCAGGGCCGCGTAGTAAAAGTCGGCCGAGCGGCCGAGCGCGAGGCCGGGGAACGTACGCGGAACACCGTGCAGTCCGTTCTCGCCGCCGGTGAGGTCGCGCCACTCGTTCGCGACGTAGAAGACCAGCTGCGCGAAGGCGAGCGTGACCATCGCGAAATAGATCCCGCGCCGGCGGATCGCGAGATACCCGAACGGCACCGACAGCACCGCGGCGGCACCAGCGCCGACGAGCGCAGCGATCACGAACGGGACGCCGATCGACTTCGCGACGATTGCCGCCGCATACGCGCCAAGACCCCAGAACGCCGCGTGGCCGAACGAGAGGAGACCGACGTACCCGAGAAGGAGGTCGACTGACATCGCGAAGAGGCCCCAGAGCAGGATGTCGAGCGCGAGGACCGGGTACATCACGCGCGGGAGCGCGAGCGCGACCACGATCGCCGCCGTATACGGCAGGAGGTTGAGCACGCGCGTCACGACCGAGCCTCGAGCGAGCCGAAGAGGCCCGCCGGCCGCACGAGCAGCACGATCGCCATCAACGCGAACGCGACCACGTTCTCGAGCGCGGGGTTGAAGACGGCGGCGAGACTAGCTAGCACTCCGACCAGGAAGCCTGCGACGACCGCGCCGGCGATCGAGCCCATGCCGCCGATTACGACTACGGCGAACGCGAAGATAATGAGCTCGCTTCCCATCAGCGGAGAGACGTTCCGCATCGGCGCGGCGAGGACCCCGCCGAGCGCGGCGAGCGCGACCCCGAAACCGAACACCGGGGTGACCCAGCGGTCGACGTTGATCCCGAGCGCCCGCGTCAGCTCGGGACGCTCGGTCGCGGCGCGCACGATCATCCCAAGGCGCGTCCGCTCGATGACGTACCACACAGCGACGCACACGACGATCGAGAAGGCGATCACGAAGAGGCGGTATGCGGGATACGCGACCAACCCCGCCGACACCGATCCCGCGAGCTCGGCCGGCGCCGGGTACGGTTGCCCCTGCAACCCGTACCGCAGGCGAACGCCGTCCTGGATCATCAGCGTCAGCCCGAACGTGAGCAGGAAGTTGTAGAGCGGGTCGAGTCCGTAGAGCCGCCGGATGAGCAGACGTTCCAGGACCATCCCGGCGATCCCAATCCCGATTGGCGCGAGAACGAGCGCGGGCCAGAAGCCGACACCGAAGTCCTGGAGGAGCAGATACGCGGCGAACGCGCCGAGCATGTAAAGCGCGCCGTGCGCGAAGTTCACGACACGCAGGACACCGAAGATAACGGCGAGGCCGAGCGACAGCAACGCGTAGAAGCTGCCGTTCACCAGGCCATTGAAGAGCTGTAGCGCGATGTACTCCATGCGATGAGGGAGGACGGGACGTCGTCCCGCCCTCCGTTCAGCTCCCCGTTACTTGGACATGCTGCAGCCCGCCTCCGAGAGCGGCCGCGAGGCCTTCTCGGCGGCGATCGTGCTGACCACCTTCGAGTAGTCGAAGGTCTCCTTGGCCTCCGACTTCGGTTTCACCTGCGCGATGAGCGCGTCGTGCTGGACCCAGTGGTCTTCCGGACGAACGAAGCCGTTTCGAATGAAGAAATCGCTGAACTTGTAGCCCTCGAGCTGCTTCACCACGGCGTCGGCGTCATCCGACCCGGCGCGTCTGATGGCTTCCATGTATTGCCACGCGGCCGAGTAGTTACCGGCGTGGGCGAAGGTCGGACGGATCCCGGTCCGCTTCAGGAACTTGTCCGCGAACGTCTTCGACTGCTCGTCCATGTTCCAGAGCCACGGTGTTGTGTAGACGGTGCCGGCGAGCGCGTCTTGACCGAGTGCAGTGATGTCGGTATCGAATAGCAGGCCGACCGCGAGCTTGATGTTCTGGTCCTTGAGTTTGAACTCGTTGTACTGCTTCACGACGTTGACGAGGTCGCCGCCGGCCTGCATCGCTCCGAGGACCTGTGGCTTCAGCTGGCCGGCCTTGAGGAGCAGCGATGAGAAGTCGCCGGTCGTGTTCGGGAAGGGCGACCCGTCGGACTGGATGACGTTGCCACCCGCGGCGATGACCGCCTGCCGGAAGGACTTCTCCATGTCCTGACCGAATGCGTAGTTCGGATAGATGATGTACCAGCTCTTCCCGCCCTGTTGCGTCACGGTGATGCCGGTGCCCTGGGCGAGCATGTAGGTGTCGTACGCGTAGTGGAACGTGTACTTGTTGCAGCTCTTGCCAGTGAGGTCCGTCGTCGCCGCGGTCACGTTGATGTACAGCTTCTTCTGGGCCTTGGCGACGTCGGCGATCGCGAGCGCCGCGGACGACGTCGGCACGTCAAGGATGAGATCGGCGTAGCTGCGCTCGTAGAACTCCTGCGCCTTCTGCTGCGCGACGTCGGCCTTGTTCTGGTGGTCCGCGGTGAGGACCTCCACGCTGCCGCCAAGCGCGTTATCACCGTACTTCGCCTTGAAGTCCTCGACCGCCATCTTCACTGCCTCGACGGCGTTCTTCCCGGAAAGATCCGCGTACACGCCCGACTGATCGTTGATGACCGCGATCACGAGCTTTCCGTCGGTCAGCGTGACGGTGCCGCCGCTCGGGCCCGCGCCCGTGCCTCCGCCGCACGCCGCCGAGAGGAGCAGCGCGACCAATGAACCCGCAATGGCTCGCTTCACTCGATTCCTCCCTGGTGTTGTCGTGCTAGACGCCGAGGTGACGTAACAGCTCCGACTCGCGGGCGATCACCTCCTGGTTGGCGAGGGCCTCGACGATTTGGCCCTGGGCCAGCAGGTAGTGGCGATCGGCGACGGTCGTCGCGAAGCGCAGATTCTGCTCCACGAGGAGCGCGGTCGTCCCCTCGCGCTTGGCCTCCTGCAGCATTGCGGCGACCCGCTGCACCAGCACGGGAGCCAGCCCCTCCGTTGGCTCGTCCAGAAGCAGCACGCTCGCGCCGGTCCGGAGCGCGCGAGCGATCGCGAGCATCTGCTGCTCGCCACCGGAGAGCTTCGTTCCGGCGTGGGCACGCCGCTCGCGCAAGACGGAAAACGTCTCGTAGATCCGAGCAAGAGGCCATCGCGTCTCCGCGACGACCGGCGGGAGCGTGAGGTTCTCCTCGACCGCGAGCGTCGCGTAGATCCCGCGGTCATCCGGGACATAGCCGAGGCCCGCTCGCGCGCGCGTGTAGGGCGGCCAGCCGGAGATCTCGCGACCTTTCAGGCGGATCGACCCGGTGGATTGCGAATGGAGGCCCATGACGCACCGGAGCAGGGTGGTCTTGCCGGCGCCGTTGCGCCCGACGAGCGTGACGAGCTCGCCTTCGCCGACATGTAAAGACACGTCGCGCAGCGCCTCCGCCTCGCCGTAACGCGCCGAGAGACCTTCGATTTCGAGCGCCGCGCTAGGCATGGGCCTGCCCGAGGTATGCGGTCACGACCGCGGGATCCTCGCGGACGGCGGCGTAGGTCCCCTCCGCGATCACGCGGCCCTGCTGCAGGACGACGACGTGGTCGGCGAGCTCGGCGACGACGCCCATGTTGTGCTCGACGAGCACGACGGTCCGGCCCGTATGCGCCTTTCGAATGAGCTCGATCGTGCGCCGAATATCCTCGACGCCCATGCCCGCCGTCGGCTCGTCGAGCAGGAGCAACCGCGGGTCGAGTGCGATCGCGAGGGCGAGCTCGAGCGCGCGCTTCTGCCCGTACGGGAGCTTGCCGGCGGGCCGGTTCGCGAGGTCGGCGAGACCGACCTCCGCGAGGAGCTCGCGCGATCGTGGGCGGTAGCGCTCGAGCGCGCCTTCTGAGGCCCAGAACCTGTATCCGAGCGTCGAGGCCGCTTGAAGGGCGAGCTCGGCGTGCTCGAGGGCGGTGAGCTGATCAAAGAGACTCGTGATCTGGAACGAGCGCGCGACGCCGCGGCGCGCCACTCCTTCGGGCGGCAGCCCCGTGGTGTCGTCGCCGAGGACGACCACGCGACCAGCGGTCGGCCGCAGGAAACCGGTGAGGAGGTTGAAGACGCTCGTTTTTCCCGCACCGTTGGGACCGACGAGCGCGTGCACTTTTCCAGCTTCGAGTCGCAGGTCCACGCCGTTGACGGCGCGGAAGCCGGCGAAGTCCTTGACGAGCCCGTGGGTCTCTACGGCGTAGGTCATGGCGGCGACGCTCATATCCGCGTCTTGCGCCCGGCCCAGTAGGGTTCGCGCATGACGCGCTTGAGCGTCTTTCCCGCGGCGCTGCGCGGGAAGTCGTCGACCACCACGACCTCCCGCACTTGCTGGTAGCGCGCCTCGACCCGTGCATTGATCCAGTCTCGAAGGTCGCCAGGCGAGACGGAACCGGGCTCGCGAAGTACGACCGCCGCGAGAGGCGACTCGCCCCACTTCTCGCTCGGGACGCCGAACACGGCGGCCTCGCGCACCGCCGGGTGCCGCACGACGATCTCCTCGATGTCGCGCGGATAGACGTTCACACCACCCGAGATGAGCATGTCCTTCGCGCGGTCGACCAGATAGAGGAAGCCGTCCTCGTCCACGTACCCCATGTCGCCAGAGTGCAGCCAGCCGTCGACGATGACCTCACGCGTGAGGTCGGGACGCTTGTAGTAACCCGACATCAGAAGCGGCGACCGCCCGACGATCTCCCCAACCTCGCCGACCGCGACGTCCTTGCAGTTCTCGTCGACGATCCGCATGTCGAAGAACGGCGGCGGCACGCCGACCGAAGTCGGCTTCGCGGCGTACTGATCCTTGTCGAGGATCGTCATGAAGCCCTCGGTCAGTCCGTAGAGCTCGTGAAACACCCCGGGCACGCGGCGGGCGAGCTCCTCGCGGTGCTCAGTGTGGAATGGCGCGCCGACCGCGCCGAGCATTCGCAGCGACGGCACGTTCGCCGCGACGAACCGCGGAGAGCCGAGGAGCGCGACGATCTGCGACGGGACCATGAACATGTGCGTCACGCGTTCTTTCGCGATCGTGTCGATGACCGTCTCGGGGTCGAAGTGGTGGTGCAGGACAAACGTCGCTCCCAGCACGAAGGCCGGCATCAGTGTCAGGAACGCGCCGTTGAAGCAGAGCGAGCCCGAATGGAGGGCAACGCTCTCCGGGCCCATCCGCCACGCAAGGCCGAAGAGCGTCCCGTACAGCGCCCGGACTCCCTGCGAGAGGACGATCCCCTTGGGCAGTCCGGTGGTGCCGCTGCTGTAGATGATGTTGTACGGGTCGTCCGCGCTCACGCTGCCGGCCGGCACCATGTCGTCGGCAGCGTCCACGAGGGCTTGGTACGACCAGTGGCCCGCGCCTGCGTCGCCGTCGATGAGTAGGGCGCGATCCGTCCTGAGTGCGCCTAGATCCGGCCGCACCTCGTCGAGAAACGGCGCCACCGCCTCCTCCGTCACGACGAGCCCGATGTCGGCGTCGCGCAGGAGCGTTGCGAGGCCGTTGCCTCGCAACAGCGGGGACAGCGGCACCACCACGGCCCCGATCTTCGCGGCTGCCCAGTAGATCTCGAGGAGCTCCAGTGAATTGGACAGGAACGTCGCGACCTTGTCGCCCTTGACGATGCCCAGCGTCCCGAAAGCATTCGCGACCCGGTTTGTCCGGCGATCGAAATCGCGGAAGCCGATGCGGCGTTGCCCGAAGACAACCGCGAGGTGATCAGGTCGATGGCGCGCGTGCTTTGCGAGCACTCCGCTGATGTCCACGACCACTCCCCCGGCTCGTCGTCGGCCTCTCCCGAACTCTAATACCGCTGCCCGCGGCGGTTTCTGGCAGAAAACGTGCTCCCCCATGGGCGCGTGCGTGTCGTGAGCGGTACAGTCGCGCCCGTGTACGAACGACCCGGTTACCGCACGCTCCTCGGTCGGATCCGCGAGAACGTGCGGACCTACATCCGCAAGCAGCTCGAGCTCCCGCGGCAGGAGATCGCGGAGATCGTCCGCGCGAACCTTGCCGCCGCGAAGTGGTTTGGCGTCGCAGCGGCGTTCGTTTTCATGTTCCTGACCGCGCTCGTCTTTCTGGTCGTCGCGCTGATCGCGCTCGTGCTGCCCCTGTGGGCGTCGGCCCTCATCGTCCTCGTCCTCATGGGCCTGGGCGCAGGGATCACCGGCTTCGTCGGCTACAAGCGCCTCGACCTTCGCGGCCCCACGCGATCGATCAATTCGGTGAAGGAGACCATTCGGTGGGCGAAACAGCGTCTGCTCGGACGGAGCGCGAGCTAGCCGAGCTCCGCGGCCAGATCAACGCGGACCTCGACTACCTGCTCGCACGGGTCCGCGACGACGCCGATCCGCGGAACCTCGCGCGCCGCCAGCCAGTGGCGGTCTTCGGGACGCTTGGTTCGCTCGCCGCGGTCGTGGGTGTCGCGCTCGCGGCGCGGGTGAAGAGCTTCCGCAAATCGCGCACCGAGACGGAGCTGGACCAGGTCATCGAGCGACTCGGCGGACGACTCGACCGCCTCAAAGGTCGCGCGCGGAAGAGATTCCGCGAGACGCTCAAGAAGGAGATCGAAGAGGTCGAGACCGGACCGCGCGCGAAGCAGATGATCTGGGAATCGGCCGCGGCCGCGCTCACCGCCGCGGCGACCCTGTTCGCGCGACGCTTCGTCTCACGTCTGACGGGCGACGAGGAGCTTCCCGACTCCGAGGCCTAGCGCGAGCAGCGCGGCATACGCGAGCGGGACCGCAGCCCCGCCTGCGAGGCCCGCTGCCACTGCGATTCCGGCCGCCACCGCTGGGTCGCGTGTCCCCGCGCCGAAGGCGGCGGCGAGCGCGTCTCCTCCGAACAGCATCGCCCCGATCGCCGCGGTGACCGTGCCCACGACGACCACCAGAGCCGCGACCCCGACCGCACGAGGGTCGACGAACGAGACGGCCGCGACGCCGGCCCCGCCGAGGATGATGCCGAGCGCGACATAGCGCGCACCGTCGACGACCGGCAGGATCGCGTCACGGAAGAGCGGCACCGCGCCGGCAAGTGCGGCGCCAATGACGAACGCGAAGAGCGCTACGTTGACGTTCGGCCCGATGCCGGGGATCGCCGCTAGCAGGAGCGGGAACGAGAGCACGACGGTCCCGGTGAGGAGCGCCCCCACCGTCTCTTCGCGCGCGCCGACGAACCGCGCGAGCGCGGGCCCGATGAGCGGCGAGGGCGACAGCGCGAGGATCGCGACGATCGGGTCGCCGACGATCGCCGCGACGATGCCGAGGGCGGCGTACGCGAGAACGATGGGGGCCAGATTGCGCGGCCGGCGAAGAGAAAGGAGCGCGAGGAGCGGGGTCCGCGTGCCGGTCGTGAAGAAGTACAGGCTGAGCGCCGACTGGACGGCGCTCTGAAGATCAGGCGCTGAGTTTCTCGCGGAGGGCCAGCGTGAGCTCGTCAATAGCGACGCGGACCTGGCCCATCGAGTCGCGCTCGCGGATCGTCACCTGCTTGTCGTCGAGCGACTCGAAGTCGACCGTCACGCAGAGCGGCGTTCCGATCTCATCCTGGCGGCGGTAGCGCCGACCGATCGCCTGGGTTTCGTCGTACGTCGACATGAAATGCGGCCGGATTTTCGACCAGACCTCGCGCGCCAGCGGGACGAGACGCTCGTTCTTCGAAAGCGGAAGGACCGCGACCTTGTACGGGGCAAGATGCGGACGGAAGCGCAGCACGACACGCGTGCCCTCCTTGTCGGGTTCCTCGTCGTAGGCGGCGCAGAGGATGGCGTAGGTCGCACGATCCGCACCGACGGACGTCTCGACGACGTGCGGAATGAATCGCTCGTTCGCGACATCGTCGAAGTATTCAAGCTTCTTCCCGGAAAAGTCGGAGTGTCGGCGGAGGTCGTAGTCGGTGCGGTAATGGATGCCCTCAAACTCGTTCCACCCGAACGGGAACGCGAACTGGATGTCCGTCGCCGCGGCCGCGTAGTGGGCGCGCTCGTCGTCCGCGTGGTCGCGGAAGCGCATCTTCTCTTTCGGGATGCCCTGCTCGACGTGCCACGCCAGACGCGTCTCCTTCCACTCGTCGTAGAAGCGTGCGGCATCGGCGGGTCGGGTGAAGTACTGCATCTCCATCTGCTCGAATTCGCGCGAGCGGAAGATGAAGTTCCCGGGCGTGATCTCGTTACGGAAGGCTTTGCCGATCTGCGCGATCCCGAACGGCAGCTTCTTACGCGAGGTCTGCTGCACGTTCTCGAAGTCCACGAAGATCGATTGCGCTGTCTCGGGCCGGAGCCACGCGATCGACGCGGTGTCCTCGACCGGTCCGACGAAGGTCTTGAACATAAGGTTGAACCGCCGCGGGTCCGCGAGCTTGCGCTCGCCGCAGTTCGGGCAGGAGACGCCGGAGAGGTCGAGCTTGTCCGCGCGCCACGCGGACGCGAGGTCATCGCCTTTGGGCAGGTCGTCGAGGCGGAAGCGCTTGCGGCAATTGCGGCATTCGACGAGCGGGTCCGTGAAGTTCTCGACGTGGCCCGACGCTTCCCACACCTTCGGGTGCATCAGGATCGCGCCGTCGAGGCCGACGATGTCCTCGCGCAGCTGGACCATCGCCCGCCACCACGAGCGCTTCACGTTGTTCTTGAGCTCGACACCAAGCGGGCCGAAGTCCCACGTCGCCCCCGCGCCGCCGTAGATCTCGCTCGACGGGAACACGAAGCCGCGCCGCTTCGCGAGCGACGTGATCTTCTCGGAAACGTCCTCCGGTTTCACGAAACGGGCGCGGGGTGTGGGAGCGTGCGCAGCTCGTCCATCAGGTGCGTCGTCGAGATATCGCGGTCGAGCACATACCGGAGGAAGGCACGCAGGTGCCGGTCGAGCTCATGCGTGAGCGCAGCGTCGAGCCGCAAACGCGAGGCCGAGTCGAGGTCGCTCACCAAGAGATAACGCAGCGACTTGAGCGCGCGGACCGTGAGCGGCGCCACATACGGCAGCCGCGCCGCGCACCCCGCACAGATCGCGCCACCGGCCGCGGGCTCCCAGGCGTTCGTCTCCTCGGCGAGCGTCTTACGGCACTGCGCGCACTCGCCAAGCTCCGGCCGGAACCCCGAACGATCGAGGAGATGCAGGTCGAACCAGCGGCAGACCGTCGGCGCGTTTATGCCCGCGTCGAGCGCCCGAAGCGAGGTCTCCAGGAGATCGAACAGCGGCGCCGATGGGACGCGATCGGCTGTGAAACGATCGACGAGCTCGGCGACGTACCAGCCCGCGGCGATGAGCGCGAGGTCGTCGCGCATATCGGGGTAGATGGCGCGCGCTTCGGCGCCGGTCAGGACATCAAGCTCACGCCCGCGTGCGAGCTGGTACGTGGCGTGCGTCAGCGGCTCCGCGTGCCCGGCCATGCGGCTCGTCGCTCTGCGTATGCCTTTTGCGACGACACGCACTTTGCCGAAATGGCGCGTGAAGAGGACGAGAATGCGGTCCGCCTCGGCGAAGTCGTTCGTCTTGAGGACGATCGCCTCGGCACGGTACGTGCGAGATGCCACGTCGAGTCAATGGTACGAAACGGCGCTCGCAACGAGCCGCGGGACGCATATGATCGATCTTCGGTGGGTCGAACTCTCGAGGCACATATCGCCGCCGTCGACGAGGAGATCCGCGCTCTTCTGACCGGTGCGGACCCGTCCCTTCAGCCCTTCTACGGGATGATGCTGTACCACCTCGGGCTGGACGCTGGGCGGGGACCATCGGGAAAACGGCTCCGGCCGGTGCTCTGCACGCTCGTCTACGAAGCGCTGACGGGCGACGCGCGTGGCGCGCTCCCGGCCGCCGCCGCGATCGAGCTCCTTCACAACTTCACGCTCATCCATGACGACATCGAGGACCAGGATCCGGCGCGCCACCACCGGCCGACCGTGTGGAGCGTGTGGGGCGTGCCGCAGGCCATCAACGCCGGAGACGGGATGTTCGCGATGTCCCGTCTTGCGGTGCAGCGCCTTCGCGGCTTCCCGACCGAGCGCGTGCTCGCGTTCGCCCGGCTCCTCGACGAAGCGTGCGTCCGCGTCTGCGAGGGCCAGTTTCTCGACATCTCGTTCGAGACGCGGACCGACGTGACAGCCGAGCGCTACCGGGCGATGGCCGCGAAGAAAACCGGTGCGCTCTTCGCCGCGGCGGCGCAAGGCGCCGCACTTCTGGCCACCGACGACGTCGCGGTGCGGGGGACGCTCGCGCGTTTCGGCGACGCGTTCGGACAAGCCTTCCAGGCGCACGACGACGTGTTGGGGATCTGGGCCTCGACCGAGCGCACCGGAAAGGTCGAGATGAACGACCTCACCAAGCGCAAGAAGACACTCCCGGTGGTCCTCGGGTTCGAGCGCGCGCAGGGCAAGACACGCGAGCGGTTGGCGACGCTCTTCGCTCCGGCGGCTCCGCTATCGACCGAGAGCGTGGAGCAAATACGCGAGATCCTCGACGAGCTCGGAGTGCGCGCCCTCATCGACGCCGAAATCACGACACAGCGCGGTCGGGCTCTCCACGCTCTTCGTGGGATCGCGCCGATCGCGGCACGCGAGCCACTCGATCTTCTCGAGCGACTCGTCGCGGCCTCCACGGGCGCGACGACCGAGCCAGCGGGAGCGGTCGCGACCTAGAATTCCGGCGGCGATGGCACCGAGCGGCATCATCCTCGAGCCGAACGAAAAAGTGATCATGGCTACCCGCCCGCTCTTCCTCTGGGAGCCGCTCGTGATCATCGACATCCTGTTGGTGATCCTCGCGCTGTACTTCACGCCGATACAGCCCGCGCTCATGGTCGTGTTCCTCGCGGTGTTCGGTCTGCTGACCCTCTGGCTGGTGGTGCAGTGGATCCCCTGGAGCGCGAAGTGGTTCGTGCTCACGGACCGGCGGATCATCACGAAGCGTGGGGTTCTCAACCGCACGCAGGCCGCCCTTCTACTTGATCGTGTCCAGGACGCGAGCATCTCGCATCCGTTCCCGCTCTCGATGATCCGTGACTACGGGGTGCTCCACCTCGAGTCCGCCGGCGAGCACGCGCAGGAGCGGCTAGAAGGTGGCACCCACGAGCTCGCGATGACCGGATCGACCAAGTTCTACCAAGCACTCACGGACGCGCAGACGCCGAACTGACGAAGGAGTCGACCCGCCGCATCGCGATCGCTCCGCTCTTTGGAGCTGTGGGCGTCCGGATCGACAGGCTTCGTTTGCGTTGGGATCCGCGAATGGCAGCGCGCATCGAGTCGCACTTGAGTGTTCTCTACGAAGCGCCGCCTTCACCGCAGCTCGACCGGCTGGTCCACGCGACACCGCCCCTTCGGCTGCGCGCCGGCGAGGTCGAACGGTGGACCTCCGAGCCGGGGATCTTCGTGGCGGTCCTGGATCCCCATAACGACCTGCGGCGCTTCCGAGCGGCCGCGCTTGCCACAGGGGATCCCGACTACCGGCCGCATATCACTCTCCTCCACCAGGAGAGCGTCACCAGCGCGCTGCAAGCCGAAGAAGCCTGGGTGGCGCTGGGCCGCGAGAGATTCGACGTTGACTTCGCGGTGACCGAGCTCGTCGTCTATGAAGAGAGTGGCGGTGCCTGGCGCGACGTCGCACGACTGCGATTCGGCGACGACGCCGTCTAGGCGCGACAACGATCTGCGCGTAATGCTCCTGGGTCATCGTCGTACTCGTCAGCCGCGAGCCGTACGAGACGACGCATCTTCAGCGATCACGTAAGCACGCACCGGGAAGGTCGCGCCGCCGATCCAAGCGATCGGCACGGCATGGAGACGTCCGCCGTCTTTCGGGACAGCTGCGAGACCGGTCATGTGTTCGCAGATCGGGATCCCTGCGCCGAGCAGCTTCGTGTGCGCGGGCCGGGACAGATCGGCGGTGTCGTCGATGTTCAGCGAGTCGATACCGACAAGCGCCGGCTTAGCCCGCGCGAGCAGCTCGGCGCTTTCATTCGTGAGGAATGGGTGCTCCGTGAAGTACGCCTCGGTCCCCCAGTGACGCGAGAAGTCGGTGCGGACGAGGACGGCCCGGCCGGCGAGGTCGCTACCCCCGAAGAGCTCCGGCCCGATCGCCCGTCCCCCGCGCGTCGCGTCGACGACGAGGACGGGAACATGGGCGAGACGGTCGAGCGGTAGGTCGGCGAGATCGACGCCACCGGGGTACCGGTGGTGAGGTGAATCGACATAGGTTCCCGTGTTGCCGCACAGGTGGAGCGAGGCGATGAGGAACTCCGCCTTGCCTCCGTAGCGCTCGCGCGACGCCTCGTAGTCGACGACCACGTCGACAGTCGGCTCGGGCAGGCCCGGGTACGTCTTCATGCCCGCCTCGATCCGATGGCTGACCTCGATGAAACGCAAGCCTCACCTCCACGTCGCGCTAACCGGTGAGCTGAGATTCGTCGGGAGGAACGGCTCCGGCAAAAACGCAGTCATCGTCGTCGTCTTCCTGAGCCCGCCGGACCGTCGCGAGCACGACCCGCGGGTTCGGCGCGAACTCGGCGATCACCTGTTGACAGGCACCGCGGCGAACACCGCGCACCGCTCCGCGCAGACGGTCATCCCGTACGAAGCGTTCTCGACATTCGCCCCCGAGTAAACCTTGTTCCGCTTCGTGCGCACGGCCGCGCCGACTTTGTGTTCTGCCAGGCCCTTACCGACGCACAGACGCCAAACTAGCGTTTTAGCGGCGCCGCAGAGGCCCGAGCGTCTTCGTACTGGCAAAGAGCGCAGACCCGCCACGGACGTTCAAGCGAAATTCGGCTGGCGCGCGTGTCGGGTCGCGGGGTCGACTCCCGCGAAGGTCAGGAAGTCGGTCATTCGGAAACCGGGTCCGGGGTTCTGGAGCGTCGGTGTCCAGTCGGGCTGCTTGGCGACCCATGAATTCGGATCGCTCTGGAGCAGACCGATGACGACCTCCCCGACGATGCGTCCGCCGACCGGCCCGAGGTGGAACCCACCCGTGTTGCGTCCGATGTCGGTGTTCGGCACGAGCGCCGCTTCCTTCAGCATGTAGTAAAAGAGCGGCGTGTTCCGCTCGAGGTCCATGTCGTAGGTCCGTAGCTCGTTGAGGTCCTCGGCCGACAAGACTGCGACGCCCATCGCGCGGGCGATCGACTGGCCCGATGGCATCGACCAGGTCATGTGGCGCAGGAGGTTGCGCTGCATGAGGGCGGTCGGAGCCTTGTGACTCGCGATCGCGCCCAGCGGCAGGGTGAACAGTGGCGTCGAGATCTTCGTGTCGATCTGCTTGTTGCGCTTGATCTCGCCATCTTTGAAGTCGAAGAAGGTCTGCCAGCCGATGAATCGCCGTGGGGCGCGGAAGCCGGCGCGTAGGTCGCCAGGATCCTTGCCCGGCCCGGACGTGATGTCGCCGAGGGCCGGGTCGAAGATGAAGCCGAAGAAGGGCTTCCCGTTGTCGCCTTTGAGGTTCGCTCGGTAAGAGGGACGGATCATCGTGTGGCCGACGCGGAAGCAGGCGCCCTGGAACTCGATCGGCATCGCGGCTTCGCCGACACCGGGACCGTAGAAGCGCCGGCCGTTGGTCAGGATGTCGTCCACCATCGCCGGACCGATGAAGAGCGGAAGGAATTCGTTCAGGATCAGCCAGTGGTAATGCCAGAGCGTGAGCCGCTTCGCCTCTGCGAAGATCGCGGCGGGATCGATGAGCCCTTCCTGGCGCGCGTAATCGACTGCCTTGTTGTGGAAGAGGATGAAAGCGCAGTGCAGACCGGACACCATCATGTTCTGGTCGGTGCGCGGGTCGGGGATGATCGCGGTCATGTCCGCGTTGCGCGGGAGGTCCTCGAAGATCCCGCCGCTCTCGATTCGTAGCTTGGCGTTGTCGTTGACGTCGTAGTACTGGGCCGTCACGAAGGGGCCCTGGCCGTAGACCGTATCGAGATCGAAGTACGGGATCCGCGCGTTCGGCGTGATGAATGGGTCGGTCGGCACACCGAGTGTCGAACGGCTGTCGAAGGTCACATCGAGGTCCATGAACTGTCCGAAGAACGTCGTGCCGGCGGTGTGCGTGGGATTGTCCGGATTGGTCGGCGGAGCGTTACCGTTCACCGACGCGTCCGCGATCAATGCCACCGGGCCCGCGGAAAGAGCGTCCTTTGCGTCGAGCAACCCGCCCGGCTTGCCGATGTCGCGCATCACGTCGCGGAGCGGGTCCGTGGCGCCCGCCGGACGGAGCGCGTCAAAGAACGGCGGCAGGTCTGGGAACAGTCGGCCGAAGTTGCCGGGCGTGAGGGTCGCGATCCGGCGGTCTTCGGCGATACGGCCCACGCTGACCCCCGCGGCCAGGCCCGCCGCGCCCGCCGCACCGAGACCGACGCCGAGACCCGTCAAGAAAGTACGCCGTCCGAATCTGCCGCTTTGCCTACTCGCCGCCATCTCCCGTCCCTCCTCCGGCGCCCAGCGCCGGCTCCTTCGCACCGACCGGCATTTCACCATGGCGCCGATCCTCGGGCAGCGGTATTCCGCCTTCGGTCACGGGCGCCGGGACGATCGGCGAGATCGCTACATAGTTCAGCAGTAGCGCTGAGATCGCGGCGAGTCCGGTGGTCCCGATCCACAGATCAGGGGGCCAATCCACGGCGTACACCCAGTGCAGGATCAGAAAATACGTGGTCCAGAGCGCGAGCGGGGTCACGCCCGCCATCACGCGGTACCCCATCGTCCGCTCCGCGTCGGGCTGGTACGCGTCGATGATCGCGTCCGCGACGAGCCCTCCGACCAAGGCGGCGAATACGGTCGCGCCGAGATCGAAACTCGAGAGCGCGCTTATAGCAAAGCTCACGACGACGAAGAGAAGCGTTGCGCTGCCGAACGGAAGCCGCCAGCGCCGCAGGGCGAGGAAGAGCGGCGCGATCAGGATGAGGTTGGTGACCAAAATCCGCGCCGCGCCCGCTATCTCAGTCGTGCCCCGGACCCTCATGTTTGTCGCAAGCTCCGAGGGGATCCGACCGATCGTCACCGAAGGCGTCCAGTCGAGGAACGGGTCGAGCCACTGGAACATGAACGCCGCGACACAGGTGATGAGGGTGAGCGAGATGAGCGGCGGCAGGATCCTGCCGAACGAGAGACCGCTCGGGTAGTACCCCGGCGCGTACCACGCAGACCGCAGTGGCGCGGACACAAGACCCGCGGCGCCCGCGAACAACAGGAGGTGGAACGGAGCGATCACTCGCGCGACGCCGGTCTCTGCGCCGAACGCCGTGTGCCAGGCGATGTCGCCGAACAGCCCGACGGTCGCGATCGCCAGCCCGCCGATGGCGAGCGGGTAGCGCAGCGGGATGCCCAGGACCGGGTGGAAATACGGCGCGGGCTTCGCGCCACGCCTGTAGAGATGCGGGTTGCGTGTCACCACCCAGAGCGCGGTCACGTTGAACCCCGCGTAGAGCAGGGCGTGCCAGATCGTGAAGAAGCCACCGAGCGCGCCGTTCTGCAGGTTGATGTGGTTCCAGCCATCGAGGAAGAGCCCCGCCACCAGAAGGGACGCGAGCAGGCTCGTGATCAGATCCTCGCGCCAAATCGCCTTTGGTCCCATTCCGCTACTCCGCGAAGGACGAATCTATATGGTGAGGTTCCCCGGCAGGAACGGGTCGGGCAGAAGGGCCGTCAGCGTTGTCGTTTTTCGCAGACCGCCGACCGTCGCGAGCACGACCCGCAGGTCCGGCGCGAACTCCGCGATCACCTGTCGACAGGCACCGCATGGTGTCGGCAACTTTTCGTCGTCGATGACGATGGCGATCGCGTCATAGTCCTTGGTCTCGCCGGCCGCGACCGCGGCGAACACCGCACACCGCTCCGCGCACACGGTCATCCCGTACGAAGCGTTCTCGACGTTCGCCCCCGAGTAAATCTTGTTCCGCTTCGTGCGCACGGCCGCGCCGACCCTGTACTTGGAGTACGGCGCGTACGCGCGCTGACGCGCGAGCGACGCGACCCGGATCAGGTCCTCATCGCCGGGCCCGAGCTTCTGCACTGAGTTAGACCCGCTCGCCCGCGGGCATCTTCTTGACGACGCGCACGCGGCGGATGCGACGTCCTTCGACGCTTTCCACGACGAACTTGGCGCCGCCCGCCTCGACGGCCTCGCCCGACTTCGGGAACCGGCCGAGCTGGGCGACGACGAAACCGCCGAGCGTGTCGTAGTTCGGAGCGGCCTCGGCGGGTGGCAGGTCCAGGTCGAAGGTCTCCCGCACGTCCTCGAAGGGGACGCGCCCGTCCATCAAGGCCTCGCTCTCGGACACCGGAATGACCATCTCCTGCTCGACGTCGTACTCGTCACGGATCTCGCCGACGATCTCCTCGACGAGATCCTCGATCGTGACGAGGCCGCTCGTGCCGCCGTATTCGTCGACGACGATCGCGATGTGGACCTTGTCCTTCTGCATGTCGCGAAGGAGCTGGTCGATGGTCTTCGACTCGGGCACGAACTGGGCGGGTCGCAGGTACGGCCGGATCTGAACGTCCTTCTCGCCGCGAGCGAGGCGCCGGAAGAGATCCTTCACGTAGAGGATCCCGATGATGTTGTCCGGCGAGCCCTCGTAGACCGGTATGCGCGAGTGTCCGATGGTCGTGATGATCTTGAGGATCTCCTCGGCCGGCGTCTCCACGTCGATGGCGACGATGTCAGTGCGCGGGACCATGACCTCGTGGACCGGCTTCTCAGCGATCGCGAAGATCGACGCGATCATCCGCTGCTCGCGCTCCTGCACGACACCCTGCGCCTGTCCCGCCTCGACGAGCGACTTGATCTCGTCCTCGGTCACGAGGGCGCTCGACTGGGGATTACCGCCGAACGGTCTCGTGAAGAGGCGCGTCAGGGCGAAGAGGACCCCCACCAGCGGCCGGAGGAGCCAGGTGAAAAGCTCGAGCGGCCACACCAGGATCAGCAGGACCGTCTGTGCGTGCCTGGCTCCGATGGTGCGCGGGACGAAGATGCCGAAGAGCACGGCGAAAAGGCACAACGCCGTGACCGTCACGGCGACTGCGGCGACGTCGCGCACGACCGGCGCGCCGGGGCCGAACACGAATCGAAGGAGATCCGAGAGACGCGGCGCGATGTACGCCGCGGAGATCCCGGAGAACGCGAAGACGATAAGGAACTCCGCGACCTGGATCGACGCGAGGTATTCGACGGCTTTCCGGCCCATCGTTCCGGCTCGGCGGCCGCGGCGGCCGCGCGCCGCGAGCTCCTCGATCAGCTGTGGCCGCCGGATCGTGTGGAGCGCGGCCTCGCTCGCGGACAGAACCGCCAGGACTGCGACGAGGATCAGCTCCAGCAAGAGCAGCTCGACGACGATCGCGTCCACTACGTCGCCTTCTTCTGACGGCGGTCGGCCCTCTTGATCGACCGCGCCGGCATACCGACCGCGACCATGCCTTCCGGCACGTCCTTCGTCACGACCGCGCCTGCGCCGGTGGTCGCCCCCGCGCCCACCGTCACGGGCGCGCGAAGCAAGGTGTCCGAACCGATGAAGGCGTCGTCGCCGATCACCGTGCGGTTTTTCTTGGTGCCGTCGTAATTCAGCGTGATCGTCCCGGCGCCGATGTTCACGCGCTGGCCGACGTCGGCGTCGCCGATGTAGCTGAAGTGGTGCATCTTCGTGCCGGTCTTCAGACGGGCGTTCTTGACCTCGCCGAAGTTGCCCATCTCCACGCCGCGCTCGAGATACGCGCCCGGTCGGAGATGCGAGTACGGACCGATGCGCACATCGTCTTCGAGGGTCGCGCCTTCCAGCGTCGAGTTCTCTACCTTGCAGCGCTCCCCCATCGTCGTGTCGCGCAGGATCGCGTACGGCCCGACGCGCGAGCCCGCGCCGACTGAGGTCTTTCCCTCCAGGATGGTCCCACGCTCGATGACCACGTCGGCCGCGATGCGCACCTCGGCGTCAATCTGGCACGAATCCGGATCGCGGAAGGTGACGCCGGCGGCCATGTGCTGATCGCGG
>Ga0207646_10001535_pt1 | contig 28279 bp, 22 predicted proteins | sample KBSK5502metaG_FD_184343 | JGI IMG/M metagenome (GOLD analysis project Ga0207646, IMG submission 184343) | Corn, switchgrass and miscanthus rhizosphere microbial communities from Kellogg Biological Station, Michigan, USA - KBS K5-50-2 metaG... | ecosystem: Host-associated > Plants > Roots >...
AGTGAAGCGGCGAGCGGCGTGCTTGCCGCAGCCGGTCACCGCGTTCGCTCAACCCGTCGCGCATTGGTGGCAGGGCTCAGCGAGCGCGAAGTGGAGGTCCTGCGCCTGATCGCACGCGGACACTCCAAGAAGCAGATCGGCGGGCTACTCACGATCTCCGAGAAGACCGTCGACCACCATATCCAGCACATCTACAACAAGATTGCGGTCTCCACTCGGGCAGCGGCTACCCTCTTTGCCATGGAGCACGACCTCCTTGCTGACGTGGAGTGAGACAGCAAGATAGGGCGAACACCCGATGTTGTCACATCCCAGGCTGAGTAGACTACCACTAGACAATGCAGTCACGTACCGAGTGGCTGTTCTGTCGGCAACAACACTTGTGCAGCATTTCTTTAACCCATGAGGAGGTCTCTATCATGGAAAGTACATCCACTGCTTCCGCAAACGTCACAAGCATCCCGCGTGTAGACACACATCTTGCAAAGTTTTCCCAGGCGTGTACCGTTCTACTCACCGGGCTTGCCTTTTTATTGAGCCAGCCTGTAATCGTCCCCATTACCGCTATCCTCTTGGTGCTTGCCGCTATCGTGCCCAGCGTTAGCCCTTACCGTCTGCTTTATCGTGGCATTATTCTACCATTGCACCTGTTACGCCCACGAATTGTAGAGGATGATCCTGCCCCCCATCGCTTCGCGCAAGGAGTCGGCGCCGCATTGCTGATCGCCTCGGCTCTCGTGCTCTTTCTCACGAAAGCCACCGCTGTTGGTTGGCCTCTCGATCTGCTTCTCTTTGTATTGTCTGGCATTAATCTAACCGTGGGCTTCTGCGCCGGGTGCTTTGTCTACTATCACCTGGGGCGTCTGGGCCTGCTGCCACGAGTACGCTACGAAGGCGGCTTCCATTGGCGAGGAGTGTGAGCTGAGATGCCGGAGATCCTTGTGCGACTGGGTGTGCTGATCCTGCTCAGCCTCGTGCTTTACCTGATGGTCCGGGCAGGGTGGCGCTTCATCGAAGTACGCCGTCAACGTGTACTCGCAGCCGAACCGCTGCACCCTGTGCTGGCCGGTGATAGCGCAAGCAGAACTTCTAACCCATCTAATGTGCGCATTCTGGCCTTCAGTAGTGCCGGCTGCCCTCAGTGTCACCGGCTACAAGCACCTGCTCTACAGCGTGTGCTCGAGGCACGAGGGCCTGCTGTTGCCCTAGTGGAAGTCGATGCACCCAGCTCGCCTGAATTAACTCAACATTACCAGGTACTCACTGTGCCAACTACTGTTGTGCTCGATGCGAACGGTCGTGCTCGTGCGGTCAACTATGGCTTCACCAATACCCAACGCCTTCTCGAACAGGTAGATGAGGTGTCGAGAGTAGACCAGCAAGAGTAAGGAGGCCGTTGGAGGCGAAAGAATCAGAAACAGTTCATACGAAAAAGATAATATAGGGGCAGATATTCTGCCAGGAGGTCTTGCTATGCAGCGCTGCGCATTTTGTGGATCGGTGTTCCCTGACAATGCACGTTTCTGTGGGCAGTGTGGCCGCGCACCAGTTGCCACTCTTGATGCACCCACGACTCTCAGTAGCGCACAGGCGCGCCCTGTTCCAAAAAAGGAAGCAGAGGAGGAAGAGGAACGGCGACGCCGCGCCTTCCTCCTCGACCTGCCGTTTTCCCCAGGAGGGGGAAGCCAACCCGGCGCCGGACAGGTGCCGGTAGTGCGGGGGACGCCGCAGATGAGCGGCATGCCGGTAGTGCGGGGGACACCGCAGATAAGCGGCGCACCCGCAGCCTCAGCCGTCTCGTCGAGCGCTGCCCCGCCTGCTCCATCACTATCAGGGCCACCACAGGCTCCACAGAGTGGAGCACCGATGGCTCCTCCAGCAGCACCCGCGAAGACTGTGCCGGTGGGGTCGCCGCACCCACCGCAAGAGCTTCCCCACCACGAGCGACAAGGGCAGCAACTGTCTGGAAAGCTCCATGTCCCCCGTTCAGGCGGGTCTGCTCCTGCGCGGGTGCTCGGGTCTGCGCACAAGAGGCTTCTCATCGCGCTCGCCGGCCTCGTGGTCATTGCGGCCGGTGGCATTACTCTGGCTCTGATACACAAAGGTGGAGGTGGGACACCGCCTCGGCCTGGCACGATCACCTCGTTCTCCCTTCCTACTGCCGCTAGCCATCCTGAGGGCATCACGAAAGGCCCCGATGGCAACCTCTGGTTCACCGAGTACAATGGGAACAAGATCGGGCGCATCACTCCCGGCGGGACCATCACCGAGTTCCCCCTTCCGACTGGCACTAGCGGCTTTGAAGGGAGCACGGCGGGCCCTTCGGGCATCACGAAAGGCCCCGACGGCAACCTCTGGTTCACTGAGGCAGATGGGAACCAGATCGGGCGCATCACCCCCGGGGGCACGATCACCGAGTTCCCTCTTCCTGTTGCCGCTGGCGGCCCTCGTGGCATCACAGCTGGCCCGGATGGCAACCTCTGGTTCACTGAGTCCACTGGATGGAAGATCGGGCGCATCACGCCCAATGGCACGATCACTGAGTTCCCCCTTCCCCCAGTCGTCCATCCTTACGGCATCGCGGCGGGCCCCGATGGCAATCTCTGGTTCACCGAGTTCGATGGAGAAAAGATCGGGCGGATCGGAGCCGGGTGAGCAAGAAGAGCCCAGGGAGGGAGGAAAGGGGCTCTCCATGGTGCTCTTTGCCGGAAAGTTTGTATCACTGAGATGGGTAAGACATGCTTGCCCTGTATAACACCATAGCAAGGAGGTCAGTATGGCAACCATTCACAATCTGCTGCCTCTTCGCGATGGAGGAGTAGAGAACCACCTTCCTTTTCTGGTCATGGACTTTCCCCCTCGTGGGGCGTTGCGTGAGTATCACCCGCACGGAAGGCAACTTCCCTTGCTGACGGTTATCTCTTCTGTGACATCCCTTGCTGCAGCTCTCCAGTACCTGCACGGCTCATCCGGCTGGAAGACGGCACCTATGGGATTGAAGACCTACACTGGCCCACGGGCATCATGGTCAATGGACGCGGGCTGAATGCGTCTGAGATCCGTCCCTTGCAAGACGGTGATCGAATCCAAATCGGGCAAACCGTGTTAGTCTTCAGGAGCAGCAGACGCTAAATGGACAAGCTCTACCATCCTACATCCTGGGTCAAGTCCCAGCAATCCTCCTCTTTCAAGACCATCGCTGGATCGCCATTTCGGATGTAGTGAAGCATTCAGCAGCATTTTTGTCACCGAGCAGAATGTGATTTGCAAGTAGAGGGGCAACGGGCGACCACCGGGGTCGCTCCTGCGATGGACGGACGTCTTGAGCCGCTTCGTCGTCCATTGTAGGGGCGAGGCTTGTCCTCGCCCTGTCTGCCGTCCTCCCCTGTCAGAAAAAGAATAAGGAGAAGAGAGGTAGAACTCCCTCTCCCATGCGTGGTACACTTACATACAGTGGTAAAGGCTGCTAAACTGAGCGTGATGTGTATAAATTTCACACCTTTGAACACCTCCAGGGGAGCAAGAGAAAAATCCAAAAAAATACGGCGCAAATGCGCCACAGTTGCACCATATCTCTCTTTGTAATCGCTGATGGCTTCGAAATGCTATGTTTCCACTTTTTTTGGTCGAAGGAAGAATGCCAGCAATGTAGCATTTCGGGGAGTTAGAAGTGCTACTGACTACGCATAGCATTCATCATGTGTTACAATAGCACGACATATTTGTAAAGAGGCACTATGAGGACGCGCCTGGAGAGGGCCAGCATATGAATGACGTTAACCAGCAGAGCAGAAACATAATAGACATCCAGGAGGAGCATACTGTTCCCGGCAACCCAACTACAGCTACTGCTGAACGTCTCTCGTCTGTCTTTAATCTCACCGATCGCCTGGCAATTTTCAGCTACCTGGTCAATTCCAATCGTATACGCTGGTATCGTGTGATTATGCGCTTTTTCTTCCAATGCCACCGCGAGCTGTACCGTTATCAACTCACGGCCCAGGAGGTACGTGACGCGGTACGGGCTGCCCTTGATGCCGATTACACGCTTGAGCAATGTCAGAACGATCTTGCAGCCCTCAAAGAATGGGGGAATGTAACCACGATCTACGACTCAAGCCGGGCTACCTCTATCGCCAGCTTCCTCTCCCCGGCCTTGCTCTATCAAGCAACACCCGAAGGCATCGCCATCGAAACTTTTCTCGATGAGCAGGCGCGCGCAAATATGGGCAAAGGGTCATTACGCCAGGGAGACTTGCCCCACCTGTGGAAATCATTGCAATCGCTCGATGAAGAACTGCATATGCCTGCGACTGGACTCACACCTGCCTGGGGCCGCGAGGTGACGGAAGAATGGCAACGAGCCTTTGAGATATGGAATACAATGGCGCGCGACGCTGCTCAATACCTTGCCAATATGATTCAAGCAGCGCAGCAAGGCCGCCCCGATCTCGAAGCATACCAGGCCTATAAAGCCGCGGTTGTGGCATATGTACATGGTTTTGCTCAAGCATTGACACAGTATAGCCGTCGCATACGCGTACTGCTTTCCGAGTGGAGCGAGACAGGCAAGAAAGAGCAGCTGATCAAGCTCATTGCGCAGCATCTCGAACCACCCGCGCCGACTTTAGAGAACAGGTCCAGCGAGGCGGAATTACTGCAAGAAGCGCGTAACCAGGTGGAAGCACTGATGAACTGGTTTACCCTGGGGAAGAATGCCGACTCCTTCCGCCGTAACGCTCTCGCCGAGGTGGATAAGGTTGTGCGGCGTGCATCTGTACTGGCAGCCTCCGCTCGCCCAAATGCCAACTATGCCACAAACCTGAACCTGTTGGCTCACCAATTGTTACAGGCGAAAGATGGTGAGACGGCGCAGCAACTTTTCAGCCTGGCTTTTGCCAATCTTCTCCCCGTCCACCTGCCAGAAAGCCTGGCCGGTACGGCAAGTGCGACATATGATGCAAAAGACGGCAATGTGTGGCAGGAACCTCCTGGCGTCACACTGCGCTTGCGACCGATCAGCCGTGCAAATCGCGGGGAGCATCCCCTGGAAGACCCGGTGATTGATAACCGTACAATCATACGCAAGCTGGTTGTCCAATACGAGGAAAAGCTGCAGCAAGAACGCCAGCGTTTTGCGCAGTTATTTGCTACAGCGTATCTTGATATCGGGTTGATCAAGCAACTCTCCGCCGAAGAGCGTGTCGCACTGCTGACAGTGATTGATAGCTGCCTGGGCGATGCACGCCGTCAATACCAGGCCCCGGATGGTTCACTGATTGTCTTACTCAATCCCGATGAGCAAACATACACGGCTCTTCGCGCACCTGACGGGGTTTTACTCCTGCCGCGCTACTGCCTGGTGCGCGAGGACACGAAGGGGAGGTCAGCATGATGGAAGAGCATGAGATTCTGGCAACATCGACCAGCGTAGAAGCAGAATATCAAGAGCCATCATCGACAGCAGGTCGCAACAACCGCCTGGCAGCATCGCGCCAGCGCACCTACACAGCCGAGCTGATGAAGGCGCACGTGGCACTGATGGAAAGGGAAGTTATTCTCTCAAAAGAAGTCGATCTATTCCGGCTGGTGCATCGCCATTATTACACCTTGCAGAGCTGGCACGATCAGAATACGGGGTGGCGCATTCAACGCAGCGCGACCGTTATGCGCCTGGTACGCCAACTCAGCGCGACCACGCCTGGTTATGTCTATGACCGCCTGAGGGAACCGAGAGATTTTGCCTGCCTGACCTGGATTCTGTGGTTTGCCGAAAGCCGCCAGCTTAGCGGGCGTGGCAATGAGCAGCAATTCTTACTCTCGCAACTGGCCGAACAGATTCAAGAGCAGTCGCTTTCAGGCGTTGAGGGTGAAACAGCCTTCGATTTTCGCAAACCGGCAGATCGTTACAGCATCCAACGCGCCCTGCAATACCTAGGGGACCTGGGAGGTCTGCAACTGGTAGATGGGCAGACGAAGGAATGGGTCGAGCAAGCAGCCGACGCCGACGTACTCTACGAATTCACCGACGTGATACGTTCTCTTGTTTCAGCATTCAATCCGCAGTTGCTGGCGATGGTTGCAGCTCACCTCGGTGATGGAGGAAAGACGCTCCAACCCACACGGCTACAGGAAATCACAGGGGATCTTTTCCCGTTCGCGGGTATCAGGCCGCTGGTGCGAGCATGGCGGGCGTTACTGCTCGGCCCCGTATTGCTGAGATACGATGATCCCGAGGCGTTTGCCGAACTGGTGGCACATGCCGACGAGGTAGCCAATGAACTGCTTGAAACGTTTGGCTGGCTCCTCGATGTAAAACGTGATTATGCCTGCATTGTGCGGGCCAGCGGCATGTCTTCAGGTCCGGTCACCGGCCTTACTCCATTTGGCACCAGTGACCAGATGGCATTGCTCATGTGTACAGCGATGCGAGAGCAAGTCACCAGAGGCGCATGGCCCAGGCCCGACACCTACGGGTGCTTGCATGTCACAACTGAGGACATGAACGCATTGTTCTATACGCTGCGCGAGCGTTATGGCGAGAACTGGGGCAACGAAGCTCGCAGCAAAGGTTCGCGCAGCTTGTTAAACGATGTCTACAAAAAGATGCGCCAGGTTGGCTTGCTGCGTGGGCCTGATGATGCAGGGAACGTGCTGGTATTGCCCCCTGCTGCCCGTTACACCGCTGCCTATGAGAAAGCGGGGCAGGAGCAAAAACCGGCGGAAAAGAATAAATTAAAAACCATGACCATGGCGTTACCCGGCCTGGACGAGCCATAGCAGAGCCGCGTAGGGGCGGGGGAGGAGAGGACGCGGGGAGGGGATGCTTGCATCGCCCTGCACCGGTAAAAATACGAAGGAGAGGGGAAAAACAGATGCAATATACACTCGATAGTTTTACGGAATGGTCTACCTCACCAAACGGTGCATCTGAGGAGACGCTGGACCATCGACTCGAGATGTTTGTCGAAGTGCTACAGGCCCAGGCAGGAGGGCCACGCGGTTATCGTCTGCGTCGCATCATATTGACAAACTTCTGGCTCTACGGGCTGCAAGAATTCGAGATACCACATGGACGACTTTTTCTTGCAGGGGAAAATGCTTCCGGCAAATCGACCGTCCTGACTGCAGCGCTGCCACTGGCCTTGGACGGCGATCTACGCCCTAATCGCCTCGACACCTTTGGCGGCCGCGAACGGCATATAGAGTACTACGTGCTTGGCGGCACCGAGTCGGCTACGCCCTACAGTCATGAGCGGCGCACCTCCTACATTGCGCTGGAATTCGAGTGGTGCGACCCGGATAATCCCCCTTTCGCAGCGGAGCTGCGCCAGCGGTGGGAGAATGGAGAGCTTGAAAGGACGCGCTTTCTTACCATCGGCATCAGCCTGGCAGGCAACGTCAACGCCAGTGACCGCATACGCCCTTTGCGTTTTTTGATTACCGATGGCTCGCGCCTGGGATACGATCTGCACACCGTCTATGAAACAGGCAGCAAGCATGACAGGCGCGCCTTCGACCACGCCCGTTTCAAACAGCAATTAGAGGGGCACGGGATCATTTGTGACACCCAGACCGAATATGAACGCCAGGTTTCACGCTACCTGTTCGGTTTTGAGGATGTCAAGGATTTTCAGAAACTTATTAACCTGTTGCTGGTATTACGCCGTCCAAACCTGAGCAGCGAATTGAGCTTTTCAAAGGTACATGAGTATCTCAAGCAATCGCTGCGTAAAATTTCCGGTGAGACAACCTTGCATGTGATAGGCACGATTGAGCGTATCGACGCAATACAGGCGGAGAAAGAACGCATCCAGGAGGCCTATAGCGCTGCCGAACGCCTGCACGCGTCACAGCAGAATCTCGCTCTGAGTAGGGCCCAACTGGCGGCCTGCGAGTTTACCAGCACGCAACTGGCAGAGGACAGCGTGCAAAATCGCGTGGCGAGGCTGCGCAAAGACCTGCTCGCGACAGAAAATGAGCGCAGGAGAGCAGAAGAAGCTATACAAACGCTACAGGCAGAACAGTACCAGGTGAGCGGCCAGATCAAAGTGTTGGAAGCGAGTGAGGGACTCCAGGTCGCTAAAGAACTGGCGGCGGCGCGTGAGCGTGCGCACGAGCTGCAGGCACAGGTACAACTGCAGGCACAGAGCCTGGAGGCTGCACGCCAGTCGGTGCGAGCAAGCGCGGAGGGCCTGGAACGCCTGCGCGTACGTTTTGAAAAGATGAAGGCTGAGAGCGTTGCGCACTTGCGAGAACTATCTTCTGTGGCCACCGGGGAAAGCTACTGGGAAGTCGTAGCCTTTCAATTAGAAGAGGCGCTGCGCCAGGTGAGTGGTATCTCTACAGAGGCTCCATCCGCGCCAGCAGTACCCCTGATCATCACAGCGTTACCAGGAGCGCAGTCGGAAGAGCGTATCGTCTGGCTGCGTCAACTTGAAGAATTACATCGACAGCGAGAGAAGCTGGAGACAAATGTACAGCACGCCCGAAATCTTGAAACAACGCGCTTCCAGGAATTAGATCACTCGCGCAATCGCTTTCAGTCTACCCAGGACCGCTTCAACGAGGCCCTGTTCCTGCTCAGGAACAGACTGGAGCAATTCACTTCCCAGGAATTCCTGCGGCAGTTCCAGGAAACGATGCCGCTGCAAGGGGACGTCGTAGAGGATGATGCCCTACCTGGCCGCGTGGTAGAGCAATGCGCCGTCGCCCTGGACCACCATCGCCAGGTAATCGATACGCTTGAGAGCGAACTGCTCCAGGCAACAAACCAGGTGCAGGCAAGACTGAACGAATTACAGGTGTCGCAAGGTGGGAAGGCACGTGAGATCGAAGAAGTCAGGACACTCTATGAGCAGAAACGGGCCGAACCAGAGTTCACACCTTCGCGCCCGGCAAGGCATACGCTTGCCCGCGCGAAGCTCGCCGAGCAAGGCATCAGTGCCCTGCCGCTCTACATGCTCCTCGATTTCACGCCTGAAATCGATTGCGAGAGCGAGGAGGCGGGACGTATCGAATATATGTTAGAGGACGCCGGCCTCCTCGACGCCTTAGTTGTGGCTCCCTCCCAGGCAGCCGCTGCCGATGCGTTACTGGCAACCGAAGGCCTGAGCGATTGCCGCCTGGATAGCGAGGCGCTCATCAAGGCGTTGACTGCGCAGCCAGGTGGAGATAATCACGCAAACTGGCGGCATACGGCGGGATTCTCCGGCCTGCGCTTCGATGCTTCCGTTAATGACTTGCCCGGTGGAAATGGCCTGGATTGGGAGCCAATCGTCACACCTATTTTGACGACTCTTGGGCAGGACGGCTCTCAAGGCAGGATAGCCATTGATGAAGCAAGGCTTACTTTCAAAGACGATGGCACCTGGACACATGGCTTACTCACCGGGCGAGCAGGAGGCGGAACTGCCAGGTGCATCGGCAAGGCCACGCGCTTGCGGGTACGACAGCGCGAACTCGATGAAATTGCGCGGCAACGAGCACAACTCGACGACGAATTGCGCGAACTTACGCAGCGTATTATGCACTATGATGCGCAATTAGCGGAGATACAGGAGAAGCAGGCACAGTTACGCAAAGTACTCCCCAACAGCGGCCTGGAGAAGATTTTTGCCGAACTCGACCAGGCAAAAATGGCCCTGGATGATAGCAGGAATACGTATCAGAAGGCGCGCCTGCAGACACAGGAGGCGCGGCAGCACTACAATAACCTGGCTGCCCGGTTAGAGAGAGAAAGCAACGGCATCGCAGCCTTTGCCGGCGACCCGAAGCAGGTCCAGAGTGCATTGCTGGGAGTCATCAAGCTCAAAAATCAGGCGCAAGCGCTGCAAACGCAACTGACAGCCCTCATCCACACCTGGGAAGAGTTCCAGCAAATAAGAGACGCACAGCTGCAGGCAGCAGTCAATGAAGCCACCATCGCCCAGTTATACGAACGCATCCGTCATCAAGCACTACAGGCGCAGGCAGAAATTGAAGAACTGCAGCGCATCGCTGAATTGTCTGACGCTGAGGAACTGAGTGAGCGGCTACAGGCATCGCGTACGCACTATGAGGCACTTATCGCGAACCTGAACCAGGCAAAAATTGACTTTAGCCTTGCGAACGAGCGTGCCAACAACACTACAACCCTGCTGGTCGAAGCAGAAGAACGATTACAACAGGCACAGCAGGAGCGCAGCGAAAAGCAGTCACACTTTGTTGAACTGCTGGCAGCGTACCCGGTGGAGGAACTGGTAACCGCGCAGCAAATCGCCGCTGCGGGCAAGCATATCAGCGCGGCTCAGGGGCTGCTCGGCGGCGTTCTACGTGAAGGGGATATTCCTGCTCGCAAAGAGCAGTTGGAGGGAGCATACCGGGAGGCATACAACGCGCTCTCGCGTACATTCAACCGGGAGCAACCCATCCTGCTTGAATATGGGCCAGACCTGGATGACCGGGGGCTGGTACTTTTCCTCAATGAAAACAGGTGCAAAGCAGTCGAGCTACTCGAAGTACTGAGTGAGCGTATTGAGATGCAGAAATTGCTGCTCAGCCAGGAAGAAACGAAGCTGTTTGAAGATTTTCTACTGCACGAAATTGCCGAGGCGATTCGCACGTCTATCTTTGAGGCAGAGGAATGGGTACAACAAATCAACAAAGTGCTGAGTGGTCTTCCCATGATTGGTGAACACTATGCCTTACAGTGGAAGCCGCCAGCGGAGTACGATCTAACACAACTGGGCAGCCACCTGGCGCAACATTACAAACTGCTGCGCAAACCGGCACAGGCGCTCACAGTAGAAGAGACGGAAACGCTGATGAGTGCGTTCCGCCAGGAAATCGATTCGGTACGACTGCGGCAGCAGGAAAACGCCGGTATGAACTTCATGGATGCACTGGAGCAGGTCTTCGATTACCGCGAGTGGTTCCACTTTGATGTCCTGGTCACACCTATTGGTGGGCAACGCCAGCGCTTGACCGACCGCGTGGCGGGTACACGGAGTGGAGCAGAGCAGCTTTTCGCGCTCTACGTACCGCTCTTTGCGGCCCTGGGTGCTCTCTATAGAAGCGCTGCGCCGGGGGCACCAAGGTTACTCGCGTTAGATGAGGCATTCGATAAGGTGAGCGTTGCCAATACACAGCGCATCATGGAATTTCTTGTCTCACAGGACTTCCAGTGGATGATGACAGGGCCGCACATCAGCGGAACAGGGGCAAAGATAGCCGCCTGCGCCAGGTACCTGATGATTCATGAAAAAGGCTCGCCGATTGCCACGGCCTCGGCTTCTTTCTGGAGTGATAGCAAGTCGCTTTAGCGAGGGGAGCAAAGTTGAACGACCAGCAGGACGCACAAAAAGCCGCCGCATTTTTCACCCAGGCAGGGCTATCCCGGCTGGCGGCAAAACTGTATGAGAAGTATATCGAGGTCGGACAGGTGGGAGGGCAGATCACGCTGGAGGACTGCACAGCAGTTGAGCGGCGCAACATCGCCAGCTTTCTTGGCAGACCGCTCTATCCCGATGCAATGATTAAGGTCAGGCTGGCAGATGTCGAGAAGGCGCTCACGTACAGTTTTCATTGCACATTGCCCGCTATGCTGCATGCCTGCTTCCCTGACAAGGCTTTTATCACCCGCAGGGAGCAGCGGGCCATGCACGCTACGCAGCAGGCACATTTTCGCGCGGCACTGGCCTCTATCGCAGGGGAGCTTCCTGAAAACTCACGAGGGCGATACTGGCTAGAGCAGGGCCTACACGGGCAAGATTGGCTCTTTTCTCGTTACAAGAATGCGCCAGCAGAGGAACAGAAGCGACAGCTCGGCCAGGTACGGTATATCGCTCACCTTCTTGACCAGTTGCCGCGCCCCGCTGCCCCTGAACGATTGGCGCTGTTTGCCCAACGCACCAGCGGCGATCCTCACGCACTCGACCCCGGCAGGGCAACCGGTCGTCTCTTCCTACTCGCACTCGGTGACCTTGCGGAAATGCTGGATCACGGAGACTTGTATAGTAATCATCCAGGGGAAACAGGAGGAGCTCTAGATACTTCAGCATCTCTACAAGATCGTGCACAGGAGCTACACCTGTATACCCGGGGGGGACTACTCGTTGATACCATCTCTTCCAATGTAGCAGTGTTCAATCTCGCAGGCGCTACTTATCGTGATGGCACGCCTGATCCACTTCCGCAGGCTGCAGGCGCACGTGTCTTGCTTCTCCCATTGCGCCAGCTACGTGAGTGGCAAAGTGTGGTGCCGAAACAAGCAGATATCTACGTGGTAGAGAATCCCCAGGTTTTTGAAGAGATGATTCTGGGATCGGATAGAACGCTGGTATGTACCTCCGGCTGGCCCAGTGTAGCAGCCTTAACCCTGCTCGATTTATTGCTGGCAGCATCCCCCAACCATCGCCTTCACTACAGCGGGGACTTTGATCTAAAGGGGTTGCAAATCGCCAGCGCTTTGATGGCACGCTATCCAGGCCGCTGTCATCCCTGGCATTTTGATGCCGGCTCTTATGAAGTAGCTCTACGATCTGATGGCGTCCCGGCACGTACAAGCGAGCTGGATATGCTCAATACGCTTCCCCAAGACTTTGCACCGCTGGTAGCAATGATGCAGGAGAAGCAAGTATGGGCCTATCAAGAGGGCATTACGCAGCTATTGATAGAAGACATACGGAAGAGCGAACTCAATTCGCCGGTTCGATGACCTCAATGTTGTCTTTGCCGCCGTATACATCCCACCAGGGTATCGCGCAGCCTGCCAGCGCGTTGTTAACAGCCTGGATATTTTGCACGCCGCGCTCTTCGAGCCAGCGCTCCAATGCAGCGACACCTTCATGCGCGAAGACCGGAATACCTCCCTGCCAGGTCGCACGGCCACATAACACACCCGAGAACTTCGCTCCCGCTTCAGCAGCCAACTCCAACATTTCGCAGAACACCTCGTTGCTGCTTCCGGCGCTCAGGAAGATGAACGGCCTGGATACGACACTTGCCGCATTGCGGAAATGCTCGATGGCCTCCAGGCGCGAGTAAGCTATCCCCTCCCCGCCAAAAGCGCGGGTGCCGCTCACGAAGGCAGGATTGACCGGCAGTTCGACCTTGAGCACATCCACGCCATAGCGCGGCCTGGAAAACTCCTCCATGGCGCGTGCGACGTATCCCGGCTTCTTCCTGGCAAACGTCAGCCCTTGCTCATCACCGAAGGCGTCGTCGTACATCAACGGCTCCAGGAAAAACGGCACGTCTAGCGCAATACATTCTGCGCCAATGCGCTCGACATAAGCCTGCTTGACCTGGTTGATCCGCGCAGCATCAAACGGGTTATAATACAACAGAATCTTGATGGCCTGCGCACCGGCCTCAACCAAACGCCGGACGCTCCACTCCGGCAGCAAGTCGGGCAGGCGACCTTGCACACTGAAATCGTAGCCAGATTTTTCGTAAGCAAGCATCACCCCTGTGCCAGGAGCACGCCTGGAAAGGGCACCGAGGCCGTATTGTGGATCTAAGAGAATCGCACTGGCGTAGGGCGTGAGCACGTTTGTGACCGCAGTCTTAAAGGCGAGCATATCTGCGGCCGTCGCCTGGCCATATGCACCGCGTGACGCGGCAATCGCCTGCATGAGATTCCCACGATGATCCACCGCCAGCGCTGCAACGATTCCACATTCATCCGCACAGGCGTTCATACCCTCAAATTTACCCCTGGTGATCTTGACCTTCATCATATCCTCTACTCAATTTCGCTGAGACGAACAGGGCGATGTTCGATGAGAGACTTACGCGCCGCCAGCGCCATGACCACCGGGACACGCCCATCATATCCTGTAACGGGAACAGGCGTATCCTGGAGCACGGCATCTACGAATGCAGCCATCTCAGAAACAAAGCTCTCAGCATAACGTTCGACGAAGAAATAGAGCGGAAGATCGCGTCGCACGCTGCGGGCATCGCTGATGATGGCAGTGTTCGGGTAATTGTTTCCGGTAGAGATAGCCCCCGCACTGCCCAGCAGTTCCACCCGCTGGTCATAGCCATAGACGGCATGGCGGCTGTTGCTGATCGTACCGATTACGCCATTGGTAAATTGCAACATGACAACTGTATTGTCTGAATCACCTGCTGCAGCGATGACCGGATTGCTCGTGGCGCTCGCCAGAACAAAGATCTCCTCTACTTCGCTTCCGATCAAAAAACGGGTCATATCGAAATCGTGGATCGTCATATCGAGGAAGATGCCGCCAGAGGCGCGGATATATTCAACCGGAGGCGGGGCAGGGTCACGGCTGATGACATGAATCACAAGCGGTTGACCGATCTCTCCCTTTTCCACGGCCTGTCGCACGCGGCGATAATTGGCATCAAAACGCCGGTTAAAGCCGATCTGCAGTTTGACACCGGCGCGTTTCACGGCATCCAAAGCCCGGTCAATCGACGGCAGATCGAGCGCGACCGGCTTTTCGCAGAAGATGTGCTTGCCAGCCTGCGCAGCCTCCTCGATGATTTGTGCATGGGTACCGGTAGATGAACAGATCACTACTGCCTGAATATCCGGGCGATCTAATACGGCGCGGTAATCCTGTGCAGCGAGAGGAATACCGTAGCGCTCCGCCTCCTCCCTGGCCACCTCTTCGAACGTATCCGCCACCATAATCAGGTCGGCTGACGTGATACGCGATGTGAGATGCTCGGCATGCAGGCGCCCGATGCGTCCCGCGCCGATCAGGCCCATCTTCAATGTATGTGCGGGCATGGCATCTTCCTTCCTCGAACGCTAAAGCCCGATGGTTCTCAGATACTCCCGGTTACGTTGGGCGCTTGCTTTAGGGCTACCCATGCCGGGGAGAATATCCTGCTCCACGACAATCCAGCCGCCATAGCCTCGCATATGAAGCCAGCTAGCGACGGCGGCGAAAGGCACGCTGCCCTTGCCCAGTTCACAAAACACCCTGTGGCGTATCGCGGTGAAATAATCCCAGCCATCTGTACGAGCCTTCCCGGCGACCTGCGGCTGGCAGTCCTTGAAATGAACATGCCAGATGCGCTCGCCGAAACGGTTCAGCCCGTCCTCGACACGCCGGCCATCATTGCTGCCGGTACCATAGAGGTAGTGGCCGGTATCGAACACCAGCCCCAGCAGGTCCGGATCGGTCATGTCCAGGAAACGAGCGATCTCTTCCGGTGTCTCGACATACCCGGCACAATGGTGATGAAAAGCCGTCTTCAGCCCGGTCGCATTACGCACAGCACGCGCGATACGCTCAGCACCACGAGCAAAGGTTGCCCATTCCGCCTGGCTCAGGCCCATCTCCGGTGTGATACGCCCGGCGTACTGCGTACGCAGCACATCGGTGCCGTTATCATCGGCGAGCACGACGAGAGGCAACGGATTCCCCCTGCTGGTGTCCGCCACCCGGGCGAGCAATCGCGCAACCTCCAAGGCGTGGGCTTCCCCACTGGCATGCACACCCGGGTCTTTCAGAGCCACCGGCACAAACGCGCCAACCATCGCCAGCTTTCGCCGTTCCAGTTCCTCGCTGAGAGCCTCCGGGTCGGTGGGCATGTAGCCCCAGTCGCCCAGCTCGGTACCAGTGTAGCCAGTACCACGCAACTCGTCGAGCATCTGTCCGTAAGCAATCTCCTCGCCTTCTAACCCTTCAAATTCAAGCGCTCCCCACGAGCAGGGCGCATTGGCAATACGGATATCTGTCATGCAGCTCTCCTCATCTTTTGCCTGAGAAAGGGGCGACGCCCCTACCCGGCTAGAACTTGCGCGACCAATCGCTGGGCCAGCGCTCGACTACGACTTTCTTTTGTGTGTAGAATTCAACGGCATCGCGCCCCTGGGCATGCATGTCGCCGAAGAAGCTTTCCTTCCAGCCAGAGAATGGGAAGAAAGCCATCGGGGCCGCCACGCCAATGTTGATGCCTATATTCCCCGCCTGCGCCTCGTAGCGGAACTTCCTGGCTGCGGCACCGCTGCTCGTGAACAGGCAGGCCATGTTGCCAAAGGAAGCGGCATTCACCAGGTCGATGGCTTCATCAATCGTCTGTGCATGCATCAGGCTGAGCACCGGGCCGAAGATCTCGGTGCGGGCAATCTCGCCACGCGGGTCGACGTCGTCCAGGATTGTCGGGCGGATGAAGTAGCCGCGCTCGTAGTCAGGGATCGATGCACCACGGCCGTCGACGATGACTTTAGCTCCCTCGCTCACTCCCTTCCCGATCAACGACTCGACGCGCTGCTTGCTCTCAGGGGTGATCACCGGCCCCATCTCGCTCTCGGGGTCCAACCCGTAACCGACCCTGCGGGTCGCCGCCGCGTGAGCGACCTGTTCCGTAAAGATTGAGCGGGCCTCCCCCACGGTGATCGCCACCGCTGTCGCCAGGCAGCGCTGACCCGCGCACCCGAAGGACGAGTCGGCAATGATGCGGGTGGCCATCTCCATGTCGGCGTCGGGCAAGACGACGACTGCATTCTTAGCGCCGCCCTGGCATTGGGCACGCTTCCCGTTGGCGGTCGCCCGGCCGTAGACGTACTTTGCCACCGGCGAGGAGCCGACGAAGGAGATAGCACGCACGTCCGGGTGATCGAGCAGGGCATCGACGGTTTCTTTCGCGCCGTTTACCAGGCTGAGCACACCAGGGGGAAGGCCTAACTGATCGATCAGCTCAAAAATCCGGCTCATCGTCATCGGTACCTTCTCCGAGGGTTTGAGAATGAAACAATTGCCTGCGGCAATGGCGTAGGGCAAGAACCAGAGCGGGATCATGCCGGGAAAGTTGAAGGGCGTGATCGCAGCGACGACTCCTACTGGCTGGCGCAGCATGTGTTCATCAATGCCGGATGCGATATCTTCGACGTTGTAGCCCATCATCAGCGACGGGATGCCGGTCGCAACCTCGACGTTTTCGAGACCGCGCTGCAGTTCGCCCCGCGACTCGGCGAGCGTCTTGCCGCACTCCTGCGTCGTCAGGCGCGCAATCTCGTCGAAGTGCTCCTCCAGCAGCCTCTTGAGCTTGAAGAGGTACTGGATGCGCTCGACTGGCGGCGTTCTCCGCCAGCCGGCGAAGGCTGCCTGGGCGGCGCGTACTGCTTCGTCGACCTCGTCACGCGATGAAAGCGGCACGCGCACCATCGTCTCGGCAGTCGCAGGGTTGCGTACATCCAGAAACTCGCTGGCTCGTGAACGTTTCCAGATACCCCCAACATAATTGAGGAGCTGTCCATCCTGTATCATCGCTTACCATCTCCATCTGCCGGTGGCAACGGATCGGCGTATTGTTGCTCCGCCTTCTCAAATTTCGAAGGAAGCTGCTCAACGTGCAGCCCTTTCGCCTCCGCCTCAAATTCCTGCGCTACCTTCACCAGCGCTGCGCCGGCCTTCTCATCTGTGCGCGCGAACTCGGCCAGTTCGTGGCTCAGCTCCTCCAGCGCTTCGCCCCCGGCCATCATTCCGGTCAGCTCCTCGCGGCTGATTTCGGATTTGGCGAACGTGCCATAGCTGCGCCCACGATTGAGGATCGTGAAGCGGTCGCCGACCGGATAGGCGTGATGCGGGTTGTGCGTGATAAAGACCACTGCCAGGCCGCGCGCACGCGCCTGTGCGATATAGCGCAGGACGATGCCCGCCTCTTTCACACCCAGCGCAGCCGTCGGCTCGTCGAGAATCAAGACTTTGGCCCCAAAGTACACAGCGCGCGCAATCGCGACGGACTGGCGCTCGCCGCCGGACAGGGTGCCAACCGGCTGCCCGGTATCGCGCACCTGGATACCTATCTTCGCCAGTTCCTCGCGCGTCACGCGGTTAGCGAACCCCGCATCGTAGCGGCTGAATGGCCCCCAGCCCTTCTTTGGCTCCGAACCGAGAAAGAAGTTGCGCGAGATGCCCATCAGCGGGATCATCGCCAGGTCCTGAAAGACGGTGGCAATACCCGCGTTGAGCGCCTCGCGCGGGGAGGAGAAATGCACTTCTTTCCCCTCAAACATGTAGTGGCCATCGCTGGGCCGGTGGACGCCGGAGAGGATTTTGATCAGCGTTGATTTGCCCGCGCCATTGTCACCGAGCAGGCACATTACCTCGCCCGCGTGCACGCTCATCGAAATGTCTTTCAGCGCAATCACGCTGCCGAAGTATTTCGAAACGCTCTGCACTTCGATCAAAGGAGCAGTTTGTGCACTCATCGTCGCGCCTCCAATGCCAGTTTGCGTACATAGCTGTTGAGCAGCACAGCTAACAACAGTATTACTCCAATGACAGCCTTGTACCAGTTAGCATCTACGCCCGCGAAGAGGATGCCCACCTCTACGATGCCAAAGGCCAGCGCCCCGAACATGGCGCCGATAGCCGAACCGTAGCCACCCGTGAGCAGTACCCCTCCGACGACCGCCGCGACGATCGCTGTGAACTCACTTCCCTGGCCGCGCAGGACATCCGCGCTGGTAAAGGACACAACCTGGATAATCGCCAGCAGGCAGGCGCAGACAGCCGTGCCTACGAACAGTAGAATCTTCACCCGCGTGACAGGTACGCCGGTGTTGCGTGCCGCCTGGGCATCCCCGCCCACGCCAAAGATCCAGTTGCCGAAAGAGGTGCCCAGGAGCAGCCATGTTGCCAGCGCTACCAGCCCCAGAGCCCAGATAATTTCGATGGGAAATTGCTGGCCGCCGCCGAGCGCGGTGGCGAAGATCGCGTGGGCGGCGCTATACCCTGGCGCCTTGTCGATGCCGCTCACCACGGTCAATCCGGTCACTTGGGTGGTGATACCTGCCGTCGCGCCGAACAGAATGTACGAGGTGCCCAGCGTGACGATGAACGATGGCAGGCGGGTGCGCATGACCAGGTAGCCGTTCAGCATGCCGATCAGCACCGCAAAGATCAGGGCCACGACAATTGCTGCCCAGATGTTCCAGCTGTACTGAGTGGTTAAGATGGCGATCATCATACCGGTTGCGCCAACCGTCGCACCAACCGACAGGTCAAATTCCCCGCCAATCATCAGCAGTGCCACGGGTACTGCCAGGATGGCCAGTTCAGCCGAGACACTCAGATAGCTCGATGCTGCTCTCAAGGTAACAAAATTACTGCTCGCCGCGACGATGGCGAAGAAGATCCATACCGCTATTGAACCGGCAACAGCTCCCGTTTCCGGGCGGACCAGGAGCCGGCGGAGCGGATTGACTCGCAACATACGCTCGCTTGTAATAACACTCATATTCCCTCCATTGGAAATGTAGGGGCCGGTCTTGTCGCCACCCGCCTCGAAACGGGCGACCATAAGTACACGACTTTGTTAGCCGCTCGCCTCGAAACGGGTGACCACAAGGGTCGCCCCATGACTTCGTTAGCGCGTCCCCGCCGCTGTCAACTGGATCACCTGGCTCACGTTAGACGAATCGACAAAGCCGGGGCCAGTCTGGAGGATGCTGTTCGCGATGGTATTGAGATTCGTCTTGTACAGCGTCAACAAGACGATGGGCAGGTATCCCTGAAGATACTGCTGCTGGTCAATAGCGAACAGCATCTGACCAGCCTTGATCGCATTTAGCACATCGGACGATAGGTCGAAAGTGGCCAGCTTGATCTGCCCGAGCTTGTTCAGGTCCTGGAGCGCTTTGATGGTCGGGGTAGCTCCGGTGGGACCAAGCGTCAGGATGCCATCGATAGTGGGATCATGCTGGAGCGCAGCTTCGACAGTCTGCTGGGTCTGGGTCGGGTTACTCAGGTTAACGCCGATCTCTTTAACCGTGCCGCCTGTCTCCCCCAAACCTTCCGCAAAGCCCTTGCAGCGCAGCGTAAGAGCGGCGTTACCGACCTCCTGGTTGACACAGAGGGCGTGTTTGACACCGGCGGCGCCCATTTTTTCACCGCCGCCTTTGCCAGCCGCTTCCTCGGTCTGCCCGATGTGAACCAGCACCCCCAGGCTCTGCGCGACATCGGAGCCAGAGTTGATCGAGATCACCGGGATACCGGCAGCTACAGCGGCTTTAATCGAAGCGCCCAGGCCAGCGGCATCGGGGATCGAGACGACCAGCCCATCCGGGTGGGTTGCCACCGCATCATCAATGAGATGGGACATGGCTACTACATCGAAAGTGGTTCCGGTCGGCGCTTCATAGTGGGCCGTGACACACATATCGTGGGCCGCCTGGTCAACTCCTTTCTTGACCACCGACCAGAAAGGGTCCGTAGATTGACCATGTGTGACCACGTAGAACTTGAGGTTCGCGCGTGATGCGGGGCATGATCCCGACGGCGTGCTGGTGGTGGATGACCCACTGGTGCCACAAGCAGCCAGTAACAACGGCAGCATCACTACCAGTATGATGAGTTTTTTGAAGAATCTGTGCATGTTGTCCTCCTGTTAAAAAAAGATACACTTACGCGATTCGCTAAAGATAACCCGTGCATGACTCACTTTGTTAAAAGGCGAGTCGTTTTATTGCTACTGATACTCTCTGAGTGCTTTGCGATAATTACCTCCTTTCTTACCTGTGATTTTGCCTGCCCGTTTCAGCGCTGGTGGGAATAGCGCCGCGTCCTATTGCCCCAGAAAATAGCGTTCCTGTGCCCGCTTCTCTGCCCACGCAGTATGAGCAGCCTCTACCTGGGGCATCTCGCTGACTTCGGCCACGGGCACATCCCACCAGCTCTCATAGTTGGGCACGCTCTCGTAGCGGTCATTCTGAATGTAGATCACCGACGTGCGATCGGTTGACCGCACCGCATCGAGCGCGGCTACGAAATCGGCGTAGGTCTTGCACTCGATGACGTGCGCACCCAGGCTACGCGCGTTTGCCGCCAGATCAACGGGTAAAGCCTGCACCTCCGGCCCTGCTTCGTCACCTGGCAATACGCCGTCGCGTGGGTAGGCATAGCGTGTGCCGAAGCCGTCCTGGCCGAGCGAGCGGCTAAGTCCACCAATGCTTTTAAAACCATGATTGTCGAGCAGGACAATGATGAGTTTGTAGTTTTCCTGGATCGAGGTAACAATCTCGCTGTTCATCATCAGGTATGAGCCGTCGCCGACCATCACATACACATCGCGGCCAGGCGCGGCCATCCTGGCTCCCAGGCCACCGGCGATCTCATAGCCCATGCAGCTATAGCCATATTCCATGTGGTAATTCTTGGGATGGCGCGCGCGCCAGAGCTTGTGCAGGTCGCCGGGCAGGCTGCCTGCCGCGCACACCATGATGGCGTCCGGAGCGCTGCGTTCGTTCACCGCGCCGATTAGCTCGCCCTGGCTGGGCAGCGGTGTGTGGCGCTGCGCGTAAACGCGTTCGACTTCGACCTCCCATGCGGCGTGGAGCTGCTCGATCTGAGAGCGATAGCTGGCCTCGACACGGTAGTCGCCAAGCAGGAGGAGCAACTCTTCCAGCGTCGCTTTCGCATCGCCAACCAGCGACAAAGCCAGGTGCTTTGAGGCATCGAACTCGGCCACGTTACTATTGATAAAGCGTATTGCGGGGTTTTGAAACGCGGTCTTCGATGCAGTAGTAAAGTCGCTGTAGCGGGTGCCGATACCGATTACCAGGTCGGCCTCCCTGGCGATGCGATTGGCGGCAAAGGTGCCGGTGACACCGATTGCTCCGAGGTTAAGCGAGTGGTCGTAGCGCAGGCTGCCCTTGCCAGCCATCGTCTCAGCGACAGGAATGCCTGTCTGGTCAACGAAACGCCGCAAGAGATCGGTGGCCTCGGAATAAATCACGCCGCCACCGGCGATAATCAAAGGCCGCTGGCCAGCACGTATCCACGCTGCCGCTTGTTCCAGCGCATTGCGGTCCGGACGATTGCGCGGGATATGCCACACGCGCTTGTGGAAAAACGCCTCTGGATATGTATACGCCTCGGCCTGCACATCCTGTGGCAGCGCCAGGGTGACAGCGCCGGTTTCAGCAGGGCTGGTCAAGATGCGCATAGCCTCGGGCAGCGAGGTCAGCAATTGCTCAGGGCGCGTAATGCGATCCCAGTAGCGGCTCACGGGCTTGAAGCAATCATTGACGGAAATATCCTGGGTGTGGCCGGACTCGAGCTGTTGCAAGACGGGCGCAACGTTGCGGCGGGCGAAAATATCTCCCGGCAGCAGCAGCACCGGCAGGCGGTTGATCGTGGCAGTGGCAGCGCCGGTGACCATATTGGTTGCTCCAGGGCCGATCGATGAAGTGCAGGCAAACGCCTGCAACCGATTCTTCGTTTTGGCATAGGCCGTCGCGATATGCACCATTGCCTGCTCGTTACGGGCCTGATAATAGCGGAACTCCGGCATTTGCTGCAGCGCCTGGCCGATGCCCGCGATATTGCCATGGCCAAAGATGCCGAAGCACCCGGCGAAAAAAGGCTGCTGGGCGCCATCACGCTCCACGTACTGGTTCTTGAGAAAGGCGATGACGGCCTGGGCCATCGTCATACGTCCGCTTACCTGGTTGTTCATATCCGTTCTCCGTTATTCCGAACACTGTGTCGTGAGTGCTACAATCCGTCGCGATCTTGAATGAAGGTCATCACTTGATTATAAGTAGGCATGAAATTGGCGCAGCCGTGCTGGGTGACAAGGATGGCGCCGCAGGCATTGCCTAGTCGCGTGGCTTTATACCAGCCCCATCCATTGATATATCCATACAAAAACCCTGAAGCAAAGGCATCGCCTGCGCCCAGGATATTCTTTACCTCTACCGGGAAGCCAGGCACATCGATGCGCATAGCGCCGTCTGCGCCTGACACAAGATGGACTCTGGAGCCTGCAGCGCCGCGTTTCTGCACGAGTACGCGCGGTCCCAGGTTCAGTAGCTGCTGAATTGCAGCATCAGTGTCGCCGCTGACCCGTGCATCTGAAATCTGGGAGTGGGCTATACTGATCTGATCTGGATCGGTGAGCATAGCGGCGTTGATTTCGTCTTCCGTGCCGAGCACAATATCGACTAGGCGCAGCGCCGAGCGGAGCGTGACCCCGAAGGCACGCTGGTCATGCCATTGGTCGGGGCGGAAGTCGATATCCAGCAAAACCGTCGCGCCCGCCAGGCGTGCCATCTCGGCGGCAAAAAGCGTAGCGCTGCGACTCGGCTCCTTGCTCAGGCCAGTTCCGGTAATCAGCAGGGCACGACTGCCGGCGATGGGTGTTGCCAGCACATCATCGATAGTCAGTTCGATGTCGGCACAGTTATCACGGTAGTACGTCAGCGGGAAGCGGTCAGGCGGTTCGATGCCCAGCACGACAGCGCTGGAGCGCCGCCCCGGCTTGCGCGGGATGAACTGTGTCTCCACTCCCTCGCGGCGTAAAAAGTGCAGGATAAAGTTGCCTACCTGGTCATCCCCAATGGCTGTCAACAGAGCTGAACGCAAGCCCAAACGCCGCGTGCCAACGCTAATGTTCGTCGGACAACCGCCAACATAGGCTGCAAAACTGGTGATCTCCTCGAACGGAGCACCGATGTCGTTAGAGTAGAGATCGATCGAAGATCGCCCCATAGCGATCACATCGTATGTCCTGCTGGTCGTATCCATATCTGACTCCTGCTCTGTCACAAACGCTGCCCCACGTCGTAGATTGGCACACGTGGATCGCGCGACTGGTAGTGCTCTCTGACCCAGGCATAGCGCGGATCCTCGCTGTTAGCCAGCGATTGTGCGCTGCCAGCCAGAACGTTGAGATAGTAGGTGGTATAGCCGGGGGCGCTGGTTACCGGGTGATAGCCTTCGGGCACGAGCACGACGTCATTATTCCGCGCTAACAGCACGGCATCGATGGGGAAACCAGCACGTTGCAATGGCGATTCGGGAGCCGTGTAGATGCGTTGAAAAGCGAATCCTTCTGGGCGATCCAGTTTGTAGAAATAGATCTCTTCAAGATCAGCTTCCAGAACAGTGCCGTTCAGACTGGTTTTATGGACATCATGCTTGTGCGGAGGATAGCTTGACCAGTTGCCGCCAGGTGTATAGACTTCCACGACGACGAGCCGGTGGCAGGGGAAACCCGGTGGGATAATGCTGTTGATCTGGCGAGTAACATTATCGCCCCCACGGATCTCGATCTCGATATCACGTGGCGTGACAAGACGCGGCTGGTGATCCTGGTCGGTTGGTGCCAGGGCAACGGCAAATTCGCAATCCGTCTCCGCATTGACGGTCAACCTTGTGTGGCGAGGCAGATAGAGCGCGTACGGCAGTCCACTAAAGACGCTGTCTCGCTCACCGACGCGTGACCACTGGCCCCGGTCCGACTCGACGCCTATACGACCGCCCAGGACTACAATCGCCATTTCGTCGGCGGCGGTTGCGAATGTCCAGGAGTGATCTGCAAGCAGGTGACGCAACTGAAAAGAGAGATAATCCCAGCCAGCCAACTCTGGGGTCACCTCGACGATTACGCCGGGGTCGGTGGAGTTACCGGGATGGACAACCAGGTTATGTAAATCATACTGGCGCATACATCGACTCCCTGTGAACCTCAATGCAACTACGATGCGCTCCGGCCGCTATGCCGGGGGAGCACCCACTGCTAGTGGTGCCAATATCTTCATCCGCTCTACGATCACGGACGTTGAAGTACACGAACGGTTGCTAACTATCGATTTTCGATCCCCCAGAACGGGGTTCATTGTGCTAGCTGAGCTGTGCTGGCACGAATTACAAGTGTGGGCTGTAAAATATGGTTCCGCCCTGGACGATTATGCAACAAATCGAGCATCAACTGTGCTGCGAGGCGTCCAAGTTCTAACTTCGGCTGGCAGATCGTCGTAAGTGGAGGCGCCACGTAGCTAGCCATCCTGATATCGTCAAAACCGATGACGCTCAGCTCCTGGGGCACCACAATGCCTCGTTCTTGACAAGCCATCAGTATGCCAATGGCGATCATATCGTTCTGGCAAAAAACTGCGGTAATTCCTGCTTCGAGCAGACGGGGCAACGAGGCCTGCCCAGCAGCGACATCTTCCTCCGGCGAGGCCTCAGTGCCAGCTGCGATCACTACCCGCGCATCTCGACATGGCATATCTGCGGCTGCCAGTGCGCTTTGGTATCCATGAAGTCGCTGAAGATTTGATCTCGGCCTGCTGCTACTGCCGAGATAGCCAATTGAACAATGACCCAGGTGCAGCAGGTATTCTACCGCGAGTTGCGCTCCCATGCGATCATCGACGGAAACCCAGTTTAACAACTCATACTGTGACTCGGCCTGGCTGTTGATCAGTACGGTTGGAACCCGGACATGATCCAGGCGCTTCTTATACTCGCTAGTAATACGGGACGACGCGACAAGGATGCCATCAACACGCCGGCGGTGGAAGGTTTCGATGATTACCATCTCCTGGTCGGGATCGTTGTGGGTTGCGCTGAGAAATACACTGAAGCCAGCTGCGCGCGTCACTTCTTCGATGCCCTTCACAACGTCGCTCAGGAATGGATCGGCAATCGACGTCACCACCAGGCCGATTGTGCTGGTATGCCGCGTTTGCAGACTCTGCGCAATAGCATTGGGCGTATAGCCCATCTCACGCGCCAGGCGCTGGATCTGCTCTCGCACATCCACACTGATCAGCGGGCTATCACGTAGTGCACGCGATACCGTTGAGTGCGAGACACCAGCCGCGCGGGCGATATCTTGGATGGATATCTCTTGCCGATGCAAGCGGTTCACCTTTCTTTGCCGAACGACCCATACAGTACTATCCACCTGGCAATGCACACGTGTGCACTAACGATCTAAAAAATAGCCCCCCCATTGCTTAGTGGAACATTACTTATCTGCAATGCACACGTGTGCATTAATAGTATGCCCGATGAGGATGGGGTTTGTCAAGGGTTTGAAGAACGAATAAATACACCACATGAGAAAATGTCTCACAAGAACACCTGACCGACGCAACTGACGCAGAGGTGAGGTATGCTGCTGAGTGGCTATTGCCTGTCTCGACTTTGCTGCTTTCGTCGTTCTATGAATGCGAGAAGGTCAGACTCTCCGATGCGGTACCCCCGCTTGCCAATGCTGAAGGCCACGAGATCACCCTGTTCGATCCATGTGCGAACGGTCTTATCGCTGACACGCAGTTGTTGGGCAACTTCCTGGACGGTGTACATTTTCTCTTGCATCGGTTTGACTCCTTACTTTATGAACCATTGTAGCATGTGGCGTCAACGTTTGCTGGTACTCTCTAGAGTGGAATATGCGTACGGGGATTGAAATAGTAAGAATTAGTGGCTATAATGTACTTGGTGTGATATTTAGTCCAGGCACAGAAGGGAGATAATCATGAGCACATTTACGCCCAGGCCAGTCATTGTCCAGAGAAAGTATTTTCGTGACGCCTTTGATCGTGGGTTACACGGCAAACCCATAGAGCTAACCGAGGAGAATCTGGTGAACATGGTGCGTAGAACGGTGAATATTGCTCTCGACGCTGGGGAGATAACCGAGGAGCAATTGCGCTACAAGGTGGGTCTGCTGATAGGTACACTGCTTGGAGGATTACATGACAAGGCGTAAAGAGGATGACCGCTCAGTCCCTACTGGCTTATGGCCTGACGCCAACAGACTTGGCGTCGATCCAGTTGAATACGATGACTCGATCCGCAGGTTTGAGCCAATGACCCATATTCAACTGCGTAACTCGGATACAGTTGTCGTGAGTGGCTATGGTGTGCATCTAAAGGTCGAGTATGAGTCTTTGGTGGTGGAATATGAGCAGGGGCATGTTCCTGAGCGGAAGAAACTACTGCGACTTGATCGTGGTGTCCACAAAATGAAGAAGATTTTTATTTGCTCTCATGGTGGATACATGTCATTTGAGGCGATGGAATGGTGTTCCCAGCAGGAAATCACTGTGTTCCTGCTGAACTGGAAGAGTGACGCAGTGCAGGTGCTTACTCCACGACAATCACGAGATGCCAGACTCGTGCACCTTCAATATGAGGCAAATCAATCCCCGCGTGGGATTGAGGTTGTACGAGAGATCATTAAACGTAAGGCGGAGCAGCAGATAGCAGTAATGAAGCATCTAGCGAGCCATCCAGTAGTGAGGGATACATTCTCTCTCAGGAAATCTCGCAGAGCAGCTCGGCAGAAGATTGAGTACGACGAATCAATGTGGCAGTCCTTTGAGGATGGGATAGAAAGTTTGGCACTCCTCAATGATGTAGATTTAATGAGGACGCTGGAAGGACGAATGGCCAAAACCTATTGGTCAATGCTGGCTGGCATTCCGATACGGTGGGATTACTCAGCAATAGGAAAGATACCAGAACATTGGACTAAGGTAGCAGAACGTGTCAGCGGCATCTCTAGTTTTAACAATGCGAGTCAGGCAACCAATCCGTTCTATGCAGTCCTCAACTTCGCTTATGCTCTACTCAAGGCCCAGGTATTGCAGTCCATATTGGTACACGGACTGGATGAGACGGTGGGATTTCTGCATGTCTCTCGTGAGGGGAACCAGGCTTTTGTGTATGACCTGATGGAGCCATTCCGTTCTCCCATCGATATGAAGGTTCTCGATCTTTTCGACAAGATGATATTCAAGAGAGGCGACTTCATCCAATCTGTGAATGGGGAATGCCGTCTCAATGAGGGGCTGAGGAATTATGTCGTGGCTACCTGTAGGGTATCAAACTTTGAGATCGACAGGTTCGTTGAGCTAATTCTGGTTCTCCTTAGCGATGGTAGACGTTGACTTGAAAAAAGCCGGTGTGTCCCCCGTCAATCGGGTTGGATGAGTCGATGAGATACGCAGACAATTGATCTGCCATTGTTCCCTTTCCGCGATGAGATTTCACGTACTTCTTCAGATCGTCGAGAAGACCTTTTGCTCCCATGCCAGGGGAGTGCCCCGGGTGGTACACCCCCACTAAGATATTGTTGGCGAATTCAAAAAGGGGAAGGCTCCACCTTGTACGTTAACAATTCAGCGATGCTCCACAGGTGATCGGTGAGTCCGGCAGCCATAGCAGGCGTATGAATGGGGGACGTTCCCTGCCGCGTTTTTCCACTTCATCCGACTTATACTATGATGGGTCTTACTATGGCTGACCTGACTATCTTTTAGGAGCGCGTATGCAACCACTCGATATTGATGAAGTGCCAGACGTGGGAAAGAGCATGCTCTATGAACGTTTCGCTGAAAGGCTTCTGGCCTATGTGTGCCAGCAGGTTTCTAATCGGCAGGACGCCGAGGACCTCTTACTGGAGGTCTTTCTGGCTGCGCTCCAGAACACCTCGCTCGCCCGACTCCCAGCCGAACGTCAACTGGTCTGGTTGCGACGGGTGGCCCGGAACAAGGTCATTGATCACTACC
>Ga0207646_10001536_pt1 | contig 28270 bp, 23 predicted proteins | sample KBSK5502metaG_FD_184343 | JGI IMG/M metagenome (GOLD analysis project Ga0207646, IMG submission 184343) | Corn, switchgrass and miscanthus rhizosphere microbial communities from Kellogg Biological Station, Michigan, USA - KBS K5-50-2 metaG... | ecosystem: Host-associated > Plants > Roots >...
ACGACTTCACACCAGAGACTTTGGAAAACGTTTACCAGAAAACGTTTTCCAAAGTATAATCGAAAAAACCCAACGTTGTCAAGAGGTTCGACAGACATAATGTTCGTTTGCTTGCTATGAAATGGCTCCTTTCCTTTACAAGCCAGACCGGAGGGCAGAGCAAAGCCAGGCCTGGCTTTGCTCTGCCCTCCGGAAAACGCAATCTTCTCTTATAGCAGTGAAGGCTTCGGCCAATTCATGTTGTCGACCCGGTCGGAGGAGACGTTTAGCGTGACTGTGTCGTCGGTCACGTTCTGGATGGCGTCAAGTGGCGCGTAGACATCACGACGCATGGGTCTGTCGATGAGAAAGTCTTTATCACGCACCTCCTTGACCTTCCCCACCTCTTTTCCGTCTGTCCCTGCAACGTGCATTCCCACTCTCACTGGCGGTTGTGTCGTCACCTCTTGCTCCTCTGGCGGCTGTGTCGTCATCTATTGCTCCTTTCTAGTCTCATCTGTTTTTGCTTCTGTCTAACGACTTCCTTTTTTAGTACGATGAACCAATGGCCTTTAGCCATTACGTCTTACCACCGCAAAAAGATACTCATGCACTACGAGGCACGCATGCCTGCTTCGTCAGAGAGAAGGGGATGTACTCGGCACTGAGCCAGTGCTATTATCTCTGCGTGCTGCCCTCGACCACCGCCCGTAAGCCGGAGAGGTCATACGAAAGTGCCCCAGCTTGTAGTTGCGTTCTCAACACGGTTTCACTTTGTACGCGTATGCGTGAAGCATCAAGAACGGCGGAGGCTTGCGCTGCCGCTATGGCGACGGCGCCATCGGCATCAAGGAGCACGAGATCCCCTGGAGCAATGATGGCGCCCCCTACCGTGACCGGCGCGTTGATCGCGCCAACGCTGGTTTTGGTTGCCCCTCTCACTCGGATCCAGCGCGTCCAGACGGGCAAGCCAAGCGCTCGAATTTCCTCCGTATCGCGCACGGCTGCATCCACCAGGATGCCTGCGACCTGGCGAAACAGCGCTTGCGTCGCGAGCAGTTCCCCGATCAGCGCAACAGGTTCCGGTTCTTGCATCGTCAAGACGAGGACTTCGCCTGGCTGGACCTGCTCCAGCACCGCGTGCACCATCAAGTTATCTCCCTGGCCACAGCGCACCGTACGCGCCGGTCCTACTACTTTGCTCCCTGGGATGAGTTGCACCAGGGGAATATCAATGAGTCCCGTGCGCCCCGCCGCCTCGTAGACCGTTGCTGCCCCGTAGCGGGCAAACTCTTTCATATCGATATCGTTCATCTGCTCTGTTTCCCTCTTGAAAACTCTTGTCTGTGCCGGGTCTGTCAAGAGCCGTTTAGAGCGTCTCGACGACCTGGGGGTGACGTGCTGGAAGGCTTCCGCATAGCGAATATAGTATACCCTATAATCGTAAAGCTGATTGTGCCGCCAGGTGATGGAACGCTAATGAACGGCAAAGAAGCTTCCTGATTATACAGGTATAACCTCAGCAGTTTCTTTTTTCGCTACCTGTGCCATACGCCTGATACTCACATACTGCCAGATCAGAAACGCTAATGTGATCACAAAAAGAATCAGCGCGCCGAATTCGTCGCCCAGGTCTGCTGCATCTCCTTTCTCCAACAAGAAGAAGGCAATGAGTTTCATTACCAGGGCAGCCGCAGTAAAGAGAAGAGGAACCATGGTGGCCCATTTTTGTCATCTGGATATGCCATAATGGAACCAGAGAGCAAAGGCCGACCGATCGTTGGCACCGTTGAAGAGCCGAGACTATCGCTCTCAGGAGAAAGGAACACGACAGCATGAGATCTCTCATCGAGCCATTGGTCAGCAATGGCTATACACTGGACATGACACCGGAGAGACTGGGCTGGCTCGAGCCGATCGATGCAGGCCTCCCGCTGGAGCAATTGAGGGCAAAGTATCGACAGAACGGCTACCTCTGGCTGAAGGGGTTCTTTGATCGAGACGTCATTTTGGACTTCCGTCGTCATTTCTTTGATACCATGTTTTCTGGAGCGAAAACGTTTGTTGAGATCGTCAGTTCGCAAGAGTACGAGGATTTCTGCACCATGCCCCGTCTCTGGAACTTCTACCGGGAGTTCCTGGAGGGACAACCCTACTTACATAAACGAAAGCTCATTCGCTTCGACCTCCCTGGCGAAACCCACTGCACAGGCGGACACTACGACCTGATCTATTTGCGCGCCGGGACCGACAAACTCTGTACCAGTTGGATACCGCTCGGTGATACCCCGGTCGAAATGGGCGGCGTGATCTACCTGGAGCATTCGGACGCGGTGGGACGCCAGATGGAGGCCGAGTTTCGCGTGAAGAACGCCAATCTCCCTCCTGAAGAACGCATCAGTGCTTTCAACCGCGACATGCGCGAGAACGGCTGGATCAGTACCAACCTGGTGGAAATGGCAGATCGTTTCAATAGCCGCTGGCTGATCGCCGACTATGAGGCCGGCGACATGGTGATCCACAGTCCCTATATGATCCATGCCGCCACCCTGAACCACGATCCATTGAACAGGACCAGGCTCTCCACCGACATTCGCTTCCAGCGTGTCGATGACGATATCGACCAGCGCTGGGCCAACAACTGGGTCCCCGGCGACAATTTATAACGGCAATGCTTTGCACCAAAAAAAGGAAAGCGTGATGAGCCGCGAGGGAGACTTGATCCATTGGCCAGACAAGAAGGGACATGTTCCATAGTTCAGAGAGGAGGTTATCTTTGCTCCCACTGATCTATACCAACGCGCTAGCAGCTGGTGTATTCCTGGCTGCTTGCTTGATCTGGAATATTCCAGAAATGATAGGCGCAATCAAGCAAACGGCAAAGGTATCCAGAAAAGAAGCGTCGGTACAGGATCGTGGCTCAATGGGCATCCTGATCGGACTGCTCTGGGTGGGCATCGCCTTGAATTTCTCGCTCGGCGGGCTGTTTCCGGCAGCAGCTATAACCTGGCATCGAACAGCACTCTTTCTTCTCGGGGTGTCCTTGATCCTCCTCGGTGTAGCCCTGCGCTGGTACGCCATCTGGACGCTGGGATCCTACTTTACCCGCGATGTAGCGGTGTCTGCGGAGCAGAAGGTGGTGCAAAACGGCCTGTACCGCTATATTCGCCATCCTGCCTACAGCGGTACGTTCCTGACCATGTTGGGCGTAGGTCTCGCGATGACCAACTGGGCCAGCCTGGTCACCTTGCTCATATGCGTGCTCCTTGGCCATACGTACCGGGTAAGCGTTGAAGAGAAGGCGCTCATCCAGACTATCGGCCAGCCGTACATTGAGTACATGCATCACACCAAGCGCTTCATTCCATTGGTGTTCTAGCAGCGCGGCACCGGTGAACGCCTGCCAGATGACCCGACGCGCTGCGTATTGTGCTGGGGAGCCATTTCCACGTCAGACGGTGACTCGTATGGAGAAAGGAGGAAGAAACAATGGCGATCCTCTTGATCATGCTCCTCATCATTCCTCTCCTTTGGATGACAGGCTTTCTTGTTGTCACGGATTTTTCTGTTCCTTTGAGGGATGCGAGGCAGTTTCGCCATGTGCTCGTTATTTTCCCTCATGCAGATGATGAAGCCATCACTTGCGGGGGGTCACTGCATCATTTCGCGGCAGGAGGGAGTGTAGTGACGTTAGTGCTTCTGACCAAAGGAGAAAGAGGAACGCCGGACGCAACACTCAACGTAAGCCTCAAAGATATTCGAACGAGAGAAGCCCAGACAGTGACAGCAATCCTTGGGATCTCCAAGTTCATCCAGGAAGACTTTGGCGATGGAGAATTGCACGATAAAAGGCAGGAGCTGACGACGTTCATCGATACTCTTATCGAACAGGAAAAACCTGATCTTCTTATCACCTACGATCTCGCTGGGTTCTACGGGCACGCAGATCATATTACCTGTTCTGAGATCATTACTGAGCTGAAAAAAACCAGATTTCAAGAGGTTCCTTTATGGTATGTGACGTTCCCCAAAAGAGTGCTGGCAAGAGTCAAGCCACCTGAACATATGGCCACAGACCCCCATGTTCAAGAAAAACGAACCTCGCCCACGCATAAAATATTCATAGGAGTCAGCGTTTTTCCAAAGATCAAATCATGGTATACGTATAAGAGCCAACGAGCGTCTTTTACGAAAGGCCTGAGTAAACTTCTTCCCCTCTGGTTTTTCCTTTCCATGTTGCTTTTTGAATACTTTGCTGAGGTAAGTTAGTTCACATGCAGAAAACAGAAAAAACTTCACGGAAGACCTTGCAAACCATTGCTCTTGGTGTTGGCGCTGCCAGCTTCCTTACTTTACCGGTAGCGTTAGAAGTTCGGCTGAAGCAGGCAACACAACCCCTGACAGATGCGTGGCAGCATCTGCCTATCGAACCTCGTCGTTCAACACTGCTTGGGATTAGCTTTCGCCCACCGCAAGTTGCCACGCTTGGATTAGATGCGCGAACGACCCTGCAAACATTGCTCACCTATCCTTTTCAACTCATTCGTTTGGGGGCCTACTGGAATCGTATGGAACCTGGACCAGGAATGTTTCATACTGATGAGCTTGATTGGCAGGTCGATGCCGCCGAACGAGCAGGAAAGCGCATTATTCTGTGTGTTGGCCCCCTGAAAACCTTCAGCTATCCCGAGTTCTTTGTGCCAGCACACCACCTGAGGCGCCCATTCCCAGAACATACTCTCATCAAGCCGTCCGCTTACCCGTCACTGCTGGCGGCCGCGACAGAATTCATCACACGTATTGTGGAGCGGTATAAATATCGTCAAGGTATTGTCGCCTGGCAACTGGAACACGAAGCCGTTGATCCACTTGGGGTAGAACACACCTGGCGTTTGGATATTGCCTTTGTCGAAAAAGAAGTCGCAGCACTCAGAAAAGCCGATCCAACCAGACCGGTTATGATGAACGGCTTTTTGCCTACCTCTTTGCCGGTGCATCTCTCCCAATGGTGGCAGACGCGCGATCAGGGTGACTCACTGGCAGTCGCACAACGCATGGCAGATATTGTAGGGATCGACTACTACCCGCGTCACGCACTGATGACCGTTGGGGCAAAAACGCTGTATCTGGATGGAAGTAAGAGTCCCTGGCAGCAACGGAGACGGAAGCAATTGTTCGCACGGACCCACACACATGGACAAAAACTCATGGTTTCTGAGGGACAGGCAGAGCCGTGGGAGACGGTGACGATCCCCCCCAATCCAGACAAGCAGGGAATGTATAGTTGCCTGCCGGAACAAGTCATCAACAACTATAACACCTGCATGCGCTGGTCTCAACAAGAGGCCTCCCTGTATGCGTACCTCTTTTGGGGAGCAGAGTATTGGATGCTCCGAAAGCAATGCTCTGACTCAAGTTATATCCAGGCATTTGCTCGCATCCTTGAAAATGCCTGACCAGGCCAATCGTATGACCTATCAAGCAGGCACATCTTCCTCACACATTTCTCAGCTTCAGTGCACTCGATGGCTAGCCCTTGACCGCGCCAGTGAGGGAGAGTATACATAGTTGTTTACTTCCTTTCCCTGAACTCCTATACTAATTGATAGGAGAGCAGAGAACTCATATGAAGAAAAGGCGATGAAGCTTTACTGCCGCATGGTAGTTATTGAAGGAGAAAACAGAATGGTGACAGGAAAACTGACGATAGCTGTTATCGGTGCTGGCAATATTGGCGGCACACTTGGGCGCAAGTGGGTTGGCGCTGGACACCAGGTTGCCTTCGGCGTGAATGATCCCAATGGCAAGCATGCACAGACGCTGCGGAGTGATCTAGGCGACAAGGTGACCATCGGTTCAGTCCCCCAGGCACTGGGCTCAGATCCGGATGTGGTAGTGATGGCCCTGCCGGGCGCGGTAATGGATGCAACCATTGCGCAGTACGCCGATCAGCTTGACGGCCGGATCATTCTCGACACGGCGAATCGCATGGGAGGTGGTCCGATGAACAGCTTTGCCACTTTCCAGCAGCTCACGCCACGCGCTCGCCTATTCCGGGCCTTTAATACGCTGGGCTGGGAAAACTTTGCCCATCCAGAGTTTGAAGGGGGACCAGCAGACCTCTTCTACTGTGGTCCCGACGGTGATGATCGCGCGGTGGCCGAACAGTTGATTACAGATATTGAGCTGCGTCCAATGTACCTGGGCGGTGTCGAGCAGGCTGGCCTGGTAGACGCTGTTGGAGGGCTGTGGTTCGCGCTTGCTCTTGGTCAAGGCAAGGGGCGTCGCCTGGCTTTCAAGGTTCTCACACCGTAGCCCAAAGGACTATCTAGATCTTACAGGCGCAGAAGCTGCGGATAGAGTAACCTGGGCTATTCTGACGCTCGCACACGCGGCATCTCCCTAAATTGGCTCTGTGATGCGTCTACCCTGCCATAATAATTGGACAAAAGAGCCAATGAAGAGGGCAATGGCGGTCCAAAGTATAATCAGAGTTGGGAAGAATCCCAAAGAGAGTAGAGGCGTAGTAATGAATATTCCAATCTCGTTACCACTTAGACCACTCAGACTTGGAATCACTGACGGGAATATCAAAGTGGATGTAACCGCGACAACGAATAAAGTTTCTGTGAAAGCAATTAAAAAAATTTTCATGCTTGTACCGAAGATACTTGCTTTCGAACGACGCTGTACAAATTTTGTCTTATTGGCTACTTCCAGGTATATGTAAAGGAAGGAACCAGAATAGGCAAGAAGCGATAACAAGATCCAATTAATTGGACTGCTTTGAATGCCAATTAGCCAGGACTGATCATTTAGTAAAAGCGGAACCAAACCAACAATGGAAGCTCCAAAAATCCGGGGTAGCAACAATTGGGAATACAAAAACGACTTGTGACTCTTGTGCAAAAGCTCCTGAAGGAGAGCCACTAGGAGGAATAGGAGGGGAACATACCATATTAAGAGTAGTAAAAGCGGAAGAACATATGGAGGATGTAACGGAACATGCCAGTGTTGATAAATGAACAAAGAAAGGATACCTAAAAGCAGGAGTTGGATAATCACAAAAAGGTGAGGACGTCTATGGAGTGCGAGGAAGAAACGGAGCATAAGATTTTTGCCTTCGACCTTATCCCAGAAATTGGTTGAGCGATCAAGATCATATATATTTAAGTAGTGACCTGAAATGATGCTGATCACATGCATTAATCGCCTGTAGCCATCTTCCTTAAATTGCCTTACGTTCGCTGGATGCGGTATCCGTCTCAGGTAAATTTCACTCTTGACATCCGTAATGATACCGTTCAGTCTTTTTAACTTCTGTTCGACGGTTTCAAAACTACTAAAAATTGGCTCGAGATATTCCTTCTGTTCCTCGCTATCCAGTTCATTTTTTACGATGAATGTGCAAATGTCGGGGACAAGCGAAATATAGACGCCCAGGTTAGCATTTTCTTGCATGATTAACTTAACCAGGGCTTTCGATAGGCCAGTGAAGACATTAAAAGTTGTTTGATCAGCACTAATGACATATTCCTGGAAGTGTAAGTGGTGGCTAATAAAGTATTCGATGTATTTGGGATCTCTCTCATGAGCCTTTTTGAGCATCACCTGGCCCGTTTGAACAGGAGATTTATCAAATTTGTCACTGAGGATACGGACTGGGAATTTTTCTTGACCGGGATAGGGGAAAATGGCCTCATAATACTCATTATTGGGAAGGGTTTTTACCTCAAAGTTGAAAAGAGCATATTTAAGCGGTTGATGCAGGCCATACAAGTTTGGTATGTCATTTTCTGTGGAGCTTTGTTCTTGTAACTCATGTTTTTCTTCTTCTGCCCACTTAAACAATGCGTATAACATATTTAGGTACGTTGGTTGTGCATCTTCATCGACCTGTATTTCGAGAAGTTGGGGTATAGCACCAAGAAGTTCATTTAGCTCTTGAGGTTGCGTTTTGCGTAAGTATCTGAAGCTAGTGTACCAACCAGCAACATTGTCTTGCCCGCCAGGTAATTCCGTATGAAATATCGTGTCAGCACCATCCTGAATGATAATAGCGACGGTGCTCCTTGAGAAATTCTCTTTGGAACTGACGAAAAATTTCATGCTACTTCCCCAGCGAGCCGTTAGCGAATGCCGAATCTGCGCAAATCCTCATCGGTAATGATAAGAGGTGGTTTAGTAACCTTTGCTTGTCGCTTTTCCTCCATTTCTGTTGATCCTGGTGCAGTACCGGAGGCATATTCCTCTCCATGCGCTTCTAGAACTGGTCTAAAGTCATCCGCTGTGACCGTCATGGATGGCGTTTTTAATAGAACTTCTTCTATCATCATGCGCAATTGGGCAATGTTACCATGCCACCAGTTCTGTACCTGCAAGATTTCATAGATCTGTTGAAGATCGATAAACTTCTTTCTCTCGCTCTGCTTTTTTCGTTGTTGGTTGAATTGCTCCTGGAAAATTTCAAGCAGTAGTGGAATATCATCTTTTCGTTCGCGTAAAGGGGGTAAGTCGAGCGGAATCATCGTATCTAGTAACTCAGGCAGAATTCTATTAAAGATGGGAAAGCCTTTACGACTTCTATTAATTCCCCCGATAATCCGCACATCATACTTTCGGTACTTCAGATAGTGCTGCAATTTTCTTTGTAGCCTTTGGCTCTCTTCGTCGTCCTGTTTTCCCATCCTGTCAAAATCTGCGATGTATAAAGTTCCGCCTTGTGCTTGACTAAGTAAAGTATCATCATCCGCCTGTTTGCTTGAAGGAAAGAGCATCTTTTCTAACTCACCCGCATCTATCATGCCATCAACGATACGAAAATTAGCATCTCGCCGGTCGCTATAATAATGCATCAAACGGGCGGTCAATCTTTTTCCGGTACCGGGTTCACCAAAGAGAAGAATACCACGAGTATTCTCAGCAGCGCTGCGAATTGCATGGTATAGCTTGTAGTCCGACATGGCATAGAGGTAATTATCAAATCTAATAATTACTTCTGGTAAAGAAGTGACGTCTTGTGGCGACCTGGGTTCTGTTCTCTCGACGTATAATTTTAGCGCGCGGCGCACAATATTCTTCAGTTCATTGGTACTTCCTTTGGAGAAAACATCGAAAGGCTGTAATTTATATAAGTCATCGAAAAGAGGAGTCTCTCCAGACAGGTCTTTCTCATGCCATGCGATGTTAGCGGTCAGCGGCACCCAATAGGAGCTAACAAACTGCTCACGATACTGTTGCATCAGTCGATAACCGGCACGTTTGTCTTTACGTCCCTTGTAAGGGATCTCCATGTCAAGCAGGATCAAGAGAGGAGCTTCTTCAGTTTCTTCAAGACCTCGTTCCAGGATACGTTGAGCGTTCTCAAAGTCTGAAGCTGAACGAAGTTGAAGGGTAAGACCTAGTTCGCGTTGAACGCGATAGACAATATCGGCGTATAGCGACTGGTTTTCAGGCTGGTCTTCAACAATGAGAATGGTAGCCACGTAGATCTCTCCTTTCTAGGGGCGCGGAAATTTAAATGTAATACATACGCCTATATCCTTGCCAGGTATAGGACTGATTACTTCCAGGTCACCGCCTACGTGACGCATGATCATTGCCGACAAGAACGTACCAAAACCCGAGCCACTGGGTCGGCTGACACGTACCAGGCGTTGCAGGTCCTCTAAAACATCTGAGGCTATCGCTGGTCCATAATTGATGAGGTCGAGGCAAAACAGTTTTTCTTGGGCATGAGATTGCAGGGACAGTTTCTTGTTCTCTACATCTGGATGATCAAGTGCTCGGAACATATTCTCAAGATGGTTATAAAACACTTCTTCGATAACAGCCTGTGGTGATAAGACCAGCTCTGTACGAGAGCTATCGAGGATGTCAACCTCAAGTTCGATGGAACTTTTCGTCTGCTTTTTCATTTCACTGAAAACATACTCAACAATATCAATGAGTTCACCCAATGTTATTGGTGTCTTGTCTGGTGCGCGTTCTACATATCGTATCTGTTTTTCCAGGCGCCGGGCTCTGTTTAACTGGGTTTTCATAGCCTGTACTTTCTCTTCGTAATGGTCTGGATCCTTGAAAACCTCCTGCGCTGTGGGATATTCTTGCACAATGAACTCTGCCACCTGCCGGAAATTGCGGAAGCGATGAACTACCATCTGAGCAATAAGGCCAAGCGCCCGGTTCTGGTTGTCCTGGATACGTTCATCCTGGCTAATAAGCGATGAGAGAAAGAAATCCAGCCCCCGAATGGCATATTGTCCCGTATCTTCGAGATATCTATTGAACTCCTTACTCACTGTTTTTACCAGTGAAGAATGGCTTGATTGAGAAAAGTTCTGTTCGTCGCCGAACAGAACGAGCAGGCCAGCTAGGTCACGCAGGCGTTGGCTTGCAGTTGCAAGTTTGTCTGGGATAGGACAACAAATAACGAGCGATGTAGCAGCTTTTGGATGCGTATAGGGTAATTGACCGCCAAGGGTAGAAAAGATAATTTCTAGAATCAATCCCTGCTGACTTGTGCTATGCTGGTATTCGAGATTCTCCAGCGGCAGGTGATAAGACGAGAGAAAGTGCGCATCTAGGGTTTCATTGAAGAGTTGGCGAGCATTTGCGAGACTGGTTATCAGGTAAGGGCGGAGTTCCACAGGAAGTGGCTCCGGCATATCTGCCGTACGGTAGACGCAAAGGAGTTGCTCAGATTTGACAGGGAAGTAAAACGTGTGCAGCCCTGGATATTCGGCCAGCGCTGGCCCAATCTTCTGTAAGAAGCCCAGGATGAGATCATATTGGAGCACGAGTCCAGGTGAATCCTCTTCCGAACGCCGTTTCATCCTCGCATCTGACATTCGTATTCCTGCACGTAGCACTTGTTGTTTATGTGAGAGCTGCTCCTGCATTATTTCACCTCCCCCTCAATTGGCAACAAATCAATGTTCGATGAACTCTGCCCTGAGGGTGTGATATCAATAGCAGATGAACCTCGCGTACTGCTGAGATACTCACGCGCTTTGTCGTAAAGCATATTTATGTAGGCAAATTGTGCAATTTCCTCGATGCTGCCCACGAAGAAGTCATTCAGGGATCTTCGTACAAACTCCGGTAAGACCCTTTTAGGGTCGTAGATATAAATGGTGTATCCTTCGTGAGAAAAGCGCCCAATCGCGAAAGTGATCGCGGAGAGGGTTGACGCAGATGCCTCGCCCGTTAAAGCAAGAATCGCCCATACCCGAAATTGATGCATTCCTCTTTCGGTTAAATCCGTGCCTACTTCGTCAAATCTGAAGAGGTGAGGGCCGCAATTGTATTTATATAACCCCCCAGGTACAGCGCCAGGATTATCGGCGAAAATCAGGAAGTTCAATTCGCGCTCTTCACCCCTTTCGTACATTTTTTCCAGGTGATAGATTGCTCCTGCCAAAATCTCATCAGAAGTATCGGGAAGCGCCCGTTCATTGATAAATTGGTTGATCAGGTAGAATGCGCTCAATATGCTGATTACATTCTCACGGTCGAGCTTGAAGGATTCCGCGACGTAAGGTGAAGGCTCATGCTCGTAGAGGACTGATAAGTGAGAGCGAATTTCATCAGAGCTCAGTTCTCCTACATCTTTCAGCCTTAATTCGGTGCGTATTTGATAGAGCTTCGCATGCGCAAGTGCATCCCAGTCCTGGTTCGCCCGAGCGTAGCGCTCAACATGAGCCAGGTACCCGCGGGCTCTGGCATAGCGATCTGTGCCTATGCCCGCCTCCGCTCGGTAAAAGTATAGTGCATTTTCGAGTCTCTCATCCGCACGGGTCTTCTCAATTTCAACGAAAGCATCAAAAAGTTTGATGGTCTCTGAAAAGCGCTCTGTTTCATTATATATACTTGCAAGGCCGCCGATATACATATATCCGTTCTTTCCCGTACTACAGGCAAGTTGCATGTAGTAGTCACCCTTTTCTCTATCCTGGACGGATGCCTCGTTAGTTCCGCTGAGACTGCGGTTGATGTAGAAATGGCCCAACGCATGGTATAATTCTGCCCTTTCCTCGTCACTTACCTGGCTTTGTTCGGGAAGACGCTCTGCTGCGTGCGCAGTTGCAATCGCTTTATCGAAATTTTTCAGCCCATCGTAAGTGTAGCTTAAGCGCACGAGAGTAGCAAAGTGATCAGGTCGAAGTCCAAGGGCCTGTTCCAGGCATGAAGTGGCCTGCGGATACTGAGCCAGCTTAAAATGTAATTCGCCCATTGCAAGCCACACAGCAAAGTCTTCAGTGAAAAGGGTTTCTGGCGTTTGCAGGTGAAGTTTCAATTTTTGCGCTGCTAGTTTGTAGCGATTTTCATCAGTTCTATCCCGTAAGGCTAATTGATCGCACAACAAGCAAAGATTAGCTTGTTCTGCAGGTGTGAGGGAACCGGCACGTAGAAGTAAAGCAACGACTGTCTCCAGGTCTTCGGATTGTACTGTTCTTCGCTTTTCATGTTCATCATACTTCACATATTGTGAATAAGTGGTCTTGTCCAGGCTTGTGTCAGATCTTTGTGCGAAGACAAAAAAATCGCGAGATTCGGCAGAACTGGACTTGCCTGTAATAGGAGCTTTTTCCACTACCTCGTATCCAGCAGCCTCGAGCGCCTCTTCTAGTTCACCAACAGCGAAATAGTGATAAAACATAGGCGTCCCAGACATCGCCTCGTTTGTTTCCCAGCCGTTACGTTCACCTATGTTGATACCGAGACCTAAAATACCACCGGGCTTCAATACTCGTTTCCAGGAAGCTAACAAATCGACTGTCAGGGCGCGGGGCACATGAATTAACGTGCGTGTGCTCCAAATAGCATCAAAGGCCTCTTCAGGGGGAAAATGCAGATTTTGCATACTCATGTGTAAGAATTTTCCGCCCGGTACACGGTTGCGTGCTCTTCGCAGCATCTCAGCGGAGGTGTCGATCCCAACGACATCGAAACCCCGGGCCATCAGGAAATTTGCTTCCCACCCTGCGCCACAGCTAATAGCTAAAACATGAGCACGCTGTTTGTGTTGCTTTCTGAGTAGTTGTGCGAATATCTCTAGAGGTTCAGCTAGATTAGAGTCATTGAATTGTTTCTCATCATCCACCAAGGCTGTATAATCATAGGTGTCAGCGACAATTGTGAGAATCTTATCGAGGTCAATTGAAGGTAATGGAGCATCAACGCCAATGAGGGTTGTTGCCAGCGAACTGGTCGTGGAGAGTAATTTGTTCCGCATTTTAGCCCTTTGCCAGCTATTCGCATACAATACCCGGGTTCAGCATCTTCTCAGTGCTCTTCCTCTCCAGTGTTGAAGTACCCGTTTGCTTTAACTGCATTATTTGCAATAAAAGCTCAGGTAATATTATACTACATTTTCAATCAATTAGCTACGTTTCTCAAAACTCAACATGTCTGAATCCTCTCAGGCTGTTGATAATTCCTGAACTCCGTTTTGCTATCTACTATTAAGAACGCTGAAGCTGCTAATGCATCAAAAGCTGAGCAGTTACAATATCACTCCCGCACTTTTTTAGTGTTGCTTGATCCAGTGCGCAATATCAACAACCACCTCTACAACAACATGGCCTGCCACGTTGTACGCGGCGGGAGTCGCCTTACCCCCGCCCTCCACCGGCATAAACAGGTGATAGAGTCCAGGGTAGCTCTTGAACTGCACGTTGCTACGTGTTCCGAGCGCATCCTTCCAGCCCTGGAAATCCTCCATGGTGACTTGGTAATCGCTTTCCCCCTGGAGAATAAGCATTGGCTGTGGTAGCCCTTGTGCCATAATCGCAGGCTGGTAGTCACGCAGGTCCAGCCAGTAGGCAGGTGGGACGCCTAGTGGCAGTTCTGCTGCAGGAGTCGACAGCGACAAAGCAGGGTCTTTCACACGGGCAACCTGCTTCTTCAGTTCTTCCAGTTGCTGTTGCTGCTCTGCCGAAAGGGTGCCGGACAGCGAGAAAATATACGTATATTGATCCAGTATCGTGTCTTCCAGTTTTCGCGTCATGCCGGCCAGCATAATTAAGCCTGCAATTCCTGGATCCGTTGCGCCGATACGCGGCAGTAAATACCCTCCCAGGCTGTGCCCGAGCACCATGATCTGCTGCAGGTTCACCTGTGCATTGCGACGCAGTAGTGCAACAGCGGCCAGCGCATCATCAATCGTCTCTTCCTTCACGGTAAAGGTCGCCATCAGATCTTGTATTTTTGCCCCATACACCTTAGTTCGTTTGTCGTAGCGTAACACCGCGATGCCTTGTGACGCCAGTCCCCAGGCGAGATCACGGAATGGTTTGTTGGGTCCAATCGTCTCGTCCCAATCATGTGGACCCGAGCCTTGTATCAGGACCACAGCCGCAAATGGCCCTTTACCTACCGGCATGCTCAGTATTCCTGGCAGCACCCACTCACCCTGTCCTACCTGTACTTCTTGCTCCTTGAAGGAATCGAGCTTTACATAAGCCGGTGGCTCGTAGCTCGAGGTAAGCTGCTGCTCCACACTTCCAACGGGAGTAATTGTTAAGCCGCTGATCTCGCCCGCGCTATTGAAGGACACATTGACATCCAGGTTGACCATGGCAAAGGCACAGGTCACAATGATCATCTCGGTCGACTGTGCCTGGAAGGTGTGTGCTCCCAACTGCTCTTTGAATGAGCCCACTTGCGTTTCGAGTGCCTGCCAGGTTGCCTGCAGCCTCTCCGCTGGCAGTTGTTGCCTGATGTTGCCCGCCAACCTTTGCTCAACAGCCGCAAAATCGCCCTGCGCCAACTGCGTGACCACTTGCTGTGCAGCCTGTGTATCTTCTCTATTCATTGTATCCCTTTCTTTATTACACATTCTGCTAACCCACCCCTAAGTATACGATACCGGCTGCTACAATCTGCGTATAACGGGTCGGCCTATGACCAGGTAGAGCGAGTAGCTGCCCACAAGCAACGCGCTGATAATCACCGTGAGCGGCCCGCCAATCAAGGCGATCAAACCACTGGCAGGAAAATCACCGAGTGGGCGTACTCCCATAATCAGGAGTGTATTCAGGCTCATGACGCGCCCGCGCATCTGTGGTGGTACTCGTAGTTGCGCAAGCGTAATCACCGTAGCTCCCACTCCGTTCTGAGACATACCGAAGAGCAGCAGCGCCAATAGCGAGAGCCAGAAGACACGACTGAACGCGAACAAGAGTAGCGCCCCCGTCCAGAGCAGAAAAGCAGTCAGGAGCAGCACCCCCTTATACTGGAAGTCCCCAAGTGAGGCTATAATCAATGCGCCGATTAACGTCCCCAGCCCCGAGGCAGAAAACAGTAACCCCAACTGAAAGGGGTTGAGGTGGAGAATTTGCGTCGCGAAGATTGGTAGAATAAGCGTTGAAGAAGGACCAAAGAAGAGCAGTGTAGCATATCCAGAGAGCACCCATGGCAACGCAGGATCGCGCCTCACTGCTCCAAGAGCAGCGCGGATCGAGGTAAGCATTGGCCCACGCCTCTCTGTGCTCTGTTCAGCCGCGTCTTTCGGCACACGTATCAGGTATAGCACAATGAGCACTCCCAGGTAGCTCAGGCTATTCAGAAAGAAGTTACCGGCATAACCGGCTAAACTACCCGTCAGTCCAATCGCATGTCCAGCATACCCCAGCAAACCAATCGCGATACCTGCCAGCGCTGGACCGATCACGGCAGAGCCATTGAAAACAACGGATTGCAGCGAAATTGCATTCATCAGGTCTTGCCTGGGAACGAGTACCGGGATAAATGACGAACGTGTCGGTTGATCAAAGCTCAAGACTGTGCCGGAGCAGAACGCCAGTACAACGATCATCCATACCTGTACAGCTCCCGTGATGGTTAGAACGCCAAGTATAAAGGCGAGCAGCATCGAGAGGCTCTGCGTTATAAGCAGGAAGCGCCGCTTATCAACACGGTCTGCGACACCTCCACCAATCAACGCGAACAGAAAGAAAGAGCTTGCTTGCGCCAGAGCGACGATACCAAGCGCGAGCGCCGAACCATGGGTAATTTGCAGCACAAGCAGGCTTTGTGCCACGATTTGCATCCATGTGCCCACGGACGAGACGATCAGGCTTATCCATAACAGGCGAAAATTGCGATAGCGCAAAGCACGAAAAGTCTGCACCCTAATCTTTGGTGATGAAGGCGCTTCGGGATTTGCCCTGCCCGGGGTCGTGCCTGACATGTGAGTTATTGTCCTATCCATTTGGCTGCGTTGTGGTACCTACTCAAGTATACGACGTTCAGGCAACGGTTCGCCAAAGGAAATTTGACAAGTCAGGCAGTGTCGTCTATGCTAGCTACAATGCAGGTTTATTCGACTCGTACCTCTTTGACTTTTACAGTATCGCTCTCAGCAAAATAGAGCGAGGAAATAGCCGCGACATCGCAGACGTTAAACTCCTCATCCAGCAGGGAATCATCAACTTGAATGATCTCGATGTCGCGTATCAAGAAGTCCTGGCACAGTTGGGACAGGGACGGTATCCACGCATCACTCCGCAGCGATTCTCGGGGCGCTACCAGGATGTGCGCAAGCGTCTATAATTGAGTGGGTGTTGCTGAATGTCTCAATCCCGACCGACTGCATATGTAATGCCGCCCCACAAGTGTGCCAGGAACAAAGGCTCATAATAGCTCTCTGAAGTATGGCCCATTGCAGTATACCAGGCCCGCCCACCGTCGTACTCGTGGTACCAGGCGATGGGATGGTTAGCGCCCATCACTCCACCCCTGTATGTTTTCTCATCCACCGTCAGCAGTACATGCACCCTGCCACTTGGGTTTGAAGCAAAGTTGTACCACTCATCAGTGCGCACCCACAGAACTGGCAGCATAATAGTTGATGGATGGGTTCTATCTACTACATGAACGCTGGCCTGCACGACCTTTGAATGCCCATGAATGCGGTCGAAGTAGGCGCCTACAAGTCCACCATACCAGGGCCAGGTGTACTCAGTATCGGTGGCCGAGTGAATACCTACATACCCACCGCCAGCCCGAATATACCGTTCAAATGCTGCTTGCTGGCTGTCATTAAGTATCTCGCCGGTAGTAAGCAGGAAGACAACAGCATCATAATGTGCCAGGTTTGCATCGTTAAAAACCGTCGAGTCTTCCGTGAAATCGACCGCAAAGTTATGTTCAGTAGCCAGCTTCTGCAGCGCTATTTTGCCATCCTTGATGGAGGCATGGCGGAATCCGCCTGTCTTGGAAAAGACGAGCAGCCTACCATGGCATACATTGGTCGTAGAGGAACAATCGACATGAGCTGTGGTTGTTGCAGGTCCGTGCACAGAGCCGCAGCTCACGACCGTCAACAGTGTGAACGAAAGTACAGGTGCGAGCACTAGAATGATCAGCCGGTACTTCTTGAACAACATAATCATTTCTCTTCAAAAAAATCAGGCTTCATCTTCACGAAGCAGACCATCCCTGTCTCGCCAAAAAGCTTTGTTATGCAAGCTGGCATCTAGCAGCGCTAACCCCGTCCAGTATAACCACACACTCCAACCCTCGGAGAATTTACCACGGGCAATAACATTTCAGTGTCAGCGCCACTCGCCCTCGCACATTTTTTGCTGCAATACGCATCCTCCTCCACATTAAAGTACCCGGAGGCTACCATCTTAGCGGGTTTTCCACATACCTTGCACAGAATCACCGGCGCAACGTTCCTGGCCAGAATTTCGATAGTAGCTTCATTCTCTTTTCCTTGAACTGCCCCTTCCCGTTCTGACACTACCCGCAGCGCCAGGTGTGTAGTGGAACCGAAGTCATATTCGTAGAAGAACTTCTTGCCAACTTTGAGAGCCTCCTCCAATGGTACATACATATCGCAATCTTGCAGGTCCTGGAGAAGCGCCCGTAGTGTCGACCCCAGCATATAGCGCTTGTACATTGCCTCCCGGTCTTCGGCAGAGTGGAGCACTTCAGGCTCGATTTTCGTCAAAGCTTTTACTTCTTTTTCGAGGAAGTCCACAAGGTCCCCTCTGGACTCAAACTTATTCAGCTCGGTTAGCAACTCAGGAGGTATGGACTCCAAAAAGAAAGGCGGGAGATTGGCAAGCAGGTTTTCCGGCTCATCGCCATCTTCTTCCTCGTCTTCCTCATTTTCACTATCCTCATTGTCCCCAAAGTAATAGAGGTCTTCCTGATCAAAGGAGTAATTTGTATTTCCAACCCTGAATGCGCTCAGGTGGTCACAGCACTCTACCCAGGTATACCTGAGAAAGCTATCAAGGTCCGCCATGGTATCCTTAACGGGCATTTCGAGATGCATCCAGTACTGAGGGTTATACTGTCCTTCAACAACGATATGGAAAAGTTTGGTTTTCTGAGCTTTTGTAGCGCTTTGTGTCCCGGCAGCAATTTCAATGGCCCTTTGTTTGCAATATTTCAGGTGCTGGGTCATCTTTGTGCTCTCAAACTCACCTTTGCAAAAACTACATATTCCCATCGAGATCACTTTTGTTGCAGGGGTTTTTGCCATTTTATATTCTTCAACACCTCTTTCTCCTCATTTGCTTGAGTTTGTCACTCAATGCTTAATTCATTATACAACACCATGGTTTCTATCCTTCAAGGTAACGGTTGCTGCAAAACCCAGCTCTACACTTGCGGTCGATAGGGACCTGAAATATGCTCGAAACGGGGGCGATAGCGCGTGGAATGATAGTCAGCAGGGTCCACGCGTCGTGCAGGCAAGTCTTTCCCCGGGATATCTGTACTAATAAAGGCCCCATCGCGATGTGCTGCCATAACACCATATGTGCCTGATTCAAGCAGGCTCATAACCAAATTGGCATAATAGATGGCCATATGCTTGTCATAGACATCCGGTTCGCCACTGCGTAGGAAATACGTCAGGTCAATCGGCAGAAAGCGCACACCGGGTATGCACTGGGTGAGTTGATCGGCCAGGAACTCAGCCACGTTGGCCTTTTTGCGGTGACCATAGGCATCGGGCTGGCCGATTTCAGGCACGGGCACACCAAGGTTCGCTCCCTCCGAGAGCACTACCGTCGAATAATTCTGCGGGTTGCGCCGGTCCTTGGCAATGCGTCTGGCCAGGGTGTCGATATCGACAGGCACTTCTGGTATCAGCAGACGATCAGCCCAGGTCACAATGGCCGTCTCAAGCGCAGTGAAGCCCGCATCGCGACCAAACATGCGGAACAGGAGGGTTTCGCTATGAGACTCGGCGGTAGAGCGCATGCGGTTGATAAATTCTGCCGCCCGGTTGATTGCTGTCTGAAACCCGATACAGTAATCGGTGCCATGCACATCATTATCCATGGTCTTGGGAATCCCCCAGACTGGACCCCCTTTTTCTGAGAGTATGGCCCCATAACTTAAGGTATCATCTCCACCAATCACCACCAGCCCATCCAGTCCCAGAAAGTCCAGGTTCGCCAGCACCTCACCGGTGAGATCAATATAGTCATCCGGCGCATGGCTATCACTATATGATTTCAGGTGTGGTGGCAGCTCGCCCACACGTATGCGCGCGGGATTGGTACGGGAGGATTGCAGGATCGTGCCTCCCTGCCTGTCGATGGTGCGCGTATTAAGCCTGTTCAAGGGCATCAGGTAGTTATCCTGCCATGTAGCTGGTTCCTCAGCGTTAAAGATCTGAGAATCTTCGCTGCGTGATCGATCAAGGTAGGTGATACCCTTCCATCCCTCACGCAGACCCATAATGCGGATACCCATCGGTTCCGCACGATAGACCAGTGCTTTGATGGCGGCGTTCAGCCCTGGCACGTCACCACCACCGGTGAGCACGCCCAGTGCGCGAATAGGTCTTGAGATTTGTCCCGGCATTGTATACCCCTTTCCAATTGTTATTCTACCCACAAAGAAGTATCGCATATAGCACTTCCCAGGTAAATACTTATTGACAGGTTTATTAAAATTAATGCATACTGCCAGCAGATGAGAATAGTCTTTGAATGAAGACAACATGTCTCGCTCGCAGCGATAGGGGAAGCATAGAGCTATGAGCCAGAGGGCAAAATCACTTAGAGGCATACCCCGGACCACGTGGCGACGTTTACGCAGCATCCCTACGTACTTCTTCCTGATTTGGCGCTGGGCCTGGTGGTTCTATGCGTTCGCATGGATTATGCTTTCGATCAAAAATCCAACGCTCCCATTATTGCTGTCCCTCGGCATCACCTTTATACAGTCATTGGTTGTTACTCTCTACGCCCCCGTCTTCAAAATCTTTATGCCCCGTTTACCATGGCAAAAAACGGATAAGGTAAGTACAGCAGGACAACGTAAAGCGCAGCGAGCTAAGCGAAAGAGAAGCATACTAGGGGGACGCAGCAGTACGAGTCCCCCTGCCACAGATGAAGAGCCAGAAATACTACCCCCCCTGGCCCGCTCGAATAATCCCTACAGAGATTTCGCTATCTATAGCCTGGATGTGATCATCTGCGGCCTGGTCATGTATTTTACTGCTTACATATCATCTCCTCCTTTTGGGAACGGATCGCCATTCTACCGCTATGGTTTCTCAACTATCTTTGTTGCAGCGTTCGCTTATGGCTACCGGGGCGGCTTAGCAGCCGCGCTAGGCTTTGATCTATTTGTGTTGCTCGGGTTATTCTTTCCGCCGCCCATGGCGCACCCCTATGTGTTCCATATACATGAGCTGCTGGGCTCGCTTCTTGATGCGCCGCTCATAGCCATCCTTACGGCATATATGGCCACGCTGCTTAACAGCGTTACGCGAAGTAAAAGACATGAGCAAGACAGTGTGCGCAGGCAACGGGCCTTGCTGCGTGTAAGCGAGACATTGGTAAGCGCAACTGGGGCGAGTGATAGACAACGCCTCTTGCAGCAAAGCGTTAAGCAGATCCGCCAGGGCGGTCACTTTGGATATTTAATAATCGCGATTATTACCTATGGAGGAGATAGTAAGAATCTGCAGCCACAGATCGACACATATGTGGAGTCGGGCCTGGTTGAGGAACCGGCACCTGCTGAAAGCGAGGCGTTAGTTGATCAAGTGGCACAAACAGGGGAAAGGCTAATCAGATTTGAGTGGGAGGAACAAGAAGAGCCCACAGGTATAGCTCGCCTCTACCTGCCATTTAAGAAAGAGGGGCAGGTATATATGGTACTTGGGGCCGCAAGTGAACGGCAGACACCATTTGAAGATAGGCAAGAGAATTTCTTAAAGATCGTGGGGACACTGCTGGTGGTCGCGCTTGAGAATATGCGGCTGACTGAACAGGCTGCTGACCTGGCGACAGCTGCCGAACGAGGGCGTATCGCCCGCGAGATTCACGACGGTATCGCCCAGCTTATCTACATGCTGAGTCTAAATAGCGAAACATGTGCGACCCTCCTGCAGCGCATCGCTGATGCCTCAACCGAAGAGGCACAAATGCTAGCGCCCGTGGCTGAGCGCCTGGACAAAGTGGTGACCATTTCAAAGCAGGCGCTCTGGGAAACGCGCCACTACATGTTCACTCTCAAGCCACTGATGAGTGGCACAACCACCTTGACCCAGATGCTGACCAACCAGTTACGTGAGTTTGAAGCGATCAGCGGACTGCCGGCATATCTAGAGGTCGAGGGTATTGAAACATCACCAAACGGAGATCAAAGGCGCGCGCGCAAGATTGCGCAGGTAGGAACGGCTATCTTCCGCATCACGCAGGAAGCGCTCACCAATACTTACAAGCATGCAGGCGCATCCCGGGTCCAGGTACACCTGCACCATTTACCACAGTGCATAGAGGTCGAGATTAGCGACGATGGCAAGGGCTTGCAGGCAATACCCCACAGTTATGATCTTGAGGCCGAGGGAGAACGACAGCGCATCTATTCAGGTCATGGGATGCGCGGGATGCGCGAGCGGGCTGAAGAGTTGGGGGGAGTATTTGAGGTAGGGCAAAGCTCCGCAGGGGGCACCAGCATACTCGCACGTATTCCCATCTGAAAGGCAGAGCATATGGCAAAAACACGTATTATGATCGTTGACGATCACGAGGTGGTACGCCTGGGGATGCGTGCTGCATTTGAAGCGGAACCGGACCTCGCAGTAGTCGGAGAAGCAAGTAATGGAGCGGAGGCCCTGGCTAAGATGCCTGTACTGGATCCAGAATTGATCCTCATGGATGTACGCATGGAGAAGATGGACGGCATCGAGGCATGCCGCGAAATTAAAAGCCGTTACCCCGACGTAAAAATTCTGATGCTCACTTCCTACACTGACGAAGACGCCGTTATCTCATCTATTCTGGCGGGGGCCAGTGGTTACCTGTTAAAGCATTTGAGTCGTGCCGAGTTGCTGCGTTCCATTCGCCTGGCAGCATCTGGTCAAACATTAATAGATGCCGGGGCCACTAAACAGGCCATGGAACGCCTGGCACAGGCAATGCCGGGGAGCGAACTGACCGAGCGCGAACGCGAAGTTCTGACGTTGGTTGCACGCGGCTATACGAATAAACAGATCGCCGACAAGTTGTACGTCAGTGAAAAGACTGCACGCAACCACGTTAGCCATATCCTGGAGAAGTTGGGGCTGTCACGGCGCAGCGAGGCGGCTGCTTTTGCCGTCGAACACAAGCTTGTGCCGCCGCGAGAACAACAAAAAGCTGAGGACTAATGCGGTATCCTGAATGCGCTAGGGTGCTGTGAAGGTCTTTCGCGGCAGATACTGTCCGCCGCCCGTACCGCCAACGTACTCGCTACCTCGCACAATCACACGTCCGCGCAGGAGTACAATATCTGGCATTCCCTTCACACGCATGCCTTCATAGGGAGTGTAATCGACACGCTGATGCTGGGTCGCAGCGCTGATCGTAGCTGTTCGTTCAGGATCGAAAATGACCAGGTCGGCATCGCTGCCCGGTGCAATCGTTCCTTTGCGCGGGAAAAGTCCGAAGAGCTTGGCCGGCATGGTCGAAATCAGGTCCACAAAATGTTGTATATCTATGCTTCCCTCGCGTACACCGCCATAAAGCAGGATGACGCGATGCTCCACACCCGGCAGGCCATTAGGAATCTTCGTAAAATCGTGCAACCCCAGATCTTTCTGCCCATGAAAGTTAAAGGGAGCATGATCAGTAGAAACCACCTGGAGCTCCCGGCGTTGTAAACCAACCCAGAGCGCTTCCCTGTCGGCATCACTGCGCATGGGCGGGGTACAGACAAATTTGGCTCCTTCAAAGCCGGGAGCAGCATAACAACTATCATCCAGGTAGAGATATTGCGGGCACGTCTCACCCCAGACGGGCGATCCTTTGGCGCGAGCAGCAGCCACTGCCCGTAGCGAGTGGGCGCAACTGACATGTACTACGTAAAGCGCCGCTTCCGCCAGTGATGCCAGTTTAATGGCGCGCTGCGCCGCCTCGCCCTCCAGGATAGCAGGGCGCGTCAGAGCGTGATACGCTGGAGCAGTATGGCCTGCAGCGATGGCTTCACGCACCAGGAAGTCGATAGTAATACCATTCTCGGCATGGACCATTACGAGACCACCCAGTTGGGCCGAGCGACGTAGCACACGATAAATCGTCTCATCATCGACCATAAAGGTGCCCGGATAAGCCATCAGGAGTTTAAAGGTCGTCACGCCTGCGGCAATCATCTCATCCATCGCAGCCTCAGGCGCGGAGGCAAGATCAGTGATGGTGATATGAAAGCCGTAATCGATAACCGCCTTTCCATCCGCTTTGCGATGCCAGGCCTGGAGGGCTTCAGCCAGGCTATGCCCACGCTGCTGGTTGGCGAAATCGAGAATTGTGGTCGTGCCACCACAAGCGGCGGCAATCGTACCCGTCTCGAAGTCGTCACTGGCAACAGTTGTGGGTAGGGGAAGTTCCATATGCGTATGCACATCAATGGCTCCGGGGAAGATATACTTACCCCGGGCATCAAGCACCGTATCAGCTTGCAGCGCAGCAAACGTTCCAGGCGAACCAACAGCGGCAATTTGCTCATTGTTGATGAGTATGTCACCTGGAAAATCATCAGTCGCAGTGACGATTCGCCCATTGGTGATGAGTGTACGCATGGATAACCTCCTTGCTCATGCATAGACCATAGCTTTTATCATGACAATGGATACACCTTCAGGTTACTATAAACTGTATCCGCCGGTATTGTGCCATTACTACTAGCAAGAAAAGCCACCACGCCCGATGTATAGGTCGTATCCGTCAACTGCACCAGGAAGACACCATTGGCATAGAACATCAAGTTGCTTCCTTGCGCAATCACCTGTAAGGTATTGGTCGCGGCATTGCCTTGTTTCAAGGCTGATGAGAGCGTCCAATCGGATAAGGGAGTGAGAGAGGCGTTAAAACGCTCAGAAGTCGAAATTCTATACTTACCCGTACTGTTTATCTCGAACAAATAACCGGCATATTCATTGAATATATCGGTAGTGACGCGCAAGAATAAGCCACCAGATTGTCCATTGACAATACGCACACCAACCGTGATAGCCGCATTCTGGTAGCTATTTGCAGATTCTTTGCATCCAAAGAGTTTGTCTGTTGTTTTGATATGATAGCCGTCGGCAGCAAATGTACATTGATTATTTTGGTCCCAATTCGCGGCCGCCGTATTTGCATTGTTTGCATTATTCAACGCGTCCTGGTATCCAGGTTTGTCGGAGGTGGCGGTTTGTATCACCCCAGCGGTAGCTCTGGCATGGGCCTGGGCTGTAGCTGTTACCCCAGCAACGGCTGTTGCCGTCTGTCGAGCCTGGGCCGTGGCTGTAGCGAACTGGGCTGACTGGGCCGTAGCAGTCAAATTTGGTGTCGCTGTGGGATGACTGGTTGGAGATTGCCGTAAGACGCCCACAGTTCCCGCGTCCTGTGTAGTACCGGTAACGCCAGCCCGGTTTCCGCTATTCGCACGGGGCAAGACGATCGAGGTAATCGAGACACCGAGCAAAATGAGCGCTAGAAATGCAAGTAAAATTGCGAACCAAAGGCGGCGCGATGGTGACCTCGGACCTCTCGGCACTGGAGAAGGAGACGGGGGGCGTGGTGTCTCTACCCCTGCAATTTTAGCATCCAGAACATATTGTGGAACGATTAACCGCTGGCTTTCCGGCGCATTCCCTGGAGGCGCTGGCCTGACAGTTGGATTGACAGCGGGTGCTGGCGACAAGGGAGAAGGCAAGGTCTGCTCGGCTTCAGCGGTCGAAGCCACAACTCCAGGCTGTTCAAGCTCGAGACCATCGGTACGCTCTAGCAGGCCGTTGTTGTTACTGGCAACCACTGCGCGACAAAACGCCTCCGCTAACTCAGCAGCGCTAGCAAAACGCTGTTCCGGCTTCTTCTCTAATGCCTTGAGGATCACACGCTCGACCTGCGGAGGAACATGTGGATCAATGCTTCGTGGTGAGGGAGGACGTTTATTCATGTGCATCGCTACCAGGACAAGTTGATTCTCCGCCGTGAAAGGCAGTCGACCTGTAACCATCTCGAAGAGCAATACACCCAGAGAATATAGATCGCTGCGAGCATCAGCCCTGTGATTTGCTTCAAACAGTTCTGGTGCAACATAATCGACGGTACCCAGCACATCGCCCGTGCTGGTGAGTTGTGTCACATCGCCAGTTACGCGAGCAATGCCGAAGTCTGCGAGATAGCATTCTCCACCCGCATCGAGCAGCACGTTAGAAGCCTTGATGTCACGATGAACAATTCCCTGGCTATGGATGTAGTCAAGGGCGCTGGCAACGGCCTGCAATATATGACATGTTTCTATGAGCGCGAGAGGCGAGCGATGAATGCGAGCGCGCAGGGTGCCCCCTTCCAAAAAGGGCATCACAATATAGTAGCGCGCGTCGCCGTCTAATTGGCGTTCACCGGAGTCAATAATCGGCACAAGATGATCGTGATGCAGGGAGGCCATCACGCGGGCTTCTCGAATGAAGCGACGCAGCAGGTCTTCATCTTCGCGCTTGAAGACTTTGACGGCTACTTTTCGCCGGGATTGTAGATCTTGTGCCTCGTAAACATTCGCCATCCCCCCTTTCCCCACCAGCCTTCGCAACTCGTATCGATCAAGGACCTTGCCCTCCAGTGCTACCATTAGAATTTTTCTCCGGGTTCTGAGTTCGCCTTATTAAGCCAGGGTTAATGCTGGGTTATACCTATAGATACTTATGTCATATAGTTTTATAACGGTTCACACACGTATATGTTACTTTAAGTGAACGGGAAGTTCCAACTATGGTAGTAATACTTAGCGCTTACCTTTCCCCCATATGGGGGAGATATATTCACCTGGGCAGGTGTTTGCAAATTCATCACTTCCTCTTATACTGTGCATGTGAGCAGCGCAATTGCGTCAATCAGATCGGCCCGTGGCCGAAAGGAGCCAGGTATGGCAGATGCACAAGCAAAAGTCTTCAAAACCGCTACGGTACAGCGTGGGGTCGTTCTGCAACTCCTATTGTGCCATTGCTTTATTGTAGCCGTGGCCGTGGTCTTTGGGGGTCATATTTTCCCCATCATCTGCGCCTGCCTGCTCAGCTTTTTGCTCATGCTCAACATACCCTATAACCTGCACTTGCTTGAGATGGCGCTTGATCGTCTCGCTCGCGGCCTGCCTGTTGAGCCTATCGCGCTACGCCTGCGCTGGCCTCTGACGGGCCTCTTCGTTTTCATCAATACGCTTAGTCAACAGACTGGGCAGCAGCTACAGGTGGAACAGCGCAATGTCGCGTACCGCGATCAACTCCTGCAGCAGGTGAGCAAAACCGCGGCACAGGAGGAGCGCAATCGTCTCGCTCGCGACCTGCATGACTCCATCAAACAACAGTTGTTCAGCATTGTCGTGAATGCCGCCGCCGTTAAAGCACGCTGGGAGCACAATCCTGCCAGCGCGCGCAAGATTGTGGATGACATCGAGCGCGTCGCACTGGAGGCCCAGGTGGAGATGCAAGCCCTGCTGCAGCAGTTGCGACCCAGCGCGCTGGAGAACGTGGGATTGATCGAGTCGCTGCGCATGCAATGCCAGGCGCTGGGCTATCGTACTGGAGCTGAGATCGTCGCTGAACTGGGTGATCTCCCGCCTGATGAGCTTTTACCTGTTGGCGCACAGGAGACAATCTTCCGTATCGTACAGGAAGGCTTCGCCAATATTGCGCGCCACGCGCGCGCATCGCGTGCCTGGCTCAGCCTGCTGCGACAGCGGGATGCATTGCTGGTGGAGATTGGTGATGACGGGCAGGGTTTTGATCTCGCGCAAGCAAATGAGCGTCCCAATCCATATGGAGGCATGGGGTTGCGCAATGTGCGAGAACGTGTCAATTCGCTGGGAGGGATCATGGCGGTCTGGAGCCTGCCGGGCAAAGGCACGACGCTGCACCTGTGCATCCCGCTTGTCAAACCACACCTGCAAGCGCAGGAGCGCGCTAAGCAGGAATCTGCGGCCGCTACCCGCGAGACCCGTCGCATCCTGCGTGCTGGCACACTGGCGGCGGAACTGGCCGCAGCGCTCATGCTGCTCTACACACCTGCATCCATCGCAGTGTGGGCTGTGCTTGCCTGTATTGTTGTTGCGCTTGCCTGCTGGCTCTGGGCACAGCAACCCAGGTTGCAGTTCTCTATAGCGTTTGGGCGCGAGCACGCGCAGCACCTCGCGCTGCTGGCGGAGAGCTACGGCTTACTCTCAGGCATTTTGCTGCTGTGCATGCTCTATGCCAACTATTTCGCACACCTGGGTTATTCCTTATATCCCGCGTTCGCATTAACAAAGTTTATGCCGGACAAGATATGGCTGGTAGCGGGCTTTTGCGGTATTTTCATTATCGCTATTGTTGTGACCTACGTGCGTTATGCTCAGAATAGCGACCGTTATTACAAAACCTTCTCACAAAAGGCGTTGCAAGAGCAGGTCCGGCAGCAGCTTCGGCAGTTAGTGATCGACTGGTTGGCCTGGATCATCGTGGCCGGGCTGACAGTTTCCCTGCTGAACATCTTTCCAGTTCTTCCGGCGGACCCGACTACGCAAAGCATAGGGTTCGCGCTGCTCTTCGCCTGGTTCATCGCCATTCTATTGAAATCTATACGTATCGCGCGTTGGCGCAGCGTGCTGCGCAGGTTGGCAGAATCAGCTACCACGGAGCAGCAAGGAGGAGGCGTATGACAGAACAAATTCGCGTTGTGCTGGTAGACGATCATCACGTTGTGCGCCAGGGATTGCGCACCTACCTCGAGTCTTTCCCCGACCTGGAAGTTGTTGGTGAGGCTTCCAGCGGTGAAGAGGTGCTGCGCTGTATCGAGCTGTGGCTGCCAGA
>Ga0207646_10001537_pt1 | contig 28255 bp, 17 predicted proteins | sample KBSK5502metaG_FD_184343 | JGI IMG/M metagenome (GOLD analysis project Ga0207646, IMG submission 184343) | Corn, switchgrass and miscanthus rhizosphere microbial communities from Kellogg Biological Station, Michigan, USA - KBS K5-50-2 metaG... | ecosystem: Host-associated > Plants > Roots >...
AGCTCCGCCGCCTGCGCCGCGACGAGCAGCTCGATGGCGATGACTCGCTCACCCAGGCCGACCATCTCGCGAAGGCGCCGCGCAGCGAGCGGTGCCATCGTCATCCGGTCTTCAATCCCGTCAGCGATCGAAGTGGTCGACACTTCGAACGACACCGGCTGCGCCAGCAGGCGGGCTTCGGCCGCCAGCGCCGCAGCAGCCACGTCGAACTCGCTGAGCCCCGGCTCCGGGGTCTTCTGTGGCGTCAGCCCGGTGTACCTGCCCGACCAGGCCGACTCGAGCAGCTTGGTCGTCCGCTCGGCGGAGGACGTGAGGACCGGAGCCAGTGCGATCCGCAGAAAATCGAGCGCCGCCGCCATCGGCAGGATGTCGAAATTCGCCGCCGAGACGATGCGATCCTCTTCGGGGACGACGAGCGGGTTGCCCTGGGAGGCATTCAGCTCGATGGCCAGCTGCGTTCGTGCGTAGGCGAACGCATCGCGCAGAGCCCCGTGAACCTGCGGGATATCGCGGAAGCTGAGTGGGTCCTGCAAGTTTCTCGCCGCGCCGGGCCCCCACAGATAAGTGCCGTCCAGCAACGAGCGCAACCGGTCGAGGCTTCGGCTCAACCCTGGATACGGACGAGTCTTTCCGACGGCGGCGTGCAGGATCGATAAGTTCGCCCCAAACCCCTCGAGGCTGAGCGCCGCCACGGCGTCGGCTACGTCCAGCAGGTGTTCCAGATCGACGGCGGCAAGCGCAGCCAGTGCGGTAGTGACCGCGCTGTGATTGAGCAGCGCCAACCCCTCGCCCGCCTCCAGTCGAACGCTCCCAAACAGTCCAGCCGCCAGATCGGCGTTGGGTCCCAGGTCACTCATACCGACTGAGCCGAGCAGGCGTATTCCCGGAACCGTGCCGTCGTTGAGACAGGTCACGAGCCGCTCGGCAAGAAGCGGGCGGACGCCAGGAACACCAGTCGCGAAATGATTCGCAAGAAGAAGCATCGCTGCTCGCGCGACATCAGGCGAAGCGGTCGGTCCCTGAGCGATGCGGTGCTCGCGGACGAGCGCTTGATTGAAGCGGTCGACTACCGACGTCTCCACCTGAACGCGTTTGCGCGAAGCAACCCCGGTGGTAAGCCCATAGATCGGCGCCTCGGTGGCAAAGGCGCGCTCGACGACGGCGCGCGATCGTTTCATTCGCTCGGCCACGGCAGCATCGAGTTGCACTGGCGCACTCTTCCGGGCGACCGCGACGAGATCCTCCAGCGAGAGCGACGAACCCGTCAACGTGACCATGAGCGCCAAGTCAGGTTACGCTAGGCGACCTGGCCGGCCGGCCGAAGCTCGAGCGCGTCGCAGCCCTCGCGGAGCGAGTCAAAAGGTTGGCCGTGTGGCTCGACGAACGTCAGAATCGCGCGATCCCTGCCAGAAAGTGTCGAGGTGCTCTGGGAGGTCGACACGGGCCAGTACCGGATCGGGACGCCCTCAATCCGCCGTTTGGTTCCCTGAGGCGCGCCCGATACGCATCCTTCTCAAGGGCTGGTTCGTCCATGCAGATTTACACCAGAAAGCGGAAAACCGTTCACCTCCGTTCACGCTGGGGCACGGGGGTTCACTATCTGGCTAAGGAGGTATATATTTGACAGTGGCGTCGGCCAATCTGGGGGCCCCTCTTCGCTTTCGTACGAGGGTCGGGACTACGGGTTGAACCCGAGAAACAGGAAGGTAAGGTCATAGCTTTCGCCACCCCGCCAACAGCGCCGCCCGAGCCGTCGGTCAGGTATGAGAACGTGCCTCCGCGGGCGAGCAGCCTAGTCGAATCGCTGCGTGCCTTCGGCTATAGCCCCGCTGCTGCCCTTGCCGATCTGATCGACAACAGCATTACGGCCCGCGCCAGCAACTGCTGGATCCGGTTCTTCTGGGCGGGTCGCGATTCCTTCATAACCGTGCTGGATGATGGGGCAGGTATGACAGAAGGGGTGCTTAGGGAAGCAATGCGGCCGGGTACAACGAGCCCCTTAGAGGAGCGTGATCGCGCCGACCTAGGACGATTCGGCCTAGGACTGAAGACGGCGTCCTTTTCTCAATGCCGGCGGCTGACAGTCCGGTCGAAAACCACGAGCACGTCACCAGCAGTTCGCGCTTGGGATCTCGACTATGTAGGTCAGACATCCGAGTGGAGGCTTTTGACACAAGCTGAACCGGAGACACGGAGTCGTCTTAATCCCTTGGACGAGATGCAGAGCGGCACCATCGTCGCATGGGAAAAGCTAGATCGTCTTGTTGGCGGCGCCGAGGCGAATGATGAGCGGGCACACCGACGCTTTCTCTCCATGGTGGATGAAGTTGAGGCTCACTTGGGCATGGTGTTTCACCGTTTCCTGTCCGGCGCACGGAAGCGAATCAAGATCTCGATTAATGGCCGGGAGGTAACCGCCTGGGATCCATACATGCAGCACCATGCGGCGACGCAACCACTCGCCTCCGAGAAGCTCTTCCTCCACGGATCCGAGCTACAGGTCAGCCCCTACGTCCTTCCTCATCACTCCAGACTTGACGACGCTCAGAGTCGGCGCGGGGGCGGCCCGCAGGGATGGAACGCACAGCAGGGCTTTTATGTCTATCGCAATAATCGGCTGCTGGTCGCGGGCAGCTGGCTCGGTCTGGGGTTTGCGAAAGAGGAGCACTACAAGCTGGCTCGCATTGCGGTAGACCTCCCAAACACGATGGACCATGATTGGGACATTAATGTCACGAAGTCAAAAGCCGTACCGCCGGGTGTCCTGCGCGATGACATGCTCCGAATCGCACGAGCAACTCGTGATCGGGCGGTCAGCATATATCGGCACCGCGGTCAGATCGTTGCAAGAGCGGCGAGTGAACCGTGGGTCTTTGTCTGGCTTCGCTCCGATACGCACAGGAAGATCACTTATCGAATCAACCGAGAGCATCCGCTGGTCAAAGGGTTCCTGGCATCGCTCGACAACGCCTCGGCGAAATCCCTACAGATGGTGTTGCGACTCGTGGAAGAAACCGTACCGGTCCCGACGATGGTGGTCGACTCGTCTGAGCATCCAGATCAGCAGGCGGCCCCATTCGACCGCGCGGCAAGCCGGGAGGTGCTCGACGTCATGCGACTGATCTATCAGACGTTCCGGCGTGAGGGCATCTCGCACGAACTTGCGCTCAAGAGGTTGGGCGTAATGGAGCCGTTCAATCGCTTCCCTGAGCTCATCGCAAATCTTGACGTGGCTGAGAACCAGTGATCTCCCAAGCAGCGTCCGATCTTGCACTGGCCATCCAGCTGACGGTGAAGCTGGTGATGAGCAATGAGACGCCAACCAGGGAGCAAATCGAGCAGGAGGCGCGTCGGGTTCTCCAGATGCTCCACGCGGGGAAGCAAGCCATTGAGGTCACCGAAGAAGAGCTTGTACGGCAGGTCGAGGCCAGATGCAACATCTTCGTTCCGACCGGCTCATTTCTTCAGGATGCGAAGGGACATGTGGAATGGCTCACTCAGCGGCGAGGACAGATTGAGTGGAATTTCTGGGAACGGTACCGCAGGTGGCTCGAGGAGGTCGAAGACCTTCAGCCGGCAGCGATCCGAAGGCTCGATGAGACAACCTCAGAAGTGCTTCGATTCCTTGAAGACCCCAAACGCTCCGGACCGTGGGACCGTCGAGGAATGGTTGTAGGCCAAGTGCAGTCGGGCAAGACAGCCAACTACATCGGCCTGATCTCCAAGGCGGCGGACGCCGGTTACCGTCTGATCGTCGTCCTGGCCGGTCTGCACAACAGTTTGAGGGCGCAAACGCAGCTGCGCCTTGATCAGGGGTTTCTTGGCTACGACACCCAGCGACGCATGCTCAATGGGAAGACGGAACTAATGGGCGTGGGCGAAATGAAGGGCGCCAGGATTTATCCGGTTCACACGCTAACGAACAGCGCGGAGCTGGGTGACTTCAAGCTTTCAGTTGCCCGCCAAGCCCTCGTTATGGTTGGCGGCACCGACCCGATCGTATTGGTCGTGAAGAAGAATAAATCGATCCTCACGAACCTACTTCGGTGGGCCACGTTCCTCAGCGAGAGGCTGGACCCCTCTTCAGATCACTCCTCGGTGAAGGGCGTTCCCCTCCTGGTCATTGATGATGAGGCCGATAACGCATCGGTGGACACAAGCAATCGGCGCCACGAAGATATTGAGACGGCTGAGGAAACGAGCCCGACCGCCATCAACGGCTTGATCCGGCAGCTGCTAAACAGCTTTGAACAGTCGGCCTACGTTGGGTACACAGCAACACCTTTCGCGAACATTCTCATCTTCAAGGATGCGGCTAGCCCTAAATATGGAGAAGATCTCTTCCCAAGGAGCTTCATCGTTCGTCTGCCGGCACCTTCGAATTACTTCGGCCCGCTGGTGGTGTTCGGATCGAAGCAGGACATTGCCGCCGGCCTAGACGCCACGCCAGGCCTTCCCATCGTTCGGGTTGTCTCGGACTACGCAAGCTGGATTCGTGATCGACACAAGAGCGACCTCAGGCCTGGGGCGCTGCCAGCTTCGGTTCGCAAGGCTCTCCAAAGCTTTGTGCTGGTCTGCGCTGCTCGAGCCGCACGTGGTCAGGAGAGAGTCCACAATTCGATGCTGATCCATGTGACCCAGTTTCAGGCCGTCCAGGCGCAGGTGTTCGAACAGGTCCGTGACGAAGTTCAGTACATGCAGCAGCGGCTCAAACGCGGGGATGGCATCCGAGAAGACCCGCTGGCTGCCGAGCTCCAGCGACTCTGGCAGGACGACTTTGTTGCTACAAGTCGCGAGATGAGTAGAGATGAGCAACCCGCTCCAGAGTGGGGAGGCGTGCGAGAGAGGCTCTACGAGGCCGCTTCGAAGATTGAGATCCACATTGTGAATGGCACCGTAAGGGATGCCCTCCAGTATTACGAGCATCCGGAGGGGCTAAATCTCATAGCGATCGGCGGAAACAAGCTCTCGCGAGGGCTCACTCTCGAAGGCCTGAGCGTCAGTTACTACCTCCGAGCCTCCAGGATGTATGACACTCTCATGCAGATGGGACGCTGGTTCGGCTATCGAACCAACTACGAGGATCTCTGCCGCCTCTTTACAACTCAGGAGCTTCGTGACTGGTACAGCGATATCACGGTTGCGAACGAGGAGCTGCTCCGAATGCTGGACGAGATGGCGGCGGTTGGCGCGACGCCGGAACAATTCGGGCTGCGCATTCGAACACACCCCGATGGCCTGATGGTGACCGCTGCCGCCAAAATGCGCCACGGCGAGAAAGTCATGTTGAGTCTCGCCGGCACCCTACCGGAGACCCTCGCACTCGATACGAGCCCACGCATCATTCACCAAAACTACGAGGCAGCGTCCGAGCTTGTCGAAAGCCTTGGGGTGCCTCCACCAGCCGTATCACATGAGTCGTACGTCTGGGAGGGGATCTCGCCGGATCATGTACTTGCGTTCCTCCTCCGGTACTCGCCGCACGAGCGAGCCCGTAAGGTTCAAAGGGAGCCACTGATGCGCTACATAGAAGGCCGCATAGCCGACGGTGAGTTGATCAACTGGACCGTCGCGCTCATCTCAATCGGCAACGGTAGGGAAGGGACGATCGACAATCTTCCAGTTGGCCTCGTAACGCGTAGTCCGGACGACGACCTGGCCCTCGGCGCTGGCCGTTACGTAATCCGCCAGCTAATCAGCCCCGCAGACGAGGCCATCGACTTTACCGAAGAGCTTCGGCGCCAGGCTGTTGAACTTACGCAGGAGCGCTGGCGGAGGGATCCTGGTAAGAGCACACGCAAGGACCCGCCAACGCTGGCATCTGGCCCGGTAATACGAGAGCTTCGGCCAGCGCAGCGCGGTTTGCTGCTGCTCTATCCCCTCGATGCGAGAGCTGTGAAGGTGGCTGACGCTCCCCCGGTGCTGGCCGCTGAAAGTCCCCCCGTTATCGGCTACGCCATCAGTTTTCCGGGGAGCCCGAGAGCGGGGGCGGTCGAGTATGTCGTAAATAACGTCTATTACCAGCAGGAGCTGGGTCTAACGTGAACCTTGAAGCAGTCTGGGAGGACGTTAAAGGCCAAACGTATCCCAATGCTCCGGGCAGCGTTCGCCGCCGGCTGAAGCCCGAATCTCCTTGCGATGTCTACCTCGGAGTTGAGTTGCCGAGCAGGCTTCCCATGCTTGTGCTTACTGTCCCAACCGCCGTCGCCAAGAGTCTGCAGGAAGAACCGGCATCGGCGGGGATCGTCACCAGCCTTCTCCAGGTTCCGGAGGGCAAGACCGACGTATGCATGAAGCTCGTGGACCCGAAATTTGCCGACATGTTCTACCGACTTGTAGAGGACATCGTAGAAAAGGTTACGCAAGCGTTAACCGCCGAGGCAGGGATTCAGATCTTTGTGGACCGCTTTCTCAGGTGGCAGCGCTTCTTGCAACGACTCAGCCCCGAAGGTCTGAGCTACACTGCCCAGCTCGGCCTATACGGCGAACTCTGGTTCCTGCGTCGCCACCTGTTCCCTCTCTTGGACTCCCTTGCAGCCGTGACCACGTGGACGGGTCCAACCGGTGCCAACCAGGATTTTCAGTACGTGGGACTCGCCATCGAGGTAAAGTGCACCAGCACAAAGCTACCTCTGCGGATCCGCGTCCAGAGCGAACGACAGCTGGACGCCGCCGGTATCCAGGTCCTCTATCTGGCTGCATTCACTTTCGACATCCGGGAGGGATCGGAGCAAACACTGCCCGAACTTGTTGCGTCCATACGGAAGGACCTTTCGGAGAACGGTTCTGCCGCCAACCTCTTCGAGGATCGCCTGTATCTGGCTGGATACTTAGAAGCACACCGGGATCAGTACCAGCACCGGAGCTTTGCAATCAGGGAGGAACATCTCTTTTTGGTGAAGGGAAACTTCCCTCGAATCGTTGAGTCGGACCTCAAGCCTGGAGTTGGTGATGTGGCCTACTCCGTCGGAATCAGCGACTGCCTGACCTATGAGGTTCAATCGAAAAACCTGGCAGATGAGCTGAAGCTCCGGAAAACAGCGTGACTGACCTCAACGACTTCTGCACGAATCTTCAGCAGGAGATTCTAGCTGACGCTCAGGCGCGTCCGGATGGAACGATGCTGGCCGACGTTTACACGAGCCGAATGATCGAATACCTCACTGAGGCGGGCGAGCTCGACGATGGCGAAGTCTGCTACCACCGCGCCCGCGGAGTCGAAGTCTCGGGATATGCCGTGGATGACGACGATGGGACTGCGTCGCTTTTTCTCTCGCTCTTTACGCAGAGCGCTCCTCCAATAGGCGTGGGCAAACTGGAACTTGATGGCGCCTTCAACAGGCTGACGACCTTCCTTCACCGTTGCCAGGATGGATACGCAGCCACCCTGGAGGAAGCTTCCCCGGCACGGGACATGGCGCTCAGGATCAACGAAGCGCTGCGCAAGGGCTACACCTTCCGCCTCTACGTGCTTACTGACGGAGTCGTTACCAAAGGCGCCCTGTCGGCGGCCGATGAGAAGGTAGCTGGCTATGAGGTCTGGGACGCTGAACGACTGTACCGATGCCTCACTTCCGGACGTGGCCGTGAACGGATTGACATTAACTTCGAAGAACTGAGTGGATCTCCCATCCCATGCCTCCACGCACAGGACGAAGCGGCCGATTACGATGCGTACCTGCTGATTCTCTCTGGCCAGGTCCTCAACGACATGTATGCGCGTTATGGACCCAGGTTGCTAGAGCTGAATGTGCGGTCGTTTCTCCAGGTGCGGGGAAAAGTAAACAAGGGCATCCGAGACACGATCCTGAACGAGCCAGAGCATTTCCTGGCATACAACAACGGAATATCGGCGACCGCCTCCAAGGTCGAGCTGCTCGGAAACGAACGAGTCGGCCTCGCGATCCGAAGCGCGGTGGATTTCCAGATCGTTAATGGCGGGCAGACGACGGCATCGATTCACCATGCCGTGCGGGCCGACAAGGCGGACGTTTCCCGGATAAGTGTTCAGGCCAAGCTCACGGTTGTGCCGGCTGACCGAGTCGGTGCCTTTGTCCCTCTGGTCTCCCGATATGCCAACACCCAGAACAAGGTCAACGAAGCCGATTTCTCAGCGAACGATCCGTTTCACGTAAAGCTGGAGGAGCTTTCACGAACGGTCTGGGCTCCCGCGGTTCAGGGGAGCGCACGTCAGACTAAATGGTTCTACGAACGTGCACGCGGCCAGTATCAGGATGCACTATCGCGCGAAGTGACGACTGCCCGGCAGCGGGAATTCAAGGCTATTTATCCGGCCGAGAAGAAATTCACGAAGACGGATCTCGCCAAGTTCGAGAACAGCTGGGATCAAGCGCCGGAAATGGTTAGTCGAGGTGCCGAGAAGAATTTCCGCGAATTCGCGCTGCGGCTGGCGCGGAGGGGACCGATTCAAGTCGATGAAGAATTCTTCCGACATCTGGTGGCGCGGGCACTCATCTTCCGCCGTGCTGAAGAGGCCATTTCAGCTCTTCACTTTCCTGGTTACCGCGCCAATGTCGTGACGTACACCGTGGCCTACCTCGCTCACGCTACCTCTCAGAGAATCGACCTGGATCTGATCTGGCGACAGCAGAGCATAACAACCGGCCTCAGAGAGGCCATTGATATCGTCTCCCCGCTCGTCTTCAAACAGATCACCAACCCGCCGGGTGCGGGGAATGTGACGGAATGGTGCAAGCGAACCGCATGCTGGGACAGCGTTCGCGACCTCAATATCAATTTGCCCACGACGCTGATCGAAGAGGTCCCCTCCGGACCGCGCACGACGACGCGTGGCATGGACGCTCCTTCCGCCGGCGAGCAAGAGCTCATTCAGAAGATTGCGGCACTCGAAGCTGAATGCTGGTTCAAGCTTGCGGCGTGGGCCAAGGAGACCGATAACCTCCAGGGGTGGCAACGTGGCATTGCTTTCAGCCTTGGAAGGTACAAGACGATGAGGCGCGAGCCGAGTCGCAAGCAGGCCCAGCAGGCAGTCATCATTCTGGCGGAGGCGCAACGCCTGGGTTTTCGAGCCGAAGCGTGTAAGGATTGACGCGGCATTCTGGCCGATCCGGCTCGAACGGCGCCCCCGTGTTAGCCAGAAGGCGCAACCCCTGGGAGACCGCTGCCGTCACCGCTCTGCTTCGGCGCATTCGCAATCTATCTCCTGAGGAAATCCGCGCGCGTCTTGTGGACGAGACCAAACCGAATCAGGCGGCGCTCGGCACGGCTCGCCGGTTCGCTGCGGAGCTGGAACGAAACAGCAATCGAGGGCGGCACGGATGGTTCGCTCGCCGTGAGGCGATGCGGGTGGTGGATGCAATCGCAGATGCTTCTCCCGAAGATCGAGCCGAGACAGAATGGCAGTTGGAGAATGCCCTTGAGGATGCGGTGTCGGCGTTGGTCGTACGGGACCTCGCCCCGGTAGATGTGTTCGACACCCTCTATGGCAACCTTGCCCGAGTCGCCGCAGTCGAGGAGCTCGCAGAAGACCCCCTCGCCGATCTTCTGGGCAGATGCCAGTATCCGCTGGCCGATATGCTTGGCCGGTTTGAGCGGGACGGTTCACCTTCTCTTACTCATGTCCTATTCGACCGCCCGGCACGAACGCTTGAGGAGATTGCCAGTGATCTGCGAGTAACACGCGAACGAATCCGACAGATCGAGTCGAAGGCCGAGCGGATGGCGCTCGGTATCCTCAATAGCTGTGCTCCTGAACTCAAGGAGTTCTGGATCAGTTCCTTGCAAACAGCCGCGAGGCGTGAGGAAGATGTCATCGAACCATTCATCGATCCGACTCAGCCGACCGATCCTCAGCTTCGCCTGGGCCGGGCGCTGCTGCGAGCGGTCGGAGCTACCGAACCGATGCCGTTCCGTGAATGGGACCTGGCCGGCTGGTGGACGCTCCACCCCGCCTTGCTTACAACCATGGCGAGGGAGCTCGAGGCTCTGCTTCCATGCAGCGCCGGGCATTTGGACGACGTACTTGGAGAATTCTCACTCGGGGAATCGAGCGCGCTTGGGGAACTTGTTCGTCACCACTGGGGACAGTTTCGCTTTGACGCGGTCACTGATAGCTGGGTTCGTAGCAGCGCTCGAACGAGAGATGCGGTATGGCTCCTTCTGCTGGATGAAGCCGGGCCTCTGGGGATTGACGAGCTGAGTCGAAGGACGGGCACAACTTCTCGCGCGCTGGGAGCACAACTTGCGCGGGATGAACGATTCCATCATCTCAAGCCATCGGGCGAATGGGCGCTAGCGGGCGCTCAAAGCCAGGAACCTCCGTACTCAACGACCCTTGAGGCATGCATCGATACTCTCCGGACGCAAGGCCCCGTCACTCTGCACCAGCTCGTCGACACCGTCCGCGCGAGCTACCCGGTTACGATCGCGGCAATCTATCAGTGCCTGAACCATCACTCCATAGGCCGACTACCTGACGGCCGCGTAGATCTTGTTGAAAGAGGTGCCAGGCGCCAGGAACGAACGGAGCCACGGAGGCCGCCGGATATACTCGTGCGAGATGGCCGAGTTACGCTGCTGCGCTCGGTTGATCGTGACCTGCTACGCGGTAGTGGCCTTGGGGTGTCGCCCTACCTGACATGGTTTCTCGGCCTCGAATCGGCCCCAAGTACGCGTACGTTCGAGATTTCCGGTTACGGAACGCTGAAGGTGCGCTACTCTGTCAACGGTTCGAATATCTCAAGTCTCAAGGCTCCGGCCGAGCTACTACGGGCGCAAGAGGGATGCGTGCTTGCTGTAACGATGGACCCCGACACGGATCGCGCATCAATAGCCCTCCGGTGTCGGCATCATTCCCACACCGGGAGACTTCCGTAGTTCCAGGTGCGAAAAGCTAGGAGACTGCGCCGTGTCGCCTCGTCTCAAGGACTCGTGGCGAGTCAAGGGGAGAAAAAGCTCAAGTACTTCAAGGAAAGGATTGCCGACTGGTTCAAAGAGAATAGACGCGACTTCGCTTGGCGCCACACGACAGACGGTTATCGACTTCTAATTGCAGAAATCATGCTTCGTCGAACTCGCGCCGCCCAAGTAGGGCCGGTTTATGAGGCTTTCATCGAGCGGTTTCCCAGCCCCGCAGCCCTGCAGACTGCCCCCGAAGCGGCCGTTCTGGAAACGGTTAGGCCACTCGGTCTGACCTGGCGAGTCCCGGCGTTTAAGCTTGTTGCGTCCCAACTGGTCAGCCAGTATGGCGGCACAGTGCCTCAAGAGAGGGACGACCTCATGTCATTACCTGGGGTCGGCAACTACGTTGCCGATGCCGTTCGGTGCTTCGCTTACGGAGCCTCGGTCGCCGTAATCGATACCAATACCGTCCGAGTTGCGGCGCGCTACCTAGGATTTCCCGCCGGACCCGATTCTCGGCGAAAGCGATCGGTGATTGATTCGGTTGGAAAGCTCCTCGATGGGGAGAACCCCGCAAAGAGCAACATGGCTCTTCTGGACTTCGCCGCCACTATTTGTCGCGCCAACGCACCACAATGCACTATTTGTCCTGTCCGAAAGAGATGTGCCTGGTTTGGTTCCTCGGCTGACCCGAAGTTGCGACAGGCAGCTGTCGCGCGAGCCCACTACGCTCGGCGGAAATGACATTGTGTCCACAGTTTTCCCACAGGTCACCCAGGATCTTGTGGATATCGTTTTAGGAGCCACAATATCCAGCGTATACTCCCCTTCCGGTGGCACCCGGACCAGTCGCCTCGCACTCGAGCTTGGTGAGCCGGTCGGTGGGTCTTTCCCAGCGCAGGCGAGTCAGCACTTTTCGATTCGTAGATCTTTTTTCTGGCATAGGCGGCATTCGGCTGGGACTCGAGGCTTCAGGTGGTCACTGTATCTATTCCGTAGAAATCGATCGATTTGCTCGTCAAACCTACGAGGCTAATTTCGGCCCTTGCGAAGGCGCCGACATTCGCGAGGTCGACGCGAGTCTTCTTCCCGACCACGACGTACTCGCCGCCGGCTTCCCATGCCAACCATTCAGTATTGCTGGAGTTAGTAAGAAGCTCAGCTTGGGCCGGGAGCATGGCTTTGCGGATAAGAAGCAGGGAAATCTGTTCTTCGAAATAGCACGGCTTGTCGAGGTGAAGCGTCCAGCGGTCATTTTTTTGGAGAACGTTAAGAATCTGCTGTCGCACGATGGAGGCCGTACATATTCAGTAATTTCGTCCATCCTCGACGGTCTCGGATACGAGGTAAGTCATCGAATCGTTGACGCCCGCAGGTGGGTTCCACAACATCGGGAGCGAACTTTCATAATCGGCCTGAATCGAGACATTTACGGAGGTCAGCGATTTCTTTTTCCCGAAGATCCAATCAACGCTCCAACGCTCCGGTCGATTCTGGACTGCTGCTACGACACCAGGTACCAGTTGTCCGCACACCTGTGGGACTACCTGAAAGCCTATGCCGACAAACACCGTGCCGCTGGCAATGGCTTTGGCTACGGACTTGTCGGCCCTAATGATGTGGCTCGCACGTTGAGTGCCCGATACCATAAAGATGGATCTGAGATTCTAATCACCACCAAGCCGGGAGAACCCCCACGCCGTCTGACTCCTCGCGAATGCGCGCGCCTAATGGGGTTTCCGGAGAATTTCAAAATCGTCGTTTCGGATACGCAAGCCTACCGCCAATTTGGCAATGCGGTGGTGGTTCCGGTCATCGTGCATCTAGCCCAAAGCCTCGTGAAGCAAGCCCGATTCCAAGGCGAACAGCTAAGCCTCACCCGGACATATTCAATGCGTGAACCAAGGTTGGTTTTGAGCTAGAGAGTCCGCCGCTTCTACCTCGGCCAGGCTCGGACGCCGTTATGGTAATACCTTCTCGGCATGGAAGACACCGATAGGCTGCGAGATTGGCTGGCTAGCGTCTCGGGTGTCGAATGGGTTTGGTTTGCCAAGCGGCTTTCTGCAAACGACACGGGCGCAACCGGAGGACATCAGGTCGGCTTGTATCTTCCGAAGGACATCGCCTTCAAGATTGCGCCCAGCCTCAAAGCGAACTCTTTGAACCCGCGTCTGACCCTCTCGTTGTATTTGGCAAGCCACTCGCAGCGCTCGGATCCGGCGGTGATCTATTACAACAATCGGGTAATCGGAGGCGGAACGCGCGATGAATCCCGGATCACCGGCTTTGGAGGTCGAGCATCGGCTATCCAAGATGTTGAAAACACGGGCGCCCTGCTGCTCCTAGCTTTTCGGCTCGGAACCATACAGAGCCAAGGCTGGATGGCTCGATCCACCGACGAAGAGGCGGTTTTAGAAGAGTCGGTAGGTCCTGTTGAGCCGGGCGAAATCGTAGCAAAGGCACCCGATGCTAAAGGCCGTGAGGAACTGGTAGAGAACCTCATTGGGCCGGAGACCTGCAAGCCATTGATCTCAGAGCTGCCAAGGGCTTGGCGCAAACAATTTCCGCATGGACAAGAACTCACGGATGAGGCCGCAAAGAGAGCTGGATCCAACATTCAGGTTGATCGGCGCCTTGTCACCCGCTATCGCTGCGAATTCAGCCTCTTCAAAGTGGTTGAGGAGGCTCACACGCTGCCCTTGGTGCGTAACGGTTTTAAGAACATCGATCAGTTTTTGGCGGTGGCTCAAGCTACGGCCCAACGGCGGAAGGCGAGGGCGGGAAGATCACTCGAGCTTCAGCTCAAGAATATTTTTGACGAGGAACAGGTGCAATATTCATTCCACGCGCCAACTGAAATGGGCCGAGTACCGGATTTTGTCTTTCCCTCAATCGCACGCTACGACGCAGCCCCGAAAGCCGGCTCGAAGGACTTGCGGATACTGGCCGTAAAGACGACTTTGAAAGATCGGTGGCGGCAGGTCCTAGATGAGGCTGCCAAGGTGCCGCAGAAGCATCTCTTTACGATTGCGGAAGGCGTCTCAATTAACCAATACAAGCAAATGGTCGAAGGGGGCATCAAGCTGGTGATCCCCGCCGAGAATCACCGAAAGTTTCCAAAAGAGATCAGACCCGGTCTGCTCAAATTAGTGGGATTCATTCAGCTTCTCAAGCAGTAGTCGCATGAGTCATCAATTCATGAGACACTTCAACCAAGCGGCATAGGGCGCTAGCTAGCCGCATCTGATTAGGTGTCCGGCAACGGGCCTTCAGCAGCTCGGGACTGCATACGAGGATTACCAAGCCCTGAGCCCGCGAAGCGGCAACATTCAGGCGATTGAGGCTGAAGAGAAAATCCATTCCGCGAGGTGCGTCGTCGACGGATGACGTCGCCATTGAGTAGATGACGACCGGCGCCTCCTGGCCCTGGAATTTGTCGACGGTTCCGACTCTGGCTTTGCCTGGCAGCGTTTCGGTCAGGCGTCGGACCTGCGCGTTGTAGGGCGCGACAACGAGGATGTCATCAACGGCGATCGGCCGTGTCTTGCCCCCCCGATCGGTCCAGGGGAGCCCCAGCAGAGCCTCCAATGTGTCGTTGACCCGGTCGGCCTCTTCTGGCGACAGCGTTCGGTTGCCGGCATGTTCAACGGAAATGTATCGGAGGCCGACGCCGCCGCTGCCATTGCTGGTAGCGAGTTCCTGACGCTTCGTTGAGTGGTCGGGTTCGAGCTTTCCGTCGTAAAAAGCCTCCGAGATGAAGGCGCAAACCGCCGGATGCAGCCGGTAGGACGTCTCGAGGAAGAGGCCGTAGTCGACTGGCATGGTCGGCTCGTCCTGGATGACGTGATCGAGCACCGAAAGGTTGACGCCTGGCGGGTGAATGCCGTGGCTGGGCTGGCTGAGCTGGTTCGGGTCCCCCAAAAAGATGAAGTTGCGGGTCGCGCCCGCCATCGCGAGGACATTCGCCAGCGCCATCTGGCCCGCCTCGTCCACGACCAGGTAATCGAGCTTCGCGGGAAAGGTCGGCCGAGCGAATAGCCAGGAGGTTCCCGCGACAATGTCGACATCGCCGTCGCTGAGCGCCATCTCGACGGTCGAGGCGCTGCCGGTGCACTGCACTTCCGGCGAGGTGCATCGGTCGCGTTCGTCGGCCTTCTGGATCGCCCGGATGGACTGGCCGCGCAGCCTCGCCTCTCCCATCAGCTTGTCGAGCAGGTTGCCGATGACTTTGTGACTGTTGGCCGTTATCCCGACCCGGTTGCCGCCCTTGATTAGCTCGAGGATGATCTCGGCGCCGATGGTCGTCTTGCCGGATCCGGGTGGGCCCTGGATGGCGAGGTAGGTGGCATCGAGGCGAGGCGCAAGCAACACGGCGACGTCTCTCGCCCGTTCGCCCGCCTGAACGAGCGGCGCTCCTTCGATGACACCCTCGATGCGCGGCGGCTCCAGGCAAAGGAGATCGCGCGCGGCCCGAAACTGCCCAGCACCACTAAAGCCGTGATCCACGACGTGTTGGCCAAGCCGGAGAAGGGCGTCGCGCTGATCGTTGGTCGGGATCGGGCTTGCTGGGATCAGCGAGGTCGGGTGCGGCACCTCGGAGTGGGTACTGCGGCTGAGTTCGATCCAGCCGGCGATGCCGTCAAGGTCGATGACCGTCCCCGCGGGCTCCATGCGCCGCGGGTCGTGCGGCTTGTCGCCAATTCCGATCTTGTACTCCTGGGTCGGGTCGAAGTAGTAGCGGAAGATGTTCGACTGCTTCTCCTGGCGAACCTCGCCGCGGAACTCGAGACCACCGATCGACTCGGGATCCGCCATCAGCTGTTCGTCCGTGAGGGTGCCCTTGCGGTAGTACTCCCACCATTCCGACTTTGCCTCCCGCCGGTGCCAGTTGAGGCTGTGCCCCAGCAGGTAGTGCGCCTGCTGCTCTGGGGACCGTTTCTCTGCGTCCTGGGGCACACCGGCCAGTAGCTGGTCGAGTACGGCGGCGGTACGCTGATCGATATCGCGCAGGTTCTCACTTGGCTCCGCCTTGTCGGGTCCAGGCCGCGGGATATCGCCATACTTCGCAATGGCCTGCAATCGCCGGGCTTCCAGCCAGTCGCGCAGCTGCGCCGTCGAGAGGCAATCGTCGGCGTTGTAGGCGAGAATCTCGTCGAGCTTCCGCTGGTCGCGCGAGTCGAGCCAAGCCTCGTAGGCAACGATGCTGGACGCAGCGTCCACGATCTCGGTGGTGCGCTTGCCGCGGTAGAGCAATTCCAGCTCCTTGAGGGAATAAGACTCGGTCCCGACCTGGACGGACTGCCGGACCACGCGGTAGAGGTCGACCAGGACGCGCCCGCGCAGCAGTCGGTCGACCTCCTGCTCGCGCGTCGCGTAGGTGCTCGCCAGCCACTTGAGCGCGCTCGGCTCGTAGGCGGCGTAGTGATAGACATGCAGGTCGGGATGGCGATTGAGCCGGTCAATGAGGAAGTCCATCACCTGCTCGAAGGCGCGCTTCTCCGCCTGCGTGTCGTGCGCCCAAAAGGCATAATGCTGCGGGCTCTCCTCCACCATCTCGGTGATGCCGAAGAGGTACTCGAGGCCGTCGTCGCCGACGAACGGATCGCCCTCCATGTCGAAGAAGAGGTCCGCGGGCGTCGGCGCCGGCAGCGCCTGAAACCCGAGGTGCTCGCCGAGCGGAGCCAGCACCTCGAAGGTCAGCTCCCCGGCTTCCTTGCGTTCGACCTGCAGCTTGGCCTGCTGGCGGAGCCGGGCGAGCGCATCCTTATTAATGCCTTGAACCGGCTCTGCCGGGCTGGTGGCCAGGGCCACCATCGTCCGGATGCCGGCCAATTGCAGGCGCCGGGTTTGGTCGCGACGCATACCGGCCACGAGGCAGAGGTGATCATCCTGCCGCCGGCGCAGCTCGCAGACGTCGATCCACCGGCAGATGCGGCAGTGGTCGACGGGATCGGGATAGGTCTGGACGGCGGACGCCAGCACCGTCTCCTCGAAGCGGCGCTTGACGCTTCGGTAGTACGCGCCGTAGTCCTTGAAGCGGAGCTCTTCCTCGGTGTTGTTGCCGAGGATCAGGGTCAGGTGCTCCGGGTCGATGCCCTGGATCGCCGCCAGCTGCTCTGAATAGACACAGCACTGCAGGACCGCCGCCGCCTTCGCCTTCCGCGCTAACTTGGCATCGGCGACCTCGTAGCTGTAGTCGCCGAGCTTGCTCGGGGGGTCAACCCGGATAAGGAAGTCGGGATGGCAGCGCCAACGGCCGTCGAACAAGGTGCCCTGGTAGATGATGTCGGCGCCGGCCTGGATGGCGGCGACCGTCTCGGCGTGCGCTTTCTCCAGGTTGGCGATCGTGCCGTTGGGAAACGGGAACTCGACGGTCTTCAAACCCTTCGCCCTGAACCCGGCCAGATACCGGCTCTCGTGCTCCAGCCCCCGGCGGCTGAGCATGTCCAGCATTGGGTCGTCACGCTCGGGCCGGGCGATCTCGCCTCGAGCGGCCGCCAGCTCCTGCTGGGTGAGGTGCTCGCATTCAAGAAAGCCCGTCAAATCGGACGGGCTGACGATTAGCCGGCCATCGAGAAACTGCATCTTGCCCCTCTACTCCAAGAGTCACTCTAGGGCAGGTTCGCGACAGCTGTCTGTCGCGGCTGTAGTTGGAGCGGAGCGGAGGTAGGGTTATGCGGCCCGGGCGCGCTTTTGAGCCATGGGCCGCCTAGCGCGCCCAAGCGCGATCGCACCAGGGGGCAACGCTGCCGAGCCCGCCTCCGCCGTTAAGCCGGCGTCGTCGATGATTTCCAGAAGGCGCTTGCCGAGATCGCGCAGCGCAACGCGATAGGGCGACCATCGATCATGAGATCCAGGCGCCAAGTTCGCCTCGACGGCAAACACGATTCCGCGTCTGCTCTTCCCGTGCCGTGCCAATCTGTGCAATACAGCGGCGGGTATCAAGAACACAGGGTCATGGAGCCGCATTTGGCGAATGTCGTAAACAGCCAGGAAGTACCAGAGCCGTGGATCGCGGCTAATCCTCTTCTCGGGGACGGCAAAGCGGAGCGACAAATAGGTCCGACGGCCGCGCTGATTGACCCTGAATATTCCAAAAGACACCTTGACCTGAATCCCGATAGCTGCAGCTCGTTTAAGGTGCCGGCGAACCTCGGCATCGCGACCTTCATTGTCAGCCGCCGGCGTGTAGATCTCAACCTGACCTCGTCCTGTCACCAAGGCCGTCTCTAGAAATGCGAATTGACCGATGGCGCCCTTTTGGATCGCCGATAGCGGCATAGGTCTGTAACTCGACGATCTCGAGTTCATTTCGCAGCCGGTTGATCTTGGCCAGAGCCCGTTAGGCTTCGGCCGTGGCTTCGGACTCTCGAACATGCTCGACTACGGCTCGCCGGTTGCGGGTTCGGGCCACGGCTGCTAGCTGGGAGCGGGGACCAACCCGCTCCCAACCTCTGCGTTACGGTCGAGCTGCGTAGATGTTCTGGTCGAGGCCGCCCTGGGAATTGCACGAGGCGAGCGTCGAGGCGTTGCACTGCAGGACATCAAAACCGTCGGTGGCCGTCGGATCACGGGGATCGACGCCCGGAACCAGGTCTCGGGAATCGGTCCAGGCCACGTTGACGCCGCCGGGCACGGCCGACACATAGATGTAGTCGCCCCAGAAAGGAACCCTGCGAGCACCATGGGTCTCCCAGTTGAGGTTGCTGGAGAAGTTGCTGACTCGCGTCTCGGTCCAGGTGGTGCCGCCGTCGCTCGATCGGGCGATGAAAGCGTCCTCTGCTCCGCCTGAGTTTCGTCCGCCAGCTGTGTTTCCCGGCGGAAGGTTCGGTGCGTACGCCGCATCGTTTCGAGAATCCATGAAGACGACCGTGATCACGCCGTCTGCCGAAGCGATGTCAGGCAAGTACTGGTGACCGCGAGCGACGGGGTCGAGAGTTGTTGCCGGTGACCAGCTAACGCCATCTTTCGAGTTGCGGACGAAGACTTTGGACTGGCCGCTCGGAAGCTCGGCGTTCCAGACCACATGTGCCCCGCTGGCATCGGCCGCAACGGCCGAGAGGCTGCTGAACCTCTTGAAGGTGAGGCCCGTCGGGCAGGCAGAGGCCCCGTCACCGCAGCTATCGCTGCCGTTGCCGCTGAACTGCGTGGATTCAAATGGCGTTATCTGAGCCAGGATTTGAGGCTCGCCGAAGGACTGGCCGCCGTCGGCCGAGCGTTCGAGTGAGACGGTGTTTGCTGTCGGGCCCTGTGCCGCGAAGTCTCGGTAGGTCAGGTAGACGGTCCCGTCTGGGCCTACGGCGAGGTCCGCGAACGACTCCGAACCGATGCCGGGCGAAACTCTAGCTGGCTGGGAGAAGGTGGCGCCGTGGTCGGTCGAGCGGGAGAACAGAACGACGTTGTTTGCGGCCTTCCCCGAATAGCGGGACCAGGCCACATAGACGTTTCCGGAATTCGGTCCCCCGGTCTGGTCGACGGCGAGATTGATCTTGTCCTGGAAGAGCCCGGAGCCGACGAACTGGGCGGATGGGGTTCCGGAATCGACCAGCGTGGTCCTCACGTAGTGCGCGCCATCCTGGTCATAGGTGGCGACGAAGGTCGCGCCGTTCACCGGCTTCGCCCGGTTGAAGCAGATGAAGCCATAGAAGGCCCGGCCGTCTCGATCAAAGGATTGAGTCGGATCGCCCGCGGCGCCACATGACCCGTGCGCCGGTGAGGCTAGACCACCCGCCGATGAGTCGGTCGGATAGCCGGGCACGAGGCTGTCTTGCCAGGCCGTGCCACCGTCCGTCGAGCGGTAGTATCCCGCCCAGACGTCTCCATTCACTGGCGCCGCGCAGTAATCGTTAGACCCCGCGATGACGACGTTTGTGTTGTGCGGATCGACGGCGATGGCGGGCTCATCCTGTGCTCGCTTGTTGGTACTGCAGTCGGTCATGGTGGCGTCGGTGGCGCCGTCATAGCGGCTGTAGCTGCCGGCATGATTGTCCTGCGTCACCCGGCTGTTGGCCGGTGTTCCGCTGGCCCCCACCCCGGCAGGCACCAGGCTCACAAGACACACAACGACGGCCACGCCGGCTTTCAGGAATCGTGCGCTCATGTCCGAACCCTCCTGTTGCTCTTAACCGTCCCCAAGCACGCGTTTACAGGATAGTCTCCTTTCGGACCCTCGCTGCAGGGGGCACGGAGAATCAGAGCCGATGCTCGTCCATGGCGTCGATTTCAGCTGCTTGTCTGCGTTTGGGCCGGGGGCACTATGGCTGGACCGGGCAGCGGAAGCGCTTCATACACCGCGTACGGCCTCAGATGGCAGTCATGGAGGCTGGCTAAGCTCAAAGGGTGGTGACTGTGGCACCGTCCGCGATCCACGGAGTTGACTTCAGCGGAGCTCAGGACGCCGGGCGGCGGATCTGGATCTCCAGCGGGCTGATCGGCGGCAGCCGCCTCAGAATCGTCCGGACTCGGCCGGCTTGCGAATTGCCAGGTGGGAGCCGAACCCGTGACGCAGCACTCGCCGCACTCAGATCCTTCGTTCAAGGTGAGTGCGGCGGAACCATCGGACTCGATTTCCCTTTCGGCCTGCCGAGAGCGGTCGTGCCTGAGCGCACGTGGAAGGAGTTCGTCCTGGCGTTCAACGATCGGTACCCATCGGCCGAGGCGTTCAGGGCAGGCTGCCGCGGGCTGCCCGAACGGGAGCTCCGGCGCGCCACCGATTACGAGGCGCATACCCCCTGGGCGGCCTGGAACTGGCGACTGTACAGGCAGACCTACCACGGAATTGGCGGCGTGCTCGCGCCGCTGGTACGGGAGGAGCGGGTTCGCGTCCTGCCGATGGACGCCCCTGACGGCGGGCTTCCCTCGCTGCTCGAAATTTGTCCAGCATCCACGCTACGACGCCTGGGCCTTGCCGGGTTGCCGTACAAACGGGGCGCTCGCCCGGAGGGAAGAGCGGCTCGAGAGGCAATCCTCGAGCGGCTCATTGAGGACAACGGGGTTACGCTCGAACCGATTCCAATGAAGCGAGCGGTTCAGGACACGGGCGGAGATGCCCTGGACAGTGTCCTCGCGGCTGTCGCGACGTACCACGCCGTCACCAGCAATGGATTAACGACGGCCGACGCCAACGGTCGGCTCGAGGGGCGCGTCTACTTCTAGCGCCCGATAACCGCTTGTCAAATTCTCATGCGCTTCGCGCGCAGTTTTCATCTGTTGACCTTTTGATCTATTGACAGCGATCAACAACCAACTAATGTTCCAGCCACCGGAGGGAAGGACGGTGGATCCCTTTTACCGCGCGATCGCCCGCTCGAAGGTGCGCGCCGAGATCTCGTTGGCGCGCCGCGCGCATCGTGCGCGGTGGCCCCGTCAAGCCAGCCGGGACCTTCGGCGCCTCGCGATCGCCATCCTCACAGTTCTCGTTTTGGTAGCGACCATCACGGCACCGGTCGTCGCCGCCGACATCATCAATCCACTACCGCCCGTGACCAACATTGCACCGACAGGCTTGCCTCAGGATCTTCTGCTCTACGACCGGCATGGAAACTTGCTGGCCGACATCGGCAACCAGGGCGATCACCGAATCGTCGTACCGCTCGGCGCCATCTCTCCTCTGATGGTCGAGGCCACGATCGCGATCGAAGATCGGACCTTCTACCAGAACAGCGGCATCGACCTGGTCGCGATCGGCCGGGCGGCCCTGGACGACCTGAGTCACCGCCACTTTGTCCAGGGTGGCAGCACCATCACCCAGCAGCTGGCTAAAGAGCTCTTTCTCGGGCCGAACGCCCCGGCAACGCTTCAGCGAAAGCTGAGGGAAGCCATCCTCGCCATCGAGCTGACCCAGCGCTACACGAAGAACCAGATCCTGGAGTCGTATCTCAACACCATCTATTACGGCAACCAGGCCTACGGCGTCGAGGCCGCAGCCCGGACGTACTTCCATACCAGCGCCAGCAAGCTGACGCTGGCCCAGGCGTCACTGCTGGCCGGCATCCCGCGCTCCCCGGGTGCGTACAACCCGGTCACGCGTCTCCCGGCGGCGCGTCAGCGGCAGGTCAAGGTGCTCGCGGCAATGGTCCGCCTGGGTGATATCGGCCAGTCCGACGCCGCCAGAGCGGCCGTGGCGCCGCTGCAGGTGTTCCCGCCGACGAACACGGTCACTGCCCCGCACTTCGTCGATTACGTATTGACCACGCTGAGGCGCCTCGCCCCCACCCTGCCCTCCCCCAGAGGGAGAGGGGGAGTGTCGCTCGTTAAGGTGGTCACAAGCCTCGACCTCACCCTTCAGCAAGACGCCGAGCTCGCCGTGCAGGCCCAGGTTGCCGGTCCGGGAAGGTACTACAACTTCCACGACGCGGCGCTGGTCAGCATGGACCCGAAGACCGGGGAGATCCTTGCCATGGTGGGAGGCGTGGCGAGCAACCAGGCAAGCGGAAAGATCAACATGGCGGTCTCCCCCACCCGCCAGGTTGGATCCGCCTTCAAGATCTTCACCTACACGGCTGCCATCGAGAGCAGGAAGCTGAACATGGTAAGCCCCATCCTGGATGCGCCGCTTGACTTCCCGATCGGCGGGCCGAACAACTCTCCTTATGCTCCGACGAACTACGACGGGCGCTGGCACGGCGTTCTGCCGCTGAAGATGGCGCTGGGGAACTCCCTCAACATTCCCGGAATCAAGACCGAACTCTGGACTGGGATCCCGACGGTGCTGGTCACGGCGCGCCGAATGGGCGTGACCACGCTGACGCAACCGGATGCGTACTATGGGCCGAGCCTGACGCTAGGCGCCTACCCCGTCCCGGTCCTCGACATGGCCGTCGGTGCGTCGACGCTGGCCGACATGGGCGTGCGGCACACGCCGGCACCAATCTTGAGCATCACCGACGCGCTCGGGCACAACCGCTACACCTACGATCCGAGCAAGAACGCCTTCCAGGCCGTCAGCCCGCAGGTTGCCTTCATCATGGCTGCCATCCTCTCGGATGACCGCAATCGGTGCATGGAGTTCGGCTGCGGCGGCGATCTGACCCTGCCGGGCCGGCAGGTGGCCGCCAAAACCGGCACCTCGCAAGAGTTTTGGGACAACTGGACGCTGGGCTTCACCCCCAGCCTGACCACGGCGGTCTGGGTGGGGAATCCCGACAACACGCCGCTCAGTCACAGCTCGACCGGAATCGTCGGTGCGGCGCCAATCTGGCACCAGTTCATGACGACAGCGCTCCAGGCGGTGCCCAACGAGTGGTACCCGATGCCGTCCGGCCTCGACCAGATTGGCAACAACTATTTTCTGCCCGGCACCGAGAACCTACGGGCGGCGCTGGCGGCACCCTGGCCGGTCTGTCCATTCCAGAGCTACGATCCGACGACGCTGACCTGGAACGACATCCTGGTCAACGGCCTGCCCTGCACGCTGGGCACCCCGGGGTTCGACCTGTTCGGGAGATCGGGGTCCAACGGCTTCGACGAGCAATAGCATGGCCTCAGAGCCACTGAACCTCGACGCCGCTGGCGCCGGAATCGTCGACAACCTGGGCCGATTTGAATCCTGTGCCGAAGGGCGTGGACACCAGGCTGCGGTAAAGAATGATCCATCCGGCGCCTGGCTTTAGACCGCCCGCTTTTGGCATCGTGTAGGTGCCATTGTCCGGCTGGCCGTTGTAGTCGGAGTACACACCGCCAAAAAGGCCCTGGCTCTGGTTGATCTCGCCGGACACGCCGGAGCCTGTCCCGGGCACGTACGTCACCGTCAGCGTCCCCGTCCGTGAGACGGTCTCCCCGGCCTTTGGCGAAAGAATCGCCGGACCCGGGAGGGCTGGTGCCCGGATCACAGCCCTGGCCCCCGCGTGGGTGTAGACGCAGTCGTAGACGCCGCCGTCCTTGACGCGGGGCACACCGCCTTCGTAGTGGTAGCCCACGATGTTGTCAGCTTTGCCCTGGATCGGGACGCCGTTGCACTGCAGCGTGTCGGTCGCGGCCAGATGCACGGCAATGTGATTTGACAGCAACCAGATGTAAATCGGCATGGTCGTCACCCAGGGTTCCATCGGTCCGATCGTGAGCCTCGCATCGAGCTCCGAGTGCATCGTGACCGCTGGCGTGGCAGTTGAGCTCGGTGCGGCGGTGACGGATCCGCACGCGGTGAGTAAGACGACCGGCAGCAGCCAGGCGCCCGGCATGTTGCGACGGCGCGCCAAGATGGGCACCACGGTCAGGTAACGGAGCGAGCCCCCCAAAACCGCCGCCAGCGTCTCTGCCCGCGATCCGAGTCATTCGTTTCGCCGCTGGCTCCGCCTGCCCCCTGCGCAGGCCGGCCCCCGGGCCGGCTTGCGCATCGCTCACGAGCGACTAGCGAACGGCGGCGACCACCGGAATCTCGTGCCCTACGACTTCGAAGATCTTCGGCTGCGCCTCGCCCGTCGAGATCTCCTTCAGCTTGCCCAGCGCGTCCTTGAGGTAGCGGCCCTCGCTCTTCTTCATGGCCTCCTCTGAGTCCCAGAAGCTGATGGCGGCCGTCTCGCTGTCCTCAGTCACGGCACCATACCAGCCAACGAACCCGGGCTCGTTGCGGGCGGCGTGCGCGACGTCCTGCGCCAACCGGGTGGCCTGCTCCTCGGCGTCTTTGCGAATCCCCGAGATGGTCAGGCGAGCTGCCTTCGGAGTCTTGTGCGTCTCCTCATGCGCCTTCACCTCGCCCGCGTGCCGCGTCGTCGGCTTGGTCAGGACGTCCTTCAGCTTCGCGACCTGCTCCTGGTAATAGCCGCTAGCCTCGTTCGCCTGCATCGCCTCCTTCGACTCCCAAAGGCTCAGGAAGACGGCCTCCCCCTTGGGGTCGAGGCAGAAGCTCACGCCTTTGAAGCCCTTCTGCTGTCTCGCGGCGGTGAAGATCGACTCGGCGATCATCTCGGCTTGCTCTCGTTTCTTCGGGTCGATCGTTCCTTCGGTGAATCGCGCGTACATCAGTTGCACCTCCACACACGTCCGAACCCGACTATCTGTTCGGATCACGTGACGGCTGACTTTCCGCCACGATTGCGGGATGGACCTCGCCGAGCCTGCCCGACCGGCATTCCGCAGCTCGCAAGGCTGGCTGTGAAGCGAAAACCGACGGTACAGGAACATCCATCCCATGTAGGGCCCTGGTTTACCAGGAGGCCCCTGGGCCGTCGGTTTCTAAATTCAGTATGCACCTCTTCGGGCGCCAGCGCCGGTCGAGTTTACGGACGCGGAGATTGTCCTCCTGGCATCACTCTTCCCGCCCAGGCGGGCGCTTCATGCCAGCTCATATTGGCTGCGTAAGCTTCTTCTAGGATGACGCCGAAATGACCGGCGCCCCGGTCCTCGTTGTGGACGACGATCCCAAGATCGTGACGCTGGTACGTACCTATCTGAAGCGGGAGGGATTCCCTGCTCAGGTAGTACATCGCTTCGTACTCCGCCGGCGGCACGTGGCCACAGGCGGAGTGGAGCCGGCGCTGGTTCCACCACTCGACGCGCCGCGGCCAGCCTACCGGCGGAGCGTCACCGGATTGGTTGCAACCCAGTCACGATGTCAGCTGGAAGATCCGGACCTGCATCCCGGCGTTGAGGTTGCCTTTCTTGTCGAGCGGCTCGCGCTTGCCCTCGGCCGGAAGGAAGACCTTCCCCGCTTGGGCGGGGTCGGTCTGCACGTCGGCGGCCAGCGGCTGCGGTCCCGCTGTCAGTGGCAAGAGGGCGGCGTGACCCCAGGTGATCGGCGCGTGCGTGAACAGGCCCTTCGAGAGCCGCGCCCCGCTTTGTTGCTGCAGGACGAAGTTCCCGCCTAGTTTGCGGAAGCAGACGCTTGCTATTTGGGCGAGGTCGCCGCCCGTGGCAGGTACGTAGTCTTTCCAGGTTAGGCTGCCGGCGCCGTGAATCGAGTGGGCGATCCAGCGGATCGAGTCGCGCGGCCACGTGGCGATCTGGCTGCGTAGCGGAGTGTCGCGGACCGGCCGGAATGTCTCGTTCTGGCGCAGCAGCTCCCACTCGCCTTCGGCCATCGCCTGCTTATAGTCGTCGGCCTCGGCGAGCCGGATGAGGACGCTGGCGAACACCTTGTCGTTCCTCAGCGTCTCGAGCGCCGAATCTCCGTCGCGGACCTCGCCGGTACCGATGTCGACTGCCAGCCAGTCCTTTGCGGTACCGCCCCTCGGCAGGGCGAACCCGGCCTGATACAGCTCGTCGATCAGGCCCGGTGCCTTCTTGTAGAGCTTGTTCACGAGCTGGTTCATCTGGCCGCCGCGCGCGGCGAATCCTCGGCCCCAGGTGAGGATCGCGGTGTCGAAGGTGTTGATCGCCGACGACCCACCCTCCAACCTCAGCTCGTCCCAGAGATCGTCCTCGAGCGAGCCGGAGCCCGCCTGTGCCACCTCACCCGGCTGCGGGTCGGTTTTGCCCTGGCCGGCGTACTGCAGTCCGCCCGGGACCTTGTTGAGCCCCTCCTTGACCTTGATCGAGCTTCGGAAGTCGCGGATGAACGAAAGCATCTCCTGCTGCTGCGGGGACAGCGTCGACGTAACGCCTTTCGCCGCGCGCGGCAAGCCGTTTGTCGGGTCGCTCCAGGCGGGCCTCCCCTGCGCCCGGCCGGAGACGGTCGCGATGAACGCGACCGCCGCGGTCGCGTCGTCACTCGACACCGAGGCGGTCGAGGCCAGCTCGTCGGCCTTTCTGCCCGTGAGCGAGTCCGGGCTCTGAATCACGTCGGAAGCGAGTGCGACCCGGGGGAACTGATCACGGTCGAGGCGGTCGACGAGCGTATGGAACGAGCTGCGGAAATTGAGCCGCAGGCTCTGGACCGCTGTGATCAGGCGCTCCATCGGTTTCGCGGCCTCGAGCTCTGAGGTCGCGGCCTGGAGGAACTGCTGCTGCTCGAGCGGCCCCTTCGGCGCGACCTTGACCGCGTCGTCCGCCTGCTTCGCGAGCTGGAACGCGTCGCTTGTCGGTTCCGGTGGCGGCGGTTTTTCGACAGGCTTCTTCGGCTTGTTCCCCGGCGAGCCCAGCACGGGTGGGATCCCGGCGGGTCCGCGACCGGGAACGAGGATGTCCGGTATCTCCCCTAGATCGCGGACGAGGATCTGAAGACCGCCCGGCAGTTCGATCACCGAGGGCTGGTCACCGGGCCGTGGTTTCAGGAGCGGCGCCTCGCCCGCCGCCGTCTCGACCTTGTCCAGCTCACGCAGCGTTTGCCGACCGACGATTCCGTCGACGTCGATCTGCCGCGAGGCTTGGAACTGCTTGAGGACGGTGAATGTTTCGCCCCCGAATTGACCGTCCAACTCGCCGGTCGGCTTCGTCGATCCGGGGAGCTCGAACCCGCCGTCGCGGAGCGCTTCCTGGACGAGCCGCACCGCGTCGCCGCTCTCACCGATGTGGATGGCGGGGTTGTTGTGGAATGCGCGCTGGAGGCGCGGGCTGGCGGCGAGTTTCTCCGAGGTCAGGGCGTCTTGCTGCTGCTCGCCGGCAGTCGCGAGGCCGCCCAGGCCCGGCGCTGAGTCGCCCCCGACCGCATCCGCGCCCGCCTGATCGGCGGCCTGTTCGAAGCCCGCGCCTGGACCCGAGACGCCTCCCTCCGACGAAGTGAACTCCTCGTCCACCGCCGTCTGACGCTGGACCGCGGCCGCAGACCGACCATGCGTCACCTCGAAGAAGACCTGTTTGCGATGCGAATCCGCCTCCTCGAACTTGCCCTTGACCTGGAGATCCGCGGACGGCCGCTGGATCGCCGGCGACTCGGCGAGGATATCCTCACCCACCGTCGCCTTGCCTCCGCCGGCCGCGTGGCAATCACATCCGCCGGGGCACCGCTGCACGGCCGTCCGTGAGGATATCGAGCGGAACAGCTCCGCCACGGCGCCGTTGCCGGCCGCCCGCTGCAGCCGAAGCATGAGTTGTGGACTCACGGTGCCCGGCCCTCCATGAAGCAGCGCCGAGGGTAGCCCTCTGGAGGGATCCGGGGGACTAATCGCTCGCCGCTCCGTGGGCCGTGCGATCTCGAGGTCGTGCGTCTGCACCTCAGCCAGACTCCGGCGCCCGTGGGAGCACGTCAAGGTCCGGCAGTACACAAATCGCGGTCCGAAAGGGCACGCGGTCGGTAGCCAGCACGCGCAGTCATCAACGTGACCACAATCGGGCCAAGGCGCCCGAAATTCACGAATCGAGGCGGAGCGTCACCAACTCGCGAGCACCGCCAGTGGGGCAGTGGATTAAGTCGGTTCGGCGCAGGCGTCCTGGCAGGCAAAGATCCGTCGACACGTAGATCCAGATGATGGTCTGTTGAGAACTGCGTGCTAGGCTGACCAATCAAGCAAGAAGCCCCTGGAGCCAGCTGACCGGCTCGTCTCCAGAGGCTGGTGAACCA